>ERZ827101.59-NODE-59-length-166753-cov-10.809494_pt1 | contig 166753 bp, 160 predicted proteins | sample MGYA00519869_ERZ827101 | MGnify/ENA primary metagenome ERZ827101 (study PRJEB31778, sample SAMEA3449256) | human gut metagenome | biome: human gut; feature: human-associated habitat; material: faeces | place: United Kingdom | collected 2010/2012 ...
GCGCCCGCGGGTCCGGGAAACCAGAGGTTTTCCGGACTTTTGCCGAAGCAAAGACACATATGATATAATGAACTCTGGCGAGTTCATATTAGAAGTTCCTGCGGAACTTCGGATGCGCAGAAAACAGCGCAGAAACAACGCAAAAATGCAATTCATGAAAATAAGTTTTTGGGGAGGTTTTTATGGGAAATGAACGTTTCGACATCTCCATTCCAAAAGAATATTTAACAAGAGATAAAGCAAGACTTTTATATGTTTCCTCTGCAACCTACGGTGGTGACTGGATCAGTACGCCCCACACCCATTACTGTTCTGAGCTTTTCTATGTAATTGACGGTGTGGGGCAATTCCAGGTAGAAGACAATATCTTCCCGGTTTCTGCCAACGATCTGGTGGTCATCAATCCCAATGTGTCCCACACGGAACTTGGTTTCAATGCCAATCCATTAAAATATATCGTTTTGGGCATTGAAGGACTGGAACTTTCCGTTGAAAATAACAACGCCAACTTCTGCATTGTAAATTTCAGGGAAATCAAAGATACCGTTAACTTCTATTTAAAAGTAATGCTCCGTGAAATCGAAACCCGCTCTGCCGGCTATGAAACAGTCTGTCAGGATTTGATGGAAATCCTTATCGTTCTTTTCGGACGCCAGACCAATTTTTCTACGATTCTCAGTCCCGCAAACAAAAGAGCATCCCACCTCTGCGATTCCGTTCGGCGCTATATTGATCAGAACTGCGGGGATGATCTCTCCTTGGAGCATCTGGCAAAATTTTCGCATGTAAACAAATATTATCTGGTACATGCCTTTACTGATGAGTATGGGATTTCTCCCATCAACTATCTCATGCATGCCCGCGTAAAAAAAGCTGAAAAGCTGCTGGCAACCACAGATTACTCTCTTTCTGTCATCAGCCATACCTGTGGTTTTTCCTCCTCCAGCTATTTTTCCCAGACCTTTAAAAAAGTAGCAGGAGTTTCTCCCAGCAGCTACCGCAAGACGGTCAAATCTGACCATGGAGAAATGGAAGACCTTTCCCGCTGACATACAGGCAGGAGGTCATTTATTTGTACTCAAAATTCGGGATCTGTCCCCAGCGCTCCTTAAAATAGTGTGCCGCCATCTTCGGCCGCCGGTCTCTGGTAAAGAGACCTTTTTTATTTCCGTCGGCGCGCATGCAGCCCTGGATTGTGGCGAAATCCGCAAAGTTCCAGACCTGCTCGCCGATGAAGAAGCTGCGCTTGTCAAATTCCGCATTCTGTCTGCGGTAATATTCCATCTGGAACTCCTCGGAGAACATTTCCGGCACGCTCTCGTGGATCCCCGCAACCGCATCCGCGCCATATTCTGTAATCATCACCGGTTTGTTCTGTTTTTCCCAGAAATCCAGTTCCATATTTAATGCGTAGCATGCCGCGTCAAGATCGCCAGACAGATTGTACCAGCCATAGTAACGGTTCACGCACACCACGTCCATCGTCCTCGTCACGAGATCTCTCTCGTAGTTGTTCTGGCAGCACACGAAGGTTACCGGACGGTCTGCCGGATCAATGCTGTGCGTCAGCTCATAGAGCGAGTGCCAGTAATCGTACGCCGACTCCGGAAAATGCTCGGTGTCCGGTTCATTTCCCATCGACCACATGACTACGCAAGGATGATTCTTGTCCCTTGCAATCATCTCGCGCAGCACCTGCTCGTGGTGCTCTCTGATGTGGAAGGTCTTGTACGGGTCAATCTTATCTCCCGCGCCGATTCCGACCGCAGGCGTCTCATCGATCACGACGATACCCTCTCTGTCGCACAGCTGATACATCTCCTCCGCATACGGATAGTGGCTGGTGCGGAAAGAATTGGCATTCAGCCAGTGGATCAGATTGATATCCTTGACATCCAGGCACACATCGAGTCCTCTTCCACGGAAAGCCGCATCCTCGTGTTTTCCAAAGCCCTTAAAATAGAACGGTTTTCCATTGATCAAAAACTGCGTTCCCTCTACCGCCACCGTGCGGATGCCGAATGTCTCCTCGTAGAGATCCTCCCCGTAAGTGACACTCGCCGTATAGAGGTACGGCTCCCCCGGCCACGGCCACCACAGTCTGGTATCCGGGATTCTGACTGTTCCGCCCGCTCCATCCGCCGCTGCCACCTCATTGCCGTCCGCGTCCAGAATACGGATGCGCACCTCATCCTCACATACGCTGCCCGCCGTCTTAATCTCATAATTTACCACTCCGGTATCGCCGTCAATGTCCGGCACCAGCGTAATGTCATCAATATAAGCCGCCGGCGTCGTATAGATGCGGACCGGACGGTTGATTCCCGCATAATTAAAGAAATCAAAATTCGGCAGATTCTGCGGTTTTCTCCATACCTTCGCCGCTTCAACACTCGGCACGCCCGGATTGTCCGATCCGAAAAATGCCGTGCTGCCCTCATTTCCGACCGGAAGCGTGCTGTGATTTACCCGGTTGTCCGCCGCAACGACGAGTTCCGCCGTCTCTCCCGGCACAAGCTGATCTGTCACATCCACCTCAAACGGAAGAAAGCCGCCTTTATGCGCAGTCAGAAATCTGCCATTTAAGTACACCTTTGCAGCATGTGTAACCGCGTCAAAGCGGAGCACGAGACGCTGTCCCTTCAGATAGGACGGAACCGTGATCTTGCGCTCGTAATACGCCCAGCCGTAATGGTTCCGGTATTTCGGGTCGTCCTTCTGATCGTTGTACGATGCTGGCACCGCCATCAGCTCTGTGTCCTCCCCCATCACTAAGGAATCTCCCGGCTCCTTCTCATCTCCCAGTTTAAAATTCCATACTCCGCCGAGATCTATCACCCCGCGTACTCTGTTCTCTCTTGGATACAACATCTTTTCTTCCTCCATTCTTTCTACTGATTTCTTCCCGATAGCTTTTGTCTGGGATTTCTTTTATTTTACATTTCTTTTGACTGCTCTATGCCGTCTATCGCAGCATGGATTTCCCCATCCTGTTTCGTGACAGTATACATTTTTCCACGCACCCGCACGGACGCATGGAAGTAATCCACTTCCTTTGGAATATGCGGTGCAAAATCGCAGCCGCCTTCCGGCGACAGATGGATTCCGGCGATCTCCTCTAAGATCACAGGCACGGGCGCACTCGCCCACGGATGACACAGGCTCGTGTTCCACTTCTGATCTTTCCCCCACGCCTCAAAGCAGGTCGTCGCTCCCTCCCGCAGCATGTTACACCACCCGTGATCGCTGTCGTTTAGCAGCAGCCTGTACACACTTTCATACCGCCCCCGCCGTGCCAGTGCAAGCAGCAGGTAATAACTTAACATCACGCCGCAGGAAAATCCCCGTTTTTCCAGAAACTCAATGACAGGTGCTTCCTCTGCCTCCTCCAGAAGCCCGAAATACAGGGCATACACGTTGGAGTGAAGCGATGTGTGGCTGCTTGTTTCACTGTCTGCAAGAAGCCCCGTCTCCTTCCGGTAAAACGCCCTGCGATACGCGAAAACCGGTTCTTCCAGCTCATACGGCTCCTCTCTGCCCAGCACACGGGCGAGCCCGTTGAGCGTTTTTTTCGCACCGAGATACAGGGCATTGATGACATTATGGCACCCCGCCCCCACAACAGGTCTTGTCAGCGCAAAATCATACTCATCCCGCAGATTTTCGGGCCAGTCGACCAGATTCCACTTGTCTGCCACCTGCACAAGCAGCCCGTCCGCGCGCTCGTACTGCGCAAAATGCCGGATCATGCCAAGCGCCGTCTTATAGTATGGAAGCAGCGCAGCCGCGTTGCCGGTGTAACGGTAGTATAGTGCCAGCAGCTGCGGATACATCAGGGAATAATCGGCGATCTCCTGCATCAGTCCTCCCGGTGCAACCGCCAGAAGCCCCGGGCAGACTGCCCTTGTCTGCGCAAACTGATCAATGCATTTCAAAAGCATCTGCGTCTCCCCGGTCAGCAGTACCTGCGCATGCGCCGTCACAACGACATCCCCGAGATATTGTCCTTTTTCTCTGGTCGGGCAATCCACATAGCCCTCCTGCGTTCCGTATTTTACCGCGTTCTTACAGATGGAAAAAATCTGCTCCAGCCGCTTTTCGGAGGACGTCACCTCTGCGCCCTCCTCCATCGGATAGTGGCGTGTCTGCACAAAAATCCCACAAATGTTCACGCCCTTCCCCGGAAGCAACTTTGCGTAGCGGAATCCCTTGTAATCATACGGTTCCAGACTGCAGCAGCCGTCTGAGAGCGTCCAGATCTCGTGGTAGGAGCAGTTGCAGCGCATCTCGTAGCGGACGCTGCCGCTCTCATCCAGTTCCTCTCCGCAGAAGATTTCCACGGTATCCCCCGCGCTTCCCTCCGCCGTCAGGCACAGGCTTCCGGCGACTTCCTCTCCCACATCGATCCGGATGCTGCCATCCTCATAGATCTCGACTTTTTCCGGCTTGATGCGCTCCCCGCAAAGCATCCGCGTCGGCTGTAAATACAACCGGTAATCCGCCCACTCTGCCGCAGCCGGCGTCTTCCATCCGGCATCCTCAAATTCCGCACTGCTCCATCCTTCCGGGAATTTTCTGCTGTCAAAGTTTTCCAGAAACTGCGTATCATATCCGATTGTTCCGCCGCTGTACGCATCCGTCCTCTCATAGCAAAAACGAAGCGGTATCCGACAGCCCTGCGCATCCATCAACTCTGCGGCAAACGCAAAGCGCAGGTCGCCACTGTTGTATACACGGTTGATTAACCCCTGATAATATAAATGCAGTCCGAAGCAGTGCTCTCCGGCCTCCATCTTCCCCAGTGGAATCTCGTTGTAATAGTAGTGATCCGGATAACCGGGCGCAGGTCCCTCCGCCACAAATCTGGACTCCACGTACAGCTTGTAGTGATCGTCCGCCGTCAGTCTTAACGTCAGGTTCTCCTGCGCCGTCTCAAGCGTAAAACGCGCACGCACCAGAACATGCAGATTCCGCCGGAATTCCGCTGTCAGCTGTTGCTCTGCCTCCGGTTGTTTTTCCCCTTCCTCCTGCTCCTTGTGGAACAGATTAACCGGTGTGATATGTATAAATTCGCGGATCGTAAGCCACTCTGGACTCCATTCCGCTTTTTCTCTGCTCATCTTTTCTGTCATCCCGCCATCCTTTCCGGGCGTTTGTTCTTCTGTCTGCAGCTTTCCTGATTCCTTCTTCTTGGCAGTCGTACTGCACAGATTCCCTTACAGACAGCTTCCTGATTTTTTATTATGGTATAAAAAAATAGTGCATTTTTCCATAGACTTTCTTATGAAAAAATACACTATTTCTATGTCATTTTTATGCTGCCTGAAATTACTTACTGCGGCTGTTTTCCGATGTAAGCAAGGATACCGCCGTCCACATACAGTACGTGGCCGTTGACAAAATCAGATGCATCCGAAGCTAAGAATACTGCCGGTCCCTGTAAATCCTCGGCGCTTCCCCATCTTGCTGCCGGAGTCTTTGCGATGATGAACTGGTCAAACGGATGTCTGCTTCCGTCCGGCTGGATCTCGCGGAGCGGTGCGGTCTGCGGAGTCGCGATATAGCCCGGTCCGATACCGTTGCACTGGATGTTGTACTCGCCGTACTCCGATGCAATGTTTCTGGTCAGCATCTTTAAGCCGCCCTTTGCCGCTGCATAAGCGGATACAGTCTCACGGCCAAGCTCGGACATCATGGAGCAGATGTTGATGATCTTGCCGTGTCCTTTTTTGATCATGGACGGAATCACCGCCTTGGAAACGATAAACGGTGCGTTCAGATCCACATCGATGACCTGTCTGAACTCTGCTGCGGACATCTCGCACATCGGAATACGCTTGATGATGCCGGCATTGTTTACCAGAATGTCGATCACGCCGACCTCTTTTTCGATCTTTGCAACCAGTGCGTTTACCTGCTCCTCATCTGTGACATCGCAGACATATCCGTGCGCCTTGATGCCCAGCTCCTCATAAGCAGCAAGTCCCTTGTCGACAAGCTCCTGCTTGATGTCGTTGAATACGATCGTTGCGCCCGCCTGCGCATATGCAGATGCGATTGCGAATCCGATGCCGTAGGATGCGCCTGTTACAAGCGCTACTTTTCCCTCTAATGAAAAATTAACCATAGTTTTCCGTCCTTTCTTTTTCCCTCTTATTACTCTGGTACTGCTCATTGCTTACACCTAGTATATCATGTGCAAAACCAGCACATGATCAACATTCGCCGTTCGTCAATCATGCAAGCATGTTGACTCACTTGCGCTCATTATATCATGTATGTTATTCCATTTCCTGCAATATTGTATTATAAATCTTGCAAATATTGAACTTTTGTCCTATGCTGTGTAAAGAGACATGCGCTACAGAACACATAACACCACAAGGCACATAGCGCCACTGGCGCATTAAAAAACGGCGGCACTGCCGCCTGGAATCGTAAGAACGGAGAACCTATGAATAGCTGTATAACCTGCAAAGAAGCCATCGAACACTGCATGAGCACCCACACATTCGCGTTCGCCCATCTCTACGGCGATGAGAAGATCATGGACATGCACATTCACAACTGCTGCGAAGTCTATTACTCGATTTCCGGCGGAAAACAGTTTCTGATCGACCACTGCCTGTACGACATCCGCCCCGGCGATCTTTTCTTAATCAACCAGTTTGAAAGCCACCACCTGACACAGATCGATCAGCAGACACACGAGCGGATCATCCTCTCCATCGACCCGGAATACTTATCGAAGCTCTCCACTGGCGTGACGAATCTTGGCCATTGTTTTTCTTTCCGTGACACCAGAATGCCGCACCAGATCCACCTCTCCCCCAAGGAGCAGAACCGCTTTATTTACTTTATCCACGAGCTGCATGACGATGGCGGCATGGGGGAAGACCTCTTGGATCAGGCAATCTTTCTGGAATTGATGGTCTTTTTAAACAGAGCCTTCGCCGCCCGCTGCACAGATGCCGCAGCCCCCGCCCCGGCTCCATCTTCCAATTACCACGCCCAGGTGGACGCCATTTTATCCTACATCAACTCCCATATCGGCGAGCCGCTGACGCTCGCCGGTCTGTCCGCGCATTTTTTTATGAGCACGTCCTATCTGTGCCGTATTTTCAAGGAGGCCACCGGCACCACCATCAACAAATACATCACCGCAAAGCGCATCACCCTGTCCAAATCGCTGCTCGATCAGGGCTGCTCCGTCTCGGAAGCCTGCGAGGCCTGCGGCTTCAACGACTACAGCAATTATCTGCGTGCCTTCACAAAAGCAGTCGGCATCTCTCCGAAAAAGTACGCGCAGTTTCACTCCTGACCGGTTATATCTGTTCCTTCTGCTCTACCTCGCTTATAAATTTTTCTATCAGCCTGTTTACTTCATCCGGCTGGTCCGTATTGGAATTATGACCAGCATTCTTTATCCATTTAAGCGGCAACCCTTCTCTCTGATGCCATTTCTTATTATAGCTTTTGGCTGAGCCCGCTTTATCCTTTTCGCCACAGATAAGAAGTGCCGGACAACTGATGTGATATGGCAGATCTGCTTTGATCGCCTCAGCAAGCATTCTGTAACCAAAACCGGCAAGCCTTGCATATTCTTCAGGATCTGGATCATAGGACATCATCATCTTCCGCATAAGATTCTGACCATAATCCGTCTCTGCACACCCTCTTGAACCAGCCCTAAGAAGTGCTTTCCATGGATAGATCTTATATAATGGCTCTGCTCTTTCAAGAAGCCATATTTCCATTGCAGTCATATAAGACTTTTGAAGCGGTGCAGAATCAATGGAGATAAAGCCTTTTATCTTATCCGGATATAATTCCATATACATTTGAGCCAGATATCCCCCCATAGACTGACCGATAATGATGGGATTATAAATTTCTTCTTTTGTTAATATTTCATCAAGCCATTCTGCCATGTCAGAGAGACTGTAATTATTCGTAAATGGTCTGGATAATGCATGTGATGGTGCATCCCATACAAACACATTCTGTTTCTTCTCAAAATATTCTGTCTGCTTTTCAAAAAGCCTGTGATCTGCTGTAAGTCCCGGCAAAAACACTAACGTAATTTTCTGCTTGTCTATTATATTTACAAAATAATGGATGCAGCCACAGGGTGTCTTATAACTGTTTTCGGTCATTTTCTATCCCTTTTCCATAAACTATTTCCCAATGATTTATCATTTCCAGATATTCCTGCTCAAAAGCTGTTACATCATAATTTCCTGTTCTGTACCAATATTTAAGCATCCCTTCTGAAGCATATAAAATTTCTTTGTATATACGAACAAACTCTATATCCTTACGGATGAAATCGAAATTCAAAATTGACAAAAGCAATTCCAATGTCGTTTGGGCAGCATCCTGTACATCCGGTTGGACGATGGATTGAATATCGGGCTCGGTTTCAAAAAAAATCATCTGTTTCATATACCTTATATTAACGCATGTACTTTTTTGTTAAATCCGCTGCATGCTTCCATAGAAAAAGATATAGCTCCTGCTTGTTATGAAAATAATGAAACAAAAGTGACTTGGATATTCCTGCTTCTGCCGCAATTTCTGAGGTTGGTGCCTTTTTATATTGATTCGTTGCAAATACTTTATATGCAGCATTTAATATTTGCGATTGTTTTTCTTCCGGCAATGCATAAAATTTTTCATTCATAAGCTGCCTCCGTTGACCAATTCGGTTAATGCGAGTATATACCCGTTGACCGATTAACGGAAGACCCCATTTGATCATCTATCCCTGCAACTTTTGATTTTGTATTTCCATTCATTGAAAAAAGGCATCAAAGCCATCTCTGTTAAAGTTACCCTTTTTTCTGAAATACATATCAAAATCATTTCAAAAATTAGCTTGACATATTACCAGATTGCTTTCCTATCTATCTCGCTGATAAATTTTTCTATAAGTCTGTTTACTTCATCCGGCTGGTCAGTATTGGAATTATGACCAGCATTCTGTACCCAAAACCAGCAAGCCGTGCATATTCTTTATCCAGTGCAATAATCCTGGGATGGTCTTTATTGTCTGCCTTCTTGTATTATGCATTTACCGCTCCAAACAGCGGCACATCCATGACCATTGCTTTTTCGCCTCCGCCGAACCGATTAAACGCAACATTGGTCAGTGGCTTCTTTGTCTCTTCCTCAAGTTTGGCTTTTTCTGTATGAATCTTACTCCGGAAGTGCCCTGCAACCCGTTCAATATCTTCCACCGTAAGCAGTTCCCGATCACGAAGAAGAATCTGCTCCAGATCCACCGTATCCAGTTCCCGGTCATTATCCGCTTTACACGGCTTCCCGTACTTAATTAACTTTTTAAATAAACGCAATCATATACAGCGGCAACGTAATGATTCCCTCCTCGCTCACACCTATATTGCCATCCGCAAATTTGTATCCGTAAGATATATCTTTGTTATTCTTCATAAGCCATTTTAATGAATTTGCCCGGGTATTTCCGCTCTTGACTTCGATAGGAACCACGCTCCCGTCTTTCTGGATGATAACATCGATTTCTCTTTTCGTTGTGTCATTTTTATAGAAGTATATCTGATATCCCTTCTTATAAAGAGCATCTGCTATTGCACATTCATAGATACCGCCTTTTGAGTTTCCAGCTAATGTATTTTCTACAATATGCTGTTTTAAAGAAAAATCCTTCATCGCCATCAGCAGTGATAAATCGGTTGTATATGCCCGGAAAAAGTCGTCTCTTGCATAATCATCCAAATCAAATCTGACATCCGTCACCCGTTTGCATAATTGCACCATATCTGCTCGAAGCAGCCATTCAACACTTGAATAATACTTTTGTGCCCTTCCGCCATGCTCAATTTCTTTATACTGAAATTTATGGTTTTCCTTATCTAATAGCTGCTTTGCAAGCGAGAGATAACATTTTTCTGCCTTTACCTTTTCTTCAGCAGTTGCATAATGTGCTATATCATACTGGTATCCCTGTAAGAGATTTCTTTGAACCCTGTCAACTTCTCTGAAATCCTTTATATCTATATATTTCTGTACTACTTCCGGCATACCGCCTGTTGCAACATACTGTCTGTAATAATTCATCATCTGCGAATGAATCGCCTCAGGTATCACTGTCTTTGAATGTAAATATCCACAAAGATTCTCTATCATATCTTCGGAAACTCCCATTCCCCAAAGAAATTCTTCAAAATCCATGCCATACATTCTCAGATAATCAACATAGCCGACAGGATAGGAAGACGCACGTTTATAATCAATTCCCAGAAGTGATCCTGAGGCAACCACATCATATCTGTTATCTATCGCCCAGAACTTAAGCGATGTAATTGCCTCCTGGCATTCCTGAATTTCATCCAGAAAAATTAAAGTTTTTCCGGGAACAATTTTTCTTTCTGGAAAGCGAAAACGCATAGCCATAATCATATTGTCTACTGTAAGATCTCCGGCAAAAATATCCATTGCCGAAGGCATCTGCTTAAAATTAATTTCAAGCAGTTCCTCAAAGTTTTCCTCCGCAAATCGTTCGATGATATATGTTTTCCCTGTTTGTCTGGCACCCTGAACAACCAAGCACTTTTTATCCTTTGTATCCATCCAGTTTTTAATGTAAGCCGTCGCTTTTCTTTTCAGCATAAAGCACCTCAAATCAATGAATTTTATTCCTGTTATTGTTTTTAATCAACATTTTAGAATATCAAAATGTAATTTCTGTCAACATTTCAGAAAATTATATCATTTTTTTAATGCTCAGGCAAGCTGCTAATGGGCATATATTATTGACAACCGTTACAGAATCATGAGAAATGTTCCCGCCACAATCAGTACAAGACCAAGCGCCGCCCTTTTCGTCAGCTTCTCATGAAATACCAGATAGGAAAAAGCAATTGTGACAAGAATGCTCAATTTATCAATCGGCACTACCACGCTCGCAAGTCCGTCCTGCAGCGCTTTGTAATAGCAGAGCCAGGAACCGCCGGTTGCAAGTCCCGACAGACAGATAAATCCCAGTTCCCTCCTGTCAATCCTGCCAATCTCCTTCTGCTTGCCCTTCGCAAATACCATGATCCATGCCATCAAGAGCACCACCGCCGTCCGGATTGCCGTTCCGAGATTGGAATTGAGTCCCTCGATGCCGATCTTGCCGAGAATCGAAGTGAGACTTGCAAAAACGGCGGATAGGCAGGCATACAAAAGCCAGCTCTTTTTCTCCTGCCCCACGCTCTTTTCCGTCTCCTTCTTCTGGATCATAAGAAAGGTACCGGCGCCGATTAAGATGACACACACGATCTTAAGCGCGCTGACTTCCTCCCCAAAAAAAAGAAACGCCAGCACAATGGTCAGAATTGTACTGGACTTATCGATCGGAACCACCTTATTCACGTCACCTGCCTGCAAGGCATGAAAGTAGCACAGCCAGGATGCTCCCGTCGCAAACCCCGAGAGAATCAGAAACAGCCATGTCTTGCCGGATACAGCCGCAATGCCGTCCTGTGCCCCCACGACGAACACCATAATCCATGAAAAAACAAGAACCACGATCGTGCGGATCGCCGTCGCCACATCCGAGTCTGTATGGCGGATGCCGCATTTTGCCAGAATCGACGTAAGTCCCGCAAACAGCGCAGAACCAAACGCATAGAAAATCCACATACGAATGCCTCCTTTACGATACGCCTTTTCTCCCGCGTATCACAATAATGTCATTTAACTTTAAGAGCGTGTCCTTCTGCGGCAGGATGGATAAATCGTCGCGCAGAATTAAAAACACCGTCAGCTGCTGCTCATCCTGCACTTCTCCCACGGTCTTTCCCGCATATCTTCTGTCCACAAAAATCTCCGCAATCTCCTTGATGTCCGCATCTCGGATATTTGAGATGCTGCTCTTTCTCTGATACTGCTCCACGAATCCGGCGCTGATGATACCGGTCGGGATCGCTACCACGCCGACGCCGAGATACGCAATACAGATCGCCATCAGACGCCCCAGCGTCGTGATCGGATAAATATCGCCGTATCCGACCGTAAGAAGCGTTGACATGCTCCACCAGACGCCGCTGAATGCATTGCGGAACACTTCCGGCTGCGCGTCATGCTCCACACTGTACATGCACAGACTGCTTGCAAGCATCAGGATCACCACGATAAACACCGAGGAAATGATCTGATTCCGCTTCTCGTACAGTACCGTCGTGATGACATTAAATGAATCATATCTTGCATTCAGCCGGAAGAGATGAAAGATTCTTGCCACCCTTAGCATCCGAAAGATCACAAATCCGGACAAAAAGAACACCGGAACAATAGTCAGAATGTCCACCACGCCGTCAAAAGACACCAGAAAGTGCAGTCTGGCACGGCATTTGCGCATTCCCGGATATAAAAGATCCGCCGTCCAGATACGGAGCACATACTCCACGCAAAAAATGAGCAGCGTGATGACCTCCACCGCGAAAAAGAAACCGGACAGAAAGTCCAGTTCCTCAAACGTCTGTAAAAATGTAACCAGAATATTGGAGACAATCGTAATCGTGATAAAAATATCGAACGCACGGCTGACCCGGTTACTCTTATCTCCAATCTGGATAATGTTAAATATTTTTTCTCTCACCTTAAGAATCCATCTCCCAGCGTAACTCTGATATTTTCGATGCCAGACGGATCCTACCGGTCGTGGACGGCTCCGATCAGCTCCCGGATATCCTCCACCTGATAGCGCTCCATGTAGGCACGGATTCCGTCAACGATCTCCTCCGTCGCATGCGGATGATAGAAGTTCGCCGTACCGACCGAGACTGCGGTCGCACCGGCAAGAATCATCTCGATGGCATCCTCCGCCGTCTGGATTCCGCCCATTCCGATAATCGGAATCTTTACCGCCTGCGCACTCTGGTAGACCATGCGCACCGCGACCGGATGCACTGCCGGACCGGACATACCGCCCGTGCGGTTTGCCAGCGCAAAGCATCTTCTGTGAATATCAATCTTCATTCCTGTGATCGTATTGATCATGGAAAGCGCATCCGCACCGCCCGCTTCCGCCGCGCGCGCCATCTCCGTGATGTCGGTGACATTCGGGGAAAGCTTCATGATGACCGGCTGCTTTGCATGGCGTTTCATCTCTTTTGTGACTTCTTCGACCATCTTCGGATTCTGTCCGAACGCAATACCGCCCTCCTTTACATTCGGGCAGGAAATATTGATCTCAAGCAGATCTACCGGCTGGTCGGAGAGGCGTTCCACCACATCAATGTATTCCTCCGTCGTATGTCCGCAGACATTGACGATGATCTTCGTGTCATATTTTTTGAGGAACGGAATGTCTCTGTCAATGAACAGATCAATGCCCGGATTCTGTAAACCGATCGCATTGAGCATGCCGCCGTAGACCTCCGCCACACGCGGCGTCGGATTTCCTTCCCACGGCACATTCGCAACGCCCTTGGTCACAACTGCTCCCAGCTTATTCAAATCGACAAACTCCGAATACTCCTCCCCGGAACCGAACGTGCCGGATGCCGTCATAACCGGATTCTTCAGTGCGACACCGCACAGATCAATGCCAAGATTCATCAGAAATCCACCTCCTCTGCCCGAAATACCGGTCCTTCCTTACAGACTCTCTTGTTCTTCACATTGGAATGCGCATCCTTCTCTGTGGACTTGCAGACGCAGGCAAGGCAGGCGCCGATGCCGCACGCCATGCGCTCCTCCATGGAGATCCAACATTCGATGCCTTCCTTTGCGGCATACTCCTTTAAAGCGCGGAGCATCGGAAGCGGTCCGCAGGCGTAGATCACATCCGCGGTCAGCCCGTTCTCGCGGATGGCGTCGAGCACATTGCCCTCCGTTCCCACACTGCCGTCCTCCGTTGCGATATAGACCTCTCCCTGTTTGCGGAACTCATCCAGCAGAAACAGCTCATCCCGGTATCCAAGCACAATCTGTTTCTCGCAGTTTAACTCTTTTGCGAGTTCTAACATCGGCGGAATCCCAATGCCGCCGCCGATTAAAAACGCCTTTTTCTCCTGCTTCGGAAAGCCGTTGCCGAGTGGTCCTATCACCTTAAGCTGCATACCGGTGTGCATGGAAGAAAACTCTTCGGTTCCCTTTCCCGCCACGCGGTATACCAGACGGAGCGCGCCGTCCTTTCTGTCGATCTCACAGATACTGATCGGTCTCGGGAGCAGCCTGCTGCCTTCCTTACAGTAGACCGATACAAACTGCCCTGCCTTTGCATGCGCCGCGATCTGCTCAGTGTGCAGCCACATGCTGTAAATATCGTCCGCAATCTCTTCCTGTTTGATTATGATTGCCGTCTCTTCAAATTTCTGCTTTGTTGTATGCATGATCTTTTATTTTTCCTTATCTTCATATACCACTTGTCCGTTCACAAGTGTCATTCGCACTTTACCGGTGACTTTTCTGCCGTCAAACGGGGTATTCCTGCCCTTGCTGAAAAACGTATTCTTGTCAATCACGTACGTCTCGTCCGGGTCAAAAATAACGATGTCTGCGACCTTTCCAGGCTCAATATCTCCCTTGTCGATTCCGATGATCTTCGCCGGATTGTAGCTCATCTTCTCCGCCATCTGCATCGGCGTCAGATACCCGCCGAGCACAAGCTCCGTGTACGTTAAGCATGCGGCGGTCTCAAGACCCACAATACCGAACGGCGCGGATTTCATGGAGGTATTCTTGTCCTCAAACGTGTGCGGCGCATGGTCGGTTGCGATCACATCCATCACGTCATCCCGCAGTCCCTCTTTTAACGCCTGTACATCCTCCTTCGTGCGCAGCGGCGGATTCATCTTGTAATTCGTGTCCGCATCCGCCTCAATCGCCACTTTTTTCTCCGTATCCACGGTCGGCTCGATCTTCCTGATGTCATCGGAAGTCAGTGTAAAATGATGCGGGCACACCTCTGCCGTCACATGGATTCCCTCCATCTTAGCATGCTTGACCATGCTGACAGAATCCTTCGTGGAGCAGTGGCACAAGTGCAGTCTCGCCCCGGTATCCCGGCTTAACATGATGTCCCTGGCAATGATGATGTCCTCCACGGAATTCGTGATGCCGCCAAGTCCAAGTTCTCTGGCATTGACATCCGCATTCATGACACCGCCGTTGACAAGATTGATGTCCTCGCAGTGAGCGAGCACCGCAATGTTGTACTTCGCAGCAAGTTCCATCGCCTCTCTGTAAAGCTGTGCATTCATGACGGATTTGCCGTCCTCACTGATGGCAGGAATTCCGGCTTTCACCATGCCCTCGATGTCGGAAAGCTCCTTTCCCTGCTGTCCCTTCGTCACCGCACCGACCTGCAGCACGTTGGCAGCGCCGACGGTCTTTGCTTTGTTGTGCACATAGTTCACAACATCCGGATTATCCACGACCGGCTTGGTGTTCGGCATGGCAAGAATCGTCGTAAATCCGCCGTGCACTGCTGCCCTTGCGCCTGTCTCGATCGTCTCCTTCTGTTCAAATCCCGGATCTCTTAAATGCACATGCATGTCGATAAACCCCGGCATGACAAAGCAGCCCTTCGCATCGATCACGCGGTCGCATTTTTCCTTGATACTCTTCTCGGTTCTGGTCACAACCCCGTTCTCCACCAGCACATCCAGTGTCTCATCCGTTCCGGTGGCAGGATTGATTACGCGTCCATTTTTGATCAATATGGTCATCTTTTTTTCCTCCATTGTATGAGTTCATCTTATCATATCCGCCTACAGTTTTCCATACAATTCCAGCGGCACATACGCCTTCACATAGATCCCCTCCGGGCGGTAATCCTCCGCTAAAAGCTCTCCCTGCTTTCTGATCTGCTGCAGGATTCCGGCATCCGCATAGGCGATGGTTCGCTCAATCAGAACTTTGTTCTCGCGCAGAAGTTCCGCAAGCAGTTCTTTTAACTCATCTAACCCGGTTCCCTCTCTTGCCGAGACTGCCAGGGTATGATCTGCCCTTAAATCGCGCAGCGGCTCCCGCTCCGTCACCGCATCCTGCTTGTTAAAGAGCGTGATGACCGTCTTTTCCCGGATGTCCAGCTGATAGAGCGTGTCATAGACAATGTGCATCTGCTTCTCGTGCTGCGGGTTGGAAGCATCCACCACATGCAGAATGTAGTCCGCGTATTTTGCCTCCTCGAGCGTACTCTTAAACGCCTCGATCAGATGGTGCGGCAGCTTCCTTATAAAACCGACCGTATCGGTCAGAAGAATCTCCTGTCTGCCCGGAAGTTCTAAGACGCGCGTTGTCGGGTCAAGTGTGGCAAACAGCTTGTCCTCCTCTAACACCCCGGCGTCGGTAAGCCGGTTCAACAGTGTGGACTTTCCGGCATTCGTGTAGCCGACGATCGCCGCCACAGGCATCCCGTTTCTCGTGCGCTTCGCGCGTGTGATCTCGCGGTGCTGACGCACCTCCTTTAATTCCCGGTTCAGCTGTGCGATGCGGTCTTTGATGAGACGTCTGTCCATCTCCAGCTTTTTCTCACCCGGCCCTCTCGTTCCGATTCCGCCGCCGAGTCTGGACATGGAACGCCCGAGGCCGGTCAGACGGCTGAGGCGGTATTTTAACTGCGCCAGTTCCACCTGTATTTTTCCCTCGCTCGTCGTGGCGCGTGCCGCAAAGATATCCAGGATAATCAGCGTGCGGTCCATCACCTTGGTGTCTAACATCTGCTCTAAGTTCTTAAGCTGTGCCGGTGAAAGTTCATCGTCACAGACGATGCCGGTCGCGCCCCGCTCTGCGATCATCGCCGCGATCTCCGCCACTTTTCCGGTGCCCACATAGGTGCCCGGGTGCATCAGTTCCCTCTTCTGGATCAGTGTGCCGACCACGACAGCTCCCGCTGTCCTGACAAGCTCCGCCAGCTCTGCCACAGAGTCCTCGGCATCATCCCCATCCTGCTCGCTCACGCCGACCAGAATCACCTTTTCGATCTGATCTTGCAATTCAATAATTTCTGCCATGCTGCTCCTTTTCTACTGTCCGCTGTCTCCGCTTCCGTCTGTTCCGGCATCGGCTCCGCTGTCGGTTCCATCTGCACCGTCTGTTCCGTCCGTTCCGCTGTCGGTTCCGTCCGTTCCGCTGTCTGCTTCTGCTGTTCCGATATCCTCCGTCACGACCACTTCCCCCTGCACTTCTGTGCCCGCCGGCGTATCCACCCGGCTTTTAAGAAATGTGTATTCACGCAGTGCCTCCGCATCATCAGGGTACGCGGCTGTATAAGCGGTCATCACCTCATAAGCTCCCGCAAAATCTCCGGTATACTCCATGCAGATAATCTGATTCTGCAGCAGCGCGCGCCTGTTCGGAACACTCTCCATCGAAAGCCCCTGCTCGATGTAGGAAAGCGCACCGCTATAATTCAGCTTGCCCATCTCGATCTGTGCCAATGCATTCATCGCTTCCGAATCCGCGACACCCGCATCCACATAAGCCTGATAATACGTCTGCGCGTTCGCCGTGTCCTGCTGTGCCTCATATACCTGCGCAAGCGTCAGGTTCGCCGCTGCACTGCCTGCATCGATCGCGGACGTCAATTCTTTGATTGCGTTGTCATACTGCCCCAGCAGGTAGTAAATCTCCCCTCTGTATGCAAGACTTTCCGCATCATTTCCCTTGATGGAAAACGCGTCGTTTAAATATGCTTCGCCCTCCTCTGACAGATCGTAGGCGGCAAGGTTCTTGTAAATATTGATATAAAGTTCATAATCCGAATGGTTATACTTGACCGCATCCGCAAAATCCTGCTTCGCCCCATCCGTATCCCCGGTGCCAAGCTTTAAACATCCGCGCAGATAGTAAGCGTTGGCGTTCTTCCCGTCATAATCAATCATGGCGTTGTACGTCTCAAGTGCTCCCTCAGTGTCCTGTGCGGCATACTGGGCTGCCGCCTTGTAATAGCAGATGTCGATCTCCAGATCGGTAATTTTTCCGGTGCAGCACGCAAGCGCTCCGTCAAATGCCGCCAGTGCCCCCTCATAATCCCCGCTCTGCATGCTCTCTATGCCAATCTTGCGGTAGGAAAGCTCATCCTCCGTGCGCTCATTCGCACATCCGGCAAGAAGCGCGGCTGTCACAAGCAAAAACACCGCCGCTTTTCCCCTGTATGTTCTATGGTGATTGATTTCCATTCGTCTTCTCATCTTAATTCCTCTTTTTACTATAATGAAGCCACCAAAAAGTATAAACGATATTTTCCTTCCCCGCAAGGTGATTTCCCGCTGCAACAGGCGATATCTTCCAGGTACATGACTTTTCTATCTCATGCCGTCCCGAATCACGCGCGCCGTGTTCTGATAGGCAATCTGCTCCACGGCGTCTTCGGAGAGTCCTCTCTTTCGCAGCGCATCGAAAAGCAGCGGCAGCTTCGTGCAGTCACTGATCTCAAATTCGCCTGAGATTCCGTCAAAATCCGTACCGAGTCCCACACATTCGATACCGCCCCTGTCAATCAGATGCATTGCGTGGTCGCAGATGCGTTCGATACGGCTCACTTTATCCATCTCGTCCTCATTCAGAAAAGTCGGTTCCAGATTCAGTCCCGCCACTCCGCCGCACTCTGCCAGTTCGCGGATCATCGCGTCGGTAAGATTGCGCGTTGCCGGCGCCAGTGCCCGGCAGTTGGAATGTGATGCCACGAATGGCACGCCGCTTCGCCGGGACGCTTCTGCGACATCCCGAAAACCGCCGTCAGATAAATGGGAGACGTCGACTAAGATTCCCAGTTCCTGCATATAACGCACTGCCTCTTTTCCAAATCCGGTCAGCCCGCGGCTCATCTCCTCCGGCTTTTTGGAATGACAGTGTCCCAGACAGTTGTCGTCATTCCAGGTCAGTGTCACAAGTCTTACGCCGAGATCGTAAATTTCCCGGATTTTGTCCATTTTCCCATCAATCAGAGCACCGTTCTCGATCGTGAGAAACGCCGATATTTTCCCTTCATTCTGATTCTGCTTTAATTCCTCTGCATTGTGCGCTGCAGCAAAGCGGTCACCGTACTGCTCCATGGTATGGCAGAAAATGTCATACATTTTCCTCATGAGTACTTCCGCCGACGGCATCTCTTCTAAGCCGAACCAGTCCGGATCATTTCTCTGCGGCAGAAACATCGCAAAAAACTGCGCACCTGCCTCTGCCTGCTGCAGGCGCAGTCCATCCACCATCGTGCGGTCAAGTTCCAGAAACGTCTCTGTTTTCTGCGCTAACGCGCTTCCCAATGTATCACAATGCATGTCAATATAACGCATCATTTTCTCCATTTCCGGGCAGAGTTCCTTCTTATTTTCCGGACTGCTGCCCTGTCTTTTTCTTATTATAAAGAACCCGCGGACTTTATACAATATGCCGGCCGCCGGATTTTGTACAGCATTTTCTCTGTTTCCACTGTTTTCATGCAAAAAGGAGCGCCTTGCGGCACTCCTCTCTGTGAAAGAAATATATAAATTTTGAAGCAAGCTTTTTCTTCCGGGCGGTTTTCCCCGGTTTTACAGATGCCAGATGTCCTCATTGTACTGTGCGATCGTACGGTCAGAGGAGAAGAATCCGGCTTTGCTGATGTTGATGAGCATTTTCTTCGCCCACGCCATGCGGTCTTCATAATCCGCATAGATGCGCTCCTTGGTTGCCACATAGTCCTTGAAATCCGGAAGCGTCATGAACCAGTCTTTGTTCAGAAGTTCGTTGTAAAGACGCTCTAAGTTCTCTCTGCATCCGACTGCCATCATCTCGTCGCTGACGATAAAGTCCACTGCACGCTTAATGTTCGCATCATTCTCATAGTAGCTTCTGGACACATAATCCGCCTTCTCGTAGTGCTTGATGACTTCCTCGGAGGACTCACCGAAGATGTAAATGTTGTCGTCACCGACAAACTGATGCATCTCCACATTTGCGCCGTCCATGGTTCCGATCGCTACCGCACCGTTTAACATGAATTTCATGTTGGATGTTCCGGATGCCTCCTTGGAAGCAAGGGAAATCTGCTCGTGGATATCTGCCGCCGGGATCAGCTTTTCAGCCAGCGTGACATTGTAATTTTCTACCATCACAACCTTTAAGTACGGAGATACCTCTGGGTCGTTTGCAATCAGTTCGGACAGGCAGAGGATCAGATGGATGATATCCTTCGCAATCACGTAAGCCGGAGCTGCCTTGGCGCCGAAAATCACAGTGATCGGACGGGTCGGCTTCTTTCCTGCCTTGATCTCGAAATATTTGTGGATGACATACAGCGCATTCATCTGCTGTCTCTTGTACTCGTGCAGACGCTTGATCTGGATATCGTAAATGGAATTGTCATCCAGCACGATTCCCTGTGTTTTTGCAAGATAATCTTTCAGCTCAGTCTTTCTGCTGTTCTTGACATCAAGCAGGCGCTGCAGAACGGAAGCGTCATCGACAAGCGCGCCGAGCTTCTCCAGTTCCATCGCATCCTTCTTAAAGCCCGGTCCGATCAGGGATTCGATCAGATCTGCCAGCTCGTGGTTGCAGTGCAGCAACCAGCGGCGGAAGGTAATGCCGTTTGTCTTATTGTTGAACTTCTCCGGATAGATCTTATAGAAGTTGTTGAGCTCCGTATTTTTCAAAATCTCCGTGTGCAGGTAGGCAACACCGTTGACACTGTAGCCGTAATGAATATCCATATGTGCCATATGCACGCGTTTCTCGTCATCAATGATCGCAACCGACTTGTCATCGTATTTGCGCACCACGCGGCTGTTCAGTTCGTAGATGATCGGAAGAAGCTGCGGAACTGCCTTTTCCAAAAAATGAATCGGCCATTTTTCCAGTGCCTCCGCAAGAATCGTGTGGTTAGTGTATGCGCAGGTCTTCGATACGATCTCAATCGCCTCATCCATCAGAATTCCACGCTGCATCAGAAGACGGATCAGCTCCGGAATCACCATGCTCGGGTGTGTATCATTGATCTGGATTGCCGCGTACTCATTCAACTTGTGCAGATCACCGCCTCTTGCCAGCGTCTCGTCGATGATGAGCTGTGCCGCATTGCTGACCATAAAATACTGCTGGTATACACGCAGGATGCGTCCCTTGTCATCCGAATCGTCCGGGTATAAGAACAGCGTCAGGTTCTTTGCAATATCCTCTTTGTCAAAATTGATGCCGTCCCCCACAAGGCTCTCGTCCACGGTCTCCACATCAAACAAATGAAGCTTTGTGGTGCGGTTCTCGTAACCAATCACATCGATATCATACAGTCTGGACTGTAAGGTAAAACCGCCGAACTGTACCGGGTAGGTCACGTTCGTTTTCGTCAGCCAGCTCTCCTTCTCGATCCACGGGTTCGGCTCCTCGTGCTGTAAATTGTGCTCAAATACCTGCTTGAACAGACCGTAGTGATAATTGAGACCCACGCCGTCGCCGTTTAATCCAAGTGTTGCGATCGAATCCAGGAAGCATGCTGCCAGACGACCCAGACCGCCGTTTCCGAGAGACGGCTCCGGCTCAACCTCCTCGATCTCTGCCAGGTTCTTGCCGTTCTCCGCCAGAACCTGCTTTACTTCCTCATAAATACCGAGGTTGATCAGGTTGTTGGATAACAGCTTACCGATCAAAAACTCGGCGGAGATATAATAAAGCTTGCGCTTACCCTCGTTGCTCTCCTTTTCCTTCGCCATGCTCTTTGTCATCTCAAGCAGCGCGTAATAAATCTCTTCGTTGGAGCACTGTGCAATGCCCTTACCGTATCTGTTGTTTACGATTTCCTGTACGTTCATGATATCCTCCTTGTTTTGCGAAGCAAAATGCGACTGCCCTTGCAGGAGCAGAGGATTTTACTCCTTGTTTTGCGAAGCAAAATGTCTGCTATGCCTGCATAGCATGCGCCCTTGCAGGAGCAGAGGATTTTACTCCTTGTTTTGCATCCCCAATTACTTTTTGTATTTCCCTGCTGTATGAGAACATTATATGCAGAAGTCCACTTTTTTTCTTGTCATATTATCCCCAAAAGTGGTACAATCCTATCATGAATAAAATTCAAAAAACGGTGCTGTTTTTGCGTGTTTTCGCTCCAATAGTACCGTTTTTCGTATATATTATGCCTGTTTTATGGGTTGTGCATATTATTTTAGTATCAAAATAGTATCACGGATTTCGCCTGCGCATTGGCTCATACCGCCATGTCACAACACTTTCCAGATGGCAGCGCTTGCAGTACATCAAGAAATTAACCATGATTGTATTCTGATTGACCTTGATACATTTTGCACCGCAGATCGGACATATTCCCCAGCCATTCCGCACGCGCAGATTGCTTTTTAATGTAGTGTGACGCACAATCTTTTTCTTTGGCGGCTGTGTCTGCGTTTCTGGCACTTCCGGCTGCTCCGGCGCCTGTGGCGTTTCCGCTTTCTTGGGTCTGCCAACCTTATTTGCCCTTACGGGTACAATTTCGTCTGTCTTGCATAGCAGATAAAAGGCTTCTGCCGATTGCTGCAGCTTCTTTGCTATCTGCTTCACGGGGTGTCCATCCAGCGCCATATCATTTGCCCTGATCGTTACCTGTGCAAAATTATAGAGCATATCATAATATTGTTCGTCGTCTCTGGCTTCCTGGTCCTGCATCTCAATACTTGCCATTGTTTCACCCCCTTAAAAATATCGCCCCGCACACCCTGGAGGATAGAGTGCACGAAGCGATTATGCAAAACGGTTATGCCGTTGTTGCCTGGTAATAGATCGCCTTTGCCTTATTCTCAAGTACAAAAGCATCGTAGCAGATTCGCCCCTCTACTAATGTTCCGCTGATTCCCGGCGGATCAACATGCGTGTTGTAGCTTTCCAGTTTAACTGGTGCCACAGTCGCACACGGATGCGCAAGCATAAAACCGAAATTCTCCGGCAGGCGCGCCGCCGCAATCTTAAGCGTTGCTGCTCCGTCAAGGTTGGCGATCACGCCCTTAATGCGCATATCATTGCCGATGTCAGTATCCATTGTAATATCCTTGCATTTCTTCATCAGAAGAAAGGTTGCCGGTGTTACTACAAGCACGCGCCCCGACTCCGGCACAAGCGCATCATCAAGCGCAGCGGATGCATTCACAATCTCCTCGTAAACATTGGACGCTGTCAGCTTTACCGCCGCAGGCTTATGCCCTGCCCCCTCCGTCATGACGCCGTATGTATACGTGTCAATCTCCGGAATGGCGACTTCTCTAAGCTGACGCGCAAGTGCAGACGCTCCGTTCAAAGATTGCGCCGTCTCTTCCTGATCGAGCGCATCAATCACAAACGCGAAAGATCTATCTTTCTTTAATGCCATAACCTCTGTTGTAGCATCCAATGACTGCGGCGTACCGTAGCGCTGCATCCCCGCATCATAGCGCCCGTAGTCGTTCATTTCTGCCGTGCTGATCTTATAAACCTTGACGGTATGTGCACCATCAAAAGCAAAATCATGATTTGTAAGCAGTTCCTTTTTACTCTCCTGTGTGAATACCTCATCCACATAGGGAAGATATTTAGCAACAAGATCGATTGCCATTATTTTTTACCATTCAGCCCAAAAGCCGACCGCAGCGGATCATTTTCCACGCTTCCCCCGGTAATCTTTCCCGGGAAACCGATTTTTCCGACTGACTGCGGCTCGCTGGCGCTGCCTTTCGTCTCTTCTTTTAATTTCACGATTGCATCCATACTTGCCTTGAATGCTTCGTCTGTTGATATGTTCAACGCTTCCACCAGATAATCCGGCAAGCCGTTTTTTCTCAACGCTTCCACCGCGTTCAGCTTCCGTTCTCTCAAATCCAGTTCCGCCACTCTCTTCTCGAGTTCTTCATTTCCCTTGCCGCGCTCCTTGGCAAGTCTCTCCTGCACAATCCGGTTCACATCATCCTGTGTAAACGTCTTACCCTCTGTGCCTGTCTGTGTGCCCTCTGCCGAGGTATTCTGTAAATCTCCCATATTTTTCCCATCCTTTCATTTTACGCCCGAAATAGGCTATTGCACGTCCGTGCGTGCCCGGGGGCGTATTTCTCTACCCGCCCAAGTAGCCGGTCAGGCCAAACACGTTTGCAGAGTAAGACCGGAAGAACCTCTACAGTGTCATTATACAACATTATTTCATGTTTAAATAGCTTTATTTATATTATTTTATATACATATGTGCAACATAATTACATGCATTTCATGTATTCCATAAAAAAAAGACGCTGCCATCCGTGGCAACGCCTATTCTGTCATTTTTTCCAATTTATCCAGCCGCTCCATAATCTCGATCTGTTCCGTGAGCCGGTAAGAATGCCGCAGCAACATATCAATCGCATTCAACCGCACCTGCGGGCTTGTGTCATCATCATCTATGACGGCAACCAGCTCTTCAATGGCTTTACTCATGCCCGCCTGCAGTGCATGGCAATTATCAGCAAGCATAGCTCTTCGCCTATCCTCATATTCCTGCTTAAATCCGTCATCTTTCAAATAGCGGTAAATTGTTGCTTCACTGATCCCTGTTGCACTGGCCGTGGCTGTAACGGTCGTATTCGCCAGAAGCCCCGCCAGAATCCGCTCTTTAGTCTTTTCTTTCATGGTCCATTTCCCCCTCAAAATCCTCGATATTCCGATTAGGAACCGGATGCAGCAGTGTATTAACCATATCAGCAAATTCACTTCCCCACGCTCTCACAATGTGGTTATCCTCACGGAACATATCTTCCGCCGGTGGCGTTCCGTAAAACGTCGCGCTGTCTCCGTTCTGATAGATCACATTGACCACCGGCAGATTACTGCCGCACCGCTTTTCCAATTCTTCCAGTCTTGCCAGAATTGACCGTCTGTTCATGCTCCCCCAATCTCCTTTCACACTCTCTTATTTTCTCTCATTTTACCACAGCAGCACTATTTTGCATATATCTGTTTTAATATTGCATATTGTGCTATTAAAATAGGCACCCGATGATCCGGATGCCTTGGCACTCTCGCAGTTCCCGCGGTTTAGGGCTTGTTTCATTCGGAGCGCATGCCGCTCTAGTTATGTATTGCTTATTTTACCTCATCAATGCAGCATAACCTTGCATATATTTCTTCATACTTATTTTTCAGCGTGTACAATGATTCAGACAATGCCTTCATACACGGAGTGTCTGACTGTGCATATCCGTAGCACATTTCCAGAAAATTGTTGGTATTATAAAGTTCATCTACCAAGTTTCTAAATTCTATATTATCCATCAGCTAACCCTCCGTCTCGCTCTCTCTGCGCGCTTGCCGTATATATATCTCAGTGTAAAAGCATCCAGCGCAACATCTGCATAATGTACGTGGCCATTCTCTCGGTATGCGTTCATCATATCGTTGTACGCTTCACGCTCTGGGCTGCCCTCTTTCAAAAGTTCAAAGGTATATTGCTCACCAAGTAATTTCATCGTATCGTTCATTTCATACAATTTCATACTTTCCCTTTCTGCCGGAATCTGCTACAATGCAGACGTAACCGGTCTTTATGTGGGTTGATTGGTTACTTGCCCTGTGATGGTGTTGCCGCACCGTCCGGGGCGTTTTTCTTTGCTAAGGCATCCTTAAGCATACGCTCAAAATCTGCCGTGCTTTCCTTTTCCTGCTTATCCTTGATGACCTCATTACACAGGTACACGCATTTTCCCTCTTTAGGGTGCGTTCTATGGTAGTCATCCCGCAGCTGCTCGATCTCCGGTATGCTAAGCGTCTTTAAATCTTCCCGCAATGTTTCGTAGTTCATCCCTTACACCTCTTTTCTATCAGCTCCGCCGTGTCCAGTACCAATGATCGGACATCTTCGCCGTACTGATCCACTATCTTTTCCGCCTGTTCTGCCAGCCTGTCCCATTCTGCGTCTGTCCGGGCTGTGTGGTACTGCCGGAACATTTTCCAGAGGTCAGTGTATAACTGGTAGATGATTTTTAACTCTTCATCGGTCATTGTTCGCCTTTCATGTCACTAATGTCATTCATGCCGTACTTGCCGTATATGCCGTACTTGCCGTATATGCCGTACTTGCCGTTTTCCTACATGCCGTACTCTCCACCCCTTATAAATCAAGGCTTTGCTGACCATCTACGGCGTTTACGGCATGTACGGCGTATGTTTTATATGTCCAACTTCTTTTCCCGTGTCCGTCTTTTTTATTCTGCGTGGCTATAATATTATCCACCTCTTTGAATAAATCCACATATCCTGTCAATTCTTTACCGACAACCCGTGGATCATCGTATATTTTAAGTGCTCCGCCACCGATCCAGTTACTCGCCTGTATAATCTCGTCAACACTCGCTGTTAATTCTCCGTTGCTCTGCTCCAAAAGCTTCTTGACGACCTGCACCGCCTTGCTGTTCCGGTACTTGTTTATCTGCCGGTTATGTTCCACCGCATCAGAATCACCGAGATTCTCCCAGCGGAATATTGACTTGTTGAACTCAATCGCAAGCACCTGCTCCGGCATGTCGCGCCCGGTTATGTATAACTTAGCGTCCTTGTCCTCGCGCCGTTTCTTTGAAATAACCAGCGCTGCATCAAGAACACCCATTACACCGGAAGAGCCGGCAAGCTCATTAAATGGATCATCTGGATCTTTCATCTTTCTGGTGTGATGTATGACCAGAATACATATATTCCGGCTATCCGCAAATTCCTTAAGCCGTCCCAAGTCCTCATAATCCCTATCATAATCATTTTGCCCGCGTTTCTGCGTTGGTCTGACCTTTTTCAGCACATCAATGATTACAAACCCTATATCAGGAAATTCCTGCATCTGCCATTCAATCTGTTGTTCCAAGCCCTCGCCGATCTTTCCCACTTTCTGCTCTGCCGTCACTATATGCAGATTATCCGGACACTCTGCGCCGTTTAGAATCTGTTCAAGCCTCGTCTTTGGTCTGCGTTTAGTGCTTTCCAAGTCCATATAGAGAACGCCGTTTTTCTTGGTGTCAAACCCTAAGAACTTCACACCCTCAGCAACACAAAGCCCCATATCAATGCACATATAGCTTTTGTAATACTTTGATGGTGCACCGAGCATTGCAAGCCCAACCGCCGGAATAATCTTATCAACGAGATACTCCAAGGGTGCTATATACTCGTTCAACAGGTCTTTTGCATTGATGGAATGTATGGGCTTAAGTTCATTTACCGGGCGAAATCTTCCATTGTCTAAGACACGCCCCGCCGAGCTCTCACTTCTTTCAATTTCGCTAATAATTCGTTGTCGCTCATACTCTGTAAGCTCTGTTTCTGCCACTCTTTTACCTGCCTTTCATAATTTTTATCAATCTGCCTTGTCAGCCATTCTCCGGATTCCCGTTCCTGTGCCCGCTCGTGGGCTATCTGCGTTCTGCAATAAATTCTGTAGATAGTTTTAACCCTTGGGCGGTTTAATTCGTCCAATCGGGCAAATACGCGTTCCAGAAACGCCGGGGCTGTGACGGAATAGCCGTACAACTTCCGGCACCAGTCCCAACCGCACCAGGTGTCAGCCGTTAGGCTCTGGAAGAAGTTCTCCTTACTGGGTGCACTCATGCGCCGCTCCTTTCCCGTCATAGATACGTTCATAGAAATACTTTGCATTGATCTTTCCATGAATTGTGATATAGTTCTTTTCCTCAAGTTCTGCGTTGAGTTTTCTAATTATCTCATACGCACGGCTTGTGCTGCACTCCATGATCTCGCACACATCTGCAGCACTCAAAAACCGCTTTTCTTTTTCCTCTGCCATGCTCTCACGCTCCTTTCTAAAGAATCCGCTTCACATACTCATCTGAAACCATCATTTCGGTCTCGTCCTCGTCATGATCCGGATTGTAGATAATATCGATCCCCAGCACCACATTGTCAACCTTACGTTCCAACTCGAACATCATGCCGGTTTCCTCCGCATTGATTCCAGTCTGCACGCGTGCCACCGTGAACCCTTCCAGTTTCTCTTCCTTGACCTCTTCATAGTCTCTAAACGTCCTTACCATTGTTTTCTCCTTCCTCTCTTACTACATCGCCGCCAAGCTTTTTAATCAATAAGTTCCGCTGGGTCTACTTCTAACGCTTTGGCAATTTTACCGAGTTTCTTAATTGGTGCATTTCTTCTCCCAGAAACAATCTGCTGAATTGATTCTTTAGAACATCCAACAGCTCCAGCTAATTCAATAGCATCCATGCACTTTCTTGCCATTGCAATTTGAAGTTTTTTTGTGTTAATTTCCATAAGTTCACTTCCTTTCGCGTCTTAGATTGTTTTCAATCTGTGATTGTATATTAGCAGATTGTTTTTACGCTGTCAATATAAGAAATAGATTTTTTTCAATCTGTACTTTTTAGGAACAATATGTTATTATCATTTAGAAAGAAGGTGGACTAATGCCAACAGGCACGAAAATAAAGGAAATACGCAAACGAAAAGGACTTACGCAAAAACAGCTAGGCGATTTATGCGGTATTGCAGATGCTAACATCAGAAAATACGAAAATGGGAAACAAAACCCCAAGATAGAGACGTTGCAGAAGATAGCTGATGCTCTAGGGTGCAGTTTGATTGCTCTTATGGGGATGGAAGAATATAAGAAAACAGAGGAATATAAAATCAATATGTGTTCCATAGAAGCCCAAGACGGCGTATTAGCTCTATTAAAGAATATATATGGAGATGTTCAAGAAAAGGACGTTCAACAAGAATATGGGGAATCCTTTTATTATCTGATTGGAAAAGCTCCAGATACATTTATTTTATACGAAAATGATATCTATGATTTACAAAATTACATAGAATCATCTTTGCCCATAGTAGTTGACAGGCTAAAGGATACACGCCCAGAAGAAGAAGTTAGAACTGAGATTATAAATGACTTAAATGACCCGGAATATATAGCAGAAATAAAAAAATATATCAAAGAAAATTCCTAAAGTTGCTATTCACACCTTTTAAGAATAGCCCCGGTACGACAAAACGCCGTAACACTTTCTGAAATATTACACTCGCCTACCGTTTTGGTACCTGAGCGCAATCTAAAATTTTAGAAAATGCACTCGTCTCCCTAAATTGAACTTAGCCAGTCCCGACGGTATTCCCCAGATTGGGGGAAAAGGGGACAACAAATCAATTTGATTTTTCCTGATATGACGCGTCCAAAACTGGATTGGTTCAAATCAGCCGCAACCAAAACTGGATCCGGCAAACGGTAAAATTTACGATTCCCTTTTTCGAGGAACGGTAGAGCACAACCAGACAAAATGTCTGTTCGTCCACGAAACCGCATTTTTCGGTTTTGCTATAACAGGGCAAATCGTGAATTTCACGAAAAGTTTTCAGGACAATCCCAAATTGGACAGTCAGAATGAAGTAACGATTCGTTACGCCATAGATCAACAAGCGCAAAATTGAGCGGCTTCCATCAAACAATGGAAACGAACTCGATACCGCTCGATTATTGAATTAGTGGACAGCGCAAGATTGATCCGTCCCCAGAATTGGGGATGATATAGACCGGGGAAATGTTCCCCGCGTCGATCTGGCCAGAATGACTGCCTAGATCTCGCCTACCCATTCGGTACCCGAGAATGTCTGATCCAGACAGTGACAATAAAATATACTTAATAAGGGAACCGAAGGGGCGATATGCCGGCTGCCGGATACTTAAGAAGGGAGCTGGTGCCAATGGTTACATACAGTGATTTATTCACTTTCGTGATTATGCTCTGCGCTGTTATAACTCTTGTTTTACACATCAAAAGCAGAAAAAAATAGCGCCCTCAGCCTGGTAAACTAAGACGCTATTTTTATAGAACATTTTTTACCGGCGGCTAGGCTTCATCTAGCTTTCGGTTCTCTTGTTAAGTATATTATATGCAATATATGAAATATATGCAAGAAAAAAATAACTATCTCTTTTGCTACATCGTCGCCAGCGATAGGAAGGAGATAACATATATGCCAGCTTATTATGATGACCAGAAGCGTTCCTGGTACGCGAAATTCTATTACAAGGACTTCACCGGGAAGCGCAAGCAGAAGATGAAACGCGGATTCGTCCGGAAAGCGGACGCGCTGCAGTATGAACGCGAGTTCCTGCTGCGCCTGTCCGGGTCCTCGGATGTGACATTTCGTACCTTGCGGGAATCTTACATTGACTACAAGCGCACCAGAGTGAAAGCGTCCACGCTCCGCAATCTGGAATACTGTCTGACAGGGCAGATTGCCCCATATTTCGACGAAAAGGCAATCCGGGATATTTCCCCGGCTGATGTGCTTTCGTGGCAAAATGAGTTAATTAACAGCAACAGGAAAGAAACCACCATTAACAAGATCAATTCCCGGCTGGTGGACGTGTTCAATTATGCCGTGAAATATTTCGGGCTTCCGGCCAACCCATGCATCGAGACGATCGGAACGCAGAAGCGCGACGCGGATAACATTGACTTCTGGACACTGGAAGAATACCAGACGTTCATAGCTCATGTGCCGGAGATTGAATACAGGATCATATACGAATTGCTTTTTTATTCCGGTATGAGGATCGGCGAATTGCGGGCTCTGACGCTCTCTGATATTGATTTCGATAAAAATACCATACGCATAAATAAAACGCTCCCACGGGGCGCAGACGAGACCACAACACCAAAGACACTGAACAGCTTCCGCTCTGTCTCCATGCCGGCGCCGATCATGGCGGATCTGAAGGAGTACACGGGGCATATCTATGACCTTACCCGGCACAACCGGCTGTTCTTTCTGGAATATCAGACGATCACTCGGTATAAGAACAGCGTGTGCCAGTCCTGCGGCGTGCGTCAGATCCGATTGCATGACCTGCGGCACTCTCACGTTTCGCTGCTGATCCATCTGGACTGTGATATTATGACCATAGCTGACCGGATCGGCGATACTCCGGCAACCGTGCAAAGCACATACGCGCATTTATACCCGGACAAGAAAGATATAGCGGTCAGCAAGTTGGAAAAAATAGTATCAAAGTAGTATCACGAATAGCCGAAAGACCGTGCAAAGCCTTATTCTATGGGCGGTCTTTCACAAGAGGTACAATCCTATCATGAACATTTTAGAGTATGAAAACTATCAGGAAAAAATTCCACATGGCAACCCGCTGTTTCCTTATATCACCTACCCTTGCTCGATTCCGCTTGACTTTTCGCGCGTGCCTCTGCACTGGCACGATGAGATGGAAATCATCTATATCAAAAAAGGAACCGGAGCAATCACGGTCGATTTCAAATCCTACGTGGTAACCGGGGGAACCATCGCGCTGATTCTGCCGGGCAGGCTACACAGCATTGAACAGTACATGCAGGAAAGCATGGAATACGAAAATATCATTTTCCATCCGGGCATCCTCATTTCCAAAAAAACGGACACCAGCAATACCGAATTTCTTGCGCCGCTGTTGTCGGGCGTCCTGTCCGTTCCGCTCTTATATCAGCCGGGATCTCCCTGCTATGCGGAGATTGCCGCCTGCATTGACGCCAACGATGAAATCAGCCGGACGAACCCGCCCGGCTATCAGTTCTTTATCAAGAGTCAGCTCTTTATGCTTTTTTACATTTTATTCAGCAAATGCCTCTTAAAAGAGCCGGCAAAGCGCGACCACAAATCGCTGGAGAAGATGAAGCTAATCTTAAAATATCTGGAGAACCATTATATGGAGCGCATTACAATTGCAGATATCTCGGCGGAGGTCGGGCTGAGCCAGTCGCATTTCATGAAGTATTTCAAGAATACGATGGGCACTTCCTTCATCGAATATCTCAATGAATACCGCCTGACCATGGCTTCCCGCCTGTTGATCTCTTCTGAGTCCTCGATTCTTGCCATCGCAGAAGAAGTCGGCTACGAGAATTTATCGTACTTTAACCGCACTTTCAAAAAAAGATTCGGCATGACGCCCCGGGATTACCGCAAACAATCCACGAAGCAGTTGTAAAACGGGTCCCACAGAGAATTTTCCTTGTTTTAGACCCGTTTTTCTTCATTTTTCTAGTCAAAATGGTGCTTTTTCTATGTAAAACGGGTCCAGAGCAGATTTTTTCCTCTGCCAGACCCGTTTTTTGCAAAAATCCGGGTCCCACAGTCATTTTTTTCTCCTGTGGACCCGGATACCTCTTTTTCACACGTCTGAACATACCATCTGGACAGTTTTTCTTTTTCTCGTGCTTTCTCTTTCTTTTTTCTTACGATTCTATATCAAAGTCAATGCTTCCCATACCGCAGTCCAGATCAATCGTTCCCACAGCCCCGGCATTCGTGACTTTGTAGCTTCCGCTGAGATCGGAATAGCTTTCTCCGTTTACCGTGAGATCCCCCATGCCGCAGGACATCTTATAATTATAGTCCTCTTCCCTGCCGCGCAGGGTGATGCTGCCATCCCCCATGCCGCAATGCGCTTTCACATTCTCTGCCACAATGCCGTCCAGCGCAAATGATCCCATACCGCAATCCAGCTTAATATCTTTATAGGTGCCTCCTTCCAGATCAATATCACCGGCTCCAAGCTTGATGTCCAGGGTTCCTGTCACAGCAAAATCTGCTCCCGTCAGTTCCCCTGCTCCCACATTCAGCTCCATCGTTCTGCAGTTCACACTGCCCGATGCAAAATCTGCATCTGCCGCCCCGATGTCAAAGTCCATGGTATCAAAGGTCATTTTCTCCGGAATCTCAATCACAATCTGCGCATCATAATTGTCCGGAAACTGCTTATGAATCTCATACTGAATCTGAAGCGTATCTTTATTCATATCCCCTTTATAATATTTTTCTTTGCAGCCGTAGGTTCTCACCACAAGGTTTTTATCATCCGTCCCCTGCTTGACATAGATTTCCGCAGCATCAATATCAATATCCAGATTTTTTATGCCGGCTGCCTCATAGGTATAAACTTTTGCATCGTCGTCTGCTCCCCAGTCATCCTCTGTGTCTTCTTCATCCGAAGAATAGTAAAGTTCATATGGCCGGATATGCCAGTTGCCCGCATCCAGTTCTCCTCTTTCCGCCATGCGTCTGACTGCTCCAAAACCGCCGCCAAGCAGAGCGGAGATGCCGCCGAGCAATAATCCCATTCCCCCGAGAACTGCCACAATGATCAGGCAGATTTTTGAAAATTTTTTCATGCTGCCGCACGCTCCTTTCTCTTATTAAATGGCTTTTTGCAAAGCTTCCAGATTCCTTTCAATGCCCAGGGAAGAAATCCTCCGAAAATCCAGACCACAAGAACCACCGCAAGGACACCGAACGCAAGGACGATGAGTCCTCCTCCCATAAGCCCGATTCCGATTGCAGGATTTCCTGCAAATGCGGTTCCGATTCCTGCACCAAAGAGCACCACACCGCAGATTAACAGTGCGCCCATGACTGCCACAACCGCTATTGCAATTCCAAACAGCGCCGCCACAATGCCGAGCAATGCTGACAGTATGACCAGAATCATTACCAGCCACACCGGCGAAGTGATGACCAGAAGAACGATCGCCCATCCCGGCATTCCATCCTTCTCCGGCGCAGAATACGCTGCGTTCTGCGCTGCTCCCTGTGGTACTCCCTTCGATGCGTTCTGCGCTGCTCCCTGCACTGCCGGATTCCACTCTGCTCCTGTTGCTGCTCCCTGCGCGCCGGAAGAACACGCTTCCCCGGGCTGCACACCCAGATCTTTGATAATGCTGTCCGCCACTTTCTGCGGTGATTCCAGTTCTTCTAAAATCTTTGCCTCATTCGCCTCTCCGGCGTCCTCAAAATAGCTACGGTAGAATGCAAGCGCCTCCGTTCTTTCCTCCTGTGAAATCCCGGACAACAACACTTCCAGCTGCCTTAAAAATTCATCTTTATTCATCTTCAAACTCCCTCCTCGGAAAATAACTCTGATATTTTCGAAGAATAGTCATCCCATTCTCTGCGATAATCGTCCAGCTTCTTTCTTCCCTCATCCGTAATCCTGTAGTAGCGCCTGTTGCGGCCTCCACATTCTCTGTCATACACCATAAGGCATCCATCTTTCTGAAGTCTACGCAATACCGGATAAAGTGTGGATTCCGAAACCTCAATCGCCACTCTCACATCCTGCGTGATCTTATATCCATATGTGCCTTCCTCCTCCTTGGAGACGACCGCCAGAACAATCGCATCCAGCAGGGCTGCACCTGTATTGAACACCATATTACCGGCTCCTTTCCTGTTCTGTCTGATATTACTTATATGTTTATAATATTATTTTGTTATCAATACTATATATCATATAATATAGTATTGTCAATATTATTATTCAAAAATAATACATCCATTTTCTAAAAGAGAAAAAAAAGAATCCCGCAAACAGGAATGCTCCTATGAATCAAAAAATCGTACATGCATGTGTAACGCTTACACAACATGTACGATTTACATTTTTGATTCGCTTTATCTCCGGCTTCTGTCTGCCCTACGCTTCCCAGTCCGCGCGTTTGATAATCCCCACGCCGATCGGATACGGTCCGGTATGAACGCCAATCGTTGCGCCGATCTGGTAAATCTCAATCTCATCAATCCCCAGGCGCTCCCTCACGAGATCTTTTAACATCTCACGAAAATGACAGGCTTCCTCATAATCATAGCCATAGCCGATGGCAAAACTGTATTCGCCCGGCTTTGCGGTGCGTTCGTCCAGATAAGCCTTGAGCATCTCAATTACTTTCTGCATGGATTTTTCCCGGCTCCGCGCAATGCCGGAGGCAAAAATCTCGCCCTCCTTCAGTGTGATGAGCGGCTTAATTTTCAACGCGCTTCCCGCAATCCCCATCACTTTTCCGATTCTTCCGCCATGCTTTAAGTAATCAATGTTGCCAATCGTAAAGAAGATTCTGCCGCTCTCCCTTATGGCAAGGAGCCTCTCCACCATGCGGTCATACTCCCAACCGAGGTCGCGCAGCCGGCATGCCTCAAGTACATACAAACCCTGCAGCACCGTGTTGATCTCTGCGTCAATGACTGTGATGCGCGCCTTTGGATATTCCTCTAAAATCATATCTCTGGCAGTCGTCGCCGACTGCATGGAGCCGCTGAACTTCGTCGTGATACAGATACAGATCATCGGAACATCCTGCTTTGCGAGCGGGAGAAAAACCTGATAATAATCATCCACCGACGGCATCGACGTCTTCGGAAATACATCCGGATGATCCACCATTCTCTGATAGAACTCGCGGATATCCAGTTCCACCCCCTCTTTCAGATAAGTTTCTCCATCAAAAGATACATAGAAAGGCACCACCAGAATATCGCGCTCTCTTGTGAGCTCTCTTGAAAGGTCTAACGACCCGTCACTGATAATTTGAATCTTTTCCTGCATAAATCTCCTTCATAATCTGTTCATCAGAATAAATAAACACCGCGCTCCGTGACACGGATCTCCGGGATTACCGTAAGCGCCATAAAAGAAAGGGTAACAAACGGATCTACATTCTCTGAGATACCAAGTTCTCTCGTCTCCTTCTGCATGGCAGAGAGCTTTTCCGTGACTTCCTCATACCGTCTGTCGCTCATAAGACCCGCGATCGGCAGCGGCAGTACATCGATTACCTTTCCGCCGGACACGATCGCATAGCCGCCCTGCTGCTCCTCCACAGTCCGGATGGCAAGCAGAATGTCATCGTCATTGTCTCCCGCCACAATCAGATTGTGGGAATCGTGCGCAACGGACGTCGCTACGGCACCGCCCTTTACGCCAAAGCCCTTGAGCGGTGCCACACCGATCTCTCCGGTCTTGCCGTGACGTTCCACCACACAGATCTTATTGTATACTTCATTCGGGACAAAATATCCGTTTTCTGTCGGCACTTCTTCCACCAGATGCGTCGTCACGATCTGATGCGCATTCATCTGTATCACATCGGTCTTTCCGTTGCATGCAAGCTGAATCCGCTCTCTGGAAAGCTCCCCGACATGAACCGTGTGAAGCAGTTCCTCCGGCACTGGAACCCAATAATCTTTCTTATAGTCTTCCTCTCCCAGGATCCTGCCGTCCTTCATCACATCGGTCGGACGCACCTCCTCCAGATTATCGAGGAACACAATGTCGGCGTGATATCCGGCTCCGATGGCACCGTATCCCTTAAGCCCGTAAAACATTGCCGGCTGGTAGCTTCCCATCTTGTATGCCTTTGCCACCGGAACCCCAAGTGCAATCGCCTTGCGGATACAGGTGCTGATATGTCCTTCCTTGCGGATTTCCTCGATATGCTTATCGTCGGTGCAGAATGCGCACTGGTCGAGCGCCACATTGGCATCTAAAAGCGTGCGGATTAACGTTTCAAGATTCTTGGCACCGCTTCCCTCACGGATATAGATGTGAAAACCGGCGCGCAGCTTGTCGAGCACTTCCTCGGAGTTCGCACACTCATGATCATTCTCCACGCCAGCCAGACGGTACGCCTGTACCGCCTTTCCTGTAATGCCCGGTGCATGTCCGTCGATGTGCTTCTTTGCAAAAAGTTCCAGCTTATCCGACATCCGACGCTCGCCCTGGTAACACTCCACAAAACGCATGGTCTCCCCGAGTCCCAACACTCGTGCATCATCCACATACTTCATCATATCGGACGCCAGAAACTCCCCGCATCCGTTTGTCTCCACATCGGTTGCCGGAACAGAGGACGGAATCATGAAGAAAATATGTACCAGCGCCTTGCCCGCACATTTCAGAAAATAATCCATTCCCTTCACACCGCACACATTGACAATCTCGTGCGGATCCGCAACAATGGTCGTCGTTCCCGCCTGCACCAGCACCTTGGACAATTCGCCCGGAGATACCATACTGGATTCAATATGCATATGGGCATCCAGAAATCCCGGTACCAGATATTTTCCGGTACAGTCGATCTCCCGCTCACCCTCGTAGGAACCGACTCCCACGATCGTATCGCCGCAGATTGCCACATCCGCTTCCAGAATCTCCTCCGTGAATACGTTCAATACTTTGCCGTGCTTTAATACAATGTCTGCTTTCCGGATTCCGTTCGCGCAATCCAGCCGTCTCTTTCTGTCTACCATAGATTCCTTCCTCTCCTCCGTTTACGAAAACAATCCCTTAAAGAAGTCCGCGATCGAGCTGAATACATTTGAGAAAAATGTGCCTACGCTCGAGAGCACGCTGCTGTCTCCTCCGCCATCCTTAAAGGAATGGTACAGTGACTCCGCATAATCCACAAGGCTGTCAAGATTGATTCCCAGAGATGTAATCTTTAAGAGCAGATCCACGATCTGCTGACGCTCGGAATCTGACAGTGTCACATTATATTTGCTGCAGGCATCATCAATTGCCTGATTGATGCTCGCCTCATCTTTCAGATCATTCTGTGCAATGACCGACTTGATGTAAGCGATAAACTCTTCCACTTCCTCATCGGAAAGTCCGGCAATCGACTGTTCTAACTGCCCGGTAACCACGAGCTCATTTAAGGATGCGTCGATGATATCCGCATTGATCGTCTCACCTGTCATCTCCTGATATGCCTTGAATACGCCGACAAGCGCCGCCGTACCGGAGATCTCCTGCGGTCCTGCAACGATGATATCCGCATCGGTAATACCCGCCGTTGTCAACGCATTTTTGTACATGCCGACTGTACAGTAATTGATATTCCTGGTTGAAATATTTAATCCGTTTCCCTTATCGCGTTTTACGATCACAACGGAAGACCATGACTTGCTTCCGATCTGTGAGGAACTGATATAGGAATCCAGATACTGATGCTCCTCTGCATTCGTTGTATAGACCACATCATAATTGCCAAGGTTCGCCGGATCAATCCCCATCAGGGAAAGCACCGTATTCTTCTGGGCATCCGTCAGATCCGCTCCCAGCGCAAGATATGGCTTATCATCCGCCTGGATTGTCACGTTATCACTGTTTGCTCCCGTGGCAGCGTCCTCCGCTGCCGAAGCCTGTGACTGATCCTGCGCCTCTGCCGAAGTCTGATCCTGTCCTGCCTGATTCTGTGTCTCTGCTGAAGTCTGATCCTGACTTGTCTGGTCTACGACAACCTCTCCCTCTACATTCGCTGATGTATCCGCCGCGGACGCCGTGACAGGCGCCGATGCAAGCATCACCGCAGCCAGAAATAAACTGGTAACTCTCATTCCATTCTTTTTCATGTGAAATCCTCCTTCCAAAACAAGTCTCTATTTTACTACGAACTTTCCCTAAAAACAACCGGCGTTTTCCCTCCAGTAGTTTTATTTATATAAATTTAAGAAACCTGTCCGTTAAGATTACAGTTCCACATGCACGTTCAGCCACGATGCAATATCCGCCATAACCTGATCGCGGTCTGTCTCGTTTAAAATCTCATGACGGTCATTCTCGTACAGGCGGTAGGTAATATCCGAAAGCCCCGCATCTTTGTACATACCGTACACCTTCTTAACGCCCTCGCCCAGATCTCCGACCGGATCGTCCGCACCGGATACAAAAAACAGCGGCAGATTTTTCGGAACCTTTTTTATATTCTCCATCTGATCGTCAAACAATACCGCCTCCATCAGGCCTTTGTAGCCGTTTACGGTAAACAGAAAAGTACAGCGCGGATCAGCATAGTATGCCTTGACATTCTCCACGTTCTTGGAAAGCCAGCTGTTGGCATAATCCTTTCCATATAAATCGTAGCGCTTGTACGGCTTGCTGTAGGAAAGGCTCTGCATCAGGCGGCTTCTGTAATGCCATCCACGGAATAGTGCGATCGTACGGCATAAAAACAGTCCAAACTTCATCGTGCTATCCGGCATTGCCCCGGTTCCCATGATGACGGCGCCAGCCACTCCCTCCGGGTGAATACACAGGTATTTGCGCAGCATGTAAGATCCCATGCTGTGTCCCATCATAAAATACGGCACGCCGGGGTTCTCTGTCTGGATCGTCGTGCGCAGCGTGTGCATATCCTCGACGAGCGTGTCACTCGGATCCGGCTCTGCAAAATATCCCAATTCCTCCTCGGATGCAACCGACGCACCATGTCCCAGATGATCATGTCCGACCACAAGGACCCCCTGGTCATTTAAAAATTCCGCGAACGGCTTATAGCGTTCAATATACTCCACCATGCCGTGCGTGATCTGCAAGACCGCCCGGTACTCTCCGCTCTCCGGCATCCACTTTACCGCATGAATCTTCGTCTTTCCGTCCTTTGATAAAAAACTGAACTGTTTTTCTTTTGTCATAGCATTGTTCCCTCACTTTTTATTATTTATACTCTCTGATTCCTACTCTCTGCTCTGTATCCTTTGCAGCAAAACCGGCATCATCCGGCTTCCCCTGCCGACTGCAGGATGCTCTTGCAGACATTCTCCAGTTCATCCGCGCTGCTCTTCTGCTCTGCCAGTTCCTCCTGCATGCCGGATACATATTTCAGGAATGCCTCCCTGGCGCGCACATTTTCGTCCGCCGACTGCTGCAGCACATCTGCTCTCGCGACCGCCGTATCCTGGATCAGCCCCCTCAGCCCGATCTGTCCGGTCTCATAAGCCGCCATATTCTGCGCACAGTCGCGGTAAAGCTTTCCCATGGAAATATTATTCTCCTTGAGCAGCTCGTTTAAGTGGTGTACCTGCTCCTCCAGAGACGCGATCCGTTCTTCCGCCTCCCCAAGCTGGTCTTTTAACGCCAGCGCCTCCTGCTCATAATCGTCCGCATATGCACGCACCTGCTCTGCCGCCGTCACAAACCGGGTTCCGCTCTCCCCCATTCTTCCTGCTTCGATCGCAGAATTGAGCGCCAGCACCCCCATCGTTTTCGACAGTTCCTCCATGCGCTCTGCCCTCTCACCAAGTGCCTGGCGCATCTCGCGAAGCGCCTGCGGAGCCTCCGAGATATGCTTCATCGGCGTCGTAAAGTGCTTGTTGTTCTCCACGATCTCGACGACCTTTTCATTCTGCCCCTTCACCTGCTCCATAAAAACGCTGTGGTTGGCGTCGAACGTCGCGATTCCGTTATTCATTGTAATCAACGTATTGTGAAGTTCTCCCGCCGCCTGCGCGCCGTTCTCCGACAACTCCCCGTTCTGCTGCATCTGCTGTTCGATCTCTTCGATCTCTTTTTCCATCTGTGCACGCGAGGCTGTCATGCGTGCAAACTGTTCCTCCGCGGTATCCTTCTGTCCTGCGATCTTATGGAGCAGCTCCCTCTCGCGCTTCTCCGTCTCCCTTAATGCCGCAAGTTCCTCTTCTAATAAAGCCTTTTCTCTCTTTCCACTAAACATAGCTACTCCTTCTGTCCACCCGCCACGTTCTATTTATAGTTGCGAATGATGAGCTGGACACTCTCCATTCCCTGATATACATTGATTTCCGGATAGTAAATCACCGACATCCGGATGGCATTCGCCCTTCCGCGAAGCGCAGCGTCCACCTCCGTCTGCCCGTATTTTTCGCTGTAATACTGCTTCCATGCCTCCACATCCCCAAAATAGACCGCAGAGACATGTTCTCCCGCCGCCGTCATAAGGGACAGCTTCAACACATTCTGGTTCCTGCCCACCACAGACGCCCGCAGAAGCGCAAGCTCCCTGTCCGCGAACTGTGGCTTACTGTTGCCATTTCCAAACGGCTCTAAGCGCGCCAGCTCCCGGATCAGCCCGATCGTCGGATACGCGGCAGGCATTGCCATATCTATCCTTATCTTAGGTATAAAATCTTCTTCTGTCAATTCACAGCAGGCATTTATTTTGCCGCGGAATACCGCCACATCTTCGCGCAGCGACAGCCCTGCCGCCATCGGATGTCCGCCGAATTTTGAAAAACATTCCCGGCACTTGCACATCTCGTCATACATCGAGTACGCTTCCGTGGATCTGCCGGACCCCTTCACCCCTTCCTCGCCGTCCGTCAGAACAAATACCGGCTTGTGGTAGGACTCCCGGATTCTCCCCGCAATGATCCCCGCCAGGCTTTCATGCACCCCAGGCAAATAGATCACCAGCACCTTCTCGCCCGCTGTTCCCTCGTCGACAATCTGTTTTGCCAGTTCCACGCCGTCTGCCGTCATGCTTTTGCGCTGTGCGTTCAGTTCCACAAGTTCTTTTGCAATTTTCCCTGCATTAATCTCGTTTTTTTGCAAGAAAAGATTCAGCGCAATTTTGGCTGTCTCCAGCCGCCCGCTGGCGTTGACGCAGGGACCAAGCACAAATCCGATATGGTACGATGTGATCTGCTCCGGCGTCAGCTGATTCTGTAAAATCAAGGCGCGCATGCCAAGGTTCGCTGTCCGGTGCAGCCGCTTTAATCCCTCCCGCACCAGAATCCGGTTCTCATCCGTCAGTTCCATGACATCGCCCACTGTCGCAAACGCCACAAATTCCAGAAACGCGAATGCCTCCTCCGCGTCAATACAAAACTTCTCGTAAAGCAGCTGTATAATCTTCCACGCCACCGTCGCCCCGCAGAGCCCTTTGTACGGATAGGAACACTCCTGCTGCTTCGGATTCACAATGGCATCCGCCGCGCTCCGCAGATACCGCCGCACTCCCTGCTCCTCCACATAGGGAATCTCATGGTGATCCGTCACCAGAACCGTCATCCCCAGCTCTTTCGCATGCGCAATCTCATTGATGGCTGCAATGCCGTTGTCGCAGGTGATGATCGTGTCCATCCCCTCCTCATACGCCGCATCGATCAGATGCTCGTTGATACCGTAGCCGTCACGCATGCGGTCGGGAATCGCGCAGGACACACTGCCGCCGCATCGTGTGATCCCCTGATACAGAATATAGGTAGACATCACGCCGTCGATGTCGTAATCTCCAATGATCCGGATCGGTCTTCCCTGCCTTATCTTTTCTGACAGGATACAAACCAGCTTCTCTGACTCATAAAGCAGATGCGGATCATACAGATCCCTGCATGTGCCGTTCAGATATTTATCAATCGCCGCATCACCGATCACCCCGCGGTTGCGGATCAGCCGCGCTGTCACGGGACTGATGCCAAACCGTTCTGCAATCGCCTGAAAATCGGCACCTTTTTTTATTTCATACCACTTTTCCATCTTCACTTATGCCTGTTCCATCGTATTCTGCCCGTCGCCTTCGTATTCCACGGAGAGAAGCGCCAGCCCCAGCGCCGGTGCCGTGTAGCCCGCCGCCTGTCTGTCCCTCCTGGCAAGCACGTCCGTCATACTCCCCGGCTCTCTTCTGCCGTCTCCCACCTCAATCAGTGTCCCCGTCAGAATCCGCACCATATTCTGTAAAAAACCGTTCCCCGTGAAAAAAAGATCTATCTCCGATTCGTGTTCCTCCACACGAATTTCATAAAGCGTCCGCACTGTGGACTTTTTCATTCTTGTATTGCCGCAGAACGACTTAAAATCATGCTCCCCCAGAAGAAGTCCCGCCGCCTCCCGCATCCTTTCCACATCAAGCGGAATCCTGTAATCATACACATACCTGCGCGCAAAGACGTCCGGAACCTCTCCCGTATGAATCCGGTAGCGGTAGGTTTTGCACACTGCCTGATAGCGGCTGTGAAACCGCTCGTCCACCTCTGTCAGGCTGCTTACGGCAATATCCTCCGGAAGGTAACGGTTCAATCCATCCAGCAGCTCCCCCGTATTGCGCGGCTGCTTAAGATGAAAATTGGCAACCTGCCCGATGGCATGTACTCCCGCATCGGTTCTCCCGGAACCTATGACATCCACCTGCTGTCCCGTCATCCGTGTCAGAACAGTCTCAAGCTTGCCCTGGATCGTCGCGTCCGTCGCATGCTGGCTCTGCCATCCGCTGTAGCGCGTGCCGTCATACTGTATTGTCATCCTGTAATTCGCCATAAAATTCTCCAAAAAAGTCCCCAGTTTGTAACTTATTCTATCACAAACCGGGGAAAAAACCAACCTCTAAACCAACTCCGCAATGCGCGTAACCGCGACATAAATCTCGGAAATACGGTACCAGGTCCGAAAGTCGATCACGCCCGTGACCGGAAGTCCGAAGATACTCTGGAAACGCTCCACCGCCTCCCTGGTTGCCGGACCGTAGATTCCATCCGGCGTAATCGTCGGAATTGCCGGGTAGGAACGTGAGATACGCGCCAGCTGTTCCTGAATCTGCCGTACCTTTTCTCCCGTCGATCCGACCGACAGATCGACTCTCGGCCAGGACGCCGGGATGCCCGAGACCTCCTCCGCCGTGTTGATAAACATGTTATTGCCGTAATAGTAGCGCAGAATCTCAATCGTCTCATAATTCTGATCGCCGAGATACTTGCTGCCCCACTGGCTCAGCCAGTTGCTGCAGGTCACGCGCTGCCCGTCGCAATACTGTGTTAAGATCGGCTGTCTGACATTCGGTCTGGAGAGATAGTTCTGGAACATCTCATCCACCACATCCGAGATGCTCTGGTAAATGTTGCGCCCGTACATGAATTTCTGGTCATATGCCGTGGAGGACGTGATCGTAAAGCTGTAGCCTTTGTTGCGGTACATCCACACCACTGGATTCAAGTAGTTTTTCGTCCAAAAAATTATCAAGACGAATCTTGAATTTTATGGTGATATCATCATCCTTTACTATGATTTTGTCTATCAGGGTGGATAGTATCATCTGTTTTGTCTGTGTATCTGAATCTTTAAAAATCTCACTCCATTTTGGCATTGCATCAACATAAGCCAATAATTCATTGGATTGTACAGACACCTCATCAAACTGCTTTTGTAATCTGCTTTTGTTTGCTTCTATTTCCTTTTTTGAAGTCTCTTTATCTGATATTATAGCAGATAATTTATCAACGCTGAATGCAAATTCACCTCTTATTGCTTCGGGTAATTTTTCTTCCAGTGTTTCTATATCTGCTGTAAGACTTTTTATTGTCTTTTCTAAGTCCTTGATTTCACGCTTAATTTCCTTTGTCTGCTGTGCCTGCATAGCTTCCAATTCCTTAGAGATATCTATTTTCTTTAGATTTTCAAGATATGTTTCTACTGTAGCAAATACAATCCCCTCTAAGTACTCCTGCGAGTATGTACTCCTTTGCTTGCATTTCTCTGGACAACCATAGCGCCCTACGTATGAGACTTTCTTCTCCCCTGTTTTCTTACATGTCCAGTGGTTTGCATAGCCGGTGTTTTTTAATCTCTTTCCACAGTAACCACAATAAACCATGCCTGTAAGTGCAAGTCTGCCCCTTGTAGAGAATGGTACATTATATTGCTCCATATACAACTCATTTGTAGCCTGCCTTGCAGCATTGATTTTATTCTTTCTGGCTTCTCTGATTTCCTGTGCCCTCTCCCACAATTCCTGTGATACTATTGCAATCTCTGGATTCTGTTCTCTGGCATAAGTCCATTCTTTTCTGTCTAAGCGTGTACTGTTTGCATGACCATTTTTTCTTCTGTTGTATGCTATGTAACCCATGTAAATAGGATTTGTAAGAATGCTTCGTACTGTTCCACCCTTCCACTTATCCAATATAGGTGCTGGCACACCATTTTCATTTAGAGTATTTGCTATCTTTTGATACCCCATCCCCTGATTGACTGCATAACTGTAAATCTGTCTGATTATATCTGCTTGTTCTGGAACAATTACAAGCTTATGTAATGCTCTTCCATGATTGCTTATCTCTCCAGACAGGACTAGCTTGTAACCATAGGGAGCTTTTCCACCTACAAACCTTCCATCCTTTACCATTTCCACCATGGTATCATGCACTCGCATACCTGTTTTCTTTGATTCTCCCTCGTTCTGCCAGAATCGGATATAGTTGAGCAGTTTATCAATATGTTCTTCTGTTTTTAACTGTCCATCCTTAATTGTCCAGACCTCAATTCCCATGCGGTTAAGTTCTGCCACATAGAAACTGTACTCTTCCTGTCTGCCTATTCGGTCTGACATATAAGCGAGGAGAATTTCAAACTCTCCCTGCTTTGCATCCTGCATGATTTCTTGAAGCACCTCTCTATCGTCCACTCCATTGTGGTAGGCTGATATTCCTTTTTCAAGGTATTCTTTATCAAACACCCAGTCTTTTTGTTTTGCAATAAACTGCTCTGCTTCTGCACGCTGAATTGGTATGTCATCATCATGTAACTGCTGTCTTGAAGACACTCTTAATAATGTTCTTACTCTTTTACTCATGGCTCATTCCTCCTTGTGAACTTGTTTCACATTTCCCCTTTGGGGTTGGGAATGATACCGCTTGGGAACTCCTTTGTAAAGACCCTATTTGAATTTTGTTTAAATAAACTTCTTTTAGCATATGCTCAAATCTTTTAGCATCATTAGTGTCTACTGTATAGGGAAATTCCAAGGTGATATGCACCTTTTTATCTCCCTGCACTATCTCTTGTGAATATGTTTCCATATTCTGCATATTGTCTTGTTCTCTTATCTTGCTTTTTACATCTTTATGACTTTCTGTAGCTTGATATTCATTCCATTGCTTTTCCATGATAAATACTGTTCCAAGTATTTATCTGAGTAGGATAAATCGTTACGTGCTTTAATCTCTCCACCTTAAAAACCTCCTCCTTCCTTATAATGTTCTGTGTATCGGGCAGATTGCTCTGCCAGATAGATTGTTGTGTTGCCTTACTGTCTATGCAGAAAAGGTAAACAGTTTCTTCTTTTCTGCATTGGTTGCTGTGAATATTACTTTGGTTTCATCAAGTGCACTCTGAATTGCTCCAAACAACTCATTGATTTGTTCTGTTGAGTAGGTGTAGTATTTCTTGTTTGAGAGTTTTTGCAGCTTCTCTATCTCTGCCATCACCTTTGATGCTTGGTTCTCGGCTTTTTCTTTGAAGCGTGCTGACTTGTCTAGCTGTGCCTGTTGTACTGGTTGGGTTGCTTCTGTGCTTACTGTTGGTGCTGGGGTGTTTGTTGTTATACTGTCCATCTTATTTTCCTCCATAGATTTGTTTTATTTATACTGCTTTTCTCTTGTTGCTGTAGGTACCTTACACTTGCAATATACCACCAAAATTGCAAAATGTAAGCGAAAGTGAGTGTAGAAAAAATCTGCTCTGTTGGCTGTATTCTACACTCTTAAAATTCACAAAAAACAAATGACATAAACTACTTAAGCATAAGGGTATGTATATTTTTCATGATGAGTCCGTTGTGCAATTTGACGAACACAAAAAAAATAGTTGCAATTTTCTTTGATATATCTGCTCTGAAATAGAAAATTGCATCAGAGTAAACTTCTAATGCAATCATATGAATTTTTTACTATGCAATTTTGAATCGGTTTCTACTGGGGTTATTTTTTGAGTAATTTGCTGGGTATGTTTGCGAACTGTTTTTGATAGGTATTTATGCTATGGTGATTATCGGTACATTTTATCTCACTATCTATTTATTCTCCCAAACTGCTATTTTTCTATTATTTTCATGCTGATTTTTTATAAAAATAAATTGTTTAGTAAAAATATTGATTCACTTTTTCTGTTTTTTCCATATTTTTTTCTTTATTGAATTTTTCAAAAATCCACATTTTTATAAGTGATATAAAATGCTGCTTTTTCAGAGCCTTCTCACTAGTCCTAGAAAATGTAGCAATTTTATGTGGTGCTATGCAAAAGAAAAGCACTACCGCTGGGGTAATGCTTTTGCATGTGTTGAATTGTATTTAGTTTTGAAGTGCTCTGCGCAAACGCTTTTTGTAGGCTTGTTCAATTTCATCATAGAAGTCTACATCTGCTCTCCAGTCTCCATCTACTGGTACTTCTGCAAACATTACATTGCAACACCTTCCATCTGGATATATCATTGTTAAACCTATTATGTTTCCCCTTCTGAAACTCTTGAATCTTAATCCCATATCTGTTGCCTCCTATGGTTATGCTAATTGCTCTGTATCTTCTACCTGTTGCTGTTGAGCTGATTGCATTGCTTTATTCAAGCGTTCCTCATACGCAGATAAGACCTTATCATAGCATTCCATATCTGCCCTCCAGTCTCCTCCTTGTGGCATCTCCATGGTGATTACTGTTTTCTGCTCTCCTGTTGGTATGACCATAGAAATGTTGATTTTCTTTCCTGTCCTGCAGCCTTTGAATTTTACCTGCATTGTTGTATCCTCCTTATCAAAAATATTTTTTCTTTCTTCTCAATATAAAGTGCTGAATACTGTCAGGAGTTTTTACTTTGCAGCATTTCTTCATGCTAATTCGCTTAGTAACTGTATTGATTACATTATCAAATGTATTTCCATACTATCAGCAGTATTTTTCAATTTTCCTTGTTTTCAGTGGGTGTATATATTAATTTGATTCCAATGCCTACTTTATCGGTCTAATCAACAATGATTCCAAACAATACTAATCTGTGCTATTATGAATCTATAAAATTGTGAGCGAGGAAAAAGCATGGCAGAACATTTCAAGCTGGAAATTACAAACAGAAGTACAAAGATTACCACGTGGACTGGTGTATCAGATGATTTTGCAAATGAATACAAAGAACGCTTAGGGGTTGATGACAGCTTACCAGACGATTATATCCCTGCCCCCATGAGTGATGCATTAAAAACTGTGCTGAATCCACCACCACCCGAAAATGCTGATAAAGATAAACCAAATGAGAATCAGATTGTCTCTAAAAGTTCTGCCAAGAAAAATGATGGTAAATATGCAAAATACAATTATGCAAAGCGTGTGAAGAAAAGACGCTCAACTTTCAGAACTCTTGCATATATCAATTTTAGAACTCCAAATGTACAATTTGTTACTCTCACTTTTGACACTCGAATATTTGATAATGCAAATGACCTACAAACTTGTCATAAAGCATTTCAAAAATTTATTAAACGTATTCGACACCAATATGATGATTTTCGGTATCTCGCTGTGTTCAGCCGACAAACCAATAAGAACTGGCATTATCATATGATTTGTAATTTTGATGAAACTGTATCTGGTAAAACTATTCATGACCTCTGGACTTATGGTATTGTTCATAATACTGTGCTTACAAAATATGATGAATTTGATACAAAAGTGTCCTATTGCATTGACAACATGGAATCAGTTTCTTGGGATGAATTGCAGGGCGAAAAAGGCTATCTAAACTCAAAAGGCTTGCAGAATAAAATTGTTCTAAGGTCTTGGAATGAAAAAGAAGCTGATATGGCTTATGAATATCTGCGTCAGATACTACAAAGTGATGATATTCCTTATCCGCTTCATAGTGTCAATAAAAAAGACAAACTGCCTTCACCATTTAAATCTTATGATATAAACTATCTGGTTTCACATAAGGGATTTGCAGAACTGTTTGACCCACCTGTTGTTGCAAAAAAGAAGTGATTGTTTTTAATATAAATATAGTATGAATATGACCATAGCTGTCACATGTGAATTGATTTTATCTGATGAATTATGATTGTATTTTATATGTGTCTGTTGTTCTAAAAATGTGCAAAAAAATAAACCCTACTGGGTCATTTACTACAATACCATTGATGGTGAGAGCAGTGCTGGTGTCAAATCTGTAGGATGAGGATGTGGTTGAACATATTCCAGCTGAACCAACTGTTGCCTTATAAGTAGTTGACATATCAGGTGACCTGTTTATAAATCTAGTTGCAAAGGTTTCATTATACTCGGTACCTGATTTGCGTGTGCCCTGTGGGGTGTTGGCTGATTTAAAGTTATATGCTGAATCATATGCCAAGCTCGTTAAGTAGGATATTGCTCCACCATTTTTCCAATCTGCTAAGGTGAGGTGGTCTTGCCCTCTAAACAATACTGTAATGTAATTGAAATTACTGATTGATTGGGTGTTTTGTGAGGTTCCTGAACGTGTACTGGTGTTGTCCTTATTGTATTTGTTGCTGATGGTTATGGTGTTTACTGCTGGCTGGTTATAGGTGATGCTATCATTTTTTGATACTACTGCTTTGTTGATGGTGGAAGTATCAAGGGTGATGCCTAGGCTGGTAGTGTTGTCTGTCCATGTGAAGGAGGTACATGGGGTGTCATAACATGAGTTGGAGTGGGAATGGGCTACTCCTGAGGAGCCTGCATCATATCCTGGGGTTCCTGGGGTTCCAGATGCTTCTCGTGGTTCTTCATCCCATTCTGTATCACAGTATAAATGGTGTCCGTTGCCTCCATGGGATTGACAAGAGGTTATGGTTGGGGCTGGGGCTGTCCATGTGAAGTTGTGGGTGAATAAGGATGAGGTATTGGCTGGTCCTGTACCATCAAGGAATGTAACTCGCTTGGTGATTTGGGATTGCTGGAGCTGGAAGTCATATGGTTGAGAAGGATTTGGATTGACTTCTGTTTTTTTGAAGAGAAGATAAACATATTTTACCCCATTGTCTACGTCTATCTCTATTTCCTCTGCTGAGTCACCACTTTGTGTTGCTGATATGGAATAAAAATTGTCCTTTATATTGAGTTCTCTGTTCATACTGCTTGCTTTCCAACCCTCTAACACATAATCACTTTCAGCATCTATTACAATATAATTGGTTGTACCCTCTTGTTTGTATGAATGGTAATCTTTGGCTTCTGTAATTACCGTACCATCAGATGCCAATTCCTCTGTGTAATAGAGCTTTCTGATTATGCAATCTCCATCCGTAGCTGCTGTTGGATCTGGTGGTTCTGTGTTTCCTGGTGTTCCATATGCTTCCCAATAAGTATGAATTGGTGGAAGTGAAACCTCAATAACTGCAAAATTCCAACCTGTACTAAGCATCTCTTGATTTGTTACGTCCTCACCCGCTTTTGAAGCTGCTGGAATGCCAAAATGTTCCTCAGATGTATTAAAATACTTTGCACAGGATTGTAACCATTTATAGTTAGCTGTTCCTGTAGCTCCATGACGTTGAGTTATATCTACACCCAAACGATTAAGCACTGTTACAAACTCTTTTTCAGTATAAAAGTATTTTATTATTGAAAGTTTAGCTAATTCTTCTTCATCTGTTATGTCTGGGTAATTACGATGCGCCCAAGTTTCTCCATAACTGCGAACTACATCCATTCCGTCCTTAACTATATACATTGCCATACCATACATACCCTCAAAGCAGACTGAATATTCGTTGTGGTTGACTTTGTCAAATGCATCTTCGCCTAAATAGGTGTATACTAACCATGCTGCGTTACATACTGTTCTTTCAGCTACTGTCATACTTGAGTCTCCCTCAATCCATGACTTAAATGCAGAACTACCATCAGTCCAGTCTCCAGTTATTGGTAATTCTCCACAATACTGTGCCCTAAGACTACTTACTGATGTGTTAGCTAGTCTTCCACTGCCAGATTGAGTTGTAATCATCGACTTCCATCTATCGCCGTTTTCATCTACATAATTATTATATAATATTGTTTGAGTACCATCTACTACCGTGCCGGTTTCATTATCTACACAGTAAAAGAGTACTCCTGTTCGGGTATTAGAACCGCCCCAATAAATACGTCCCGGAATGTAAATGTAATCCTCAGAACTACCATCTATATCCCATTTGACTGTATTGCCACCTGTTGCTTCATCATCATCTGCATATGCTTCGATGGGATCCGATGCATACAGTGCTGTGAAAATAAACAGTATTGAAAATAAAATACTTAGCAGAGTGTATTTTATTTTAGAATTGTTTGCTTGTTTCTTTTCCATGCTGCTCCTCCTTAAAATAATGAAAAATATAAATTTACTTTTCTTTAGGGGATGGCATGAAAAAATGCACCCACAAAAAATGGAGTGCATTAAAAAAATCTGATATTAAAATAATGATACTTTTTTGAGAGGATGACCTTAAAATAATTCCTTTATCAAATCTTCATCAGATAATGATTTGCCATTTGTATCTACAATATCTATCAGTGTATTATCAGCTACTGTCTGTGTATACTCTTCCACATTCTCATAAGTTCCAGCCAAATATACAGATATTTTCCCATTATCATCAGAAATCTTTAATAACCTAACTGGTTGATTATCTCTGATATCTATATTCAACTTATGATTTACTGCATCAATTTCATAGATCATTTTATCAAACATTGTAGCTGATAATATCAAATGACAGTTTAAATCTTTCATATCCGTAGCTACAATCGGCATATCCTTAAAAACAAGTTCCCCTAGTCTAAAATCCACTCTATATAAGGAACCTTTTGCCTTTCCCCCAAAGCCGCCAAAAGCAACCTCTTCCTTTTCCAACTTTGCTCCTAACTGCTGTAATAGCTTGCCATCTGAAGTCCAGACTGGAAATAGCGCCCCTGTATCTAATAACGCTCTGCATCCATTAAACCAATCTAATTTAACGACTGGTCTCCTTGATGTGGCATCTAATTGTAATGTCAATTGCATTAAAGAACACCTACCAATCCCAACTGCAAGTTATTTTCTGTAGTATACCATCCAATTATACCATCCGTTCCTGCTATCTGCATGGCAAGGAGTTCTTCTTTGGTTTTCCCTATGTCTACTACGTCCGCTGACTCAAGCGTTATTCCATCATCATTTTTATATTTGACATTCTTTATGCCTAGCCACTGATTCGGATATTTTTTTGCCATTTGCTCTCTAGTTAATCTCTCTGCCATAACGAAAACCTCCTATCTATTTTTTTCTATTATAACGCAAAAACAGGCAATTTACAAATTAATGCTTCTATGCTTTTAAAAATTTTATGAAAAATTTTTCATTTGGTTACTTTATATTAGAAACGCACCAACCTTTGTGTGAGATGGTGCGTTTCTTAATAAAAATTATTGCAGATTAGTCTCCGTTGTATACGCCTAAAATCTCTTGCATTTCGATATATGTAATATCGTAGCAATTATTGTATCCTTTTGCATATGCATATGTCGCAAGTACACCTCCTGACTCTGTTTCTAAATAAACATCCCCTGTTGGCAATATCATAGAGGAATAATAAACTTTGCCTGTGTCGGTGTCATACATTACTGTATAGCCTTTATCTGTAGTACGTTCCTGTAGTATTGTACCCTTAGGGTCATATCCTGTATCTCCACCATATGGTAAATCATTTAATCCTTTACCTGCTGTGTCTGTGCCATAAACTGAAAAGTCATCAAAATAATTCTTATAGATATCCCAGTTTGCTTGATGATCAGAACGACTATCTGGGTAATCCCCCTGCTCTACTATTTCAAAGCTTGATGTTGTATCATCTACTACTATATTATCATCTGCCGTAGTGGAAGTTGATTTAGTTGTATTGTAGTAAACTTCTGCTGCATCAATGAAGAGTGTTACTGCTTCGGATTTGGTGATTGCTTCATCCCAGTTGAGGTTGTCCTCTGTTATGAAACCAAGTGCAACTGCTCTTGCTAATGTTTGGTACATATCTGTTGGTAAACCATTCTCTACGTTGTTGATTGCATCTTGTAGGGAAATGTCTCCACCATCTTTTACTGTGGTTAACTTTACATCTTCTGATAAGCTTTCATCTTCTTTTCCTGCTTCTTCCATACGCTGTGCATAGGTATCACCATAAATGTATTTGGTTAACAGGTAAATGTATTCGCCTCGTGACATTGTGGTGTTGAAGGTTTTGTCATTTAAACCAGTTGAGGTGTTGAGGTAGGTGTATTCATTCATTGGTGCGGCAAAGTTGGTATACTGCGTTTCACCTACTGCTTTTGTGAAGTCTGCATCTTCTTCTGGGGCTTGGGCTTCGTTGACTGGTGTGGTTGCTCTCATTAACAATGCCATTGCTTGTGCTCTTGAAATGGTGGCATCTCCATCAAACTGTCCATCCTCTTGGTCTGGTAATAATTCAAAGTAGGCATTGATTACCGCTGATACACCTTGGTTTTCTTCAATGTCTGTGTATTCATTGTTGGCTATTTCTTCCAGCTTCTCGATTTGCTCTGCATCTCTGATGTAATTAATTGTGAAGCTGGTGTTGCCTAATGCATTGAATAAAGTATTATTCTGGTTTCTATCCCCATTTTCATCGGTGTATACTACACCACTTTTTGTTCCATCCTCTTCTGTTGTTACACCGATAAGCTCCTCAAAGGCTGTTCTTAATTCTGGGTGTGTCTCTAAACTAGATAATTGCAACCATGGGAGCAACTCGACTTTGGATTCCTCTGTGTTGCTATCATAATCGGGGACTGCATATTCCAGTTCTATTTCAGTGGATTCTTGGAGCATATTGTATGCATCTTTCTTGGATGCTGATGCGCACCCGAAAAGCTGTGATGCAATAACTAGCATGGTAATTGTGGGAATGATTACTCTTTTAATTTTCATGTACTTGCCACTCATTGTGTATGTACCTCCTGTTTTGATAATGAGCGAGGGCATCTTTACGATGCCCCCTAAACTTAAAAATGAACAAATTAGAAACTACTTCTTTTTATTAATATGTTCTGATTCATGTAATAAAAATCTTTATATTGTAACTACTATCTGCACAACTTGTAATGCCAAACTGATAATCAGCAATATTTCCTGTGGGTGATTTTTTACAAATGTATGTATTGCAGACAAATCGCTTGCTTTTGATAAGTTGCTCAATGTATCAGCAATTTCTTTATCACCGCTTTCTTTCATTCCATCCAACTGCTTAAATAGTTTTTTGCCTTTCTTTGAAATTGAATATTCTTGTGTATGCTTATCTTCATCAATGATTCCATTCCGTTTCCAAAACTCCACATAACTATCATATTTTTCTCTTGTAAAGCCTGTATCCTCTACAGCTTCAAAAGCATCATATTTTTCATTGAATGTGGCTGTTTCATACCCCTCGCCTTTAAAATCATCTATTGCCTTCAACCATAATAAAATAGATACTTGCTCTGTCGTTAACGCCTGTTGTACTCCCATAATAAATCCTCCTTTTGTATTTGGATTTATTATATCGTCTTTTAGCAAAGTTTTCAATGCTTTTAGCATTGTCCATATGTCCTAAAGCAATAATATAAATCGTAAACTATATCTATTATTGGAGGAATTATCTATGGTTCAAGGTCTTGGTGATAAACTACACAAACTTAGATTAGAATTTAATATGTCTCAAAAAGAAGTTGCTGGTATTATTAACACTTCTCCTTCAATTATTTCCAACTATGAAAGCGGCGAACGAACTCCTAGTGTAGAAAATCTTATGGCTCTTGCTAATCTATATCATTGCTCTACTGATTATCTACTTGGTTTTCAGACAAATGAAAACGACAATACACTGGATGTTTCTATGCTATCTGGTGAGCAAAAAGCATTATTACAAAAACTGTTAGCTACTATGAAATCTTAGCCAATGCCATTATGTGTCTGCATTGGCTTTTTTTAATCATTTAATGCTGATTTTAAGATTTCATGGATGATGTGGATTGTACGCTGATACACTTCATCTGTATGTTGTGATTGAAAATCATTTTCTAAGATGATTAGCAAGCTTAGTGCATCCTGTAATTTTTCATTGATTGTGTTTAATTCTTTTTCCATGTGATCCTCTCCTTCCTATTGTGGAAATGGATGGTAACGCTAGGGTATTAGGATTGCAAGGTATTTTTATATAGAAAAGCAGTAGTCACTTTCGGCTACTGCTTTCTGCTTTGTGTTTTTGATTAATTTAAGATGGTTTCAAATTCGTATGCTCCATCTTCTACTGCATATGGTGGTAATATTATACCTCCGTTGGTATTGCCATCTGGAAGTGTTGGATTTAAAAATAGTATGCCATAAACACTTGTTGACTCTGGACTATTCCAATATTTACTGTAATAGTAGCTTGGCTGGGTACAGGTAAACTTGATTGCATATACCGATGTACCTGTAGCTGACTCTGGATTGCTGGTCTTGTAACTCTTTGTAGTTCCTATATACTGTGGTATTGTGAAACTACTTGTTGTGTTTGAAAAGTTATCTATTGTATATTCGAATTTATCTGTGGTGTTTAACTTGTCAAACCATGTGTTGTTGTTACCATGGGTGTATATATCTAGTATTCTAGAATCTGCTGCTGTGCTAAACTTAATATTTGAAGCTCCTTTGGCACTTACTGTGTAGGTTACTAAATCCTTGTTGGTTACGTTAGTACCTATGGTTGCTGAATTTACTGAGGCTGTTGCACTGCTTGGGATGTCTGTACTTCTGGTGCCACTTGGTATTTTGAAATTTCCTAAGGTTGTGGTGACTGGAACATCACTTGTCAATCTCATCATTTCTGAGTTCTTTGGTACTGATAACTGTACTGTCATTTGTAGAACTGGCTCCCAGACTGCATAGAGGGTTGTGTTATCTCTTATGGTGTAATTCTCTGTTCTTGATAGTGAATAAACATCAAATTGTGTGTCTGGTACTGTTGCGTTCTTATTTAAACTGTAACCTAGGAATCTGTACTGTATTCCATTGGTGTCTGGTTTGGTTAGCTTGTTGTTTATGCCTTTATTCGCGCTGATACGATTATTTTTAAAGCCTCCATAGTATGTTTTTATATCAAATGTATGATTCAATTCTGAATTGTACATTGTGTAATTTAATATCTGATTGGCTGTACTATCATTGAATTTGCCACCATTAAAATTAAAAGTGAGGGTAACTGGCTTTTTCCAGATGGCATATAAGTCCAACATTGCTCCATCTGTGTTCTTCAAATTACTTACTGACTGACCATTAGTATAGGTTGCTGTTGTCTGTGTTGCTGATGTTCCCCAGCCGATAAACTCATAGCCTTTATTATAGAAAACATTGCTGTATGTGGTGTTATCTGGTCGTGTAAATTTGTTTGGTGTGAGTGCATCTGACACATCATATGTAAATTGCTGTGTATAAGATCCTTGGGATGTATTCCAGTTGCCATTGCCATTAAATCTTATGGTGTATTTGATTGGTTCTGCGTTTGCTGTAAATGTTTTATCACTATCTACTGTAAATGTATTGCTTATATTTCCATAAGTAACAGTTCCTGTCCAGTTTAACCATTTATAGCCAGTGAGTAATTCTGCACTGATAGTTGCAGATTGACCGTAGTAATATGTGCCTGCACCTGATACAGAAGCAATGCCTGTACCTTTATTTAAGGTAACTGTATATGTATTCCTATAAATATCTATGTATTTTGTATTTGCTTGTGTTACTGTATATGAAATGCTTGCTGCTTTGTATACTGCATCTGCCTCTCTTGACCATGAAACTGTGGCTCCATATAAATAATTTGCATTTATTACATTGCTGTAGCTCCCCCAAGAGCCATCTGCATTTTGATACCGTACTTTTACTGTCTGTAGATATGAATTTCTATAAACATCCACATATTTTGTGTTTGCCTGTGTTACTGTATATGAAATGCTTGCTGCTTGATACACTGCATCTGCCTCTCTTGACCATGAAACTGTGGAATCATAATTGTAATCTTCATCTATTACACTTGAATAGCCGCCCCATGTGCCATCTGCATTTTGGTAACGTACTTTTACAATCTGCTTATAGGGAATTGGTGTCCAATTTGCTGTTATCGTCATATTACCTGCTTGATTTTTTGTAAAAGTAGTAGATGTACCATTATCTGTTTGGGTTATGCCATCACCAACTACTGTCCACCCATCAAATGTATATCCTGTCCTAGTTGGATCACTAATTGTAAATATTTTACTGTCACATGTCATTTTTACATAGGAATTAGCTGTTGTATTTTTCGTATATGTAACTGTAAACCCTTGAACATGGCTTTGACCACATGAGCCCCCAGCTACTGCATTTGAACCAACAGCACCATATACACCATTTTTATATCCCTCTCCTGCTCCCTTTCCTATCCCAGAAGTCCATAAACCCGAACCACCTGTAAAGCTACCGCCATATGTATTCGTATATTTTAAATCAAAGTCTATGGAGTTTGCTTCTGTTGTTTTATCAGCAGTACTAAGTGGTGCACTTTTTCCTTTTAATGTTCCATGCCCCTTCCATGTATTAGGAAGTCCGGCATATTCATAGTGATAAACTGTTCCTGCTCCACCGCCTGCTGCATAGATTGAATGACCGCTAAACTTAACATATGAACAACTTCCTCCATCCCCATAAACTGCTTGATAGAAATCCCTTACGCCATATTCAGATCCACCATTTTTATATACATCAGTTCCTGTTCCACCAAATTGATTTGCCCCACTAACATCGTTAAATGCAGCTATCTTTGGTTTTGTTACATCTTTACTCGTCGCTCCTGCATGAAATGTCAGCTCTTTTCCTTTTGATATTGATACTGAATTAGATTTTATCGTTACACCATCTCCACCCTGCGCTGTTCCTATGCCTGTAATGGTTGCTGAACCGCCTTTTCCACCTTGAACCTCAAAATGATAAGTTCCTTTTATATCTATTGTCTGCTTTCCTGTAGAAAATGACTTTGTTTCTCCAATACCAATTAACGAGCCAAGAGATTTTGACGTGCTGCTTGTTATTATCGTTCCATCAATATGTGTGGCTGAACCACCATTAGGATTTATAGTAAGCGTTTCAACACTTGATGAACTTCTCAAAATATTAGCAACTTCGTTTGAACCAGTGACATTCATTGCATATGCACTCATACCACAAAGCGCCATCACTAAACAAAGTGCTTGTAATATTCTTTTTTTATGTTTGCTTTGCTTTCTCATTGCTTTTTCTCCTCTACAAGACAGGTATTTTTAACTCATAATGTTTTGCAATACATAATAAGTCTTTTGCAGATTAAAATTCGGTCCCTTTGTACCTCTGAAAATCACTCGAAAAATTTTAACCCATATGCTACCACACTATTTAACAGTAATGCATCCTACTGAAATGCACCTATGCTGTCTGCTATCGTTCAGAAGTCTGTCTAAAAAATTTACCCTAGATTTTCAATCACCCATACAAACTTATCATTTTTTGATATTGCTGGAATCACTTATCATGCCCTCTGAATGTAGCTAAAATTTTCAAGATGTAATAGCATGGATGCAATTACTGAATTTTTCAAGTGTTACTGATTGCTTTTTTATTGGTTTCATACTCTTTTACTCTTCGGTAAAAAGTATTAGCTTTTATGTTGAGTTCTAACATGGCTTGTCTGGCTGTAATTTCATTTGCTTTCCATCTGGTGTAAATTATTACAAACTGCTCATTGTCTATTTGGATTGGTTTCCTGCCCTTGTATACACCTTTTGACTTTGCTATTGCTATTCCTTCTGCCTGTCGCTTTGCTCTTTTCTCAAGTTCTGCCTGTGCCAACTGTGCATATACCTCAATCAATAAATTTGTAACCATTTCTGTTACCCAACGATTACTCTCATCTACCTCATGTAACGTTGTTGGTATTTCCAAGATACGAACTATGATATTATGCTCTTTAAACCACATTAGTTCTTTCTTGATTAAATCTGCATTTCTTCCAAGTCTGTCAAGTTCCTCCACAATTAACTCAATGGGTTCGTTTTTCAAGCTGGCTTTGGAAATATGCTCAAGAATGACTTTCATTTCCTGATACTGCTCACGCTCAAAATCTTTGCCTGTTTTCTTATCAACAAATATGTTGTTATCTGATATATCTGGTGCAAATTGTTTTACTGCTATGATTTGTCTGTCTATATTCTGGTCTGTTGTAGATATTCTACAGTAGGCATATTTTAATGACATAGGTTTGTTTCCTCCTTGCTCTGCAATTTCTTAAGTTCTTTATTGAGATAATAGATTTTCATATGTAAATAATGATTGCAAAGCACTGTTATTATTGCGCAGTTAACTATTATCTTGGCATATGAAAAATTAAATTTTATTGCAATAGAACTCAGTAAAGTTAAACTGCCTATCATTAATGCAATGAAATTTCTAAACACTTTTTTCTTTTGACGCTTAATGCTCTCTTTTGCCTGCTCCATGCTCTATCTCTCCTCTCCCATAAAAAATAATTTTTCTTATAATTCATCTCAATGTTACTTATGATGCATAAACCAAATTGTCGTGCTTGCCCTGTTCTGTTTCAATAAGCTGTCTGTTTTCTTTGAAATATTTCAAATATACAAATCATAGCCTCTTGAAACACTTTTGCATATCCTCCCTACTAAGTCACAGGGGTATACCCTATTGAAACACAAAAATACCGACTACCATTTCTGATAGTCGGTATCTTTGTGTTGTATTAAGTTGATTTATAGCACTTCAACGGATTGTAAAATAGTTATTCCTAATAGTATTTTCTTTCAATAGAATTCCTCCAATTTAAACCAAATCTTATCTATTATAAATATGAGTAATAATCTGTATTGACAATGCTACTATTAATATTAAAAGATTTAACATCAACATTAGCTTTTATTTGTTCCACGTCATAGTCTGCTAATAATGTACCTATATCTAAACCTGTTAGTTGTTTTAGGTATACTATACTAACTCCATTATTAAGCATTTCAAAAATCGCTGTCTTTTTGTAGCTTTCTACAGTATACAACGAAACATTTCTCGTCCCTGATTTATATGTTTCTAAAAGTTCTTTCATATCTAGTGCCTTATATAATTTTTGTAATTCCCAAGTAATTGTGCTTGGTGTCAGCCTTACATCTATTGCATTATACAAAAAGAAAAACAACGCATCTTGATCCGAATATGTAACACCATAATGATGCTCTGCAAAATTTACTGTTTCAATAATATGATTTCTCACATCCTTAGGTAATCGTATAGATATAAAATTGTATACTACCTTTCTAAATTGGTTTGTCTTTATATCTCCAAGTTTCAGTTCAAGCAAAACACCTGGTTTTAATGGAATTAACAATGATAATTCAATATACAATCTAGCAAGCATCAAATGATAGTACTTATCATCAGATTTCTTTTTATCTCTTTCATTAAAATATTCATCCATTTTACATAATAATTTTTGCAAAAGATCCATAGGAATAATTGCTTTTTTTGACCCTGTATCTATTTTTTCCAAATATGTAGTTCTGAAACTTGCCATGTTTATATATCCATGCAACTCTCTAAAATTATAGTTTTCTTTCATCATCAAATACTGAAATAAGCTTGATAATGCTGCAATATGTGCATTTAATGCACTTGGAGCTCCAATCCTAACCCCAACAAGTGAATCAAAATATCGGTTTATATCGCTTATAGATAAATCAAAGCATTTATCTAATAAATCATTTTGTTCCAAATACTCAACAAATGCATTCAATTCGTTATCATATTTGTCATCCTCTTTTATTAACTGCTTTACTAATCTCTTAAATGTATTTCCAGTATTCATAAAATTTCCTTTCCGCCTATATACAAACATATGTTCAATTATGATGATACCACATTCTTGAATTAAACACAATAAAATGTGCTCTGGTTAACATGTGCCTTGAATTTATACTAGTTTATTCCAATCCAAAGTATTGCAGTAAAATCGCTCTGAATAACATCTCCTCTGAAATTGGTTTGACCTTGGATTTGATGAGGTCTATATCTGATTCCTTGATACTTTTGAAATTGCCCTGCCTGTCATGTCTGCATATAAAGCAATCTCCTGCTATAATTGTTTTCAGCTCTCGTATGATTACCCTTGGCTCTAAACCAATCACCCAGCCTTCTTCATTACAGACTAAGTCTATATCTTCTGTAAGGGCTGTACACTCTATCAATCCACCGACAAACTTCTGCTCTGCTTCAAGTGTATTTTCTATCTCCATGACTCCTTGATTATCTTTTGTAAATCCATATACTTTCATAGTGTACTCCTTATAATAAATGTGGCAGGTGCTTATATCTGCACCTGCCTTTTACTGGGTTATTTTGTTTCGTTTTCTGTTGCTGTTGTTTTCTCAATTTTTGTATCTGCTGGCTGCTGTGGTCTTGACTGCTCTAACTTTTCCAATGGGGCTACAATTACATTATCGCCCTGCATCTTTGCCCCTGCACTAATGATATGCATATCGAGTAATGTTTTCACTTTTTCCTCTGTGAAACTGGTTCGCTCATAGCGTGAGGAAATCACATCATACATTGTATTTCCTTTTTCCTTATGTGTTCCAATCACAATATAAAATAGGTTTGCTAAACAATCATCCTCGACCATTGGAATTAGGGTGTTTGTGTGAACCTTTTTCATCATGTTTGTTGTGAAGAAATTCTCTGTATCAAGAATCAACTCTCCTGACTCGGTTAATGCTAAACCATAAACCTCGTCTGTTGTAAGACCTTTGAGTGCATCCTTGATTTGCTTTTCTGTCAGTTCTACAACTTCTCCCTTTGGTAAGCTGTATGCTTCATAGCAGATTGGTCTTGCTCCTAAAAAGATTTCATTTGTTACTACTAATTTTCTACACATATTGTTTTCCTCCTGCGCTTTGCATTTATTATCTTGTTTCGGGCTTTTCTTTTACTGCCCTCCTTACATTTAATACAATAACGCTGGGAAAGTGTGGTGTCAGTGGTGGTAATAGCCAAGGATTTTGATATGGGATTAGTGATGTTGTAGAGAACGTAAAAAGGACAGCACATTTTTTCTCTGTACTGCCCTTTGATAAACTATAAATCAAAATGCTGAATTGTTTTCTCCCTCATGCTCTTCGATACTGCTCGTGCTGGTTTTGTTGCCCCCATGTCACTTTTTCTAATTGACTCGGACAGTCCTTTTACTAACTCGTCCTCACTCAACTTTTTTAGTCCACTCGCTTCTGACATTTCTTTGATTTTTATTGCTGATTCTGTTGTACTCATGACTCAAACAATCCTTCCTTCGTTTTTATCCATTATAAAAGCCCACAACCTTATAAGACTGCTGGCTTGTCCTATACCTTCTCTTCTCCGGATAAACCACTATTTCCCTACAAAAGTACCTCTTTTTCCTCTCCAAGAATTTACTTGAAACTATTTGCCTACCTACCACTCCGTGTATACACGATTGAGCGTAAACGACATGATAGCAAGAACATTCGCCCGGATCGTCGCGTCCGGCCAGGTCGAATAGATCTCGCTGGAGGCAACGTTTTTGATGTAATCCCGATAACGGACATAGTAGTCTCTGGCTGTCGGGTCACTCGGAGCGCCGTCATGTACAATCACATATTCCGGGATCACCACACGGCTTAAAACGATCTCTCCGGTTTCCGTGACGGGTTTGATCTCGGCTTCCGCGATCTTGGGCGGATATTCCGCAAAAAGGGTATGTGCAGGAATGACAATGTTATCGGTCATGCTTTCGGTGGCTTTCTCGGCGTCCATCCGGATTTCCTGCAGCGACAGCTGACCCGAAAAGACCTCAATGCCGGAGATATTGATCGGACGATATCCTTTTGCAGTGACCTGAATGGTATACTCCGCGTAAGGCTGCACCTCGCTCGGCTGCATTGACAGTTCAAGCGGAGGCGTATCAAGCGTAAGTGTTTCGGACATTCCGGAAGCATCCGTGTTCACCTCCTCGACCGTGCTGTCGGGATCTCCGGAATAGGAGATCGATATTTTTGCATCGTCGATCGGCGTGCTGGTTCCCCGCTCGATGACCTGCATCCTGAGATCCCCGCGATCCACATTCTCGTTCTGTGCATATCTGATATCTGGCATAAAAACCTCATCGATTCTTTTCGTATTATCATATGCCGGCGCCAGATGAAATGTGCGCATCCGCCCTGCCGAATCCTGCCGCAAAAAAACGGATTGTCACTTTGAGCAGCCAACCCCTTTTGCACGACGAGGAATAGAATGGGAAGATCATGCCTATCGATTTCTGAGGGAATGCATCTGGAAATTCGGATCCAAAAATGCGGCATTTCTAACCAGCCGAATGTTTGCATCTTCGATGATCCGTGTTTTTCCAAGTTTGGAGCACTCCGCGGGTCATGTCCACATCCCGGAAGACAATTTGTAGGACTTTTGTGTGTGTCCCTTATTGGCACCTCTGAACAGAACATAACCGCGCGAAGCCGATGTCTGTGAAGAGGTGCCATTAGGGACACCAGAAAGTCCGCCCATTGTCTCCGGTGTGTCGGACATGCCCCGTCGGATTGTCCAAACATGGAAGAGACACGGAATTCGATGCAAACATTCAACCGGAAGAAATGCTCACATTTTTCTCCAACGAATATTCCATCTGCATTTCCCTCAGAAATCGGCAGGATGTACTTCTTATCATATTCCCTCGCACATCAAAAAGGGACTGCCTGCTTCAAGCGGCAATCCCTTTTTTCTTTCCGTTATATGTAAGACACGCGCGTCTCATCCACACCTTCCACAGATCTTCTGCTTTATTCTACGGTAACAACCTTTGCCAGATTTCTTGGCTTATCTACATCGAACCCCTTATCAGAGGACACATAGTAAGCGAGAAGCTGCAATGCCACCGATGCCGGCAGCACCATGAACTCATCCTGCATATCCGGCAGCGTGAAAATCTCGTACTCCTTCGCTAAATCTCCCACAATGCTTTCCTTGATAAAAACGACAACGTCCGCTCCTCTGGACTTTACCTCCTTAATGTTGGAAAGTTCCTTAGACATCAGTTTTTCCTGCGTCACCGTTGCCACCACCGGCGTATCCTGCGTGATCAGCGCGATCGGACCGTGCTTTAATTCTCCGGATGCGTACGCCTCCGAGTGGATGTAGGATACCTCCTTTAACTTCAGCGATCCCTCCAGAAGAATCGAATAATCCAGTCCTCTTCCAATCATGAACAAATCCTTAGCGCCGAGCACCTTTTTGGCAACCACATGGATATCCCTGCGGCGCTCCAGCACCTTCTTCATGACCTCCGGTGTCCGCTGCAGCTCCCGCACAAAGCTCTGGGTCTGCGCGTCGTCGAAGACACCTCTGCTGTGCGCCATACGCGCCACGATCAGATAAAATACCGCAAGCTGTGTCGTGTACGCCTTGGTACTTGCCACCGCGATCTCCGGTCCCGCATTGGTGTAGAGCACATAGTCGCTCTCTCTTGCAATGGAGGAACCTTTGACGTTGATGATCGCAAGACACTTTGCCCCGCGGTTCTTCGCATACTTCACCGCCTCTAACGTATCGATCGTCTCACCGGACTGCGACACGGCAATCACAAGCGTCTTCTCGTCGATGACCGGATCCGAATACATGAACTCGGAAGCCATCTGCACCTCAATGTGCATGTGAAGAATGGACTTGACGAGCGCCTGTGCCACCAGTCCCGCGTGCATTGCGGTTCCGCACGCTACGATGCAGATATGCTCGCACTCTGTAAAAAGAGTGTCCGGCACGCCGTCTGCTGTAAAATCCGGCATACCTCCGACGATACGGTTCCTGATGGTATTCTCGATGGCTTCCGGCTGCTCCATAATCTCTTTTTCCATATAGAACGGATAACCGTTCTTCCCGGCGCTGTTTAATTCCCAGTCCACGGTCAGATACTTTGGCAGCACCTCATTGCCGTCAAAATCCGTCAGTGTCAGTTTGTCAGCGGACAGCTTTAAGATATGATACTCTGGCACGACAAAATAACGGTTCGTAAAACGGCAGAGCGCCGTCAGATCACTGGCAAGCATCGCGCCTTCCTTACAGATCGTCGCCACGATCGGGCTGACATTGCGCGTTGAATAGATCACATCCTTCTGATCTTCAAATAAAATGACAAGCGCAAATGTTCCTTTCAGCTTCGAGACGGTCTTCTTGATCGCTTCCTCCGGTTTTCCTTCATAGAACCGGTTTAAAAGCGCTGCCACCACCTCGCTGTCCGTCTCGGACTTCAATGTATCCGCCAGGTCGTAATCCGCAATCAGTTCCCTGTAATTCTCAATAATGCCGTTGTGTACGAGCGTGACTTTTCCCACTTGATGCGGGTGTGCATTGCAGTCGTTCACACCACCATGCGTCGCCCATCTCGTATGACCGATTCCGCACTGTGACACCACTTTTTCCGACGCGCAGATCGCCCGCAGATCACTGACTCTTCCGGCACATTTGCGGACTTCTGTCTTCCCGCTCTCCTCGTCGCGCAGGGCGATACCGGCGCTGTCGTACCCTCTGTACTCCAACAGCTCCAGCGCATCCAAAAGGACTTCTCTTACGTCCTCACTTCCTGTATAACCTATAATTCCACACATATGATTTCCCCATTTCTATTACAATCTGTATATAACAATATTTTTATTCAGGTCTCTTCTGTTTCTATTCCATCAAATTCTGTTCCATCAAACATCGTATTTGTTTTGCAGTCACCCGCATATTTGCCGATGTGTCTCGCACTGGAACGGTGCGGAAAGGCATCCGCCGAATTTTCGATCACCTTTCTCCTCGTTAACCTGCCAGGGCAGGTGCATGGCGCTTAGGGAATCTCTGTGGATTACGGTACAGATCAGATTGCGTATCTGAACATATAACGTTCCCCTTATGCAGTTATCAAGGTTCAACGTGTTTACTATACTATGATACGCGAAAAAAGTCCAGAGGGGATTCTGTTTTGCCGCCGGGTATGCTATACTTAGCTCATACAACAGTGAAAGAAGGAACCTCATTCATGCTCCTGAAAAATCAAAAAGAAGACACCACTGACTACACCAAAGACTGGCCTGCGCGCTACTACGACATTCCTACCGGCGCACTGCGGCGCGAACACCTTAAGCGTGCAAAAGCAGAAGGCTTTGCCGTTCCTGCAGATTCCTACCGGGAAATGCTCTGCGAGCGGCGCTTTTTTTCCGAAAAAAAAGACGGCACTGTGGATGGTTTTTTCCGCGCCTGGACCATGATCAAGGCTTCCGCAGCCGCAGGCGTCTCTTTTTTCCAGAAAAAGCGTCAGAAAAAAGAACTGCTCACTTACATGAAGGATCTTTGTCTCTCCCCGGATGATCTGCTTCCCGAATCCGCGGATGCGGTTCTCATCGAAGAGTGGCAGGATTTTGCGCGGGGACTCATCTCCTCCTGCACCGGGAGCAAAGCCTACTGTTCGACGCTCTTTGGTTTTGTGCCGATCAAGGATGCCAAGGTGGCGGAAAAGCTCGCCGCAGAGATTCTTCTGGTAACCAGGGATTACCCGGCTCTCTTTGATCTGGCGGACGAGTTTGCCCCGTTCCGCAAAGTCATGATCGAGACTTTCTGCCAGATGATTGAGAACGGCGAGACCTATCTGCAAGCATAAAAAACAGCCGCACAGAATGTTTTACACACTCTGTGCGGCTGTTTTCTGCTTATACTTTCCTGTATTTTATTTCATATAATTCTTCACGTCTCTCGATCCTACCTTAGAATACGGAAGTCTGATGTATTTTCCGTTCTCCAGATTGAGGTCGTCTAACGTATCCCCCACGGAGAGCGCGTAGGCAAGATCGAGCATTGCCTGTGCCTGCCCTTCCTTGTCGTTGTAGACGGTTCCCACCATCTCGCCGGATGCCACGGCGGCAAGTCCCACATCAGTTCCATCAATTCCGACCACCACCGGCCAGTCCGCCCGCTTCAGATGCGAGGTTTTCAACGCATCGATGGCTCCGAGCGCCATATCATCATTGTTGGCGATTACAAGCTCGATCTCCCCGTCATATTCCGCAAGCATCTGCGTCATCTTGGTCTGCGCCTGCGCCCGGTTCCAGTTCGCAATCCCGTACGCGAGCTTTTCCACCTCCACGCCGTTGTCTATAATCGTTGAGACCGCATACTCGGTGCGCACGATCGCATCCTGATGCCCGGCTTCTCCCTCCAGCACCACATACTGGAAGACACCGTCACCGTTCTTATCAGCATCCGGATTCTCCTTGAACGCATCCGCCGCAATCTCCCCCTGCATGATTCCGGACTCGAATGCTTTCGCCCCGACATAATAGACCCTGTCCCAGCGCTCCAGATCCTCCTCCACCAGTTCCCTGTTGAAGAAAATGACCGGCACATTATTTTTTTCCGCCATATCGATGATCGTTGTCGGCTCTGTCCGGTCGACCAGATTCACACAGATCACATTGCAGCCGGCATCTAACATTTCCTCGACCTGACTGTTCTGCGTCGACTGGCTTCCGGCCGCATTGTAGACTTCCACATTGATGGCAATGCCCGTCTGTTCTTCCTGCTCTGCCGCATATTCGTTGAAATCCGTCATCATCTGCGATACAAATGTGTCATACTGATCATATACGGTGACGCCGATCTTAATGCTTGTCGCTTTCTGTACCTGGCCGTCTGTCCCGCAGCCCGCCATGCTTCCCAGTGACACCAGCGCACCAAGCCCGGCCGCCATTCCTCTTAGCATCCTCTGTGACATAACACCCTTCCTCACTTCTCCTGTTTCTCTCTGCTACTGCACAATCGGGAACAGCACTTTCTGGATATCCGCATCATACAGATGTTCCCGGTCGACCACCAGATAATTGACCTTGCTGCTTCTCGTGGTATCCATGTGATAAATCAGCTGCTTTGCGATTGCCTCCATGCTCTGATACCCCATATTGAATTCATTGGGAACCACGAGCGTCTGTATCCAGCCCTTGTCCAGATAGTATACATTTTTCTCGGAACTGCCCACGCCGTACAGCGAGCACCGGTCAAGTCTCCAGCCCAGCTCATCCCCGGCAAAAAAATCCACCATCATCTCCGTCTCGTCATTGCCGAGTGCAATCAGAATGTCCACCGGTTTGTCCTGCTCTAACGTATAGAACGTGTCCTTGATGCTCTCCGCCTTTCCTTCCAGGCTCCACTCGACGACTGCACCGCTCTCGCGCAATCCCTGCGATACCCCCGTATAACGCTGCTGCATGGAGCGCTGGCTCTGGCTGCACGCAAGAATTCCCACGCGCTTGCCGGCAAGGTCATCCCCGAAATCGGACTGCACCGCCTGTGCGAGCGCTGCTCCCATCTCCTCATTATCCGGCGCCACCAACGCGTAGACCCCTTCCGGATCAACGTCCGTCTCCAGCAGAAGCACCGCCGTCTGACCGGAGAGATCCTCCAGCTCCTGTCCGGCGTGATCCGTATTCATCTGCAGAATAATGCCGTTGGCTCCATTTGTGACCTGCTTTTTGACCACATCCATCTCTTCCATTGCGGTGGAAAAGCTCCCCGTCGACACAAAGCTCAAACTGATGTTGTAATCCCGCGCTGCCTGCTCAAGCCCCTGTCTGAGGGAAGTCCAGCGGTCGCTGTTGCTGTTCTCGACAACCACGGAGACGCGGTAGGACGTCTCCTGCTTACCGACGTTTAGCATATTGTAAAACGCCCAGATAATCACCGCCACCAGCATCAGGATCAACATACCAAAATAAAGTCTATTTTTCTTCATCCTGCCGTTCCCCCTTCAGCTGTTTTAGTCTTCCTCCCTCCAGCAGTTCCGTATTTTCCGGTGAGTACGCAATGTACGGAAGGTGAATCCGCACGGTCGTCCCCTCATCCAGACAGCTCTCAATCTCAAGACCATACGGCTCCCCGAAGCGGAGTCTGATCCGGTTATGTACATTGATGAGTCCCACACCGGAGCCATGCTTGCGCACTCTGTTGTTCTCTGTCAGGAGCGCATCTACCATCTCATCCGGCATACCGAGTCCGTTGTCGCGCACTTCAACATAGACATCGTCTCCCCTCCGGTATCCCACAACCGTAATCTCACCGTCGCCGTCCATGGATTCCATTCCGTAATAGATTGCATTCTCAAGTAAAGGCTGGATCACGAGTTTTACCGTACAGCAGCTTAAAATAGCATCCTCCACCTGAAATTCCACAGTGAATTTATTCTTATAGCGGATCTTCTGGATATTCATATAATTTCTGGCATGTTTTAATTCGTCCTCCATGGAGATGATCGTCTTTCCGCGGCTTAAGGAAATGCGGAACAGGCTGGCAAGCTGCGTCACCATAAACACCGCGTCCTCATACCGCTCGCCCTCGATCATCCAGACGATGGAGTCCAGCGTATTATATAAAAAGTGCGGGTTGATCTGTGACTGCAAGGCGTCCAGCTCGCTCTTCCGCTTTTCTTCCTGCTCCACCAGAATATCATGCATGAGTTCCTGGATCTGCGCCACCGTAGAACGCAGCGTCTTCCCGAGATGTTCCACCTCAAGCGAACCGCCCACATAGATATCCGGGTTCATATTTCCCGCTTCCCAGTCCTTCACCGAATCGTTCAGGCGCTTTAGCGGCTTTGCGATATTCGCAGAGACAAACTGGTTTAAAAGAATAATCATCAGCATGGACAGCGACATCAGAAGAATCACGAACATCCGCATCCCTGAGATTCCCATATCAAAAGAACTCATCGGAACCACACTCACGATCTTCCAGCCGGTGTAACTGATGGTCTTGACCGTGACAATGCGCTTTTCCCCGTCATATTCCTCCTTGTGGCTGCCATCCTCGTAGGATGCTGCCACAAGATTGTTCTCCGAAAACAGATCCGTGTAGATCAGCTTCTGCTTCGGGTGATAGATCAGTTCCCCGCTTCCGTCCATCAGATAGACATACTCCGACGCATTGTCCGTATTTGCCTTCGTCAAAAGCTGCTCGATACTGCTGTAATTCATATCCACAAGCAGCACACCAAGTGTCGAATTGCCGCCGCTTGTCAGCTCCACCGCCTGGCTTAGCGATACGACCCAGTAATAGCGGTAACTCGGATCGTCAAACAAATTCTGTACATGCGGCGTGGAAAAATGCACGTTCTCCATCTGTCCCGTCGCCTCCGTAAACCATTCCTGATCCACGATGTCGAGGTTGTTCTTCTCCGTGGCAACCGGCGCTGCAGCAACCAGTCTTCCGTCGTTGGTATAGCAGGCGATGCTGATCAGATTATCCTTGTTCGCCTCATAGAGAAGGTTCATCTCCTCATCAAGCGAGTCCGTCGCCAGATCCTTGTCCTTAATAACGCTGTAGTACATGGCGTCAGAAATACGCCGCATGTTGCGCAGATAACTCTCCAGATTGATTGCCGTCTGGTTCAGCAGCTGCTCCGCGCTCTGCGTCGTCATATCTTCCATTTTATTGACAAAACGGTTGTACAGGGAAATCCCCAGAATACCCATACTGATGACCGATACAATCGTAAAAGACAATGCAATCGTCATCTGAATGGACTGCGGCTTGATGTGTTTTTCCAGGAAGGAAGTGACCTTCTGCCGCCACTGTTTTACTCTTTCTCTCATCCTCTTTGCACCCTATGCGCCCTATGCATCCTGCGCAGCTTCCATCCGGCTTGTCTTATACTTGGACGGCGACATGCCGAACTGCTTTTTGAATACATAGCTGAAATAGTTCGGATCGGTATATCCGACTTTCTCCGCAATCACGTAAGTCTTCTCATTCTGTGTCAGAAGCAGCTCCACCGCCTCCTCCATCCGGTAATCTGTCAGATAGTTGATGAACGTCTTCCCGGTCTCTTTCTTGAACACCGTGGAAAAATAGGCGGCGCTCACATTGAGGTATCCACAGATCGTCTCAATTCCAAGGTCAGTATCCGCATAATGCTCCTTCACATAGTCGATTGCCTTCGACACAAAGGACTTCGTCGTATCCTGGCGCTCGTTCTGCACCTGTTTTTGTAATTTCAGACAGTTCTCACACAGCCATTCCCGGAGTGCATCCGTCGACTCCAGCTGCATGGCGCGTGTATACACATCCCCGTTGCCGCCGAACACATCTTCCAGGTTGATCTGGTTGTTCGCCCCGAAACGCGACAGCTCCGTGATCAGCTCCATAATGAGAATCCGGTACCGCTGCAGTGACATCTTGCTGCCCGCAAGCTTCTCCGTAAATTCCGCAATCGCATCCAGAAGCGGCTGTTCCTCTCCCACCTTGACCTTTTTGATGATCTTCTGGATAAAGGGCTCCTCCCACGGCAGATCGGCATTCTCCTGCGGGTCGATCTCCGCAATATTGATGGCTCTGGTATTGCCGTAGAGCACACGGTAGGACACGGCATTCTTCGCGCCGAGATAGGACATCTGCAGTTCTTCCGGACCGCTGCACACATGTCCGATTCCCGCCGTGATCTTCGCCTTGCAGACACGCTTTGCCATCTTACAGATCTTATCCATGCAGTCGGTAAAACGCGTGATCGCCTCCTCCGTGGGCAGCTGGGTAATCACAATGCCATCCCCCAGATAGGTCACGATCTTGCTGTCATATTCAGAAGCTGCCAGCTGCTCCTCCGCCAGCTTTTTCACGGAGACCGCCAGCAAAAACGGATCGATCGGAAGCGCCCCCTCCATCGGGTTGGTCGTGCTGATGTGCAGCACGGTCACCACAAAATAGGGTCCCTTTAGCGTAAGACTGCAGTTTCTTGCATATTCCTCAATGGAGTCCTCCGGAATCCGTCCGTCGATGAGCGACGTCAGGAAATTTTCCTGCAGCATCGGAAGACTCTCCAGATAATATTCCCGAAGCTTGTCAATATTGCGCTTTTCGTCCAGTTCCTTGTCCAGATTGTTCTTGATCCGCTCAAAGACCTCGCGCAGTTCGTTGGCATTAATCGGCTTTAAAATGTATTCTTCCGCCTCGATCTTGATCGCTTCCCTGGCATACTCAAATTCATCAAAACCGGAGAAAATAATGACCTTGATCTTCTGGTACTGCTCCTTTAGCTTCCGGCAGAGCGTAAGACCATCCATATAGGGCATCTTAATGTCCGTCATGACGACATCCACGGAAAGCTCCTCCGCCATCTCAAGCGCTTCCACACCGTTTCTTGCATAGCCCGCAATGCGAAAGCCCATGCCTTCCCAGTCCAGCTTCTTCATGATGACCTGGAATACCTCTTCCTCGTCATCCACCAGCAAAACGGAATACAAACTCATATTCTCCCGCTCCTTTTCACTCGCACTCATTCATTCAACCTCCGTACTGATCCTCCATCCGCTTCCAGAGAATGCCGAGAATCACCGTACAGATTATGATCTCCGCCACTGCCACATAGACATTCACAAACACCAGAATCGCCATCAAAAAGGTAGCCGCACCGAAGAACAGCAGCAGCTTTCCTCCCGCCTTGCAGTACGCTTCCTCGTCCTTCACCGGCGGCTTATGTTTCCCGCGGATTGCCTGACTGTCGTGTAAAACGATCAGCCTTATGGCATAATATACACAGATCACAAGTAAAAGCAGCGGAATCCCCGCCTGCTCAATAATCGTATCAACCGTCACCTTAAAAATCCTCCTGTACTCTCAAATCTAAAATAGCGGCTGGTTCTAATGTCCCAGCCGCTATTCATTATAATATACTTTTTACTTTCTTGCTATATACTTTCTGATATCCAGAGAGATTGCGATGAAGATAACAACACCGATTGCAATGTACTGTGCGTTTGCATTCATACCCAGGTACTGGAGAGCTACCTTTAACAGCTCGAATACGGCAACACCGATAATTGCGGATGATACTTTACCACGACCACCTGTTACAGATACACCACCAATCGTACAAGCTGCGATTGCTTCCATCTCGTAACCATATCCGGTCTGGACGGATGCACCGCCGGCTTTTGCACCGAGCATGAAACCTGCAAGACCATACATAGCTGCTGCTTTCATGTAGATTAAGATCAGAGTTGCTTTTACCGGAACACCGGCAACCTCTGCTGCCTGTGGGTTACCACCGATTGCATACATGTACTTGCCGTGACGGGTCATGTTGAAAATGAACCATGTGATCGCCGCCACAATAATTGCGATCCAGATCAGGTAGTTGATGCCGAGGAACTTACCGTTAGATACGTTCGTGTACTGCTCTACATAGCCGCCGAGCGGTGTTGCATTGGTTACGATAAGTCCGATACCATAGACGATCTCCATCATTGCCAGTGTGGCGATGAAAGGCGGAACGTTTAAGTAAGCAATGAAAAATCCGGTAACCGTACCGAATGCCGCGCATACCAGCATGGCAATCAGTGCTACGACGAATACGTTGAGCGGCTGCATATCCGGGAAGAATTTTCCGGAATAATCCATACGCTGTAACAGCATACCGGAGATACATGCACCGAAACCGATCATACGTCCTGCGGAAAGATCACATCCTGCTGTGATAACACAGCCTGCGATACCAAGTGCAATGACGAGTCGTGAACTCATATTCATCAGAATATTCATGAAGTTGTTCTTTGTGAAGAAGTTATCGGATGTGAATCCGGTATAGATTACCAGGATGAACATGACGATGATAACTCCGTTGTTGATTAAGAAATCTTTTACTTTCTGTTGATTTGTCTTTGTCATTTTCGTCTCCTCCTATCTCATCAGAATCTCGTTGCAAAGTTCATAACCATTGCCTGTGTCATCTCTTCCGGCTGGTCGATCTCGCCAGTAATCTTACCGTTACACATAACACAGATGCGGTCTGCCATACCAAGCAGCTCAGACATTTCTGATGAAATCATGATGATTGCCTTACCCTGTGCCGCCAGTTCATTCATGATCTCGTAGATCTCATGCTTTGCACCGACATCGATACCTCTTGTCGGCTCATCCATGATCAGCACATCCGGATCATTGGCAAGCCATCTGGAAATAATAACCTTCTGCTGGTTACCACCGGATAAGTTTGAAATGTGCTCGTTCATGCTCGGTGTCTTGATGGACAGCTTCTTGATGCTGTCATCCACAACTTTGTTCATCTTCTTATGATCCAGCACGAATCCTGCTTTCAGGTACTTGTTATAAATGGAGACGCCAACGTTGTCCTTGATGGACAGACATCCAAAGATACCGTTGCCTCGGCGGTCCTCTGTAATGAGTCCGATTCCTGCGTTCATCGCATCGATCGGATGCTTGATCTTTAACTTCTTGCCATGCATATAGATCTCACCGGATGCGATACCGCGGATACCGAAGATACCTTCCATCAGCTCTGTTCTCTGGGCTCCAACCAGTCCGCCAAAGCCTAAGATTTCGCCCTTGCGGAGCGTAAAGCTGACATTCTGGAACGAATTTGCATGGATTGAGCAGAGGTTCTTGACCTCCATGATGACCTCGCCCGGTGTATTCTCCTTCGCCGGATATACGTTTGTGAGCTCACGTCCTACCATCTTTGCGATGATCTGATCGGTCGTCAGCTCTGCCGCCGGCCAGGTTCCTACATAGGTACCGTCCCGCATGATCGTGATATCGTCTGCGATACGCTTGATCTCATCCATCTTGTGGGATATGTATACCATTGCAACACCCTTATCACGAAGGTCATTCATGATACGGAAGAGTGCTTCTACCTCATTATCGGAAAGAGAGGAGGTCGGCTCATCAAAGATCACGACCTTCGCCTGCTGGGATACCGCTTTTGCGATCTCCACGGACTGCATCTGACCGATGGAAAGTGTGCCGAGCTGTGCCTTCGGGTCGAAATCCATCCTTACCTCTTTCAGCCACTTCTCCGTCTCCGCATACATCTTCTTGTGATCAATCACCTTGAGCGGTCCGTAATTCTTTGTCGGGAATCTTCCCAGATACAGGTTCTCAGCCACGCTTCTCGCCGGAACAGGCTGTAATTCCTGATGTACCATGGCGATGCCGTATTTCATTGCTTCATCCGGGTTGTTGACCTCAATCTTCTGCCCGTCCAGATAAACCTCTCCCGCGTCCATCTTGTAAATACCGAAAAGACATTTCATCAAGGTAGACTTGCCGGCTCCGTTCTCACCCATCAATGCATGGACGGTTCCGGGACGAAGGGAAAGCTGTACATTGTCAAGCGCTTTAACACCTGGGAACGATTTGCAGATACCCTTTAGCTCCAGTTTGTACTCAGCCATGTTTCTCCTCCTTCTATATTGATACAGATTCTGTTGTTATCTGTGTACTGTCGATGTTATTGTCGATGTTTTCTAATTTTTCTAATCTGGTCTGTCACACAACTATTTCATATCTTTAAGACAGGTGCGGATGCCCGAAAACACCCGCACCTTCTGTTTACCTGCTATCAATCATCCTGCGCAGTAATTATTTTACCATGTCAAGGATTTCCTGTGCATTGTCTTTTGTAACCTTTACATAATCACAACCAATGTAATACTCGTTGGTCTCACCGTTGATGAAGTTGATTGCTGCATCAGCTGCACCGTGGGACTGTGAGAAGTGATCGTTGAATACGGTACCTGTCATGGTTCCGGCTACAACATCCTCAAGAGCCTCGGATAATGCATCAACACCTACTAAGAAGATATCGGTACCTACGGTACGTCCTGCAGACTGGATTGCCTGTAATGCACCAAGTGCCATTGCATCGTTGTTACAGAATACAACTTCTACCTTATCGCCATACTGTCCAAGAGCGTTTGCAACGATCTGCTGTGCCTGATCCTGCTGCCAGTTACCAACCTGATCGGAGAGGCATTCAACCTCAAGACCTGCATCGGTAAGAGCCTTTACGGAATACTCGGTACGATACTGGGCATCAACGTTCTCCGGATCACCTTCTACCATAACGTACTGGATTTTTCCATCGCCGTTTAAGTCTACTGTGTCAAGACCAAGGTCTACGATCATCTCGCCCTGGAAAGTACCGGACTGACGTGCGTCACATCCAACGTATGTAACATTCCAGCCGTTGTCTTCCCATCTCTGCTCTTCCTCTGCATCCGGCTCACGGTTGATGTATACGAGCGGGATATCTGCTGCTACAACCTTGTCTGTGATGGTAGCTGCGGATGAAGAGTTTACCGGGTTAACAATGAGAACATCTACGCCCTCGGAAATGAAGTTGTCGATCTGACCTGTCTGTGTCGCCTGATCGTTTGCTCCGTCAACGATTGTGATATTGTCTTTGGAGAAGCCCTGCTCTACCAGATAATTCTCAAGCTCTGTGCGGAACAGTGTCATGAAGTTATCGGAGAACTGGTAAATGCATACGCCGACTTTCTTGTCTGCATAGTCACCGCCTGCTGCATCGGTTACTGCATCTGCAGTATCGGAAGCCTCGGTAGCCGGTGCTGCTGCATCGGTTGTCGTGGATGCTGCGTTATCTGTTGTGGTTGTCTCGCCAGAAGAGCTTCCACATCCTGTTGCCATTGTTGCAACCATAGTAGCTGCAAGGATTAAACTGATTACTTTCTTTTTCATCTCTGAAAAACCTCCCTTTTCGTATTCGTAACTCCTTGTTACATTATGCATTATAGCAATGGAGGTATGTAAAGAACATACAATATTCTTCTCTTTTTCTTGAAAATACTTCTGTTTCTTTTGTGTGTTTCGTATAATTTTATGGTTTTTCGTTTTTTCTTCTTGTGCATATTTTGCAGATGGCTGTTTTTGGCATGTTCTGCTTCGTGCAAATACACAAATGTCCCTGTATGAAAGACACCGCTTCCACACAGGGACATCTGCTCTGTTTCGACTTTATTCTTTTTATTATATCATCTTTTCTGCGCTGCCTTTTGCGCATCCGAAGTTCCGCAGGAACTTCTAATATGAACTCGTCAGAGTTCATTATATCATCGTTGTAATACCTTTTCCGCGATCGCAACCGCATCGCGGATACAGTCCGGACAGCTCCGCAAAACCACGCCGGTTTCCACACCCTTCAATTCCTTACAGACGAGCGCATGGTTCTTCTCGGCAAACTGTCTGGTGATCTCTCTGGTCAGCTGATAGGTTGCCGCCTTGGTCTTCGGGTTCTTTGGATCGGCACAGCTGTTCTTGAAGCCCGCAAGCATCACCGCTCCTGAGACCGCTCCGCAGGTTGCCTCCATGCCGCCCATGCCGAGTCCGAATCCTTCCGCCGCGGCAAACAGCGTCTCTTCCGGCACGCCGATCTCCTCCGCAAACGCACACGCCACCGCCTGTGCACAGTTGCATCCCCTGTCATGCAATTCGATTGCTTTTTCCTGCTTTGTCATTTTATAACTTCCTTTCCGTTCCTTATAAAATCCTTATAATTTGCCTGTATGCTGTTTCTGTGAACATCTTATCACAACTTATCACAAGAAGTAAACAAGGAGGATTCCAGAACGTATGAATCAGACAACAATCACAAAACAACGGGGACTCTCAGACTTTGCGCTCAAATATTTTGCCATGGTCTGCATGATTCTCGACCACATTCACTATTTTTTCTCATTTACAGGGAAGATCCCACTGTTCTTTTCGTGGATCGGCAGGCTTGCCGCCCCGCTGTTCCTCTTCTGTATCGTGGAGGGTTTTCTTCACACGCACGACCGGAAAAAATATTTTCTGCGCATTTACGCCATCGCCATTTTCATGGGACTGGTGCAGTTTTCCTTCTATAATATTGCATCCGGCCTCGTCCGGCCGGACGGCTTTTTCCCGCAGAATCAGATGCTTGCATCCTTTTCCGTCCTGCTCGTCGTTCTTTGGGGCATCGACCGGTGTCAGAAAAAACAGTGGATCCGGGGACTTTCTGCCATCCTGATTCCGGTCTTTCTGCCCTTTCTTCTGTACGGGCTGTTCGCCGTATCGGAAGCCTTTGGCATTCCCTACGGCAATTTTCTCTTAAACCTTCTGGTGTACAGTGTCCTGCCCTGCCACACTGCGATCATCGACGGTGGCACCGCCACACTGCTCGGCGGCGTGATTCTCTACCTGACGCACAGACACCGCCGATTGCAGGCAGGTGCCTTTGCGCTTTTCGTGCTTGCGTGGGACATCCTGCCCGTGCTGCTTTTTATGCCCGCAGGAACTTCTGCCTCTTTCTTTTTTACCGATGCTTATGAGTGGCTGGAAGTTTTTGCCGTTATCCCTATGTTATGTTACAATGGAACCCGTGGACACGGCTCCAAAAAGCTGTTCTACTGGTTTTATCCGACGCACATTTACGTGCTGTACGCACTTTCGTTCCTTTTGTACCTGACCCTTTATGGAATGGGTTCTTGATAGAAATGAGGTTTTTATGGCTCACATTCTCGCAATTGACGATGATCCCGGCATCCTCGCGCTGATTGAACATGCACTCCGCCGGGAGGGGCATACCATTACCTGCATGCCGCATGTACCGGCGGATCTTGCGGCGCACCTCGCAGAGTATGATCTCATCCTTCTCGACATCATGATGCCGCAGACGGACGGCTACGAACTCTGCAGCGCCATCCGCGACGACACGGACTGCCCGATTCTGTTCCTGACCGCAAAGACCATGGAGGAGGACGTCGACTACGGTTTTTCCGTCGGTGCGGACGACTATATCAAAAAGCCCTTCTCCATCGTTGAACTGCGTGCGCGCGTTGCCGCACATCTGCGCCGGGAGCAGCGCGAAAAACACCACTGTCTCTCCATACAGGGCATCCGCTTTCTGCTCGCCTCCCGCGAGGTCGCAGCAGGCGGTGTCACGCTCCCCTTTACCAGGACGGAGTATGAGATCACACTTCTGCTCGCAAAAAACCGCGGGCAGACATTTTCCAGGGAGCAGATCTACGAAGCAGTCTTAGGATACGACAAGACAGGCGATGCGTCTGCCATTACAGAGCATATTAAAAATATCCGGAAAAAATTTGCCGCAGTAAATATGGCGCCAATTCAGACAGTATGGGGGATCGGTTATCGATGGAACGCATGAAAAAAAAGAAAAAAGAAATCCGGCTGCGCACATTTTTTGTGCGCTTTTTACTAAAGCTTGTCGCCGCGGTGCTTCTGGCGTTCCTGCTGTGGCTTCTCCAGATTACCGTCTCCGTCGGTACGGGTCTGATCCTGCCTGCGAACGCCGCCGAAAAAGAGGCTCTTGCCTACCTTCACACCATCGGCGCACATACGGATATCGTGTCTTCCGGGATCCCATCCGCCTGCGGCTACGCCATCTATGACGCATCCGGAGCGCTTCTTGAAACGGACATGTCCGGTTCCATCCGCGAAAATGCAGATCTTCTCGCACTTTCCGGGCAGGATTCCCTCTCCGCAAATATGCTCGGACGAACCTATGTTAAACGCCAGACCGACACCCGGATTGTGGTGCTCACTTATGATTTCCGGTCTGCCTTTGCAAATCCCACGCTCCGGCGTCTCTTTCCGAGCGCTGAACTGCTGGAAGTGTTTCTCCTGCTGTTCCTGCTTCTTGCAGCTTTTGTACTCGTCATCACACGGCAGGCAAAATACCTGTCGCGGGAACTTTTTCATCTGCAGGAAGCTGCCGACGAAATCCGCAATCAGAATCTCGACTTTACCATCCGGCCGACTGCCATCTGCGAATTCAACCAGGTAGCCGCTTCTCTGGACGCGCTGAAATCCGAACTTTCCGCCTCCTTAAAAGAGCAGTGGCACATGCAGCAGCAACGCAGACGTCAGTTTTCCGCGCTCGCCCATGACATCAAGACGCCGCTTACGATCGTCCGCGGGAACGCAGAACTTCTGTCTGAGACAGCGCTTGATCCGACGCAGCAAACCTGTAACCGGTTTATTCTGGAAAATGCCGCGCAGATCCAGGACTATCTGTCGAGAATTATCGAGCTCGCAAAGACGGATGATCCCGCTGCATGTTCCGCAGAGTGCCGTTTTCAGGCGCAGCTTCACACGGCATCGTTTTTCGACGATCTGCTCGGGAATACAAAAAGTCTCGGTCAGAAAAAAGAACTGCATGTTCTTTTTTCCACCGAGACTCTTCCAGCCGTTCTGCCACTGTCGGAACATCCGCTGCGGCGTATTTTAAACAATCTGCTCGACAATGCCGTGTGCTACTCACCGCACAAAGGAACGGTCACTTTAGATGCCTCCATCCGCGATTATAGGGATGCACCCGAGAAAGAAAGCACGCTCTTTCTCACTGTATCCGATGAGGGACCCGGCTTCTGCGAAGACGCCCTGCTCTACGGCACGGAAGCCTTTTACAGGGAATCCGCCGACCGGAATGATAAAAGCCACTTCGGTCTCGGACTTTCCATCGCCGACCAGCTTGCCCGCGGACTTGGCGGATCGATCGCTCTGTGTAATGCACCGGCAGGTGGAGCCGTCGTAATCGTAAAGCTTCCTCTGACCGGGCAGCTACTGCGCAATGCGGAATAAACCCTATTCTACCGGAACGGTCCAGCCGTACTTATCTGGAAGCTTGCCCCACTGGATACCGGTCAGTGTGTCGTACAGCTTCTGTGTCAGCTCGCCGATCTTGAAGTCGTTGATCGTGACAACATCATCCTTGTAGCGGAGTTCACCAACCGGAGAGATCACGGCTGCGGTACCTGTTCCGAATACTTCCTCTAAGGTTCCGTCATGTCCTGCCTTCATCAGGTCATCGACGGATAATCTGGTCTCGTTTACCTTGTAACCCCAGTCTCTCAACAGATGGATCATGGAATCTCTGGTAACGCCCGGAAGCACCGTACCCTCGATCGGTGCTGTGTAGATCTCACCGGCGATCTTGAACATGATGTTCATTGTACCGACTTCCTCGACGTATTTGCGGTGCTCACCGTCCAGCCAGAGTACCTGGGAGTAACCAAGCTTTTCTGCCTTTACCTGTCCTAAGATGGAGCCTGCATAGTTGCCGCCGCACTTGGTGAATCCGGTACCGCCCTTGACTGCACGCACCAGCTCGTCCTCGACAAGAATCTTCACCGGATTGATGCCCTCTGCATAGTAAGCGCCTACCGGGCAGCAGATAATCATGAATTTGTAAGCGGACGCCATATGTACGCCGAGCGCAGCCTCTGTTGCGAACATGAACGGGCGGATATAAAGAGAGGTCTCCGGCTCAGACGGAACCCAGTCTGCCTCCACCTTTACCAGCGCTTTTACCGCTTCTACGAACATATCCACCGGGAACTCCGGCATGCAGAGTCTCGCGTTGGAATTGATCATTCTCTTCGCATTCATCTCCGGACGGAACAGCTGGATCTTTCCCTCTGCCGTGCGGTATGCCTTCATACCCTCAAATGTCTCCTGCGCATAGTGCAGCGTCACACAGGCAGGCTCCAGACTGATCGGTCCTTCCGGCACGATTCTCGCATCCTTCCAGCCGTCTTCCTTCGTCCAGTCCATGACGAACATGTAATCGGTCATATACTTGCCGAATCCGAGATGTTTCTGATCCGGCTTCTCCTTTAATACGTCTCTTTTTACAAATCTGATATCCATTATGCTACCATTCCTTTCCCGACATATAAAATTCTTGAAATCAATTATGATACTTTCTTTTTTCAGTGTCAAGATTATTCCAGCCGCTTATGCCGCTCATGATTGTAAGTTATACATTAGTCATCTTCCCATATCTGTATGGAATGAAGAGATCAAAAAGCGGAGCAGGATCTTTCCTCCCGCTCCGCCATCAGAGTCTCTTTTTCCTATTTTACCACTTTTTTCAACGGAATCCAGAGAATAAATGCATACACGCTTCCGATCAGGGAAGTCACAAGCTGCGTCACGGAAAAGGTCGTCTGGAACACTGCCATCTTTGCCTCCATCGGTGCCGGCAGAAGGTTCGGAATCAGAATCAGCGAGATCACAATTCCCATGAACAGTGCCTTTACGACAGATCCTGCCGCCATGCCGGCAATCAGTCCGCCGTTTCCTTTGCATTTTTTCGTGACCAGTCCCACACCCAGGACCAGAAGGGCATTGCCCGCCATGATACACGGCATGATCGCCGGAATGGCACCGATGATCGGGCTTCCCGTAATAAAGAATGATGTGACCGGCGTGATCACAGAGAGAATAATGCCGCAGGGAATTCCCACACTTAACACCGCTAAGATCAGGCATGCATTGATGACCGGTCCGGTAATATAGACGCTCGTGTTCTTAAAAAACTGGCTCACGATACAGATCGCCAGAAGAACCGCTGTCGTTGTGATTTGTTTTGTTGTGATTTTCATCGCTTCCTCCTTCTGATGCAGCACTCCTTCGCAGATGTAATGCACTCTCCCGTCACTGCACCAAAGCAAGCATAATACTTCTCTCTCATAAAATCAAGCCGTCACTCCGCCAGCAGATTCTCCACAAGTGCGCAGAACTCGTCCCGGCTCAGTCCTTCCGACTGCACATTCACGGTCACACCGTTTTTCTTATAGGTCGCCAGATACCCGTCCGTGAACGTTCCTCCACTGCTGCCCGCCGGATAATGTGCTGCTGTCACCTTCACACCGGAAACCGTCATCGGCTTTAATCCGCCGGATACATAGGACGTCATCTCCCCCATGTCCGTTGAGCGTGCGCGAATGGTAAACCATCCCGCTGTCTCACTGTTCTCATAACGCATGACACAGTTGTCATCGATCACATTGCCATCTGCATCATAGCCAATCTGATACGTTTTCTCCTCATCCGTCTGCACATAGCCATCCGGAATTGCATCCGGAATCACCTTGATTCCGTAATAGTTCTGAAGCTGTTCCTCTGTGAGTGAAACCGTCTTCGCCGCTTCCGCCCCGCAGGCAATCGATGTCTGAAGTTCCTCCACTTCGTTAAAATACCAGTCAATTCCCGCAGCGCTCTCCGGCTGGGCAGCCTCTTGTATACCGTTGCCATCCCCCGCAGTGCTTTGTGCAGCCGCCTCATATTCCTCCGCACTCTCTGCGGTACCGTCCGGCGCTGCCGCATCAGATGTCACGGCACCGTCGGATACCGCAGTATCATAAGCTTCCGCCGTTTCCGCGCTCTCTGTCTTTGCCATGTCCGTGCGCGCCGTACTCTCATACTGCTGCCATATTCCGTAGGAACCTCCGATCAAAAGAAGTGCCACGCAGGCAGCCATCTGCATAAAGTGCTTTTTCCGTGCTCCGAGATAGCGCACGTCCTCGGCTTCCTGTATGTATGTCGGATCCGCTTCGCCGAGCGCATCCAGTAAATCGTCCGTCTTCATATTTTCCGCTCCTTTCCGCCGCTATGAAAGCAGCCCCTCGCGCTCCAGATGCATCCGCAGTTTTCCCCGGGACCGGTACAGCGAAGATTTTACCTTACTCTCGCTGACCGCAAGCCTCCCGGCAATCGCTCCGATGCCATCCATATACCAGTATCTGCGCATGAAAATAATCCGGCTCTCACGGTCTAACCCCTCCAGGAACCGGTTGATGGACGCCGCCAGTTCCTTTCGCTCTATCTGCGTCAGCGGCTCCTCGCCCCCGGCGCAGTCATGCAGTTCTTCATATATATCCGGCATGACGCCTCCGCCTCTCTTTTCGGAATGCTTTCTGCGGTAGCAGTCCAGCGACAGATTGCGCGTGATCGCACCCAGGAAAGCCGCCAGAAGATGCGGGCGCTCCCTGGGCATGGAATTCCACGCGCGCATCCAGGTGTCGTTCACGCACTCCTCTGCATCCTGCGCATCATGTACAATGTTGTGCGCGATGCTCCCGCAGTAACGTCCGTACTTCTGCTGTGTCTCTGCAATCGCCGTCTGATCCCTGTCCCAGTACAGCGCTATGATTTTTTCATCCTCCATGCCTTCTCCCTCTCAGTTAAAAGCTCTCCACCGTTCCGATGAACACCGGAATACCGGTGTCCTTCTCCACGATCGCATATAAAAACGGCCTGTCTAAAATAATGCGCTCCGGCTGTTCAACCATTGCCGTCTCCTTGCACATCTCCACAACCGTGGCCGCTCCGGCTTTCGTTCCAAGCCCGTCCACATCGATGTGGGTCTTGTGCAGCACCCTGCTGATGCTGATATTTCTTCCGTCCGGGCAGTACCCCATTTTGGAAAAATCCGCCTGTTCCTCATCAAACGCGAGCGGCATTCCAAGCGCCGTGAGCGTATCTTTTAGTTCCAGGTCGGTCTCGCCTGTAAATTGCGGCAGACCCGTCTCTATCATTGTATCATTTTCCTGCCGGATTGTCTCGTGAAACGTTTCCCCGTCCAGTTCTTCCAGCCATTTGCTCAGTGACAGTCCCTCCTCCGGAAGCAGCGCCACAAAGTCATAGCCCTCCTTGTAAGCCCGGCAAAAGCCCTTGGCGTGTTCCATGGTCAGATAGCGGTACGTGGTATCGTACATCATGGAAACCTCCTGCCCGCTTCCGTCCTCCGCATAAAATGTGGCATCCTGTATCTGGCTCTCATCATAGGGCGTTTCCCACTCCGCATCAAACGCCACCGCATTCACCAGGTACATGACCGCAAGCTCCGGAATCTGATCCAGAATCTCTGTTATCATGCCGTCTGTCTCCTGCTCCACCAGGCGGTTGATGTCCCGGCAGGTCGTCTCGTCAAACGGGGCGCCAAAGACTTCTGCGTCATACGCCGTTTTTACGGTGTCAAGGAAATTCTCATCCGGCACAAATGCATCGTCCGCCGTCTTCACCCACACCGAATCAGACATGTGGAATCTGGCGCCCTCTGCATCCGGCAGGCTCTTGCAGATCCTGCCAAGCACCATACTGCCATCCTCCGCCGACATTCCCGGGTACAAAACCGCTCCCATCTGCTGCTTCGTGTCGCCGTCCGCTCCGGTCCGCGCCATCTCGAGCGCCATCATCACGGAAAGAGGACACACCATCGTATTCTTCGCGTCCTCGCCGTTCTGCACCTGCTTTCTGCTCTCCCGCAGCAGATTTAAGGAAAACTGCGTATAGGAATACTCAAATGCTTCCCTGATAGCACCGAGATCTTTTTCTTCCATTGCAGTATCCTCCGTTCCTGTATCTTCTGCCTGTCCTGTCTGTCCGTTTGCTCCGGTTCCTTCCGTCTGACCTTCCTCTTTGGTCCCGTATTGTCCGGTAAGATCAGCGGTTGTACCGGACATTCCGCTGTTCGCACAGCCTGTCATCCCCACTGCCATCACTGCCGCAAGCACACCTGCCGTCACCCGTTCCATTCCTTTTCTCCTCATAAGCTTCTCCCTCTCTTTTCTATCATCCGGTTTTTGTCTTTCATATAATAAGACGCAAAAAACCGGAAACGGTTGCATCCATTTCCGGTTTTTGTAAAAATTTTCCATCTCACATCTTCTGTTCTCTCTACAGCCTTAAATACTCAAACGCCTGATAGACATCCAGCGCACCGTACCCCCACTCCCGGTTCGGGTACCCCCTGTCCTCCGAGCGCTTTGCACCGCGGATGAGCATATTTTTGATCGCGGCGTTGGACATCACCGGATCGTTCTGCTGCACCAGCGCCCACTGCATGATCTGTGCGACCGCCCCCGCCGTCACCGCCGCCGCGGCGCTGGTTCCCGTGTAGGTCACATAGTTTCCACGCAGCCCCGGTCCGTACACATTCACCGCGGGTGCCACAAAATCCGGCTTGATCTCCCCCGCCACTGTGTAGCCGCGCCCGGAATCCGCATACATGCTGTTATTGGAGACCTGGTATCCGCCGACCGTGATGACCTGTGCCGCCGTCCCCGGCGCAGTGAGCGTCGTGTCCGGGTTGGATCTTAGGAAAATCACATTTCCGTCCGTAAGCTTCTGCATCGGGAGCCACATATTATAGTTGCCGCTCACAATATTTTCCGGGTAAACCCGTACAATCCACAGTCCTCTTCTCACATCGGAAAAGCGCAGATAGATTAACTGGTTTGCCGTCTCCTTTGTCTCGATACGGTAATCCACCGACACGGTCGTTCCCTCAAAGACGAACCGGAATGACTTGGAGGCACCGGAACGCAGCGACACTTTCGGAATCCGTTCGCCCGTCGGCGAAATCACAGATATCGCGTACAATTCCGGCGCGCCCGCCCACAGTTCTATGAAAAAGCCCGCCATATCCTGTTCCACGCTGATCTCCACATCCTCATAGTCCATCTCACGGCGGAGCGCCCCCTGAAAGTGGTGCCTGGTGTTCGCCTCGTTTCCCGTTGCCGTCACAATCGAACGCCTCCGCCTGGTACTGATATAGTTCAGAAAATTGGGCAGCGGACCGTCCGTACCGTGTCCCCCCATGCTGTTGCCGAGCGCAAGACAGATCACAAGCGGCATATTCAACACATTTGCAACGCCATTTAAATAGGATACCGCCATCATCAGATCCGTCTCCTGAAAGGCAGGAACTCCCTCCGGAATGAAGAAAAATTCCCGCAGATAGCGCTTTGCCTCTTTTAGCTTTACAACGGCAATCCCGGCGTTTGGCACCGCCCCGATAAAGCCATTCGGGATATCCTCTCCCCCACACACGACTCCCGTCACGAACGTCCCGTGCCCGTTTTCATCGCGGGACGGCACCACATCATACGGCTGTTTTTTTTGCAATGCTTCATCAATCTCCTCTTTGCGGTACTCTGCACCGTACAGGATTCCCTCCGGCGGCGTTCCATCCTGTATCGTCTGATCCCAGATCCGCAGGATTCTGCTGCTGCCGTCCGAATACCTGAACAGCGGGTTCGTGTAATCGACGCCGGTATCAATGACGCCCACCAGAACCCCCTCGCCTTTCAGTGCAAGCACCGGCTGATTCTGCAGCCGGGTGATTCCCGATGCATCGAGCGCCGTCGTATCGAGCAGTGCGTAGCATTTTGGTATCGCCGTGTAGGTATAATTCCCGATAGAAAGCGGCGGCAGTCCCTCTCGCGGGTAGAAAAAAATGTCGTAATCCTCCGCGATGCGCTGCACGCATCCGGGCGTGGACGGAACCTCTGCCTCCACCCCGTACGGAATCAAAAAATCATAATACTCCTCTGAATATACCTGCTCCATGCAATTTGGCATAAAAAACTCCGGTCATCCATTGCTTTCTTAACAATAGATGCCGGAGTGTAACTATTTATTCCATATTATCAGTTGCTGGCTGCAATCTGCGGATTCTCCGTACTCCCAATACCGATGCAGCCGCGCAGTGTGATGACCGGGCTGCCCTTCTTCTCCACATAGTCCTTCGTGATCGTGACCATGCCGATGTTGTCGTCCTTCGGAATCTCATACATGATATCCAGCATGAATTCCTCTATCACCGCGCGGAGCGCACGCGCTCCCACCTTCTTCTCTTTCGCCTTGTGTGCGATCGCGCGCAGCGCATCCTCATCGAACGCCAGCTTGACCTCGTCCATGGCGAGAAGCTTCTCATACTGCTTTAAGATCGCATTCTTCGGCTCCTGCAAAATCCGCACCAGCGTATCCTCCGAGAGCGGCTCTAGTGTAAACAGGATCGGCAGACGTCCCAAAAACTCCGGGATCATACCGAACTTGCGCACATCCTCCACCGTAACCTTGGAGAGCAGCTTCTCGTCCTTGTCGTACTCATCCTTTAACTTCGCGCGGAATCCGATCGAAGCCTCCTGATTCAGACGCTCCTTAATGATCTCCTCTAACTCCGGAAATGCTCCGCCGCAGATGAACAGGATATTCTTCGTGTTGACCATCGTCATCGGCACCATCGCGTTTTTGCTGCTGGCTCCCACCGGCACCTCGACCTCGGCACCCTCTAAAAGCTTTAACATTCCCTGCTGTACGGATTCTCCGCTGACATCCCGCTGGTTCGTGTTGCGCTTCTTGGCAATCTTATCAATCTCGTCAATAAAAATGATGCCGTGCTCCGCACGCTCCACATCATTGTCCGCCGCCGCAAGCAGCTTGCTGACTACACTCTCAATGTCGTCGCCTATGTAACCTGCCTCCGTGAGCGACGTCGCGTCCGTGATCGCAAGCGGCACATCCAAAAGCCGCGCAAGCGTCTTAACCAGATATGTCTTGCCGCAGCCGGTCGGTCCGATCATAAGCATGTTGGACTTCTCAATCTCCACGCCGTCCTTTTCATCCGCCGCAATCCGCTTGTAGTGATTATAGACCGCAACCGACATCACCTTTTTTGCCTGCTCCTGTCCGACCACATATTCATCGAGCGACGCCTTGATCTTGTGCGGTGCCGGGATCTTCTTAATGTCGATAACCGGCTCTGACTGCGCCTTCGGCTTTTTCTTCTTCAGCTTCTGATTGTTCGGCAGTCCGCCCTGCAGATCCGACAGATTGATCATGCTGATGTTCGGAATTCTTCCCATGTTCATATTCATCATATCATCCATGGAAAAACCGCTTCCGTTCATGCTGTCGAACGTCTTCTGCATACAGTCCTGGCAGATGCAGATATTGTTCGGAATACGGATCATCTTTCCCGCAATATGTTCCGGGCGTCTACAGATGTAGCAGATGTTCTCATACTCCGTGTCCTGATTCCGGTCTGTGTCATCCGAAGCGGAACTCTGCATTACCTCTCCGGTGCCTGATGTGCTCTCATGCTCCGCCACATCTTCTGCACGGGGAGCCTCACTTCCCGTCTGCGCACCGTGATCCGCGTTTCCCGCCGGCACACCGTTATCCGCGCTTCCCGGCTGTCTGCTGCCGGCAGTTCCTGTATTTGTATCTGCGCCCGTCTCCGGCACATCATCTATAATCTCTCTGAAATCATTGTGATTCATACTAATCCTCCATTCTTGCGCTGCTTCTAAGCGCATCTCAAGTTTGTGCGAAGCACAAATCTTGCGTGTGAAAAATCTTATTTTTCACACTAATATCCCCTATTCGCTTTCTATCATGAAATTTAGGTTCATTATAATGCAAACATTGTTTAATCACAAGGAAATTACGGAGATTTCATAGTTATTTTAGGAATTCATCAAAAATGGCGAAAGCCTCTTTTGCTTTCGCCATTCTCTATTTCCCTCATCCGTAAAACGCGCTCTATCTGCCGTTTCCGTTATTATCTGTGGTTCCGTTGTTATTATTGTCATTGCCGGTCAGATCATCCACACCGTTCTCCACTCCGTTGATGACATCCTTTCCAGCCTCGCCGACACCGTCTACCACGTCGTCCACAACATTGCCGTTTCCGTTGTTATCAGCTGCGCCGTTGTTGTCCATCGCACCGTTATCGTTTAAAGTTCCATTGGTATCGTTCACTGTGCCGTTGGTTGTTCCGTTTGTGCCGTTGGTCGTTCCGTTTGTGCCATTGGTCGTGCCGTTGGTTGTTCCGTTTGTGCCGGTTCCATTGACGGTGCTCTCCGTGCCGGTTCCGTTCGTCGTATCATTGACTTTGTCATTGTTCGTACCGCAGGCAGCCATCGCGCTCACCGCGAAAGTAAGTACCAGTCCTGCAAGCAGTGTTCTCCACTTTCTCATAGTCATATTCTCCTTTTTCTCAGAATCACTTCTGTTTTCAAGGATAGTATGACCCTGGCGCTTTCCTTTTATTCCCGCAGCCGATGTTTTTCTTTTGAATTTTATTTTTGAAAATTCAATCTTAAGATTTGTAATAACCAAGCTCTCTCGACAGTTCTTCCTGTACTTTTTTCACATCCACCGCAAGTTCCTTAACGCGCTCTCTCGTCATGCGGCTGGTCGGTCCCGAAATACTGAACGCGTATTTTACCTCTTTCTGGTAGCCGTGCAGGCAGGCTGCGATGCAGCGGACGCCCTTTTCGTTCTCCTCATCATCCAGCGCGTAGCCATTCTGCCGCACTTCATCCAATACTTCCTGCATCTGCGAGAAATCCGTGATCGTCTTGTCCGTCTTTTTCTCAATGATACTCTCGTTCCAGATCTTTTTGACTTCCTCGTCCGGAAGCGTCGCCATGATCGCTTTGCCGACACCGGAGCAGTACATCGGATGTACCATTCCCACATGGGACACCATGCGGATTGTTCCGACCTTCGCCTCGATCTTGTATATATATAAGATATGGTTGCCCTCGCGCTGCACCAGATGCACCGCTTCCCCGGACAGGTCCGAGAGACGTTCCATATACGGCTTTGCCACCTGCAGAATATCCATCCGCTCAAGGATCTTTCCCGCCATGTTGACCACCTTATAGGAAAGCATATATTTCTGCGTCGCCTCATCCTGCTTTGCGTATCCCATATAAATAAGAGACATTAACAGTCTGTGTACAGTGCTCTTGTGCAGATCCAGCGCCGTGCTAAGTTCCATCAGTCCCATCTCCCCGTGGTCCGCAAGCGTCTCCATCACCTGAAAAATACGCTCTGCCGACTGTACCGGATTTTTTCCTTCTCTCTCTTCTGCCATAGTATCTCCCATGCTGTATCTCAGTCAGTTTCATCATTCAATCTGCCGTTCCGTATTACGGAACGACCTTGTTATCATATCATGACCGCCGCCCGAAAGTCAACTCTGGAATCTCTGCTGTCCCGGCGTTTTGTTTTATGGAAAATACACGATTTTGTTTCTTGAATCGGTTGACAAGGTTTTTCCACATGTTATAATAATTTTGTACCATTACATGAAACATAGTTCCGCATTGTGGAACATGAATGATAAGTAAAAGGAGAAGAATCATGAACAAAGTATTAGAAGAGTTTTCCAAGATTGGTATTATCCCGGTCATCGCACTGGATCATGTAGAGGATGCCGCACCTCTGGCAAAGGCTTTATGTGACGGCGGTCTTCCGTGTGCTGAGGTTACCTTCCGTACCGCTGCTGCTGAGGAGTCCATCCGCATCATGTCCGAGCAGTTCCCGGAGATGTTAGTCGGCGCAGGTACCGTTCTTACCACCGAGCAGGTTGACCGTGCGGTAAACGCAGGTGCGAAGTTCATCGTCAGCCCGGGCTTAAACCCGAAGGTTGTAAAATACTGCGTGGACAAGGGTATCCCGGTAACTCCTGGCTGCTCAAACCCGAGCGACGTGGAAGTTGCAATCGAGCTTGGTCTTGAGGTTGTAAAATTCTTCCCGGCAGAGGCTGCTGGCGGACTGAACATGATTAAATCCATGGCTGCTCCGTACACCAAGATGAAATTCATGCCGACCGGCGGTATCAACGCTAAGAACCTGACGAACTATCTTGATTTCAAGAAGATCATCGCATGCGGCGGTTCCTGGATGGTAAACAAAGACATGATCGCAGCAAAGGACTGGGCAGGCATCACCGCTCTCACCAAAGAGGCAGTTGCTACCATGCTTGGCTTCAAGCTCCTGCATGTCGGCGTCAACAATGCATCTGAGGAAGTTGCTTCCACCGAGTCCGCAAAGTTCGCAACTTTACTTGGACAGGATGTCAAGGTTGGCAACAGCTCCATGTTCGTTGGTTCCTTAATCGAGATGATGAAGAATCCGGGACGCGGAACACACGGTCACATCTGCATCCAAACAAATTATCTGGATCGTGCCATCTATCATCTGGAGAAGAGAGGCTTTGCTTTCGATGAGTCTTCCTTCAAATACAATGACAAGGGTGAGCTTACCGTTGCTTACTTAAAGGATGAGATCGCCGGATTCGCTGTACACTTCAACCAGAAATAAGGAGAACATCATGACAGATCAGAATTGCGCATATTGCATGGAAGGTGATCTGGTAGCCGCATTCGGCATCAAGATCTGTGAACTTCCTTCCTCCAAGGTATATCTTTTTAAGGAGCAGAGCCACAAGGGACGTGTCATCGTTGCACACAAGAAGCACGTGAGTGAGATCACGGAGCTGACCGCCGAGGAACGTGCCGCTTACATCGAGGACATCAACCATGTTGCCGAGGCACTGCATCAGGCATTCCATCCGCAGAAAGTGAACTACGGCGCTTATGGCGATACCGGCCATCACCTGCACTTCCACCTCGTTCCGAAGTATACAGACGAGTATGAGTGGGGCGGCGTCTTCGCTATGAATCCACAGCAGAAGTTCCTCTCGGATGAAGAGTATACCGCACTGATCGAGGAGATCAAAAAGTATCTGTAGGATATGTATTTTCGTTGGATTTTATGAAACCGAGGCAAACCGCAAAGGTTTGCCTCGGTTTTTATTCTCAAATTCCTTATCTCTATCGTACCAGAAGACAACGCTGATTATTTCGTTTCCGTATTTTTTACATAAATTGTGCTTCTTGAAGCACCTTCTCTTCTCAACCAGCCGTTTTCAATCATCTTAACCAGTATTTCTCTGGTTCTACGCTGTTTGATGCCAAGAAGTTTCATCGCCTGTGCCGTTGTAATGCCAGCATTTTCCGATACATACTTATAAATTTGCTGTTCTTGTTCATTATCTGGCATTTTTTCTGTCGTATCCGGCACTCCATTAGAACTATCCGGCACTTTTTCTGTTTTATCCGGCACTCCATTGGCACTATCCGGCACTTTATCGGCGGTTTAACGGCGGTATTGGGAGCATTAAGGCCAACCGTACTGTCAACCTGACCTCGATAAATATTGATACGCAAATCAACTTCGCCACCGACAAACTCCGCTTCCCGCAGTCCGGCAGCTTTTACTTTATCAATAATTCTCGGAATGCCGCTTCCCCAATGCTCGATCAGGTTACGTAAGGCATTTGTATAGGATGCTCTGGTGTCCCTTCATTCTCCTTGTCAATGAGCCACACACCCTTTTCATTACTGGCAAGCTCCAACAAATATTTCGTCAGGCTCTCATGCACGACATTACCTCGCTTTTACATCAGTTCAACCTTCAACTGATTCTTTATCTTTTTTCTTCTGTCTGAAACAAACTGTAAAAACATATCGTAGCTGTACTGCATTTCCGGCAGATAATTTATCTTGCGATACTGAATCTTATCTGTATCTGTCGGGCATGTCTCTGCAAACCATTCTTCAAAATCCTTGTCCTGTTTCTCAATATTTGGAATAGCAGCTAAGAGCTGAAGATTACTAATATCATTCACATGATTCATGTACTCTTCGACTTTATCCTGTGTAATTCCCTTCTTCAGCAGAGATGTCTTCGTAAACTTGCTCTTGGGATAGATGTGGTCTATATGAAACTTGTTGTTGTAATCCAAAGAAGGATACAGCATCATCAAAACCATCAGCGTATCTGCTCGTCCATATTGAAGCTCTAACAGACTCTCAATATCATCATCCGTAAATACAATTGTTTTACTGGTTCCACGCAGTCTGTTGATAATTTCATCCAGCGGAAATTCATTATTTCCATTCGCCTTGATGACCTCACGCAGCGGGCGAAGAATGCTGTCTGACTGACCACCAAATGCCCTCTTTATCAAGGATATCGTCAGCCACTTTTTGATTTTCTTTCTGTTATTAACCGTATTGGAAGAAACCTCAAAATTGCTCGGATTGCCAATCGTCATAAGGTAATATGCAATCGGAATGACAGCGTTATTGGATTTTAAGCTGTCTCTTGAAAATCCAAAGCTGGATACCAACAGAAATGCCTGGGTGATCGATGTTTTTATCGTCTGCCAGTTCTGTTCTATCTTGAGCATATTTTGCTTATTGAAATTATCAACTTTAAATGCAATATCACTAAATCCGGTCAATACCAGCGATGCTTTCAGAATAAAATCTTTATTCACATTAAAACCGGAACCTATAGAGTTGATGTAATCGACAAACTCTGTGATCTCTTTTCTTGCGTCCAATTTTTCCCACTGTGCCGTAGCAATCGACAGGAGCAAATCAGAATAGCTAAGCACTGTTCCACCGCTATTCACACGTATGAAGATTTGCAGAACTTTATCCAGTTTCTCCGATTTCACCTTGTAATAGCTAATGCTCGGCTGTGTATGGATGACCTTGAAAAGCTGCGATAATGTCGCATTTGCAAAAATGCTTTGATCTTGTGTGTAAACACCTGAAAAAGCAATATTCTGCATCAGATAATTCATGACAGCACCTAATTCTGTCATATCAAGTATCTTTCCAACCTCAAACCAATAATGTTCCGCATCGTTCTTTACATCATCGGCTGCAAGAAATGAAAACTCATATTTATCTGTTTCATCCTTCGATGCCTCTACTATATTCAGATAAAGCTTTCTCTCCGGAAATGCAGAATTATTCTTCCACTGCTTGAATGGCATCTTATATGCATAGGTTCCTTTTAAGCCAATATAAATGGAGGTTAATCTCTGCTGGCCATCCAAAACCGCCATGACATTATCGTTTCCGGTCAGATTCACCTTCGGATTATGTTTTGCGGTCTTTTCATGATAATTCTGTAAAAAAGAGTAGAAATCGTATAGCGTGTTCTGCTCCTTGGAAAGTTCCCAAAACAGAAATGCTCCAAATGGATAATCCTGCATTACGCTGTCAAAGAGTTTTTCTATTTGAGATGTACTCCACACAAACTCCCTCTGTATAGATGGAAGCACATATTTATTCGCAGATATGTCCTTTACGACCTCGGCAATTGTTAATGGTGATTCATATGCCACAGCCTCACACCTCCTCTTTCTTTACATAATGCAGTTCTATGTCGTATCCCAAGGCATCCAACATTTCTACAAAGATTTTATTCATAACTCCATCGCCTTTTTTGATGATACGGTTAACATACTGCCCTATAGTGCCTATTGCCTCGCCAAGCTGAGCTTGCATTTTCCCAGCCTCTATACATTTGATTTTCACGTCTACTTCTATATTGTTTTTCAGCATTTGTAATACCTCGTTTGAGCATTGATAAAGCAACACTATTTGGATAATAATATAACACATTTTTTTAACCACATTCAATCCCGTTGAAAGCACAAAAAGGCACTCAAGCCTTGCGACCAGAGTGCCTCTATCCCCATCTGCCTTCTATTCTGCTTTTATCTCTGTGCCGTTCTTAAACACCACCGTCACATCATTCTTGCTTTTTACCACCAGTTTCTCGACCAGTCTGCTCCATAGCCCTTCGTCAAATTCTGCCATATTATCACCTCTTACAATCACTTTTTTATCTGACGTTCGTTATTCACATTACTTCCACTGTCTTAACACAGCAGTTGCGAGCAATACAATTATGCTTTCAAATTTTCAAACTCAAGCTTTACAATCTCGCATCACAAATCCGAACTATATTTTTCGCATTCCCTTGTTTGGTCTAACATGCGGTTCTTTGGCATGCCGGCAATGCAATGGTAAAATAACGGGGACATACCATTTACACTACAATCTGACTTGAGGAGACCATGCAAATTGAAAGAACGAATAATAGACAATGAGATTAAGTTAATTCCTTACTATAGAAATGATGAGGTATCACTTCCGCGGTACCAGGACTCGGATGTCTGCAAACAGGTAGATAGCAGAGATGAGTCTTATACGCTGGAGCTTTTGCACTGTATGTACGATTTTCTCAGCACACACGGCGACTGCTTCTATATCGAATACAAGGGCGTACTGGTGGGAGATGTTTCCCTCAGAGATAATGCTGAAGTTGCTATTGTGATTTGCAAAGAATACCAGAACCGGCACATCGGCAGACGATGCGTCCTGGATATGCTGGCACTCGCAAGAGAAAAAGGCATGAAAACGGTAAAAGCAAATATCTATTCCTTTAATAAGCAGAATCAAATGATGTTCCAATCTGTGGGTTTTGAAAAAACAGCGGAAGAATGGTATGAGTATCGGCTGTAGTGCAAAGTGTCCGGGATTCCGGATTTAAAATATTCTGCAGTAAGCGTCAACAAGCCAAATCATTTTCCACCCTTGGCATCCGACATTTTACCGGCGTATTCCTGCTCCAGTTCTTCTGCCAGATACGCATCGCTCATACAGTGCATATCCGATACGCCATCACGGATCAGTTGATATACCTCGGAATGATAAAAGAACTCCAATGCCACATCCAGTGAAATTCCCTGCCGTTTTGCAAAACACGCAATGACACGGCTATATTTTTTTTGAAGTAAAATCGGATTTGCTGTCATACAATTTCACTCCCTTCAAAATGCAGGAGAGACAGTGCTCTCTCTGTGCGGAAACAAATTTGCACATTCGGTTTTTCATAACGAAGACGTTTGATAGCCTCCGCTTTATCAATCCATCCATCAAAAAACAATTCCACCGTATTGAATACCTTATCATTGGCAACACCGCCAACAACGAGATCATAATCTGTCGCGTCTTTTCCAAAAGAACCATGGTAGAGAATCATACTTCCACGCCCCTTTCTTTCATCACATCAATAAGATCATCTACGATATATTCCCGGCTCTGTGTATGCAGCACTTCATATTCCGGCACAATATAACCACTTAGAATATCACTTTTTTCGGCAAACGCCTGATACACACGCTCTGCATCCATCCCCAGTTTTGCCGCTACATTTTCGATACAAAATACAACAAACTCGAGTTCACTGGAATTTTTAATTTTTTCATCCGCCATCATAAGCAAGCTCTCCTTTATGCCAATATGAAGAACAGCCTTCTCTTCTTATCACTGTTAGTATAGCACTTCATATCCATATGCTCAATCAAATTACCTCTAAAAAAGGCACCCGGGTCATTACGACCCAAGTGCCTGTATATCCTGATCCTTTTGCGTAAGCCCCTACCGGTGCGTATCCCACAGTCCGCAGTAGGCGTCCACCGGGTCCTCCCCGATAAATGCGTCGCTGCCGCTCATCAGCTTCTCGATGAGCGCATCAAACGTCTGATCCGCGCTGTCGTAAGTGTTGATATACGTTCTCGCCTGCGGAATGTCTGCCAGTACGAACGGCTGTCCGCATCCGATCACGATAACCGGAAGTTCATGAACATACCACGGGATCTCTCCGCCGCCCTTGCTCATGCCGAAGCCCGGTCTTGCCACCGGCTGGAAACCACCTGCAATGTCCACCAGTGTGATAATCAGATCCTGGTTCTCGACGAACTCCTTGATCGGCGTCTTTCCGGCAAAGTACATATTGATGTCCACTTTTTCTCCTGCTGCTGCACGCTTTGCAAGTGCGTCGAGCGGGCTCTCGTAGATAAATGCGTCAAAGCCCTTCTCGATCAGCTTGTCACGCAGACGCTCTGCCGGGCTCTTCTTGCCGCCGCCCATATATTTTGCCATCATGGTTCCCATCACGCCCGCGGATAATCCGCTGACGGAGACGATCATGATGCGCTTGTAACGGCTCGGGATCATCGGAAGCACATCCTCGTCCTTGTATTTTACGAGAGTGATTCCTTTCTCGGAGATTTCTCTTGCCATCGCCTTGTGCTCTTCGCAGCCAACGACCTGCTCCATCACCTCCACCGGAGGAACGATCTCATTTTTCGCTTTTTTGTGCAGTCCCATGTGTGCTTTCAGAGCAAGAATGCGGTGCAGGGCGTCATTTAAACGCTCCTCGGTGATGATGCCGTTCTCATAGCCCGCCATCATGCTTGCAAAATCCTCATCCATCTCATTGAAAAAAAGGAACATATCGACACCGGCTGCAATCGTGTGCGGAAGCATCTCGCTGCGCTTCATACAGCAGGTCAGTCCGACCATGTGGGAAGCATCGGTCAGCACCATACCATTAAAACCAAGCTTTCCGCGCAGAAGTCCCTCGATCAGCTCCGGCGAAAGGGTTGCCGGCATGATGTCCTCATCCTTGATTCCCGGGTTAAAATGTCTGGTGTACGCAGGCTGCATAATGTGTCCTGCCATGATGGCTTCCAGACCGTTGTCAATGAGGTTCTGGTATACTTTTCCATAGCTTGCATCCCACTCCTCACAGCTCATGTCATTGACGCTGTCTGCCACGTGCTGGTCGCGGAAGTCCAGTCCGTCGCCCGGAAAATGCTTCGCAGCACAGCAGAATCCCTCATTGGTGTGTGCGCCGTCCATATATGCCTTCGTCATCTCGCACACGCGGTCCACATCGTTTCCATAGGTGCGCAGTCCGATGACCGGGTTCTCCCAGTTGTAGAGGATGTCGCTGACCGGGGCAAAGGAGAGATTACACCCGATCGCCGCCGCCTCTTTGTTGGACATACGGCCGAGCTCGTACGCGTATCTGGCGTCTCTTGTCGCACCGATCTTGGTCTGCTGGCCGATCATGGTTCCGTCAGTGCAGGCGCCGTTGCCGCCATTCTCCGTGTTGCACGCAATGATAAGCGGAATCTTGCTGTTCTCCTGAAGAATCCGGTTCTGCTCACGCACCTCGGCACCGGTTGCCGGGTTGTAGCGGATACCGCCGATGTGGTACTTGTCCACTGTCATCTTCAGATACTCTTCGTCTCTGGAGGATCCCATATTGAAAAAAAGCTGACCGATCTTCTCCTCGGTCGTCATACCCGCGATGGTCTCTTCCACCCATTTACAGTCCTCATCGGACAGGTAAAACGGTTTTGCCTTCATATCTACCATATTAAAATATCCCTCTCTTTCTCACTCCGAATCGGCATGAACACCGAGATTCCGCTCGAATGCCTGATTCAGTTCCTTTTGATATTCCGCATCAAAGCTTCCCGCAAGAAGTTTTGGAAACGCTTCCTCTAAAAGACGTTTCCAGCTCTCCCCCTCATGTCCGACCAGAATCGGATAGAACCGGACGCCGTTTTTCTCTGCCGCGTCCCGGTCTCCCGGTGCATCGCCGACCATCAGAATCCGCCCGGGCTCATACCCCATTTTTCTCAATTCACCGATGCAGAAAGCCTTGGTTCCCGCCTCCTGCGTCAGAAGCGTACTGCAGTCTTCGGCAAGATGATGTCTGCCCCATTCCGCCTCGACCGCCTCCCGGTTCGCGGACGACACCGCCGCCAGATCCGCCTGTTTTGCCATCGCATCCATCGCAGACTTCACATTCGGAAACGGCCGGTCCTCTGCCGGAAGCGCATGGATCGCGCGGTTGGTGCGGATGCTCCAGAGCAGCGCTTTTTCAAAACACGGGTTATCACTCTTCTGCGTCACCGCAAGCAGCGCCGGGTTGGAGAGCTCCTTCGCCTCTTTTGTCCATGCCTCATACTCCGCAAGTCCCTCGATGTTACCGAGACCTCTCTTCTCCACCTCCGCGAGCGCCAGCGCCAGTCCCTTAAACCGGTTGATACCGCGCGTGATGGAGTAGAGGTTGATAGAAAGCCAAAGCTCCATGCACTCCGCTTCATGCTCCGTCAGTCCGAATGTTTTGATCCACTGCGGTCCGAAGCAGGTTCTGTGCTTTACCTCCATCGTGTCCATCGCACAGCCGTCGCTGTCAATGCACACGATACAATCACTTTTTTTCTGAAAATCAAAATACCCCATTGTTCCACCTCATGTATTGCCGCCTCTTCCGGCTCCTTTGCAAGCTTTTATACGCCGGAGTATGCCGCAAATGCTCCGTCGATCGGAATACATGCGCCATTGACAAATCCGCTTGCCTCCTCACATGCCAGGAACAGGACGGAACCGATCAGTTCCTCCACCTCACCAAAACGATCCATCGGCGTATTGTTTAAAATCTTGCCGGTTCTGGCTGTCGGTGTCCCATCCTCATTGAACAGAAGCTTTGCATTCTGCTGTGTGGAGAAAAATCCCGGTGCGATCGCGTTGCAGCGGATACCCACCTTGGAAAAATGCACTGCAAGCCATTCGGTAAAGTTGGAAATTGCCGCTTTTGCACCGGAGTATGCCGGAATCTTCGTCAACGGTGTGTAAGCGTTCATCGAGGAAATGTTGATGATGCTCGCACCTTTTTTGTTGACCATATCAAGCGCAAATACCTGTGTCGGAATCAGGGTACCCATGAAGTTCAGGCTGAATACAAAAGAGACGCCGTCCGCATCCAGGTCAAAGAATGTCTTCATCTGTCCGAGATCCTCCGGCACAAAATACTCGTCGTCGGTCGTCGCTTTCGGGTTGTTGCCGCCGGCACCGTTGATTAAGATATCGCAGGTTCCGAAGTCCGCAGCGATCTGGTCTCTCGCCGCCTGTACGCTCGCTTTCTCAAGCACGTTGCACTTGTATCCCTTTGCAATATAGCCCTTTGCCGTAATGTCATCCGCATGCTTTTTTGCCGCATCCTCATTTAAGTCGAGCAGCGCTACCTTTGCGCCGGTCATTGCCATTGCCTCCGCAAGCACGGAGCAGATGACTCCGCCCGCACCTGTCACAACAACCACCTTGCCTGTCAGATCAATCTGAAATGGTAACTTCATGTTCGTCTTCCTCCTGATTTTTATTTTTATGGTATTTATTTTTCTGATTCTTATTTTTACTTTGAAGCCTTCTCCACAGCCTCAAATAATCCGTTGATATAGGTTGCTCCAAGCGCACGGTCATAGAGTCCGTAGCCCGGTCTTCCGGTCTCTCCCCAGATCATTCTTCCGTGATCCGGTCTCACATATCCGGTAAATCCATTGTCATGCAGCGCTTTCACAATCGCATACATATCCAGAGAGCCACAGCTGGAGAGATGTGCACGCTCCTCAAAACCATTCTCAAGCACTGCAACGTTGCGCAGATGTGCAAAATGAATTCTTCCCATTGCCGCATATTTTGCCGCCATCTTCACCACATCGTTCTTGTTCGAGCAGCCGAGGGAGCCGGTGCACAGTGTGATGCCGTTGTGCGGATCATCCACAAGACCGAGGAAACGATCAATGTTTTTCTCGCAGGTGATGATGCGCGGAAGTCCGAAAATGCTCCAGCACGGATCGTCCTCGTGGATTGCCATGTTGACGTCGCACTCCGCTGCAACCGGAATCACTCTCTCCAGGAAATACTTCAGATTGTTCCAAAGATCATCCTCAGACATTGCGTTGTACTCTGCAACCACCTGCTTTAACTCTTCTCTGGTGTAGCTTGCATCCCAGCCCGGAAGTGTCAGATCGCTGTCACTCTGCAGCGGATTCACAGCATCCACCTGCTCCTGATAATATACCAGGGAGGTCGAACCGTCCGGCAGCACGTGGTCAAGCTGTGTTCTCGTCCAGTCAAATACCGGCATGAAATTGTAGCAGATGCACTTCACTCCGGCTTTTGCCACACGTCTGATGTTCTCGCAGTAGTTCTCGATGTAGCGGTCGCGGCTCGGCTTGCCAAGCTTGATGTCCTCATGTACCGGAATACTCTCGATAACCTCAAAATGAAGTCCGGCATCCTCCACCTGCTTTTTCAGTGCTGCGATGCTCTCCTCGCTCCACACCTCTCCGACCGGAACGTCATACACAGCCGTTACGATCGAGTGCATTCCCGGGATCTGACGGATGTTCTCCAGTGTCACCTTGTCATCTGGTCCATACCAGCGAAATGATAATTTCATAGTTTCCTCCGTTCTGCGGAAGGTCCTTTCCGCTCATGTGATATTTGCTTGTATACATGTCTATGATATTGCTCCATGTACGTTTCTTTGTTTCTTTTTCTTGACTATATCATGCTTGTATACAAGCGTCAACATCCATCTTTCTTTTTTTCCGTTTTGTATAATTTTTTGTATCGGTTTTGTCTATTATTCACAATTTGCGTCGATGTTTCCGCGGACTCTGCTTTTTCTTCTTGTTGTATACAAGCGGATATTTTCCGGCAGATTTTTCCTTGTTTCATCTTCTTGCGCCGTGTTCCGCGCGTCTTAAGTTCCGGAAGGACTTTTTATCGAAATCCGCCAGAATTCCGTCTACTGTCCTGCACTGTTTTTCATCCTGCCCCAAGAAACAGCGTTCCCGTTTTTTCCCGATCCTATGTATACATATGTAAGGTGCATGTCCCGGGCTCCGGAAAAATAGATTGTAATTTGTTCCATTGGGATTTATATTAGAAATATGTTCACATTTTGAATGGTAAGAATGGACACCAAATTGTCCACAGAGGAGCATGTTATGAACGGAACCAGACATACCGGCACATCCGTTGCCGTTTATAAAGATTTAAAAGAACAGATTCTTCATCTGGAGCTTCCGCCGGGATCTGCCATCAGCGAGATCGACACGGCCGCCGCGTTCCATGTATCGCGCACCCCGGTGCGGGATGCTTTTAAAATGCTTGAGCGCGAGGGGCTTCTGGAGGTCCGCCCGCACATCGGTACATTCGTCTCCCTGATCGACCTCAACATGATCTCCGACATTCTCTATCTGAGGGAGACCTTAGAGCAGGCGGTGTTAAGAGATCTGACCGCAGGGTACGACAAATCCCAGGAATTCCGCATCCGCCTGCTGTTGCAGCGCCAATGCGAACTTCTGGAACAGGATCTGCCCGCCGAGGAACTCGGCCGGGCCTTCATCATTAACGACAACGAGTTCCACACAACGCTCTACGAGCTCGCCGGGAAACGTACCGTCATGGATTTTCTGACCGGAGTGAGCTCCCAGTACGAGCGCTTCCGCACCTTTTTGAATCTGGGCGACCGCGACAATCTACTGCGGCTGTACAACGACCATATCAAAATCTGGTCGTGTATCTCCTCGCGGGATTATGAGGGGCTCTCGGATGTAGTTTCCCATCACATCTACGACGGCTTCAATGCAAGCACCGAGATCATCTCCAGGCATCCGGACTATTTCTGTCCGTTTCACTAGAATCTTTTAGAGCCGGCAATCCGCAGGCGGATTACGCCTGTCGGATTGTCTCACAGACGCGGTCCCACTCCTGTTTTAATGACGTCATTTTCTCCTGCAGTCCTTCGCGCGTTCCTGCACGTAAGAGCGCAACAATCGCCGCGCTCTGCTCAAAAAGTCCCGTAATCCCCAGCGTTCCGGTCAGTCCTTTTATGGCATGCACCTGCTCCAACAGCTCCGCTTCATCCTGCTGCTCCAATGCCGCCCACGCCGCATCCATATGTGCATCCTCCGGCAGCTTTCGCAGATATTTTTCATAAATCGCCTGCTTTCCCATAAACCGTGCCAATGCGGCATCATAATCGATTCCGGCCGCGCGCAGTGCGTTCTCATCCATGGCAGTCTCCCCCTATCACGCTTTTTATGATTAAGATTCTACTACCAGATGTACCAATACGCAAACACTTATTTCTTCATTTTCGGCTGGAAAATCAGGCTTGCCAGATAGCCAAACACCAACGCCGCCGATATGCCCACCGCGCTTGCCTGAAAGCCTCCCATGAAAATTCCAAGAAAGCCATATTGATCCACCGCCTCTTTCACGCCCTTCCACAATACATTTCCAAATCCGAGCAACGGCACGCTGGCACCTGCCCCCGCAAATTCCACAAACGGTTCATAGATCTGTATCGCTCCAAGCAGTGTGCCAAGACACACCAGAAGCACCATGATGCGCCCCGGAAGCATTTTTGTTTTTTCCATTAAAATCTGCACCAGCGCGCAGATCAGCCCGCCAACCCAGAATGCATTGACATAATCCATAGCATTTTCCCCCTTTCTATCCCGCATGCTCGATGACGACCGCATGCGCAATTCCCGGCACCGTCATTCCCTCATTAAAGGAAACGGTGGAGAGCAGCGCTCCCGTCGGGACAAACAGGATTCTTTTCCATTTCCCTTCCTCGATCTGCCGCATAAAATGTGCCGAGAGCGTCACTGCCGCACACCCGCAGCCGGAACCGCCGGCGCCCGTTCCCTGTTTGTCTGCATCGTAGATCTCAATCCCGCAGTCGGTGTGGATGCTGCTGATGTCATACCCTCCAGTCCTCGTCAGATCCCAGAGAATTTCCTGCCCGACTTTTCCGAGATCGCCGGTAATAATCTTATCGTAATCCGTCACGTTCCTTCCGAAATCCGACAGATGGCGGCAGATCACGTCACTGGCGGCAGGCGCCATAGCCGCTCCCATATTCATCGAATCCTTGATGCCGTAATCGACGATCTTGCCGGTCGTGATCCCCGTGATGCGCGCCTTGCTTCTTTTTTTCCCGAGCACATAGGCGCCACTTCCCGTGACCGTCCACGTCGCCGATTTCGGGCGCTGGTTGGCATATTCCAGTGGAAAACGGAACTGCTTTTCCGCGCTGGCAAAATGGCTCGACGTCATCGCCACAACATAATCCGCATACCCCGCCGCCACGCACATCGCGCCCAATGAGAGCGCTTCGCCACAGGTGCTGCACGCTCCATAAAGTCCGAACAGCGGCACCTGATAGTCCATGAGCCCGAAGGATGTCGCAATGTTCTGCCCGAGCAGATCCCCCGAAAACAGATAACGGATGTCCTCGGTTTTCAAGCCTGCTTTTCCGACCGCCAGCGTAAATGCTTCCTTCTGCAGGGTACTCTCCGCCTCCTCCCAGGTGTTCTGTCCGAACTTGTCGTCCTCGCCCACCACGTCGAAGCGGTTCCCGAGCGGTCCTTCGCCCTCTTTTTTCCCCACAATACTCGCACTGCTTATGATGTAAGGAGCCTCCGCAAACGCGAGGCTCTGCTTCCCGACCTGTATCTCCATATCACTGCTTCCTTTCGCAAGACTTTTCCTTAGTATGCGGCGCACAAACGTGTATTATACCGGTAAAATATCATTTTCGTTTCCTTCTGTTCACAAATTTTCCGACTGCAGTTCGACTTTTTCTGTTGGGAATATGGTTCGTTATTTCGGAAAATTTCCCGCTGCCCAGAAATTGGGGCGGCTGGGCGTGAAACTGGTTTGACTGTTCAGAAATGTTTCGCATGATCTTGAAATGATCGGACTGCTAGTCAAAAACGAAATTTCGCCGGCAGACAAAAACAGAGGGTGCATGCGAGTGCCGGATTTCCGGCACGCATGTGCACCCTCTGTTTTATCGTATGACCATTGGTTGTGTTATCACTGACCTCTGTGATCGTTGACCGTACTGTTATTGTCATCGATCGCGCTGTATTTTATCACATTATGGATGATGTTTCAGCTGTCTTAAAAATATGCTCTTCTAGAAATCTACCTCTGTATCGTAGTAGCAGCACTTCAACAGTTTTTCCATCTCCTCCTGGCTCGGCTGACGCGGATTCGATCCCGTGCAGGCATCCAGAATTGCATTTGCTGCAATCTCCGGCAGTCTCTCTAAGAATACTTCCTCCGGCACAAATCCCTGCTCGGTCGGATAGCTGTCCGCGCCGTAATTCTTGATACAGTGCGGAATCTTAAGATCATCATTCATGCCGCGCAGATATGTAATGAGGAGCGCCACTTTTTCATCCAGCGTATCTCCGCCCAGTCCCATAAAATCTGCGATCTCGCCGTAGCGCTTTTTCGCAGTCTCATCCTTGGCGTTGAATGCGATGACCTTCGGCAGATACATGGCGTTTGCTGCACCGTGAATGATATGTGCGCCGTAATCTGCAAATGCAGCACCCGTCTTGTGAGCCATCGAATGAACGATTCCAAGCAGTGCATTGGAAAATGCCATACCCGCCAGACACTGTGCATTGTGCATGGAATCACGTTTTTCCATGTCTCCGTTATAAGAGCCCACAAGATCTCTCTGGATCATCTTGATCGCATGCAGGGCAAGCGGATCGGTAAAATCACAGTTCGCCGTGGAAACATACGCCTCGATGGCATGCGTCATCGCATCCATACCGGTATGTGCCACCAGCTTCTGCGGCATTGTCTCTGCAAGCTCCGGGTCCACGATCGCCACATCCGGCGTAATCTCAAAATCTGCAATCGGATATTTGATTCCTTTTTCGTAATCCGTGATGATGGAAAATGCGGTCACCTCCGTCGCCGTTCCGGATGTGGAAGAGATCGCGCAGAAATGTGCTTTTTTGCGGAGCTTCGGAATTCCGAATACCTTGCACATATCTTCAAACGTAATGTCCGGATATTCATACTTGATCCACATTGCCTTTGCCGCATCAATCGGAGAACCGCCGCCCATCGCCACGATCCAGTCCGGCTTGAATTCTTCCATTGCCTTGGCGCCCTTCATCACCGTCTCCACCGATGGATCAGGCTCAATTCCCTCAAACAGACAGACTTCCATTCCTGCTTCTTCCAGATACTGCTTTGCGCGATCCAGAAATCCAAAACGCTTCATGGAACCTCCGCCGACACAGATCATCGCGCGCTTTCCCTCAAAATCCTTTAAAGCCTCCAGCGCTCCCTTTCCGTGATACAGATCGCGCGGTAACGTAAACCTTGCCATATGCTCCTCCAATCCGCCACTTCCTGTGGCAACCATTTTTTACAGCCTTTGCCCGCCGTTACTATCATACCCCAAATCCGGCGTCGTTTCTGCATATGTTAAGTATAACATATGGACAACCGGCGTGGCAATTCTTTCCGTTTCTATTCTGCACATTTTCACAAGAGATTTTCGCATCGTGTTCTGATATGCCGTTCCCATGTTCCGGCGTGGCAGGTTGGGGTGGGTTCCAGGGGCTTCACATCTAAAGCAGGTGACTTTGTTTTTAGGACTCTTACTGCTCGAGTCCGGCGGGGCTTTCTGACGACGGTGTGATTCGGAGCACCGGAGGCTTCACACCCTTGGGAAACAGCTTGGTTTTATGGCACGTTCTGCTTGAGCCTGGCGGGGCTTTCCGACGGCTGGATGCTTCGGAGCACCGGAGGCTTCACATTTCTGGCAGATGACTCGGTTTTTTAGTTCCCCTACTGCTCGGGCTTGGCGACGTTCTTTCTACCGGTCACTTTCCGCTTCATACCACGCAACATTTCTTTGTCTTCCGCACTTACACGATATGACTCCAGCATTTTCTGAATTGCCTTATTATAGGTATAATCATCCAGTTCATTTTCCAGCAGAAATGCCTGGGTCTCCTGCGGAAATTTTGCATAAGCAGTCGCAATTCCCCATGCGACTCCCATTTTGCAATAATAGCCCTCATGCTTTAGGCTGTTATATACGGCAAGCACACGGCCGATATATTCAGGCACCAGAAAATGATCCATCAGCATCACTGCCACCACCCGCTGCTCAAATTCACTCTCAGACGCGCGGTATTGCATCAGAAAATCCCACACCTCTGCCCGGTGCTTTCGGACAATCTTAAATGTAGAACAAAACCCATCATTGACTGACCAGTCGTGGATTTTCGGAATAAATGCTGCGGCATATTCCAAAAGCTCCTCCATCTCCGCTTTCACGTAGCCAATCACAAGTCCCTGCAGCATAATCTCCTCGTAGGTGTCATCACGTGCCTCCTTGAGATAAGTTCTCCAGTCTTCCTTTGCGAGCTGCTTCGCCAGCGAGCGCAGCACCGGAAGCCGCACTCCCAGAATCGAATCTGTCCCCGGAATCAGGCTGCTGGTAAAATCTTTGAACTGCTTTTCCGCATGTTTCTCTAAAAAATCACGTATCTGTTCGTTTGTCATTCTTTCCTCTCTTTGCACTGTCAATGAATTACTGTAAATGCGATTCTGTGTCTGCGCTGTTTTCTGCGCACAATATGAATCTGTCAAGATTCATTATATCATCTTTTTGCGCTGCTTTCTGCGCATCCGAAGTTCCGCAGGAACTTCTAATATGAATCCGATAGGATTCATTATATCATACATCAACGATACCCCGGCAAAAGGAATTATCGCAATAAGCCTAGACCTCTTCTGGGTGATGTGTAATATTATTACAAACACACTTGGGGATTTCTAATAATATTACTTATCAAAGCAGGGCGCAATATGCTTATTGCGGCAATTCCATGCAAGCGCGTTCGCATGGAACATATCCGTCCGCTGCACGTAAGCATGCGCATCCGTCTTTGCTTCATGCTCACTTTTGTCTCCGCGAACATTATGTTACAAACCGTGGATTCGGGTCTATGCACGCAAAAACGTGCTCTCAGACCCGCAAAATGACAGAATAGTTGACATAACAACAGTATAAAAGAGTAGAACGGGTCTCAGACGCAAAAAAGCAGCTCTCAGACCCGCGAAATAGTCAAAAACGGGTCTCAGACGGCAAAATGCATCTCCCAGACCCGCCACGACCCCAAATGCCGCTTTTTATAACCTCATTTTCTGCTGCATCCTCCCAAAATCAGTTTTTTATAACCTCATTTTCCTACTGCAACCGCTCTGGAATCAGTTTTCATAGATCTCGCCGTCCACAATTCTTACCACACGACCCGCATGTTTTGCCACATTCAGATCATGGGTAATCATCACAATGGTATTTCCCATCTGATTCAGATTTTCAAAAAGCTTCAATACCTCTTTTCCACTGTTCACATCGAGCGCGCCTGTCGGCTCATCTGCAAGTAGAATAGCCGGTTTTCCGACCAGCGCACGCGCAATCGCCACGCGCTGCTGCTGACCACCGGAAAGTTCATTGGGCTTATGTCCGATACGCTGTGAAAGCCCGAGCATGTCAATCGTGTCCATACTCGCCTCCTGAGCCTCCGCGAGCCCCATTCCACGCATCAGAAGCGGCATAACAATATTCTGCAGCACGTTGTAGGTCGGAATCAGATGATATTTCTGAAAAATGAAGCCTATTTTCTGATTACGGATTTTTACCAGTTCCTTTTCTTTCGCCTGTTCGATTGCCACGCCATCCAGCAGATAGTTTCCGCTGTCCATCACATCCATGCACCCGATGATATTCATGAGCGTACTTTTTCCGGAACCGGAAGGACCCAAAATGGCAAGATATTCTCCCTGCTTTACGGTCAGCGACACATCTTTGAGCACATGGAGGGACTGCGTTCCCATGCGGTATGATTTGTTGATATTTCTCATTGTGATTACGTCTGTATTTTCTATACTTTCTGCTTTTGTGATCGCGCAGATCGCCGGCTCCATATCCATCACTGCATCCATATCTCTATAATAACCTCCTCACCGTCTTCGCTGGTCTCTATCAGAAGCTTCAGCAGATCGCCAGCCGCCAGCCGCTGAAACGTCGTCTCGGTACCTGCCGTGGTGTGCACCACCGTGCTGACCGGAATCAATGTTGTCACACTTTTACCACTCATGCCGCCATTTCCGCCCGGTGCTCCTCCACCGTTACTTCCTGTTCCGTCCGATGTTGCATCGCCCGGCATGTCGCCATTTTCTTCCTGCGTCATCCCGTCCGACATCTCCGTGCTATCATTTGTTCCGGAAGTTCCCTGCGACATCCTGCCAGGCGCCCCCGAGCCATCTCCAGACGCCTCCGTGCTATCCCCTGGCGCTCCTGAGCCATCTCCTGGCGCCCCCAAACCATCTCCAGGCGCTCCTGCGGCATCACTTCCTCCAGGTGCCCCTGATCCATCGCTTCCTCCAGGCGCCCCCGAGCCATCTCCGCCTTTTTCTGCATTCTCGGTGTTTTCCGTGCTGCTTGCAAGATATGCCTCCACCACCGATTCGTCGACTTCCACATATGTCAATTCATTTCCCTCGATGCTGGTCACATAGGCATATACATATTTCTGATTATCCGCCAGTGTCTCCGTATCTTCTATCCTGCGGGTCCATGCGAAAATGCCTCCGCCGCCGAGCACTGCTGCAAGCGCCACAATGCCGCCCGCCACCGCTTTCTTCTTTATCATGCCAAACCTCTTTTCAATTATTTATTCCGCACCAAGTGCCTCCACCGGAACCAGATTGGACGCCTTATACGCCGGATAAAATCCGAAGATCGTTCCTGTTCCCACAGCAAACACGAGGGCAATCAAGAATGCTGACGCCGACAGTTCCACCCGGACGCCGAGATACTGTACAATCGGCGCCACAGCCAGCGATGCCAGATTCCCCAGCACGCCGCCGATGAGACTGATTGCCGCCGCCTCCGCGAGGAACTCCAGCAGAATGTCCCGCTTGGAACAGCCGATCGCTTTTAAGATACCGATCTCATTGGTCCGCTCTTTTACAGATACAAACAATACGTTCATAATGCCGATTCCGCCGACCACGAAGACGATCGCCGCCATCGCAATCAGAAGCATGGTCAGAATCTGGTTGGAAGCCTCCGCCGCCTCCATCTTGCTTCCCGCGTCCTCAAATGTGAACTCGGCGTTCGGATAACTGGTGGCAAGCACCGCCGTCACTTCCTCGATCACGCCTTCCACATTATTCACATCCGCTGCCAGCACCGTGATGGTCGGTCTGACCGACGATCCGACCAGATATTTCACGCCGGTCGCATAAGGGATAAAGATGGAGTCATCCGGGCTGATACCGGACGCGACCGTTCCCATGCTTTCCAGCACACCGTTTACCACATAAAGCCGGTCGTCGATATAGATCACGCTTCCGTATGCCTCAATGGCACTGCCGAAAATCTCTTCGACAACGCTTGCGCCGAGCACGCAGACTTTTTCTTTGTTCTCATCATCATCGTCGGTGATAAAACTTCCGACCGCGAGGGAGAGGTTGCTGATCGTCTCGTAGTTACTTTTCACTCCTGCGATGGTATAGGTATCGGCTTCATCGAGATCTCCGCCATCCACACTGGATTTTGTGGTGTAGGAAATGGTCGCTGCCGAGATGCCGGACGCAAATGTTTCGATGTCATCCACATCATCCTCGCTCAGCGTGATATTTTCCTGATTCATGCGGTCTTCCATATCGCTCTGTCCGCCGAAAAAGCTTCCCATATCCGGCATACCGCCGCCGTCACCGGAAGGCATCTCTCCCCCCGGTGATCCGCCCGGCGCCTCGCCTCCCGATGAGGAACCGCCTCCCATATCGCCGGAGGGTGCTCCGCCAAAACCGCCGCCAAAGCCTCCGCCGCCCCCCGGCGCCATCATTGCCATGCCGGAATCCGAATCATCGCTGCTTCCTCCGCCGCCAAAATCTGTCCCGCCGTCGTAGGAAATGTCCACCGCACCGGCATTTAAGTTTTTAAACTGGTCTGCCACGTCCGCCTGACCGCCTTTACCAATGGCAATGACCATCACGATGGTGGCCGCACCGACGATAATGCCGATCGAGGTCATGATCACCTTAAATTTGTTCTGTGTGATATTGATCCAGACCAGTCTCAATAATTCTTTTGGCTTCATTCTGTCACCTGACTTTCTATCAGCACAGTTTCACCTTCCGTGAGCCCGGACGTGATTTCCACGTTGACCCCGTCGGAAAATCCCGTCTCCACATCCACCATGCGGATCGTTCCGTCCGCATCCTTCACTTTGACATAGGATGTCGTTCCGTCCGACTGGACCGCCTTGTTGGATACATACAGCACATCCGTCACCTGCCTGCTGATAAATGTGACGTTTCCTGTCATGTCCGTGTATATTCCGGTGATGTCCCCGGTAAACGCGGCGGTCACATTGTAAGACACCGTGGAGGAACCGCTGGAAGATGAAGTGTCAATGCTCTCCACCTCCCCCGCAAACGTCTGGTCCTCATAGGCAGACAGCTCGATCTCCACGACATCTCCGACTGCAATATTCGTGATGTCCTCCTCCGACACGGAGACTGTGATCGTCACCGCATCCGTATTGGAAAAAGTGGCAACCGTTGCGCCGGAAGAGATGGTATCTCCTGCCTCATACGACAAATCGGTAATGGTTCCCGTATACTCCGCATAGATCGTGCCGTCATCCCCGATGGCAGCCTCAAATTCCTCAAGTGCCTCCTCCGCGTCGGACAGCGTATCTTTTGCATCGGTAATGTCATTGTCCGCCCCGGAGACATCCACACTGTACTGACTGGATGCATTTTTTGCCGAGAGTTCCGCTTCTTTCAACGTTTTCTCCGCCTCAATGGACTTCGTGGTATAGTTGTTTTTCGCTGCCACAAGTTTTGTGTACAGTTTGTCGTAATTTTCCTGCTCCTCGGTAAGCGATGCGCTTAAGTCCACGCCCGCATCGATCTGCTCCTGATAGTAATTGATCAGAGACGCCGACGTATCCACCGCTTCCTGCGCGTCATCCACAGCCTCCTGCAGCTGCTTTATGGCAGCTTCGTAGGTCTCCTGTGCAACAGATTCCTCCGCCGTGCTCAGATTGTAGGAGTAGCTTGCCGATACTTTTTGCTTTTCTGCACTTAAGCCCGCCTCGCTGACGGCTGTCTTCGCCTCCGTCACCGCTTCCTCAAGATCTTTTTTGTAGGATGCCACGCTCTCCTCCGTGAGCTTTAAGATGGGAGCGCCCTCCGCAACCGACTGCCCTGCGGCAACATAGACCGTTTCCACCTCAAGGGTCGATGCCGTGCTGGTGGACGACGTCGCATTTTCTCCCGCACTGTTCTGCGCAGACGAGTTGTTCTGCGTGCTTGCAGAGGAAGAATCCTCTGAAAAATCAAGAGTCTGATCCAGCGTGCCGATCGTTACGCTGCCGCTCTCCGTCACGCCCGCCGTCAGATTTCCCTTCTCCACGGTTACTTCCTTATATACGGCCTGCTCTTCGCTGTCACTTCCCGACTGATATGCAAAGGTGACGGTTCCTGCGGCAAGCACTGCCGCCGCAGCCACTCCGGTCACCAGCCAAAGCTTTTTCTTCTTCATTCTGTCTTTCCTCCTGCTTCCTCTGTCTCAGACGCTCCGATCGTCTCGGTTTTTCCTGCGGTCTTAGTCTCTTCCATTTCTGTGGCTCCAGTCGCCTGTGTTTCAAACTTCACCGTTGCCTGTACGCCAGTAGTAAGTGTGCCGTCTGTATTGTCCACGGCAACAATGACCGCATACGTCACATTGGACATGCTTCCGCCGGATGTTTTTTCCGATGCGATGGAATAGACGGTTCCGTCGATTGCTCCCATTCTGCTTCCACTGATCTGTACCTGCACGGTGTCGCCGACCGCAAGTTTTGCAATATCGTTCTGTGATACCTCCACAGAAATCAGAATCGTATCCAGATCGTAATAGCTTGCAAATGCGGTATTTTTGATCAGTGTATCCCCCGCCTCGTAAGTCACCGATGCAAGCGTTCCGTCACGGTCCGCACATACAACGCCATCCTCGATCGCTAAGAGTGCGCTCTGCTGTTCCTTCAGCTCATCCAGCGTATCCTGCGCTTCGTCCACAGCACTCTGCAAGGTTTCCAGCGAAGCTTCATACTCGGTATCCGCATATTTTCCCTCCAGAACCGCCTCTTCATACTGCTGTAAAAGCGCCGGCTGCGCCGTCGTCTCATTGCGCTCTGCCTCGTCGCAGGCGTCACTCAGTTCCTCCAGCTCGTCTGTCAGCTCCGCAATTTTCTCATTTGCCTCTGTCACCTTCGTGTTATATTCCTCGACCGCCTTCTGGAATGTCTGATTAGCAAGCTGCAGTGCACTGTTTGCGCTCTCCGCCTCTGTCTGGCTCTGCGACAGGGCGTCGGCTGCCTCCTGCACGGCGGTATAGTCCGCAGCCAGCTGATCCGCCAGCGCCGCAAGATCCGTGTAGGACGCTCCGGCTTCAATCTGTGTTTTCATGTTCGCCATATCCGCTGCATATGCGTTCTTTGCCGCCTGACTGCTGCTCTGTGCATCAGAAAGCTGGGTCTGCTTTTCCGTGAGTGCCGCCTGCGCCGCATCGACTGCCGACTGTTTTTCATTGATCCCGACCTGTGTGTAGTAGGTGCCGTTGTCGATGGCATCCTGATAATCGGAGATCTCCTCCACCGCCTCATCGTACGCTTCCTGCGCCTCGCTGGCCTTTACCGACAGCTCGCTGACTGCTGCATCATAAGTATCCTGCGCGGTGTCCGCTGCAAGTTTTGTGGAGGAAAGCTCGCTCTCCGCCTCCAGTACGCCGCTCTCAAAATCGATCTTCGCAGACTGCAGTGCCGTTTCCGCATCTGAAATGGCATCCTCATAGTACGCCTTTGCATCCGCCATGCTCTCATCGTCGATCTTGAATAAGGCATCGCCCTCCGCCACGGTGCTTCCCGCTTCCACGTAGACTTCTTCCACCATCATGGTTACCGCATTCACAGAAAAATCAGGCAGCTGGCTCTCCGTTTTCACCTGTGTGGTTCCTGTCCCGGAAAAGCTGCCGTCTTCCTGTCCGTCTGTCTCATCTATCTGTGTGTCCTCCTCCGTCTGATCCGCTGTGCCCGAAGCCGCTATCACATGATAGCCAACTCCGCTTCCCGCAACTGCGGCAGTCAGAATCCCGGCAAGTATTCCGTAAAATTTTCTGGAATGTTTTCCCAGGAGTTTGTGTACCCACGCTATTTTCATTGTTTCATCCTTTCCCTTCCGGCATTTCATCCTCTCTCATGTTTCACGGTAAGGATAGCATCGCTTTCTAAAGGGCAGCTGAATGCAATGTGACGGTTATGTGACAGAACCGTTAAATATCTGTGTTTCACGGCAGGCAGGGACACTTCCTTTGACAGATTAGGAAAAAAGTATTACAATACTCCCGTTTCTATAGATCTGTTACATTGGAGATTATTCATGAAGAAAATTGCTTTTTTTGATATCGACGGAACACTGACTTCCGAGATTGACGGTTCGATTCCGGAAAGTGCCGTCTATGCTATACGGGCAGCGCGGGCAAACGGGAATCTGATGTTCATCAATACCGGGCGCTGTTTTCAGAATGTGGAACAGCGTTTCCGTGATGTGGGTTTTGACGGCTTTGTCTGCGGCTGCGGCACAGATATCTACTGCGACGGTGCCGAAATCCTTCATGTCGCACAGACGCACGAGACCGTAATGAAGCTGCTTCTCGCAGCCAGGGAGTGGGATATCGATATCCTGTTTGAATCCAGGAAAGAGGTTGCTTTTGATCTGGCAAGACCGCTCCGGCACCCGGATGCCAGACGGCAGTATGAGGCGTTTGAAGAACGCGGCTATGAGATGCCGGAGCACCTTGAGAATCCTAATTTTTTCTGTGATAAGTTTGTCCTATGGTTTGAGCACCCCGAGCAGCTTGCCGGTTTCCGTACCACAAGTGACCGCTATTTTGAGTGCATTGACCGGGGCGGCAATTTCCGCGAATTCGTTCCGCTCGGCTACTCCAAAGCCACCGGTCTTAACTATGTGCTTGATTATTACCAGATAGACAAAAAGGACGCCTATGCCTTCGGCGACAGCAACAACGACCTTCCCATGCTCACTGCTTTGACAAACAGTGTCGCCATGGGCAACGCCTCTCCTGCCACGCTTTTTGACAAGGTGTCCTATGTAACAAAATGTGCCAGCGAAGACGGCATCCGCCTTGCGCTGGAACATTTCGGTTTTATCTAAAGTCTGCGGTTATCCCGCACGAGCACCACAGCCATCACGATGGCTGTGAGAAGCTCGGATGCCGGGAACGACAGCCACACGCCATTGATGCCGAATACTGCGGCAAAAAGCAACGAGCAGCCGATTATGCAGACAAATCCTCTCATAACTGATGTCACAAACGATTCCCGCGCACGTTCTGTCGCGCTTAAAAATCCCGCTCCCACAATATTGATTCCGGCAAACAGAAAGCCGATAAAGTACAGCCGCATTCCCGTGTGGGCATACGCTGCCAGTTCCGCAGAATGTTCACTGTTAAACAGACTTACCAGAGAATCCGTAAATCCGTAGACGGCTCCGATGAGCACTACCGCGATGCCCAAAGCCGCGGCAAGTCCGAGGTTTCGTATTTTCCGGACGGATTTCACATCTCCTTTTCCGTAGCAGTCGCTCACGATCGGCTGCGCTCCCTGCGACACTCCGTTGAAGATTGCCATTGCCACAAGCGCAAAGTTCGCGATCACTCCGTAAGCCGCCACACCGATATTTCCCACAAGACCGAGCATCAGGAAATTGAACACGGTCGTGATGACTCCGGAAGAAATCTCCCCCACAAATGCCGGGACGCCAAGCTGACACGCCCCGAATAACTGGGCGATGGACGGCGCGTGCAGCCGGAACTGCACAGTATTCTTTTTTCCAAGGAAATGCGCGCTGCAGATCAGAATGCTGATGATCGGCGATGCCGCCGTGGCGAGCGCCGCTCCCTCTAGCCCCATGCCGAGCGGAAACATAAAAATATAGTCAAACAGAATGTTGGAAAAACTTCCCGCGAGGGTTCCCGCCATCGCTAAGGACGGCTGGTTATCGTTGCGCACAAATGCCATGATGACGTAGTTCATCATGAAAAACGGCGTAAACAGCAGAAAGATTCTCGTATACCCGGTTCCAAGCGCCACAATTCCCGCATCGCCGCCCATCAGCGCAATGATTTTATCCGGGATAAAAATGCCCGCAAGTGTAAACAGGATTCCAATCATCCACACAAAACAGATGGCGTTGGAAAAATAGTCGTGCGCCCGCTCCTCGCCCTGCGCCCTTAAGATCGTAAAGCGCGTCGCAGAACCGACACCGATCATCGAACCGATCGCAAAAATCAGATTGTAGATCGGTAGCACCAGATTTAAAACGGTAATTCCGTCCGTTCCCGCTGCCTTCGCAATAAAAAAGGTATCAGCGATGATATAACAGGAGATACCTAACATTCCGAATATATTCTGTGTGACATACCTGACAAATTGTTTTGTGACTGACATTTACTTTTCCCCGCAGTTCTTTTTCATGCTCATTGTTTCTTATCTTACATCCGGAGCGAACCGCATGTCAAGCTGTGGAGACGGCAGAATGCGGTGCTTCCCGGCTTGATATGAGATGGTATCTTTTTCGTTCCTTCGCTTTACTCTTCGTTTGTAGCATGGTTTAATAAAAACCAGTATATCCTCTTTTTGCGCTGTTTTCTGCGCATCCGAAGTTCCTTTCCCGTCTACACTTAAAACAGCAAAGGTCATTTTTAGCACATAAAAATAAACCGGATCCTCTTAACACACACCATCTATAGAATAGGAGAATACCATGACACCTTTACACACACAAATCCTCACTGCCCGCGACCGCAACGGGCAGGAACTCCGTACCATCCAGAAGCAGCTTCAGAAGCTCCCTCCCGGAAAGCTCATTTGCTCCCGCAACAGAACCACCGTCAAATGGTATCAGGGCGACGGTCACTCCAAGACCTATATTCCGAAAGCGAACCGCACTCTCGCCGAACAGCTTGCGCTGAAAAAGTATCTGCAGCAACAGGAGCAAATACTCTTGCAGGAGCAGGCAGCAATCACTGCCTATTTAAAATACTCCCCCGCGGGCAGCCTCTCTTCCGATGATCCACATCTTCTCTCTGATCCCGCCTGTGAAGATCTGCTTCGTTCTTATTCTTCCACCTCAAAAAATATTCCAGACATCTCGAATGTTTCGGATATCCCGAATATTTTGACTCGTTCCGCTGTCGAATGGTCTGCCGCTTCCTACGAACGCAATCCGCTCCATCCCGAGCAGCTGCTTCACAAAACCGTCTCCGGCGAGAGGGTGCGTTCCAAATCGGAAGCCATGATTGCCATGCTGCTCCACCTAAACGCCATTCCTTACCGCTACGAATGTGCGCTCTCCCTTGGCGGTGTCACTCTGTTTCCGGATTTCACCATACGTCATCCCGGAACCGGCGCACTCTACTACTGGGAGCATTTTGGTCTGATGGACGATCCCGCCTACGCAAAAAACGCCGGCTCGAAGCTTTCTCTCTATGCCGCAAACGGCATCATTCCATCCGTTCATCTGATCACCACGTACGAGACCAAAGCATATCCCTTAAACGCCGGCATGATTGAGCATCTGATTTCCTACTATTTTCTGGATTCCGCGGTCTGAATCCGTGCTTCTCTCTTCCACTGTCATTTCTTTTAGTTTCGCCCGGCGCGGGTCTGGAACGGCGTTTTTCCTCTCTCAGACCCGAAAATCACAATATTTCGGGTCTGGGAGAATGTTTTTCCTCTTCCAGACCCGGGTGGCTTCTTTTTTCTCTTCTTTTTCCTTCTTTTCGTCCACTTCTCGGGTCTGGAACAGCGTTTTTCCTCTCTCAGACCCGAAAATCACAATATTTCGGGTCTGGGAGAATGTTTTTCCTCTTCCAGACCCGCACGGAAAAGGCACTACACCATTCCCCACCATTTTAATCCCCAATAGATGAGTCCAAGCACCCAGCTTGAAAATATTCCGTATAAAATGACTGGTCCGGCAATCGTAAAGATCTTGCAGCCAATTCCGAAGACCTGGCCCTCTTTCTGAAACTCTATGGCGGGCGCGGCCACACCATTTGCAAATCCGGTAATTGGCACCAGCGCGCCCGCGCCTCCCCAGTTTGCAATCGAAGGGTACAGATTCAGACCGGTGAGCAGTACAGACAGCAGAATGAGCAACATAGAACACCAGCTTCCAGATGTTTTCTGATCCAGTCCGTAATTCTCACACACGTTCAGAATAAACTGCCCGATGCAGCAGATGATCCCGCCTGTCACAAACGCCTTCGCCATATTCCACCAGAGATTATGGGTGGGCGTCACCTGCTTCACATAATCATTGTATTTTTTTTGTAAACGTTCTTTTTCCTTATCCACTGCGCAACCTCCGTCTTTTTTGTCAGTATGCGCATTTTATTTATTTCTATTCCTCCGACCGCTCCTCCCGCCATTTCTCCTCTGTGATGCTATGCTGCTCTACCTTTATGCGTTCTGCCAGTCATCCGGCAATGTGACCGTCCAGAGATATTTTTCAGTGCGTCCCCAGTCCAGAAGTTCCCGCATCTGCTCATCATATACATCCTCGGGGCGGTAGTCCGCCACCATCCCGAACAGGTATTTTTCTTTCTCATCCGCCGGTGTCAGCATCGGTATCTGCTCCGACAGGAGCGCGAGCAGTTCCTCCGGCTTGATATCCTCGGGGATCTCGACTCCGGAAAGCTTGGCGATGAGTCCCGCAGCATAATAGAATTCATAATTTCCTGTCAAAATCGATTTCTGCATATTGCACTTGATAATCACGCTCTGGCGTGCGATGGATGGCACCATAATTTTCCTCCGTAAAAGAACAATCTCCTATCATTGTACTACTGTGACTTAAAATTTCCAAGAAAATAGTACAGCGATCCTGCCACTTTTCCTGCCGCCATCGCAAGCATGACCCAGAAGAGTCCGACCTTTAAGCCCATGCGCCGGAATGTAATCGGAAATGTATTCAGGATCTCCGCGAGCGCCACCGCGATGCTTCCCACAAATATCCCGGCAGAAATACCGTACACGCACAGAAGCGCCGGTCCGAACGGAATCCGGATCTGCAAAAAAACAGACGCCAGATTTCCACAGATTCCGCCCAGAATCACGGCATTTTCAAAATGCAGTGTCTCTGCCGCGCGGTTGCACTTTCCAATCATACGCGGAATGACACCGATGACGATCAAAAACGCAAATGTTCCCGCAGAGACGGCAAGTCCCGCGGCAAGCCCGCAGAAGCCCAAAAATATATGCTCAATTAACATCGATGCTGTGTCCCTTTCTCTCCGCGTTCTCTATGAATGTAGTATCTATGTCCTTCTCATATTTGCGCATCTCCACCTGCATCGGCGTCGGATCCGGCGTGATCTTCTTACTGCCCACATGATTGAAAAACAGCGTAATGCCAATGGCAAGTCCGATGCTGTAACAGATTTCAAGTTCTGTCACGCCGCTTGACTCCTTTCCCATCACCTGCCGATAGAATTTGGAAAAGACATCTCCCACGGATACATCGTTGTTGAACGCCATAATCGTGAACGCCGCCCCGAAAAAAATGACCACGCAGAGCGCGACGGTCTTTAACGCATTGATCCACTTCGGTTTCTCGGGATTGGGAATGTATTCAATGATAAAATCCTTCTCTCCCTCATTGCTGATGTCCACATTCGGATATTCCTCATGAATCAGTTCGACGATCTTTAATATGGAAAAAACCTTCATCTGGTTCTTCTGTTTGCGCGGATTCATCGCCTCCGCAAACGTATAGATTTTTTTCTGCTTCAGCTGGCGCACAATCGAAGCATCCGGGCACTCCATTTTCGCAATGTCCCCAAGCGTCACATGCCGGTCTGTCACGATTGTATTCTGGTCAATCTTAAGATACAGTGTCTCACTCTTTGCACTCATGCCGCAGTTCCCGCTTCCCATGTAGAATTCCGTTCCACCAGCACGCCGTCCACCGGGGTCTCCCCCTCTCTCCCGTATTTCAGATATAAAAGTGCCCCGCAGATCAGCGCGATGGCCAGCACTCCCACAAGGCATGCTCTGTATTTTCTGCAATTCATATTCCTGTCCTCCTGTCCGTTTTTACATCACTTGCATGATTTATGCATTATTATGCCTGTCCTCACAGATATTATGTACAGGACAACTGACAAAAGTACCAGATTGCTTTTTTTATAAAAACGTGTTACTTTTTCATATGGACATTTTATTATCAGAAAGGCGGACATCCAAATGGCTGTAACCAAGGAAATTCTGGCTCTCGCCGTGGAAATCGGCGATGCACTGCTTCGGAATGGTGCCGAAGTCTACCGCGTCGAGGACACGGTCATGCATATTCTTGAGGCATACGAAATTGAAAATTATGATGTTTATGTGCTTTCCAACGGAATCTTTGCAAGTGCAAACGAGGATCGTGAAGATGCCTGCAGCATGATCCGCCACATTCCGCTCGGCACCACGCATCTCGGGCGCATCGCTGCATTAAACCAGCTTTCCCGCGAGATCTGTTCCCACGAATGTTCGCTGATCGACGCCTGGAACCGTCTGGAAAGATGTAAAAATATTTCGTTCGGTAAACCTGTCGTCCACATCTTCTTCTGCGGACTAGGTTGTGGCTGTTTTTCCTACCTTTTCGGAGGTACAGCCCTGGACAGCATCGTCGGCTTTTTTATCGGCATGCTGCTGCAGGTATTTCTGTTTGCCTTAAAGCGCCATAAGAATTCCAAGTTTATCACGAATATCCTGGGAAGTGCATTCGTAACGCTGCTGTCGCTGATTGTACTCTCCTTTGGTACCCCCATCCTCTACGATAAGGTCATCATCGGAGACATCATGCCGCTCGTCCCCGGAATCGCGCTCACTACGTCGATCCGCGACTTTTTCAACGGAGATTACCTCTCCGGTGCCATTCATATGATCGATGCCATTCTGACTGCATTCTGTATCGCCGTCGGTGTCGGCACCGTCATTACGATCTATCATTTTGCTATGGGAGGGGCTGCGCTGTTATGATTATCCAGTTTATTGTGAGTTTGTTTGCCACACTCTCTTTTGCGGAACTGTTTGGCGCGCCGAAAAAGGAACTGTTTTTCTGCGGTCTGACCGGTGCCATCGGCTGGGTCGTCTATGTGATCGGCTTAAACAGCAATATGGGCACGGTGCTTGCGAATCTGACCGCCACCTTCGCACTCACCGTATTTTCGCGTATTCTGTCCGCGATCCGCAGAAATCCGGTAACCGTTTACCTCATCGCCGGTATTTTTCCGCTGGTTCCCGGAGCAGGTATTTACTATACGTCCTACTATTTCATCATGAACGATATGACGCAATTCTCCAACTATGGCATGGAAACCATCAAGGTGGCAGGTGCCATCGTGCTGGGAATTGTCTTTGGCTTCGGTCTGCCGCAGAGCTGGTTTAACGCACTGCAGCGAATAGAAAGAAAAAAGACGGCTTTGTAAAATGAAACGTTATATTCTTCATTCCTGCCCCGCAATCTTCGCCGCCAGCTCCTCCAGGTACTCCCAGCGCTCCATCTTTTCCTCCAGTGCCTGTTCTGCCGCTTCCTTTTCCGCCAGAAGTTCCCCAAGCTTCACCGAGTTCGTGGCGTTTTCCGCCATGTCGGCATCCAGCTGCTCCACTTTTGCTTCCAGGTTCGCAATGTCATCCTCGATCGTCTCGTATTCCCTCTGTTCCTTATAACTGAATTTCAGCTTCTTCTCACGTTTCCAGGTGTTTCTGGAATCCGCCTGCTCTGCTGCATCCTGCCCGGATGTCCCGGTCACACCGCCGGCCTCCTGTGCGCTTTCCGCCTCCGAGACTCCGCGTGCTGTCATTCCCTGAACTTCCGCCGTTTCGCCCGGCTTTCTGCCTTCCTCCGCCAGTCGGTTGACATAATCTGTATAACCGCCTTCATACTGCCGGATCTCTCCGTTTCCCTCGAAAGCAAAAATACGCCGCACCACGCGGTCGAGGAAATACCGGTCATGCGATACCACAATCACGATTCCCTCATAGCTGTCCAGGTAGTCTTCCAGAATCGCAAGGGTCTGCGTATCCAGATCGTTCGTCGGCTCGTCTAAAATCAGTACATTTGGCGCCTCCATCAGCACGCGCAGCAGATTTAATCTGCGCCGCTCACCGCCGGAAAGCTTTCCGATCGGACTGTACTGCTGCGCTGCCGGGAACAAAAAACGCTCAAGCATGTTCGATGCCGAGACCAGACCGTCGGTCGTCCGCACATACTCCGCCGTGTTACGGATATAATCAATCACTTTTTCCTCCGGGTCCATGTAGGCGATTCCCGCTTCGCGGCCCGTCTCAATCTCCTGCGTATAGTAGCCGATCTTGATCGTTGCCCCGACTGTGATCGTGCCCGCATCCGGCTTGATGCGCCCCGCAATCATCTTCATCAGGGTCGTCTTGCCGCTTCCGTTTGCCCCGATGAATCCGATCCGGTCCCCTTTCAGAAAAATATAGGAAAAATCCCGCAGCAGCGTCCGCCCGTCATATCCCTTGGTAATGTGATCCAGCTCGATCGTGGTTTTTCCCATTCTGGAATAGACGGAACTCATCTCCACCTGGCTGTCGCGCTCCGGCGCCTTCTGATTCTTGAGTTCCTCATAGCGCTGCAAGCGCCCCTTCTGCTTGGTTGTGCGCGCTTTTGCCCCCCGTCTGACCCATTCCAGTTCCTTCCGCAGTACAGACTGACGCTTGCGCTCACTCGCCTCGGCGCTCTCCTCCCGCTCCGCCTTCCGCTCCAGATAGCCGGAATAATTCGTCTCATAGCTGTAGATTGCCCCCTTGTCCACCTCGACAATACGGTTGCAGACGCTGTCAAGAAAATAGCGGTCATGCGTGATCATCACCAGCGCACCGCGCCATTTTTTCAGATAATTTTCCAGCCAGTCCGCCATTGCCGAATCCAGATGGTTCGTCGGCTCGTCTAAAATCAGCACATCACACGGCACTAAAAGTGCTGCCACAAGTGCCAGACGTTTTCTCTGTCCACCGGAAAGTTCTCCGGTTTTCTGTGTAAAATCGGTAATGCCGAGGCGCGTCATCATGCTTTTTGCATCGCTCTCAAGGCTCCATTTCTGTTCCTGTGCATGCGCGTCTGCATCGGTGCGCTCTGTCCTCCCGCTGCCGACAAAATTTAAGACACACTGTGTCAGCACACTGTCAAGTACCGTCATCTCCGGATCGAACACCGGATTCTGCGGCAGGTATCTTACCACGATATGGTTGGCGCAGGTCACCTGGCCTTCATCCGGTTCCTCCAGCCCCGCAATGATTTTTAACAGGGTGGACTTTCCCGTCCCGTTGATACCGATTACCCCGACTTTTTCTCCCTCCTGCAGATAAAAGGAAGCTTTGTCCAAAAGCTTCCTCTCTGTGTATGATTTCGTTAAATTCTCCGCGTTAATAATATTCATGTCTCTTCTCTTTCTTTCCTATTTCTGTATGACTCAAATGGCTCTTACCGTCCTGCTTCCCTCTGCTTTTCTCCTGGAACAGCCGCCTGCTGCCTGTCGTTTTGCGCTTTCTCCTGAAACGTGCGGATATACCGCAGGCACTCCTGTTCCGGCAGAGGTCTGCCGTAATAGTATCCCTGAATACATTCCACACCAAGCTGTTCCATCGCTTCGCTCTGCTCCCGCTCTTCGATTCCCTCGATAATCAGCGGAATCCCCAGCTGTTTGATGGTGTGAATCTCATTTTCAAGCACGATGCGCGCCGCCTTGTCGTGGAACGACGCCCACACGATCTCCTTGTCAATCTTGATCTCCTGGAATGGAAAACGGATCAGATAGGAACAGTTCGCATTTCCGCTTCCATAATCGTCAAGTGCAAACGACACTCCCATTTTTCCCAGCTCATGCATATGCCACAGCATCCGCTCCGGGGCGCCAATCGCCGTGCGCTCCGTCACCTCCAGCGTCAGCATGGACGGCGGAATATGGTAACTCTCAAGCACCGGCCGGATGGTCTCAGTCAGATTCTGGCACAGACACTGCACCATCGAAATGTTCACATGGATCGTACGGATTCCAAGCGAGCCGTTCGAGAGCACATGCTTTGAAAGAAACCGGCAGCACTGCTCCAGCACCTGTTCCCCGATATGGATGATATTGCCATCGCGCTCCGCAAGCGGAATAAACTCCTCTGGCGAAATAAATCCCAATTCCGGATCCTTAAGCCGCACCAGCGCTTCCAGGGACACAATCTGCCGTTCCTTCAGGGAATATACCGGCTGATAGTAGACCAGAAATCCCTTCTCCCGGATCGCCCTCGCCACGGCAATCTCCACTTTTCTGCGGCGGCGGTACTGTGCGATCATATCCGCGTCTGCCTCCACAATGACCTGCGCGCCGGACTTTCCTGCATTTTCAAGCAAAAACTCCCGCATTCCGTAATATTCCGCCATCGCCTTAAAGTCCGTCGGATAGTGCTGCACCACCATCTCCATATCCAGCGCAATGCGGTTCTCCTGCACCACCCAGTCACTTTCAAACCGCTTTTGTATCTCACATTTTAACCTTTCACACTGCTCTTTGGTGTCTGCAAACACCGTAAATGCATCTCCTGCCGTGTGAAACACATGAAATTTTCCACACAGATCATACAGATACGCCCCGATCTCGCGCAGCAGTTCATTGCTGTTCTCGGTACCCAGAATCGTGTGGATATGATAAAACTTGCTCAAATGAATCGTGAGCACATAGCCCTCGCCCTTTCTGCGGAGCCGGTCCTCCAGCTGCGATTCAAATGCCGTCCCGTTTCCGATTCCCGTCGTCGTATCCAGAAACACCACCGGATTCTGAATCTGCAGATAGAGCATTATGAGCACGACCGTATTGCTGACGCTGGTGCAAAGGATCTCTCTGTACCGGTATTGCAGCCCGATCATGGCGGCTGCCACAGCCGTGTAGGCGCACACGATGACCTTCGTGCGAAGCGTGGTATATTTATGCTGCCGCACGACAATCAGAAGATCCAGCAAAAAGAAGATCACAATATACGCGTATCCGTAATCCGCGCCGACGCCCTGATAATAACTGCCGTCACTAAAATAGTAAAAAAATCCGGTCACCGGCGTCACTGCCACCAGCACAAGAAATGCGGCAAACGGGATTATGCCCGCAGCCGCAAATACCGTTCTCTCCCTGCCGCGGATCGCACATGCCGCCATAAAATACCGGTAAACCAGATATGACGAAGCCCCCTCCAACACAAAAAAAGCAAACGCCAGTACCTCGTTCAGACGCTGCGGAACGAGGGCTGCATTTGCTAATCCCACACATGATAAAATGTTCATCAGACACTCTGCTTCACACACAAACAAAAGCCAGCCGAATACCCGTGTCTTCTCCCCGGGAAACTGGCGCACGAATACAAAGTGCAGTAATATAATTGTCATAATTAAGAGTGATGCGATCTCAAAATCATAATTATACTGCACCTGTATCTCCCTCCTGCTCTTCCTGTGCTGCCTTTGCCTCAAGAATTGCCTCATTGAGCTGGAGCATCTTTGCGTCCAGCATGGAGACGATTCCCGAACACTCGCGCAGATCCCTGCTGATGTAATCCGGCGCATTTCCCTCAAACTTATAGTAGATCTTGTGCTCGAGGCTCGCCCAGAAATCCATCGCCATCGTCCGGATCTGAATCTCCACCTTCGTGTCGATAATGCGGTCCGACAAAAAGATCGGTACCGTCACCAGCATGTGATAGCTTTTGTATCCGCTCTCCTTTGGATGCCGGATATAATCCTTCACGGAGATTACCGTGAGATCATTCTGCTTGCCGATCATTTCGGCAAGGCGGTAAATATCCGACGTAAAAGAACAGACAATCCGGATTCCCGCAATGTCGTTGATGTAATTCACCATATTGTCGATCGAGGAGTCATAGCCATACCGCTTTAACTTTTTGACAATGCTCTCCGGCGCTTTGATGCGCGACTTGATATATTCAATCGGATTGTACTGATGTACCTGTTGAAATTCGTCATTTAAAATTTCGACCTTTGTTCTCACTTCCTTGAGTGCCGAGTTATAAAGAAAAATAATGGTGTTCCAGCTATCTACGCCTTCACCCAGGGTTACTTCCCCTAACGCAACCGGCTTGTCCATATGTTCCCCCTCCAGATGTCTCCCCTTATCATTTATTGCAATACGCTCCGGCAAAAGTCCGGAAAACCTCCGGCTTCCCGGACTCGCGGGCGCGTATTTCGCAGTACACGTCCAAGAAATCACAGATTTCTTGGACTACCGGGCAGTCGCCCTATCAAAATCGTGCCAGCGAAAATGTGCTCTGCAAGCAGGCAATTTTTGCTGTTACGATTTTGGCACTGCTCATTGCTTATGTACATTATACCATATTCCAGGGGGATTAGGCAAATCGAAACACAGCCTGCTGAAACCGGTTCTTTATTTCCTTCCATAACTTATGCAGCTTAATCCTCCTCGATAACCTGCATTTCCAGAAAATCAAAATCAATCTGCTCGATAAAGGAATCCTGCGTAAAGCGCGTCTTGGCATGGCGCTTGAATTCATTCACATTCGCCTCCAGCCAGATCGGTTTTCCGAGATCAAATTCATAGCACACTTCCTCGAGCGCATGAAAGACTTTGTGCGTCCTTGTCTCATCGGACTCATCCGTGATCGTCGTGTCCCGCAGCAAGTGGTTGTTCTTCATCATCTTAAACCAGATTCTCATTTTCCGTTCCTTCTCCTCTGCCTGTTGGTCTCATACATAAGCAGTGCTGCGGATACTGCCGCATTCAGGGATTCCACACTTCCCTCCATCGGTATCCGCACGTAGGTATCTGCCAGCCCCGCGATCTCATCGGACAATCCATTCCCCTCGTTCCCGATCAGAAACGCCGTACCTTTGCAGTAGGACGGTTCGTCATACTGCATCTGTCCCTTCAGATGCGCCGCGTATATACCAACCTTCTGCCGTTTTAATTCACCGATCGTCTCTGCCAGGTCGTCCGCAATATAGTAGGGTACCCGGTAAATGCTTCCCATCGTAGAGCGGATGGTCTTTGGATTAAACAGATCCACCGTCGTCCGGTTCATAATAATGCCGGTAATTCCCGCACCCTCGCCGGTCCGCAGCATGGTTCCCAGATTCCCCGGGTCCTGGATGCTCTCAACGATCAGCAGATGTGTCCTGTTCCCGCGCAGCAGATCGGAAAGCGGGTACTGCGGCATGCGCACCAGACATAAGATCCCCTGCGGTGTCTGTGTGTCGGAAATGCTCTTAAATACCGCATCGGCAACAACTTCATAGGTCTTTCCGGCAAGCAGCTGCTCCGCTTCCGGTTCCTCCAGAAAGCGCTCGGAGACATAGACCTTAGAGAGCCACTCCGGCGGGACCTCCTCAAACATCTTTCTGCCTTCCACGACAAACAGGTTCTGGCTTTTGCGCTCTTTTGCCTTTTTCATCAATGCCGTAATATTTTTCATCTGCTGGTTGCTGCTGCTCGTAATCATGACTGCTCCTTTTTGTTCCCTAAGCGGAAAAAACTCCATGAGTTCCCGCCCATGGAGTCTTATGATCGTTCCAAATACTGTTATGTATCTTACATTGAAAGGTTCTTGCTAATCTGATACTGATACTCCGGAATGGATTTCTGCATTGCAAGTGCCTCATCGATGTCGTCATCCACGAAATCACCGTGACGATAACCAACGACACGGTTGCTCTTGCCCTCGCAGAGCAGATCCACTGCCAGCGCACCCATCGTGGATGCATAGACACGATCCTTACAGGTCGGGCTTCCGCCACGCTGCATGTGCCCCAGAATCGTCGCACGCGTCTCAACGCCGGTTGCAGCCTCGATACGCTTTGCCATGCTTGCAGAATGTCCGATCCCCTCCGCATTGACAATAATGTGATGCTGTTTGCCGCGCTTACGGTTCTCGATGATATGGTTTACAATCTTCTGCTCATCGTAATCATATTTCTCCGGAAGCAGGATATCCTCTGCGCCGTTCGCAATACCGCACCATAATGCAATATAGCCCGCGCCGCGTCCCATAACCTCGATGATGCTGCAACGCTCATGAGAAGTAGAGGTATCACGTACCTTGTCGATCGCTTCCATTGCGGTGTTTACCGCTGTATCAAAACCGATGGTATACTCTGTACATGCAATATCAAGGTCAATCGTTCCCGGAAGACCGATCGTGTTGATGCCGAGTGCCGCCAGCTTCTGCGCACCTCTGAAAGAACCGTCACCGCCGATAACGATAATACCGTCGATTCCGTGCTTCTTGCAGATCTCTGCTGCTTTCTGCTGACCTTCCGGTGTCTTAAACTCCATGCAGCGTGCTGTCTGTAAAATAGTACCGCCGCGCTGGATGATATCGGAAACGTCTTTTGCTTCCATATCTACGATCTCTTCCTGGAGAAGTCCTGCATAACCTCTCTTGATTCCCTTGACTTTCTTACCCTTTGCAATGGCTTCCCTAACCACTGCACGAATTGCTGCGTTCATACCCGGGGCATCGCCGCCGCTCGTGAGTACACCAATGGTGTTTATCTCTTTCGCCATTTATCGTTCCCTCCTCATATAATATACCCATTTAATCTATCTTATTTTAATCTCTTTATGGCTTCTTTTCAATGCTCTTTTTGACAAAATTTTGATTTTGGACTTTATCTTTCTTCGTCATAGTGCCACAAGTGCCAAATGCTTGATTTTTCAATATTTTCGTTGCTATGTTGCTTCATCTTCCTCCCTCCCATAACATTGGCTTGTCGTAATTATGTCGTAAATACACCACCATTTAGGAAGAAATCGGGACTTTCATACCACTTACCCGATTTTTATTTTATCCATTTTCTGTATTTCCACCGCAACCCTTGCTGTATCTACATGATTGTATATATTCATCGTAGTTTCTATACTCTCATGCCCCATAATATATTGTAACGTTTTTACATCCACACCGCACTCCGCCATTCTAGTACAACCGGTATGGCGCAATGTATGTGCTGATATATGCGGTAATTCCCTTGCTTCCCGACCTTCGTTCTCCGCTTTTTTCCTCTCATTCTCATTACATTTGTTTACAAGTCTTCGCAATATATCATTCACATTTCCGGATATTATCGGTCTGGCATTTCTATTTGTAAAGACAAATCCTTTTAATCCACACACTTCCTCATTACAAAATGTTCCAAGCGCAAGTTGCAGCTTTTTCTGTTCATGCAATGCATCATATACATCCCTTGTCATAGGTATCACACGCTTTCCCTTCTTTGTTTTAGGCTCATGAAGAACATATCTCGTCTGCCCGTCCATAACCTTATATATCAACTGATGATTGATAGATATAGTCCTTTCTTTCATATCTACATCCTCCCATGTCAGCCCGGTCATTTCAGAGCAACGACACGCTGTCCCTATCATAAACTTTATCATCGGTATATAGATTGCATAAATACTTCCTTCCATAAATTCAAACATCGTATTCTGTTCCTCTAAAGTCAATGCTTCCTTCTCCTTTGCATCCTTTTTCCGGTATTCATCTGTACATCCCTTACAAGGATTGCTCCGTATCACTGCATCATCAACTGCAAGTTGTAGTGTTGGATGCAAGATATTGTGAATATCTTGAATTGTTCCGTTTTTATATCCCTTCTTTGACAGCGTTGCATATACTTTCAGTATATTTGATTTTTTTATCTTTCCTATTTCCATCTCCCCCAACGGACTATCTTTAATTGCTATCCCCCACATATAGCGATACGTTTCCAGTGTAGTGTCTCTCAATTTTAATTTAGTCTGCAAATAATACTCAAACTGTCTGTTAAGTGTCCTCTTTGCATATTCAGCATTGATACCATCTTCCAAATCCCGCTGTATCTGTCTCTCTTTTTCGCGTAACTCTGCAAGATCAAGCGAATATATCGTTTTACGCTTTCCATTGCAGGCAATATACTTATACTCATATCTTCCATCCCGACGCTGTGATTCGCCTGTACGCAAATTACGTCCTTTATTGTCTTTTCTTTTTTCTGCCATATTTATATCCTTTCCGCGTTTTTTTACAACGGTCTTAAAATAGAATCTCCCACTAAATTTAGTGGGAGATTCTATTTTAAATTGAAATTTTGTCAACATACTTTTTTACTTTATCTTTATTCCAGAGTACACGTTTTCCAATCCCTACTCTAGCCTTAGCACAATCTCCTATTTTAACTGCACTAACACGCCCACAACTAAGGAGACTTTGAAGTTCCTCTGTATTGATCAAAATTTTCTGTGACACATTCAAATTAGATACCGTTGTTTTTTTCATACCGTTCTCCTTATTCAGCTAATCCTATTTTCTCTTGGAACTCTGCGATTACGCTTTTTGGAATTTTTAAAAAGCTGACTTTTTTACCATTTCCAACGGATAATCTCGCATAATATGTTTTCTTATTAGCCCCATTCGATGTCGTTACTGCATATCCTGCCTGACACAATAATTCGCCTAAACGCGGTAAATCCAGTGAAAAATCAATTCCGGTACTCCGTAACCAACTAACAACATTTTTATAGGCAATATCCGGAATTAAATATATATTATTTTCATCCTCGCAACCGTCTATCATCCGTTTACTTGCATCTGCCAAATCCTTTTTGAAAATTATATACATACCATTCTTTTCCATTATAAAAGCTAATGCTTTCATAAATACGGTTGCCGGATCTTCCTCTTCTGACAAAAGCTCACTCTCATAAACAACCCCTGCCATCTGTTGCTTTAAGTATGTTATTTCATGGCTTATATTGGAATTATTCAGTCTGCAATATTGAGCCAAAAACATTTCCAACATATCCATCAACAGCCATAATGTTACTAAAGCATCTATTGATCTTCCCGCTTTTAATGTCTTACCTGCCTGCGCTCTCCTTTCCTCATACAGTGACCTTATCCTTTTTATCGCTGTTTCCCACTCTTGGGATAGAAAATATATATAGTGTTGAATAAACGTTGTATAGGCACATTTGTTTCTCTGTAGCCATGATAAATTTTCCTTATTCACGCGCTCCTTCTCAATTCCGCAATACAAGCAACGTAAATTTGAGGATAAACCCTTTCCGCGCAATTCTCCGGTTAAGACTACTGCTCCTTTCACTCCTTCTCCCTTTTTGTCTTCCAACGCAACGTTTGATCTGCTTTTTGTACTTCCATCGCCGATCATCCTAATAATAACTTCCAATTTACTGTCCAAGATTCTTTGATCCTGTAAGTTCTTTGCAGGTGCATAATCATCATATAATGTCACGGTATCTTTTCCGCTCTCCACAAGTGCCCGCTCAAACGATGTGACGGTATCCGCATCTATTCTACGCGGATATTCCCTATGTTCATCATCCACTAGCTGCATATAAAGCACTTTTGAAATCGCAGTCTTAAAACTTCCCGTCTTGCCGTTAATAAAAAGTAAAAAATGCGGTGCATAACCTGCTTCATTGAAAAGGCGGTAGGAAACTCCCATGAGTGAATATGCCACCAATATTGCAGCAGTACCATCCATGTCATATAAGTTTATTGCTTTCCGATATATCTCTTCCAAGTTATTCCTAAAGCAATTATTGCTTAAAAGATTTAATTCTGTTGACACACGGGCATTTTGCAGACACTGACTTTTATGTATATATACCATTTTCCCGTCAATCCTCTGCCATCCGGCATGTGTGTATACTTTAATTTCCCTTACACCCACAAGTTTTTCTCTCAATGCATTTTCAATTTTATATGCATTTTTCCTGTCATATACAATAGCTGTCGGGAATTGTTTTGAAATGATTTGCGTCACACTGCTTAACTTTGCATATAAAATACTGATTCTTTCCTCAACTATCCCATTGCCTGTTTTTATTCTTATCCGAATATCTATATCATTTTTTTCAAATTGAATATTTCCCTTTCCATCAATATAGATTCTTTTTTCAAGTGGTATTATTTCATAATTGCTTATCGCATCTGCCACCTTTTCTTCTGCCCGTATTATCTCCTTTTCTGATGCCGCAGGTTTCATTGAAACATCCTCTACCCTCTTATGCTGCAACTGCTCAAGAAAGGATATATACTCCTCTTTTTCCATTCCATATGGTATGGACGCATTTGCCAACCGTTCGTCTTCTGTTTCAAATGTCCGATATGAACCGTCTTTCATCTGTTCCCTTCCAACAAATATTATTGGTTCTTTAATAAACGTAATTGCAGGAACTACACCATTGCTGCCAAAAATGATTGGCGAAGTAATTTTGTTTTTTTCCATGATTTTCCTCCAAAAAAATAAGTTCAGTAAGCGCGTTTACTGAACTCATTAGACTATTTTCTCATTTTTATCGCAACCAATGGGATTTTTCCCACTATTTTTTATTTAATGCTGCCATAACCATTTTGTGTATCATGGTATATGCCACCTGTTTTTCTTTGATTCCTGCCTTTCCCGTTCTTATTTCTTCTTTTTCTTTCCATTTTGCTTTATGTCTATCCTCAATTTTCTCTAGCGAAACGCCCCTATTCTCTAATGTTTTTATCTGAAACAGCATTTGTAACCCCTCATAACTGGGATTATTCTCATTTCCTTGAAATACACTCGTTGAATGAACCATTCCCATCTCCTGTTCCATATCCCTCTGTAACTCATCTGTATAGGGTGTATTTACGAACCAATTTTTTTCAAAATATTTTTTTATTATATATTTATCTTCCGAATTATTCCTAAAAAAAATATTTTTTTTGACATCATAAAAATCATCTACAATGAATTTTTGCCAAACCTCCTGCTTTGAATTCTGCACTATAACATCGTGACCTGTCCAATTCCATTGAACACGCAATAAATCCATATAAACCCTGTTTACCCTTTCCACATATGAAACTAAGTAGTTTGAAATATTCATAATACTTTGATTTTCATATCTGTTTCTCTCTAGATAAGAAAATATCATATCTGTTATTCTATTTCTTAAAATACAGCATTTCATCTTTGCTAACTGGTCGATGATTTTCTCTACCTGTTCCAACTGACTAACATTCATGTTTTTCATATAATGATATAAAATCGTGGTAAACGATAAACCGAGTATCATATCTTCTAAAAAATAATTTTCTATTCCTTCCGCAGACATATACTGTATTCTTCGTTTACGATCTTCAAAATCCATTTTCTTTTTTGTTTTTTTCCCCTGCTCTATTATTTTTAGTTCATCTTGCAGATTACATATCGTTTCATATAATTCGGTATGCATTTTCAAACATCTTTTATACGAATATTTTTCTATACGTTGGTGTTCTCTCTTTTCTATAGTTTCAGCATCCATTATCTGAATACGATTGCTTTTCATGAATACATCTTGTAATGCTCTACACCATACAGATACTTTAACACCTTTGTCTGCAAATGGTAGCAAAGATATGTCTCCCCACTCTCCACAAAATTCGGAATAAAACGACCCAATCAACATAAACATGGCAATATCCAAATCATCATTGTAACTTTCCTCTATTACACCGATAGTCTGTAACCGCTCCTTTAAGTATTGCCACTCTATCTTCTCTCTACCAATTTCACAGTCAGATATTCTCTTTATCATATCTTCCGGATTCTGAAAAACATAGATTCCAAACGCACGATCAACAATCCTGCTACTGATTTCAGAAATATTTCCCTCTTTATATGCACTCACCCCAAAAAGCCTTATTAAGTCTTCCATTCTTTTCTTATTCTGTCTCATCTCCAACCCTATATAAGCGAAAAACACGTTATCCCTCTGCATTTTATCTGTATAATCCACCTTTCCACCGATTCCACCATTTCCATACACACCAATATACACTATTTATTATATATCATAAACCGATGGATTGGATGGAAAGGTGGAATTTCATCGTGCCTTTTTTAAGACTTCTCTCTTCCATATATTTAAAATATTCCTTACAATCACACATACAATCTCAACTAATATTTTCTTGGTATCTCTGTTCATTTTACTTACTCCTTTTCTAATAACCAAAAACAGAGAGTGTCACAAATACAAATGTGACACTCTCTGTTAACCATAATCTCCCTACTTAAGATTTAATAATTCAATTGAAGTTGCATCAAAAACCGGATCACTTAAGTTATTAAGTCCCCTAAATACCCCAATAACGGTAACATAATCCCCATCAAGAATTCTGGTAGATGTTTTAAAATTCTGTACATAAATAAAATTAGTTGAACTTCCATCTTCCCATACAGCATTCATATTCATAAAATCATCATGTGATACAGTTACATATGCATCAAATGTTACCGTTTTACCAATATTAGAATCATCTCTAATAAATTCTCTCATTTCTGAATCAGAACTAAATGTTAACACCTCCTGCGTTGAAGCTGATGTAGAATCATCTGTTATACGTCCGAAAATTCCCATAAAATCTGAATCCCAAACACTTTCCTGTCCAACCTGTACTATATCATCAGTAAAATAGCTTGCACCCCAAAGTCCATCTTCTGATAACCATTTTGTAGCATCATCCGTCTGTTTCATTAAAACATCTATGTGTACTGATTCATCGATATTTCCGTTTTCATCATAACCCCAGCCGACATATCTCATTGTATTGTCATCTTCATAAAGGACGTTCAGATATAATGTTCTGTCACTATCATATCCTCCATCTATGGTATAAAATGTACTTCCCGGTGTAATATAAATACCTTCCTCTGCCAGTTCCTCAGCCATGACTTCTGTATCAACATCCTCTTCCGTTTCTTCTGTTGTTGTCTCTGTCTCTGTTTCTGTCTCCTCTGTCTCTGTCGATTTATTGGCGTTAGTTGAATCTGCTACTGGCTGTGAATCTCCTGTATTTGTGTTAAAACAACACTCTACTCCAATAACTAATATAATCACTAATACTGCTATTTTAATTCCTTGATGTTTCTTTTTTCCATTATTATTTTTTTCATTTACTTGACTTTCCATAACCATTTTCTCCTATCCTGTTTTGTACTGTAATTATTCTTCTTGTTTTCCATAACCACGCCGCTTTAGTTCATTTCCCATAGCAACTTTTTTGGTCACATCCTGTTCTTCTTTAAATCGCTTTATCAACCTTTCGTCATCCATTCTTTGAGAATTATTTGTAGTTGATTGATAAATGTCCTTTTGCTTTATAATCTCCTTTCCTATTGCATTTCCTAATTCTTCTAGTATTTCTCCTAATACATCCAAAACCCCCACAACGCTTTCCTCCTAAAATTTATCTTTATTTTTCATTGCATATTTTATAAATGCCCTGTCTTCTTTATCCTGCTGTCTTAATTCTTTCTTTCTACGCCGCAAATCCGCTGCCGTTTCAGATGTGTCAGCCTGTTTGCTTCTATTACAGTGCTTACAAATACATTGTAGGTTATCTCTGGTATTTGCTCCTCCAAGGCTCTTGGGATAAATATGATCTATATCCATGTCGCCTTTTCTAAAACTCTTACCACACTTCACACATTTGTACCACCCTCTGTTGGATTCTGCATTTTCCAATCCCCGGCTTCTGTAATCTCCATCATCTTCATCGTTATACGCATCTACCGCATCATAACCAAGTCCTTTTGCCAAACCATCCAAAAATCCCATCTTAGCCCTCCTGCTATTTATTTTCTTCATTTTTGATTAAGAATCTTTCCTATTGGTCATTCTAGCATAATAGGTATAGTAGGTCAAGCAACCTTATTTAAAACAACGTTATATATAACTACGTTATTTAGAGCACTTAAATCAGATAATATAAGTGAACGGAGGTATAAACATGGTCAGACTTCGTGTTTTAGAGATACTGGAAGAGCAAGGGAAATCCCGCTATTGGTTAAACAAACGTATGGAGATGCATTATGTATCTTTTAAAAATATGATTGAAAATAATACAAATTCTATTCGTTTCGAAACGCTTGATAAACTTAGCACCATCTTAGACGTCCCTATTGGTGATCTCTTTGAAAAGACAGATGAAACTACAACCAGAGATAAAAAAGCCAATAATCATCCTTAGATAATCACTGACTTTCTATTCTACATTTGCAGATATATTATATATTATTAAATCAATTTCCTATTCCTACATGAATCGTTATCCTTTATTTTTCTCCCATTTGTCGTAAAAATGTCGTAAAGATACTAATTAAGGCTTCCCTATCACATGGGAAGCCTTAATTTTACTGCTCTTTATTTCTTTTCAATGCTCTTTTTGACAACTTTTACGTTATTTTCCCCCAAAAACTTAGTTAAATTGTTCACAATCTCCGGTTCGATGCAGATACTGTAGTTTTCGGGCAGCCGCTTCATCGCCTTGACCGATGAAATATAGATCACCACCGTGTCTTTCCCATCCGAATCATGGAGCATGGCATAGAGTTCTTTTTCCTTTTCCGCAAACGCTTCCTTGGTCTCAAACTGAAGCCATAATTCATCGCCGCGCCGCGCGGGAACCTGCGCGGCTGCACCGCCACGGCTTGATCCGCCGTCTCCCGCGGATGCCGGACTGCTGCCCGCAGTCCCGCCTGCACCGCGCCGGTATCCTCCGCCCTGCCGGTAAGTGCGCTGTTCCTGTGGCATTCCGTTCTCTGCCTGTTCAAACGTACAGATCTGCTCGCAGACGATCTTGGCGTTTTTATCCTCCTCCACGTTGGCATGTCCGCGGATAAATACCTTCTCATCCTCATTCAGCAGCGTATGATAGCGCTCATACTCGCCAGGGAATACGATCACCTCCACCGTACCGAACAGATCCTCGAGCAATAGAAATGCCATCGTCTTATTATTCTTCGTATATTTGATGTTCTTCTCCGTAATCATTCCGCCGATGATAACCTTCTGGTTATCCCGCAGCTTGACCTCGCCGCTCTCCTCGTCCAGCAGGAAATCCGACGTCACTGCCGATATGATTCTGCGCCATTTCTCCTCGTATTCCTCCAGCGGATGACCGGTCAGATAGATACCGATGACTTCCTTTTCAAAGCCAAGCTTGATCTCCTTGCTGTACTCTCCAACGTTGGGATACTGAATCTCATAGGCTTTTTTCTCCTCCTCCGACACCAGATCAAACAGGCTCATCTGTCCCGCCAGCGACTTCTTTTTCGTCTGCACCTGCTGATCCATCAGAGCGTTGTACACCATCATCATCTGCTGTCTGTTGCCGTCTAAGGTATCGCAGGCACCGGATTTGATGAGATTTTCGACGGTGCGCTTGTTTACCTCAGAGTCCGCCACCCGCTCAATAAAATTCTGCAGGGTACGGTAGGGACCGTTCTGATTCCGCTCCGCTATGATCGCATCCACCACCGAACGCCCGATACTCTTGATCGCATACAGTCCGTAGCGGATGCCGTCTTTCGTCGCCGAAAAACGTCCCTCGCCCTCATTGATATCCGGGGCCAGCACTTTGATTCCCATCTGTCTGCAGGTATAGATATACTCCGCCACCTTCCGCGGGTTATCAATCACGGAGGTCATCAGCGCCGCCATAAATTCCACCGGATAATAATATTTCAGATACGCCGTCTGATATGCGACCACCGCGTATGCCGCCGCATGGGATTTGTTGAATGCGTACTTCGCAAAATCCACCATGGAATCGTAGATCTCATTCGCCGCCTTCTCACTGATACCGTTTGCAATACAGCCTTTGATCCCCTGCTCCTCATTTCCGTAAACGAAATTGTGGCGCTCCGCATTAATGACATACTGCTTTTTCTTACTCATCGCACGGCGGATGTTATCCGCCTGTCCCATGGAATAGCCGGCAAGATTCTGCACGATCTGCATGACCTGCTCCTGGTAGACAATACAGCCATATGTCGGCTCCAGGATCGGTTCCAGTTCCTTGCAGGTGTATGTGATGCTCTCCGGCTCGTTTTTTCCCTTAATGTACTTTGGAATGAAATCCATCGGTCCCGGACGGTACAGAGAGATTCCGGCGATAACATCCTCCAGACTCTGCGGTTTTAACTCCTTCATGAAGTTCTTCATCCCGGCACTTTCAAGCTGGAAGACGCCCTCGCATTTTCCGGTTCCAATCGCATCCAGCACCTTCTTGTCGCCGTAATCAATCTGGATCGCATCCGGATCGCTGTTGTCATTATAATCGATGTGATCGACGTCGATCCGCACACCGTGATTCTTCTCCACAAGGGCAACGGCATCTTTGATTACGGTAAGCGTCCGAAGTCCGAGGAAGTCCATTTTTAACAGACCGAGTTCCTCGATCGTTGTCATGACGAACTGCGTGGTAATCGTGCCGTCTGAAGCTCTGGAAAGCGGTACATACTCATCCATCGCCTTCTGTGAAATCACGACACCCGCCGCATGCATGGACGTATGGCGCGGCAGTCCTTCCAGACGTTTTGCCATATCGATGAGTGTATGCACCGTGTCATCCGTCTCGTACATGGTGCGCAGCTCCGGATTCATGGTAAGCGCCTTATCGATGGTGATGTTCAGTTCGTTTGGAATGTTCTTCGCAATCGTATCACAGAAATTGTACGGCAGATCCATCACACGCCCCACATCGCGGATGACTCCGCGCGCAGCCAGCGTACCGAATGTAACGATCTGCGTCACGCAGTCCTTGCCGTATTTCCCGATTACATAGTCGATGACCTCACTTCGTCTCTCATAGCAGAAATCAATATCAATATCCGGCATCGTGACACGCTCCGGATTTAAAAAACGCTCAAACAGAAGATTATACCGGATCGGATCAATATTGGTGATACCGGTCGTGTAGGAGACAAGACTTCCCGCCGCGCTTCCACGCCCCGGTCCGACCGGGATGCCATGCGTTCTGGCATAATTGATAAAATCCCACACGATCAGAAAGTAATCGACATATCCCATCTTCTGGATAACGGAAAGCTCATAATCAAGCTGCGGCAGCAGCTCGTCATGGCGGTCCGGATAACGCTGGATCAGTCCCTCATGACACAATTTGTTCAGATACGTCCAGGAATCATACCCGTCCGGAACTGTAAAGTGCGGCAGCTTCGTCACGCCGAATTCAATCTCCACATGACACCGGTCTGCAATCTTCTGGGTATTCTCGATTGCCTGCGCGGCATAGGGAAAAAGTGCGCGCATCTCCTCCTCGGATTTGACATAATACTGTCCGCCCTCATAGCGCATCCGGTTCTCATCGGACAACTTTTTCCCTGTCTGCAGGCACAGCAGGATATCATGTGCCTCCCAGTCCTCCGCATAGGTATAGTGCACGTCGTTGGTGGCGACAAGTTCAATACCAAGTTCCTGGCTAAGCCGCATCAGACCGGCATTCACTGTCTTCTGATCCGGAATTCCGTGATCCTGCAGTTCCAGGAAATAATTGCCCTTACCGAAGCATGCCTCATAGCGCTGCGCCGTCTTCTTCGCCTCATCATAAAGACCTCTGACAAGATAACGCTGCACCTCACCTGCCAGACAGGCACTCAACGCAATCAGCCCCTCATGATACTGTTCTAAAAGTTCCATATCGACACGCGGTTTATAGTAGTATCCCTCCACAAATCCCTTCGACACGATCTTCATGAGATTCTGATACCCCTGGTTATTCTCCGCCAACAGCACTAGGTGATAATAGCGATCCTCCCCATGGGACATCTCCCGGTCAAATCTGGAGTTCGGTGCCACGTAGACCTCGCATCCCAAAACCGGATTGATCCCTGCCTTCTTCGCTTCCTTATAAAAATCAATCACGCCGAACATGACACCGTGATCCGTGATGGCTCCCGCTGTCATGCCAAGTTCCTTGATTCGTTTTACATATTCTTTGATTTTATTGGAACCGTCCAGCAGACTGTACTCTGTATGGACGTGTAAATGTGCAAATGACATAATAAATCCTCCGTTTTTTCATTATATTATGAACAACGGAATTATTCAAATCTTTTCACGGATCATTCCCGTGCTTTCCCATAACAGAAATAGATAGACAGACACGTCCCGAAATTGTTTGGTTGATAATAGCGGCAGACCCGCCGCTTAAGAATGAGACAGACTCGTCTCTACATTCCAGACAGGAACTCTTCCACAGTTGTTGAGCGCGCAGCAAGTTTCAGCCACTTTTCCAGTGTCTCATCATCCTGTTCCCCTGCGATGCGCTGCTGCTCTTCTGCCGGAATAGTTCCAAGTTCGGCTGCTAATGACAATATACTCTGTGCTACTTTTGACGCTGCAAATGACTCCGCCATCGGCTTCGCAAGCGTCTCTGCCATCGACTCCGCCATCGGCTTCGCAAGCGTCTCTGCCATCGACTCTGCCATCGACTCCGCAAGCGTCTCTGCCATCGACTCTGCCATCGACTCCGCCATTGACTCCGCTATCGAAGGTGCTATCAATTTTGCCCTTCGCTCCGCTTCCTCACGGATATACTCTTCCATCGTCATATAGCCTGCCTCCAATTTTCGATCACGTTTTAGATATTTGACTCTCTCATGAATATTACGGATTTTTTCATCCGGATGCATCTCTGCAACTTCCTCAGTGCTCTGCTTTAAATACGCAAACAGATGCAGTAGTTCAGGTGTTATGTTCTCCCATATACAAGTACCTCCTCTGTGGGAAGTGCCTGTCTACAAAAATTATTATAAATCATTCTTCCGTCAAATGTCTATTAGGCGAAATCACGAATTGTAATGTCTGCGTTTTCACACAGATGCATTTCTTTTTTATTTATGCTATAATTCGTTCCGTGAATTAGCAGAAAGGATCTGATCCATTATGGGAAAAACAGGACTGATTGTTGAGGGCGGCGGCATGAAATGCGCTTACAGTGCCGGCATTCTCGACAGGTTTTTAGATGATAAAATCACATTCGACTATTGTATCGGCGTCTCTGCCGGAGCTGCCAACACCCTCTCCTACCTTGCCGGCCAGCGCGGCAGAAATCTGCGCTTCTATACCGTACACCTTGACGATCCGCGCTATCTTTCCGTCCGCAGCCTGCTTCGGACCGGGAATCTCTTCGGGCTCGAATATATCTACGGAACGCTGACCAACTCAGACGGTGCCGACCCGATTGACTACGATGCCATCATGAAAAATCCGGCTGAATTTTATATGCCGGCAACGGATGCCCTCACAGGAAAGGCAGCCTATTTTTCCAAGTTCGACATCGTGCGCGACGACTACCGCACCATCATGGCGACCTGCGCGCTTCCTGCGTTCTGCCGCCCGGTCAATGTGAACGGACATTTCTACTACGACGGCGGTGTTGCCGATTCTATCCCGGTACACCATGCCTTAGAACACGGCTGCGACAAGGTTGTCATCATCCTGTCAAATCCGCGCGATTTCGTGAAGCAGCCGGAGGCACACCGGCCGATCTACAAGCGCATGCTGCGCAGATATCCCAAGACCATCGAAGGGATCGACCACCGCCATATCAATTATCAGGCTTCGATTGATCTTTCCAACCGGCTGGAAAAAGAGGGACGTGCCTTAATCTTTGCGCCGAGCCGCCATCTGCCGCTTGGCACTTTCTCCAGGGACGCTGCCCTAGAGCAGAAGCTTTATGATCTTGGAGTATCTGATTATGAAGCAAAACGCGCTGCCCTGCAGGAGTTTTTAAAGGCGCAGGGTCACTCATAGGTTTTCTTTAAAAATGCCTCTGCCCCCTCCTGTGTTTTTTCCATGAATTCCCCTATATCCGTCCAGCGGAGCAGAAGTGTATCTTCCGTATAGCCCTGCTTCTTAAAATAAGTTTGGGCATACTGTTGATACGCCTCCTCTGTCAGCGGGTTTCCGTCCGCATCCTTACAGACAATCTGCGCCTCCCCTTCATCACCGCTGTTCCCCGCCACATACAGCCATGACATGGTTGCCAGAGTCTCCACCTTAATCTCATCCTCCAAAACAGACATGGCGTCTGTCGCATAGAGATGCTCCGCTGGCGAAACCCTCAAATCATCATACACAATATAATATTCCTGCAAAGTTTCTTTCGTTTCTTTCCGATACACGGTAAGCTCATCCGCAATCAAATCCGGTTGGGAATCCCCCTCTACAAAAGACGTCTTCAGTTCCTTTAACGTGCCATTCTCCTCCACCCTGTAAAACCTGCTGTACGTATAGATTCCGGTTCCCCCACAGTTCGATACAATCAGCTCCAGTCTGCCATCGTGATCAAGATCTGCTATCGCAAACTGATACATCTCATCTGCGTAATCTGGATCATTCACCCACTGATTCCTTGTCCGCGCAATGACGGCAAGCTGATCGTCCGCATCCTCCACATCGGAATTTTCTGTCTGCTCTTCCGCCTGTGCAATACTTTGTATCTTCTCTGTCTCATCTGAGGAATTTAACTGAGCTTCCTTCGTCTCTCGCTCCGTCTCTCCCATCCCGTCTGCGTGCGGTAAAGCCGTCCCGCACCCGGCAGTTATCGCACAGATAAGCATTCCTGCTATCATGATCTTCCTGTTTTTCATCGCTCCTGTCCCACTTTTGAAAAATACATCGGTATCTATCCTTTTAAAATATGTAGTATCTGTTTTATTTTAATGACTTCACAGGCATTTTTCAATCTTTCGTTTCACTCAAGAACAACGTGTGCGCTTGCCGCACACTTGCGCGCCCTCGCGGTATGCAAAGCATTATTTACCTCACCGCGAGGTGCGCATCCTCGCGGAGCGTTTTTGTGTAATAGGAACGAAGTTCCCTATTACACAAAAAAAGGGGCGGAGGCTTTCTGCCTCCGTCCCTCTTCTCTGTTCCTGTTTTAGATCAACCCTCACGCTTTCACTGCTGCCGTCAGTTCATTTCCGGAGACATCAATCAGAATCGTATCTCCCTCCCTGACTTTATCCGCAAGAATCAGCTTTGCGGAAAGTGTCTCCACATGCTTCTGTAAGAACCGCTTTAACGGTCTTGCACCGTAGATCGGATCATATCCGTTTTCCACGATATACTGCTTTGCCGCATCGGTCAGCTCCACCGTGATCTCACGGTCTGCCAGACGTTTGTTGAGATCTGCAACCAGAAGGTTGATGATGTTACCGATGTTGTCCTTCGTCAGCGGCTTAAACATAATAATCTCATCCAGACGGTTCAAAAACTCCGGACGGAAATGTCCGCGCAGTTCGTCCATAACTGCCGCTTCGCACTCCGGATTGATATCCCCGTCTGCATCGATGCCCTCAAGCAGATGTGCTGATCCAAGGTTCGATGTCATGATGATGATTGTATTCTTAAAATCGACGGTACGTCCCTGTGAATCTGTGATTCGTCCATCGTCCAGTACCTGCAACAGAACGTTGAACACATCCGGATGTGCCTTCTCCACCTCATCAAACAATACCACCGAATACGGCTTTCTGCGCACTGCCTCGGTCAGCTGTCCACCCTCATCGTATCCGACATATCCTGGAGGCGCTCCGATCAGACGGGAGACGGAATATTTCTCCATATACTCACTCATATCAAGACGCACCATATTCGACTCATCATCGAAGAGACTTGCTGCAAGCGCCTTTGCAAGCTCTGTCTTACCAACACCGGTCGGTCCTAAGAACAGGAATGATCCGATCGGCTTACTCGGGTCTTTGATACCTGCTTTGGAACGGATGATTGCTTCCGTCACTTTCGTGACGCCCTCATCCTGGCCGATGACACGTTTGTGCAGTTCCTCGTCGAGATGCAGCGTCTTGTTACGCTCGCTCTCCGTCAGCTTTGCCACCGGAATTCCTGTCCATCTGGAGATGATCCGCGCAATCTCTTCCTCACTGACGTTTTCATGCACCAGGGAAAGGTCGCGTTTCTTCACGGCTTCCTCCTCGATCTCCAACTGCTTCTGTAGCTGTGGCAGCTTGCCGTACTGCAATTCGGCTGCCTTCTCCAGATCGTACTTCTGCTGTGCCATCTTGATCTCATTCTTGACCGCTTCGATCTCCTCACGCAGCTTCTGTACTTTTTCTACCGACTTTTTCTCATTCTCCCACTGCGCTTTCTTCGTGTTGAATTCATCGCGCAGCTCTGCCAGTTCTTTCTGCAGATTTGCCAGACGCTCCTGGCTCAGACGGTCGGTCTCCTTTTTCAGCGCTGTCTCCTCAATCTCCATCTGCATGACACGGCGGTTCAACTCGTCCAGTTCCGTCGGCATGGAATCCAGCTCGGTCTTGATCAGCGCGCACGCCTCATCGACCAGATCGATCGCTTTATCCGGAAGAAAACGATCCGAAATATAACGGTTGGAGAGCACTGCTGCCGATACCAGCGCAGAATCTGTAATCTTAACTCCATGGAAAACCTCGTAGCGCTCCTTCAATCCACGCAGAATGGAGATGGTATCCTCGACCGTCGGCTCATCCACCATTACCGGCTGGAAACGACGCTCGAGCGCCGCATCTTTTTCAATGTATTCGCGGTACTCATCCAGGGTCGTCGCACCGATACAATGCAGTTCACCACGCGCAAGCATCGGCTTTAACAGCTGTCCGGCATCCATCGCACCATCCGTCTTGCCCGCACCCACGATCGTGTGAAGCTCATCAATGAACAGGATAATCTGTCCCTCGGAACTTTTCACCTCATCAAGCACTGCCTTTAACCGCTCCTCGAATTCACCGCGGTATTTTGCACCTGCGATTAACGCACCCATATCCAGTGCAAACAATTTCTTGTCCTTTAAGCCCTCCGGCACATCGCCTTTTACAATTCGCTGGGCAAGCCCCTCGACAACAGCCGTCTTGCCGACACCCGGCTCACCGATCAGCACCGGGTTGTTTTTCGTCTTACGGGACAGAATCCGCACGACATTCCGGATCTCATCATCACGTCCGATGACCGGATCCAGCTTCTGGTCTCTCGCACGGGCTACCATATCATACCCGTACTTCTCCAGCGTGTCGTAGGTTGCTTCCGGATTGTCCGATGTCACGCGCTGATTGCCGCGGACTGTCGAGAGCGCCTGCAAAAACCGTTCTCTGGTAATGCCATACTCCTTAAAGATCTCCTTCAATGCCTTATTCGGATACTTGATCAGCGCCAGGAACAGATGCTCGACAGAAACATACTCGTCCCCCATCTGCTTCGCCTCATCCTCGGCATGAATGAGCACCTTATTTAAATCCTGTCCGACATAGACCTGACCGCCGGACACCTTGACACGCGCTGCCAGATGCCGCTCGGCGTTATCCATGAAGTGCTCCTTCTGAATCTCCATCTTCTCAATCAGCTTCGGAATCAGTCCATCCTCCTGCCGCATAAGTGCAACCAGAAGATGCTCCTGCTCGATCTCCTGATTTCCATATTCATAGGCAAGCTTCTCGCAATCGTTAATGGCTTCCACTGACTTTTGTGTAAATTTCTGAATGTTCATAAGCGTACCTCTCTTTCTCTTCCTATGATATACAGGCGGCACATATCTATGCGCCGCCTGCTTTGTTCTCCCTGTTACAATTATGTTATAGCACCAGTTGTTAGCACTGTCAATAGGCGAGTGCTAATTTTTTCAGATAATTTTACCGACAGCAGAAGCAGGGACTTCCTGCCTAATATGGTCTGCTCTCCAACAGCTCCGAGAGATCCATCTCACAGTCAAAATATGTCTCCTCCACATACTGGATCTTCTCCACGCTTTCCCCCGCCTCCAGGCGGCGGATCGTCTCCTCCACAAGCGGGGCTGTCAGCGGATTGCATTCAAAATCAGCCGCGATGTCCCCGGTCTGGATTGCCTTGAGGGCATCCCTTACCGCATCAAAGGACAGGATAATAATGTCCCCGTCACTGCCAATCGTCCTGCCCGCCTCCCGGATCGCCTCGATAGCGCCAAAGGTCATATTGTCATTCTCGCTGATTACAACATCAATATCCTCGTATTTTTCGAGAAATTCCTTCATAACCTCCTGCCCCTTTGCCTGCGTGAAATCCCCCGACTGGCGCTCCAGCATCACCCAGTTTTCATTCTGCTGGAGAACCTCTGCGAATCCGTCTGTCCGCCCGATCTGTGCAGAGGAGCCCAGCGTCCCCTGGAGAGATACGATATGAACTGTCTCCCCGCTCCGCCCCTGCTTTTCCAGATAATTCTCCAGCCAGTGCCCGGCGTTCCTGCCCTCCTCCGCGAAGTCACTGCCCACCCAGCATGTATACAGGCTGTCGTCCTCCATCTCCGTCCTGCGGTCAGACAGAATCACCGGGATTCCGGCTTCCTTCGCCTCCTCCAGAACGGATTCCCAGCCTGTCTCCACAATCGGGTCGAGCACGATATAATCCACCTCCTGCAGGATCAGATTGCGGATTGCCTTCACCTGGTTCTCCTGCTTCTGCTGTCCGTCCTCGAAGATCAGATAGTAGCCGTTTTCCTGCGTGAACACATCCTTAAAGGACTGTGTGTTGGTGGTTCTCCAGTCGGATTCCGAGCCGACCTGCACATATCCGACCACAATATAGCCGTCCTGCTGCATCGTCTGCTCCGTATCCAGCTGTCCCGCAGTCTCTCTCTGTTCCACACTCCCACAGCCGGCTGTAAAGAGCAGCTGGCTGGCAAGCAACGCCGCCGCGATTCCTTTTTTTCCCACAGTCCTCTTCTGAAATATGTTCATATTCCTCCCGCCTTTTCTCCTGCCGGCTGCACCTCCTGCCCGGGGTGCTTTTTTAACGCAGCACGGTATTTTCCCATAGATGAGCCAAAAGGCTGCCGCATGAAGCGGACAGCCCCTGGACAGCCTTGTTTTTATTTGCTCTTCTCTTTGATCTTTGCAAAGATACTCTGTAATACGATGAAGAAGCAGAGCAGCGCAGCCACCGCAATGTTGGACCACGAGCTGAGCAGCTTGCCGTTCGTCTTCACCAGTGTGGAAATCGTTCCGTTGATAAGTACACCAAAGAAGGAGCCGATGACATTTCCCACACCGCCTGTCAATAATGTACCGCCGATAACGGAGGAAGCAATGGCATCCATCTCAAGTCCGAGTGCCTGCTGCACATTTCCCGACATCGTGTTCAGGCAGTAGCAGATGCCGCCGATCGAGCAGAGGAATGAGGAAAGCACATACGCCTTCAGCTTCGTCTTCTTCACGTCCAGTCCCATCATGGTCGCCGACTGCTCACTTCCGCCGACTGCGTAAAGGCTTCTGCCGAACTTGGTATAGCGGAGCATGAAAAATACGGCTATCAGCACGAGCAGCGCCACGATTACCGATACACGGATAAACGGAACCTGCACCACGCCCTTGTTGTTGGTATAGGAGCCAAACGGAAGGCTGATCTTCGTATTGGCAAGCTTTACAAAAAATGCATTGCTGCTGATGGAGATCTGTTCCGTGCTGATCACGGCTGTCATGCCTCTGGCGAAGAACATTCCCGCCATTGTCACAATGAACGGCTGGATATTCAGATAGCCGACACAGAAGCCCTGCACCACGCCGAACACAATCCCGATGGCAAGCACAAGTATGCAGAGCAGAACCGCATTCATGTTCCAGCGCTCCATGCCGACGGCAAGAATCATGCAGTCCATGGCAACCAGCGAGCCAACGGAAATATCGATGCCGCCGGTCAGCATCACGCAGGTCATTCCACAGGTGATGCAGAGCAGACCCGCATTATTGATAAGGATGTTCAAAAACGTCTGCAGATGTGTGAAACCCTTATTGGAATAAATCACACAGCCCACGGCATACATCACAAAAAATAACGCGATGGTAATTATCAGAAGAACCGTATTTCCATTTAATTTTTTCGCTTTCATTATGCAGCACCTCCTTTGGCAAGCTGTCTCCTTACAGACATTTTTTTCATAAATGCCTTAAACGGAGGTGCCTGGATTGCCACAATAATGATAACAATGACCGCCTTGTACACCGGTGCCTGCTCGGTCGAGATGCCGAGCGCATACAGGGTGGTGCTGATCGCCTGGATGGTGTACGCACCGATAATAGAGCCTGCCAGCCGGAACTTTCCGCCGCCGAGGCTGTTGCCGCCGAGTGCAACTGCCAGAATCGCATCCAGCTCGAAGTTCAGTCCGATGTTGTTGGAATCCGCAGAGCTGATCCGGGAGGAAGCAACAATGCCGGCAATTCCTGCACACAATCCGCAGACAACATAGCACAGGAAAATGATGCGCTCGGAATTGATGCCCGCGATGCGGGAAGCCTTCTTATTGATGCCGACGCTCTGGATATATAAGCCCAGTGCGGTCTTGCGGAGCACCAGCGATGTGATCAGGATGCACACGATGGCAACCACGATCGGTGTCGGCATAAATCCGAGATAGCCGCCGAAGATTTTGAAGGAATCATCCCGGACGTATACGATCATGTTGTTGCAGAGCAGAAGTCCGATTGCCCTCGCCGCCGAAAACAGGATCAGCGTTGCCACCATCGGCTGCACATTCAGATACGATACCAGAAAACCGTTAAACGCACCGCAGGCACATCCCATCAGGATGCCGCCAAGCACACCGACGATCAGCGGCGCTGCAAGGCTGTTGGTGGAGGACACGCCGTAGCCTGCCAGAAGCATGCAGCAGAACGATGCCGCCAGTGACATGACCGAGCCGACGGAAATATCCGTTCCTGCCGAGCAGGACACAACCAGCGTCATGCCGATGGCAAGAATGGCAATCTCACTGCCGCGGTTTAAAATATCAATGATGCGTCCGTACAATACCCCGTTGCGGATGGAGATGGTAAAAAAGTTAAATGCAAAATTTCCTGCCATCACATCATAGATGATATTTACCGCCATCACCAGTATCATACAGAAAATCGGTAAAAACAACGGCTGGCTGACCAGCTTCTTAAACTTACTCATTCCTGCCACCTCCTGCTATGGACTGCATTACATGCCCCTGGGTCAGTTCCTCAGTGATCTCTCCCACTTCCTGACCATCCCTTAATACCACCAGCTTGGAGCATGTTCTGAGCATCTCCTCAATCTCGGAAGAGATGAAGATCAGACTCTTTCCCTGATCCGCAAGCTCGATCACAAGCTTCTGGATCTCAGTCTTTGTCCCGACATCGATACCTCTGGTCGGCTCATCCAGAATAAGGAATTCCGGATCTGTGGCAAGCCAGCGTGCCAGAATCACCTTCTGCTGGTTTCCGCCGGAGAGCTGCCCGATCAGGGTCTCCCTGCTCGCCGTCTTGATCTGCAGCAGCTCGATATACTTGTCTGCGATCTCGTTCTGTCTGCTCATTGGAAGCAGCTTAAACATTCCGCGCTTTGCCTGCATTGCCAGAATTATATTTTCTCGTACAGATAAGTCTGCGATAATGCCCTCTGCCTTTCTGTCGTCCGGAAGAAGTCCCATTCCAAGATTCATCGCATCAATCGGCGCATTGATCTTTGCCTCTTTTCCGTTGACAAACAGCTTACCTGTCTGGTTTTTATCCGCTCCATAGATGACACGCGCCAGCTCACTGCGTCCCGAGCCAAGCAGACCTGTCAGTCCCACGACCTCACCCTTATGTATCTGTAAATCAAACGGCTTGATCTTTCCCTTGTGGCTCATGCCCTGCGCATCGATAACCACCGGCACATTGGTGTAATCCTTCTTCTCTTCTGATTTTACAGCTGCAAGGTCATCAAAATCCTTGCCCATCATCGCTGCAACCAGCTTTACCCTTGGCAGCTCCTCAATCGGATATTCTCCGACCAGTATGCCGTTCCGGAGCACTGTGATCCGGTCACAGACTGCGTATACCTGCTCCAGAAAGTGTGTCACAAACACAATCGCCACACCCTTTTCCTTCAGCTGCCGCATAAGAACGAACAGCTTTTCAACCTCATGGTCATCCAGGGAGGATGTCGGCTCGTCTAAAATCAGTACCTTACAATCCATATCCACCGCTCTTGCAATCGCAATCATCTGCTGGAGCGCCAGTGAATACTCTTCCAGATTTTTGGTTACGTCAATATCAAGATCCAGGCTCTTAATAATCCTGTTGGATTTTGCTGTCATCGTCTTCCAGTCGATGGTTCCAAGCTTTGTCTTCGGCTCCCTGCCGATAAATAAATTTTCTGCCACACTCAAATTCGGGCAAAGATTGACTTCCTGATACACCGTGGATATGCCCTTTTTCTGTGCATCCAGGGTCGAATGATTGACCACCGGTCCATCGATCCCGTCAACGCGTATTTCTCCCGCATCGAACGCGTTGATTCCGGTCAGACACTTGATCAGTGTAGATTTCCCGGCACCATTTTCTCCCATCAGTGCCATGATCTCGCCCTTCCGCAGTGTAAGATCCACATTGTCCAGTGCCTTTACACCCGGAAATGTCATGGTAATCCCCCGCATGGTCAGTACCACATTATGCTCCATTTTACTCCACCCTTTCCTTAAAATTGGGAGAGACCAACCGGCCTCCCCCATTACAAATTCCCTGTCTGTGAAGCAGCTTCTTCTCTGTCCCTGCTATAATGTTTGTCCTGTTGCCAGACCGTCTTAATACTGTGCGTCAACGATCTCCTGTGTAACCACGGTAAGCTCCTGCTCCTCGCCGTTTACCGTGATGGATGAAAGGATGTCCTCATTTACATACCAGTGCTCAACCATGTATACTTCCTTGTCAGGTGTGCTGCCGGACTCTAACTGCTGGATAACATCCTCTACAAACGGAGCTGCAAGCGGGTTGCACTCGAAGTCTGCATTGATGTCGCCGGACATTACATACTCAAGACCTGCGGTGCAGGCATCGAAGGAAATCAGGATCACGTCTCCGTCCACACCATAGGAGATACCTGCTGCCTTCATGGCATCCATCGCACCAAATGCCTCGTTATCGTTCTGGCATACCACTACATTGAACTGTCCCTCGTAGCTCTTGATGTAAGACTCCATAACCTCCTGTCCACCAGCCTGTGTGAAATCACCGGTCTGGGAATCCAGAATGTTCCAGCCGTTTGCATCTGCGATCTCCTTGAAGCCGTCCGTACGTCCGATCTGTGCGGAAGCACCGGTTGTTCCCTCGATAACGAGCACGTTCACGTCGCTGATGCCCTTTGCATCCGTGTAAGCCTTTAACCACTCACCTGCTGCAAGACCCTCATTCTTGAAGTTGGAGCCTACCCATGAAATATATTTGTCCGAATCATCAATCGTACGGTCAATGACGATAACCGGAATACCTGCCTCCTCGCACTCTGTCAGTACCGTGTCCCAGCCTGTCGATACGATCGGGTCGATGATGATGTAATCCACATCCTGCTCGATGAAGCCACGTACTGCCTCCAGCTGGACTGCCGAATCCTGGTCGCAGTCAACGAACTGGAGATCATATCCGTTCTCTGCCGAGAAGATGGACTGTGCGGAATTCGTGGATGCGGTACGCCAGTCAGACTCATGGCCAACCTGTGCAAAGCCGATTGTGATTACATCCCCGTCAGCTGCGTCTGCCGCATCTGCTGCGTCAGAAGCATCCGCTGCTTCGCTGTCCGCTGCCGTATTTGCGTCTGCTGCATCTGCTGCCGTTGTGTTGCTGCTGTCAGCAGCCTCCTCGCTTCCGCAGCCTGCCAGTAAGGTTGCGCCCATTGCCATGCACATCAGTACACTCACTAACTTTTTTTTCATTTTAAAAACCTCCCAAAGTTTTTATTAGATTTGGTTAAGTCCTTAACCATGTACCTATTATAGCTTTCGGACAGTTTAAAAAATACCGACTGGCTTTTGAAATAAGTATAATTTTTTACTAAATTATGAACAGCTCATTCACAATTTTGCCGTATTTTCCTCAAAAGGTGTAATTTTTTTTGGAAATGTTGCGTTTTCTTTTGATTTTCTCTGCCCGGCACGGAATCCGCACCCAGATCTCGGTGCCCTGCCCGTAGGTGCTCTGTATCTTCAGTCCATACTCCCTGCCATAATTGAGCTGGATACGCTGGTTGACATTGAACAGTCCGAAGCCGCCCGTCTCCTCCGGCTCCTGCTCCCCGTCGCGGAGCATGGCGCACACCTGCGCAAGCCGCGCACCGTCCATTCCGATTCCGTCATCCTGCACCTTGAAAATCATGACATCCTGGCAGAGTGCACCGGACACCCGGATATGTCCGCCGCCGCGCTTGTTCTTGATGCCGTGGTAGAGCGCATTCTCCACAAGCGGCTGAAGCGTCAGCTTGATGATCTCATATTCATAGAGCTCCTCCGGAATCGCAATCTCATATTCCAGTATATCCCTGTAGCGGAACTGCTGGATCTCTAAGTAGCTGCGGATGTGCTGCTCCTCCTCCTTTACCGTGATGAACTCCCGCCCCTTGCTTAAGGTTGTCCGAAAAAAGCTTGACAGGGACGACACCATCCTCACGACCTGCTCCGTGTCCTTCGCCTCCGCGAGCCAGATGATATTGTCCAGTGTATTGTACAGAAAATGCGGGTTGATCTGCTCCTGCAGCACGCGCAGCTCCGCCGCGCGCAGATTCAGCTCCTCCACGCGTATATCCTCCACGAGATGCCCGATCTCCTCCACCATCTGGTTAAAGCTGCTGTTCAGAACCGAGAGCTCATCCAGCTCCTCGTCCTGCGCCCGGATCGCAAAATCCCCGCTTCCCGCTGCCTGCGCAGCCTCACACAGCCGCTGGATGGGCTCCGTGATGCCCCGCACAATCCTCCTGCTGACCATCCATGCCCCGAGCAGTATCAGGACGAGAATCACTGTGATCGCCGTGATGGCACTCTCCACATCCGCGCGGATTCCCATCCGCAGCTCCTCCATGTTCGTTGTCTCATAGTAGATATAATACTGGATCTGCTCCTGTATCAGCTCCGTCAGGACGCGGATATTCAGATCCAGACGCTCCATGTTCGTCTCATAAAGCCCGGTCACGAGCGCATCCTTCTCGATCTCCTCCACACGATTCTCCAGCGTGTCAAGACTCTTTAGTATGCTTGACAGCCGGTTCGCGGCGTACTCGGAATCTGCCTCCTCATAGAGCTCGCCGAACACCTCCCGCGCGGCCTGTATCATCCGGTGCGGCTGCTCCGTGTCCACCAGCTCCTCGGCACGCTCCGAATTGACTACGATAATATACATCACGTAGTCCATGTCCTCCTTGAAATTGATGTTGTACGCGTTTGCCTTTGTGATTCTCCTGACAATCCCGTCATACTCGGAGGAAATCTTGTTCGTCATAATCAGAAGATACGCCAGAAGTATGGTCAGCGGCACCACACAGATCAGCAGCAGCATATAGAGCCTGCTCTTTAGTGAAAATCCTCTCTTCAATATCCATCTCCCCTTTTACCCTCTGCTGCGGTACTCACCCGGTGTGCAGCCCTGCGTCTTCTTGAACAGGTTGCTGAAATAATGCGCATCCCGGTAGCCCACCTCAAAGGCAATCTCCGTTACCTTCTTTCCCGTCGTCCTGAGCAGCTCCTTCGCTTTTTCCATGCGGATTCTTGTAAGGTATTCTACAAACGTCTCCCCCATTTCCTGACCGAATACCGTGCTGAAATGGCTCGGACTCAGATTTACCTCCGCTGCGACCATATTCAGGGAAATCCCATCCTTCTCAAAATGATCGTTGATGTAGGTCTTTGCCTTCTGCATGATGCCGTCGTATTTTCCGTCCACCGCCTCACTGCGCAAATCCAGCACCGCCGAAAAAAGCTTCTTAATATATTCCCTGGTCTGCTCAACCGTGGTCAGGTAGGCTACCATATCCTTCGCATCGCCGCACCGCTCCACGAGATCCCTGCTCTTGTAACCGCTCTTCTCCAGAACGGAAACCGCCGTCACATACAGATCCATCACCACGTACTGGCGCAGGAAGATAGACTTTACATTGCCGTCCCCGAGCTGTGCAAAGTAATCCTCCACGAAGCCGGACACCTCCTCCCTAGTGCCCGTGTACAGAAAAGCCTCTGCCTGCCGCTGACTCAGGCTGGAGATATTCAGTTCCCCGAGCTTTACATCCTCCAGAACCTCCGCCGCAGTCTCCCCCGGCGTCTCCTCCTCAAGGATCTGGTTGCGCTCTACCGAATAGCGTCTGGAAAAGCACAGGTTGGTCTGCCGGTAGCACTGCTGCAGCTCGCTGAAACGCTCCACCGGTGTCCCGAGCGCCGCGACATACTCCACCGCCGTCTCTCTCCGGAAATACTCTGCCAGCAGGCTTTTTACCTGCTCTGTCGTCTCCGCGAGAGACTGCTGCCCTGTGCCCTTCAGCACAAAATCGTACTCCGCCCGGCTCTGCTTTGCGACAATCAGATTGCCGGACTGCTCCATGTACTTCTCCAGCTCCTGCTCGAAGGCTTTTATCTTCTCCGGCAGGACATCCTCCTTCTCCTCGGAGAACAGCTGGAGCAGCATGATATTGTACTGCTCCGCAATCAGCTCAAGTCCCAGCTCCTTCGCCTCCTGGAACACCGACGCATAGGTATGCTTTCCGGAGACCATGTGCCGGAACAGCCGCTGCCTGCCGGCAGATCTCGCCTCCTCCGGCGCCTGCTGCTTCTGCTTCCCGCGCTCCTCCTCGATCTTCTGACCGATCTTCTTGAGTGTCCCGATCAGCTGTGCACCCGTGACCGGCTTCACCAGATAATCCGTGATTCCGATGTCGATTGCCTCTTTTGCATACTGGAACTCGTCATACCCGCTCAGGAGTATGATCTTGGTCTCCGGCAGCTCGTGCTTCACGAGACGGCTCAGCTCCAGTCCATCCATGAACGGCATCTTAATGTCCGTGATCAGAATATCCGGTCTCGTCTTCTGGATGATCGGATAGGCGAGTTCCCCGTCGCCCGCGTCACCGACAAATTCAAAGCCTTCCCCCTGCCAGTCGATGTTGTTCTTTATGCCCTCCCGCATAACGATCTCATCTTCCGCTAAAAAAACCTTTAACATATGAAATTCCCCTCAATACATTTTCCTGTAAAAACCATTGTAAATTCATTTTATCACACCTGCGAACAAAAAACACAGAAGATTTTGACTGTCCGGGATGCCTATCACCGGATTCTGCTCGATGCAGTCGATACCCTCGTGCAGAAATGTCCCCCCGCATACGCAGGACTTCCGGCGCTCAGGGAACGCATCTATTTAGGTATCCAGCTTCTGGAAAGCTTTGCGCACACCCGGCTGGAGACTTCCCTCTGCAGTCAGTTTGATATGGAATCCATGCAGACACTCTGCCTCCGGATTGCAGTGGAGCTGCTGACACCGCCGCATCAGACGGGATCCGATACGGCAGTGTCATGTTCACACTAATCTTATGAAAACGCCCTGCGGTCTTAAGCTTCCGTGCTCCAATCCGTTCGCGAACAGGCAGTCCTCCGGCTCCGGCAGTTCCCGCTCCCCTGTCCGCACCGGTTCCTCCCCGGCGTTAATGCAGACCTCCAGCGTTTTTTGTCCTTCTTTTTTCTTATAATAATGTAACAATCTGGAATCCTCTCTGACATCCCATACCACTTTTCCGCTCCTTGTCTGCGGATACTGCCTGCGCATCGCAATCAGCTGCTTTACCTGTCCGGTCAGTTCCGCAAAGCTGCCCGCATCGATCTCCTCCCACGGCATGCACTTCCGGTTCGCCTTCGTGCCGCCTCCGTCCATACCGATCTCGGTGCCGTAGTAGATGCCCGGCGCGCCCTGCATGGTGAACAGAACTGTAAGCTGTGCCAGAAACGTATCCGCATTGCCGTGACATCTCTCCATCAGACGGTCCGTATCATGGGAATCTAACAGATTAAACAGCACGCGGTTCACCTGCTCGTAGTACATGCTGTAGCACTGGTTGATGCCATGCATAAAATCTGTTCCGCTCTGTGTCTTATCTGCCCAGAAGTTATTCACGCACGCCAGAAACGGGTAGTTCATCGTCGAATCATACTCGTCGCCGAGCAGCCATGGGAAAGCATCATGCCAGATCTCTCCGAGCAGGAAAAGCTTTGGATTGCACTTTTTCAATTCCAGACGCAGATGTTTTAAAAATGTATGTGAAATCTCGTTGCCGACATCAAAACGGATTCCGTCAACCTTCCAGTCACATACCCAGTGCTTCGCAATGCCGGTCAGATACTCCATCACGTCCGGCTCACTGGTATCAAATTTTGGCATATTGTCGACAAACGCAAAGGAAAAATAATCCCCCCGCTTCGTCGCATGGGTCTGCGCATCGATCGGCCAGCGGTTCACGCAAAACCAGTGGTAGTAGCTGGACTGCGGTCCCTTTTCCAGCACGTCCTGCCAGAGCGCGCACTTTGCCCCGCAATGATTAAATACCGCATCGATCATCACACGGAGTCCCAGCGCATGCGCCTCCGCAATCAACACCTTCAGTTCTTCCTCCGTGCCGAGATCCGGCTCCACGCTGTGGTAGTCGATCGTGTCGTACCGGTGGTTGGAATCCGACCACAGAATCGGATTTAAGTAAATACCTCCGACGCCGAGGTCTGCAATATAGGCAAGGCGGCTGCGGATTCCCGCCAGATCACCCCCGTAAAACTCCTTCCAGGTTGCATCCTCCTGACAAGCCCATTCCCGGCAGGAATGACGCTTTTCTCCCGGATTTTTTCTGCAGAAACGATCCGGGAAAATCTGATACCACACGATATTCTCCGCCCATTCCGGCACCTTCATAACATCTGCCCGGTTCATCCACGGATAGATAAAACGCTGGATCATCCGGTCCGCAGGAAAATTCTCTCCCGCTTTCACAAATCCATCCTCATACAGGCAGACGCTCTCCCCGCCGCCGTTGATCTCAAAATGGTACTTGACCCTGCGGTACGCCGGTGTGAGGACGGCACTGTATACATTTCGGTGCGCCAGTTCCCGCTCCAGTTCCATCGGCACCCGCTCGCCCTGCCAGTTCTGCTCGTTCTCGGCAATCCCGGCGGAATACGGGTCGCCCGCCCAGAGGATCACCTCGTCCACATCTTTTCCTGTCTGAATACTTATTTTTAAATGTCTCTCATCAAGCGGATAGCAGTCTAAAAAATACGCCCGATGTGTAATTTCTGCCAGATTCATAGTTTTCCCCCTGTACAAATTTGCTGCAGATCTCCTGTCAGCTGCTCCGGGAACTCCGGATTTCTATTCTACGCACAGTATATCTCTGCGAGGGGAATTTTTCTCACACTATCAATCGCGTAACCTGTACAAAACAATCATTTTTTCTTTCACTTCTATCACAGCATCCGGTCGGAAAGCAGTTTGCTTCCCTCTTCGTAATCCAGGTTCTCATATGCCGCATGCAGTTCTGTCAACAGTTCCCGTTCCTCCGCTGTCAGATGGGCACGCGCAAACCGGGAAAGTCCCTGCTCAATCCCGTTTAAATCACACGCATCAAAAGCTTCCCTAAGCTGCGCCAGAATCTGCTGTTTTTCCTCCGGTATGTCCTCTGCCGTGGCTGCGCCTTCCCCCTGTATCTCCTGCGGCAGATTCTTTAATTCATCCTCGACACTCTCTAACGTGTGCCGGATCGTCTCCAAAAACTCTGTCATATGCTTTTCCATGTACCGGATATTTTCTGTCTTTGCCGCCATTTCCATGATTTCTGCGCTCTCGCTTAACGCCTGTCTGCCGATCTGCTGGCTGGCGCCCTTGATTCCGTGCACTTTCGTTCCGAAAAGCTCCAGCTGCTCCGGCACATAGCCCGGCAGTTCTGCTGCAAGCGATCCCGTCTCCTGCAAAAACGTCTGCAAGAGACGGCGGTATGCCCCATGGTTCATCTGCGCGTGAAGCAGGAAATCCCTGCGCTCTGCGACAGGCAGATAAGTCTCAATCACTTTCTTTAGCTCTGACACATCGATCGGCTTGTCCAGATACGCCGTAAATTCCGGTCTGCGATTCCGATGCTTTAACTCCGCGGTAATATCAGCAGTCATAAGTACCATTGGGATATCGCAAAACTGGCGGATCTCCTTCGCCGCTTCATCGCCATTTTTTTCCGGCATCCTCTGATCCAGAAAAATCAGCTGATACTCCTTCCGCGCTGCCGCCTCCACAGCCTCCTTTCCGTTGCGCACAACGTCCAGCATAAACTGCCACGGCGCTGCCAGTTCCTGGAAAATCTCCTGATTGATCCGCATATCATCCGCGAGCAGAACGCGTGCCCCCGGATAGATCCATGTCGGCCGGATCCGCTCCGTATAGACCACCGACTCGCGCAGCAGACTGTCCGTCGTATAGCACACCGCATCATGCAGGGTGCTTCCGCACACCTTCTGCCGGATTTCCACAGTAACCGTGGTTCCCCTGGTGCCGTTGCTCTCGGCGCGGACACTGCCTCCCATACGGTTTGCAAGTTCCTTTACAATGCTAAGTCCCAGTCCGTTTCCCGACTGTCCGCTCTCTGCCGCATAGCTCACATACGAATCAAATCCCTGCCGCAGCTGTTCGCTTGTCATTCCGGTGCCGGTGTCCGACACCCTGCAGCGGACCATCACATCCGAGGAATCCCGGATTGCCTCACAGGTAATCACACAGCGGATCTCGCCCTCCTCTGTGAACTTGACCGCATTTGCGAGCAGATTCTGCAATATTTCCCGGACGCGCATGGCATCCCCATACATTTTCTCCGGGAATTCTCCCTGTATACAGGCCTCAAACCACACCCTCTTCGACTGCAGATTGATGACACACATGTGTGCCACCTCCTCGAGCACCTGATCCAGCCGGTAGCACTCCGCCATCAGCTCGAACTTTCCTGCCTCAATTCTGGAATAGTCAAGAATCGCATTCACCTGTTCCACAAGGCTGTTCCCAGCTCCCTTGATGTGAAGCAGGAGTGCACGGTCACTTGCCGTGAGTTCCTTGCGGCTGCTTAAAATATCCGTGATTCCGATGATGGCGTGCAGCGGGCTTTTCAGGTCATGGCTCATCTGCGCGAGGAAATCACTTTTCCGCGCCGTCTGCATCTCTGCTTTTCCCTTTAATGCCTGCATCAGCTGCGTCTCTTTTTTCGGGCTGGTAATATCCCAGGCACCGAGAATATATCCACGAAGCCTCCCTGAATAGTACACCGGCGTACACTGACACTGATAATACTGTCCGTTCTTCTCGATCTCCCGGCTCTTTTTTCCCTCCTGTATGGACTTCGCCAGCTCCTCCGCCTCCTGCATGTATCCGCGGTGCCTGCGGCTGTCTCTCTCATACAACTGCATCGGACCCGCAAACAGACTTCTGCCGCTGCGGTTCGCATCAACGCAATAAAAATTGGTATCCAGCAGTACCACTGCCGTATCCGAGTCATCGTACAGCCGCTCGCGCAGAAGCTCGCCCGTATCCATCAGCTGATCCGTCTGGATCAGATAATGAACCGCACCGCAGACACCGGTTGTAGCTGCCAGCATCAGAAGATTGCCCGGAATAGTAAAAAACTTTTCCGCGCCCATCGCTGCTGCATTCACGAGCAGCACAATATAGAGCAGATTGGCAATCTGATGCTCATGCATGGTCAGGGAACGGCTCAGATAGGCGTAGGTTCCCATTGCAACGATCGCCGCTGTACATCCGATTAAGTAAATTCTGAAATAAATGTGATAGATTTCCGGCTGCCGGTAGCGCATAAAAACAATCACATTCAGCGCGAGCAGCACACAAAACATAATCCACTGCACCCCGTAGGGGATATGGATTTTCAGAAAATCCATGATATAGATAAGAATCAGATAAAGCACCTGAATTAAGAGCATGTCCTTCAAACGCCCGAACAGTTCTGTCTGTCCGGTGAGCGTAAGGACAACCTGATAGAAATTATATACACCGATCAGTCCGACCAGCAGCGGCAGCAGCCTGTGCTGTCTGGAATATGCACCGGAAGTGGCATATTCCTGCAGTACATACAGCGTATAACAAAGACATATTATCTGAACCAATAATATCATTCAATCTCACTCCGCCCCATCAGAATCCTCTTGATCTCTGTCTTGACAAAGACCGGCTTGTACGGTCTTACAATGTAACCTGCCGCGTCCAGATTCCGGCACAGCGTGACCGTCTGTCTGTCGCAGAGCGCCGTGACGAACAGGATCGGCACCGTGTGATCCGTCATCTCCATAATGCGTTTGGCCGTCTCGATACCGTCCATCTCCGGCATATCGATATCCATCAGCACCAGATCCGGCGCCGGATGTTTTTTCAGATACAGCAATGCCTGGTAACCGGATTTCATCAGGATGACATCATATAACGGCTCTAAAATGCCACGCAGCATCTGCAGATTCGTCTTCATATCGTCCACAACCATGATCCGGCAGCGTACCGGCGGCCGTATCATCTCGTTGCGCTCCTTTTCTGCCTCTTCCGTGGAGAAGCCGGATTCCGTCTTCATACGCAATGTAATATGGTAGTTCGCTTCGTTGGACAGATCCAACAGTTCCCCGTCCATCAGACGCACTACGGGTCTTAAATTATGTACGCCAAAATTCTCATAGATGATGTCTTCTCTTCCATCGGAAAGCGTAACCATCGTTCCCTTCGGATAGAGCGGCACATACTTTAGAAGTGTCTCCACTACCTCGCGGTCAAACATGATGCCGCAGCCGCCCATCAGATACTCTGTCGCCTCGTACGGTGCGTATGGCTCCTTGTACGGGCGCCTGGACGTAAGTGCATCATAGACATCCGCCACGTGCAGAATCCTGGTAAATATCGTCTGCTGCGCGCCTTCCAGCCCGTCCGGGTATCCGCTTCCGTCCACATTTTCATGGTGATGCAGCACGGCCTCCTTGATATGCGCAGAAATATCCCACCGCTCACTGATCATCTGGTACGACAGTGTTGCGTGGGATTTCATAATCAGATATTCTTCCTGTGTCAGACGTCCCGGCTTGTTTAAGATCTCATCCGGGATCTGCAGCTTTCCGAGGTCATGAAGCAATGCCGCAGTCACAAGATGCCCCAGCTCCACTTCACTCATCCCCATACCCATTCCAATGACGCCGCAGTATACCGCCACGTTCACAGAATGTGCGTAAGTGTAATCGTCGTAGCTTCTTAAGTCCGTAAGATCAAGAGACACATTTCCGCAGGATAAAATCTCCTCCACCATGCGTCTGGCAATCAACTTACATCCGTCAATGTCGCAGGCACGGATGCGCTCCTGTCCCTCCTGCCTTAACTGCGGCGTAATCACACTCTCAATCGTGATGCCCTCTGAAAGTTTATCTTCTATATATATACCGTCGAATCCGTAAGCTTCCAGTTTTTCCAGATAGCTCTCCGTCAATTCGCAATGGCAGCCAATCAACGTTCTTCCGACGGAATCATAAAGGTCGGCTGCAAGAACCATGCCCGGTTCTGCCTCCCTGAGTGGTACATAACGCATAACATTCCTCCTACCTTTCACTGTACCAAGCCGACCTCATAAAGTCAATGAAACTTTTGACCTTATTTTCTAGGATTCGACAGAAACCACCTCGTAATCCTGATCCTCAACCGCCTTCTTTAAGACCTCATCCGCCACGTCGCTGCTAAGCGTCACAACCGCGTTTCCTGCCTCGTGGCTGACTACAGCCTCCTGCACGCCTTCTACTGCTTCGAGTGCCTTCTTGACTCTCGCCTCACAGTGTCCACACATCATACCGTTAATCTTCATTGTCTTTTTCATTGTCTCATTCTCCTTTTTTTGATTTGTTTCTGATTTCTTCTCCAAAGCGTCATCCGGCTCCTTCGCCGCAGCTGCGGCGGTCTGCCCTGTCACCGCATTTTTGATCCTGCGGTCTTTTCCGACGTCATACATCCGGAACAGATTCAGGCGCAGCGCGTTGGTCACAACACAGAAACTGGATAAGCTCATGGCTGCCGCACCGAACATCGGGTTTAACTGCCAGCCGAACAGCGGAATCCACACGCCTGCCGCAAGAGGAATGCCGATAATATTGTAGAAAAATGCCCAGAACAGATTTTCATGAATATTGCGCAGGGTTGCGCGGCTCAAGCGGATTGCCGCAGGCACATCCGACAGGCGGCTCTTCATCAGCACGACATCCGCGGCATCAATGGCAATATCCGTTCCGGCGCCGATCGCCATTCCGATATCCGCCCTTGTAAGCGCCGGCGCGTCATTGATTCCATCGCCGACCATGACCACTTTGCCCTTTTTCTGCAGTTCTCTTACCACCTGCTCCTTGCCGTCCGGAAGCACGCCGGCGATCACCTCGTCCACGCCTGCCTCTTTTCCGATCGCCTGCGCCGTCCGCTCATTGTCGCCGGTCAGCATCACCACATAGATTCCCATGTTCTGCAGTTCTGCCACCGCACGCGGGCTGTCCTCCTTGATGACATCCGCCACGGCGATTACGCCGAGCAGCTTCTCATCCTTTGCAAAAAACAGCGGCGTCTTGCCCTGCATGGCGAGCTGCTCTGCCTGCCGCTTCATGGCATCGGACACCTTCACGTGCTGCTCGATAAAGATGAGATTGCCGCCGTAAAGCCGTCTTCCATCCCGCACACCGGTCAGACCATTGCCCGGAAGCGCCATGAAATCGGTCAGCATATCTTCTAGGCCGTCCGCTCCGCCAGATGCTCCGCCTGCCGCAGACGCCCTCTTCCCGCCGGACTGCGCCTTTGCCCCGGCCTGCTCCTTCACATAGGCAAGAACGGCCTTTGCAAGCGGATGCTCGCTCTTCTGCTCCAGAATCCCTGCCGCATGCAGCAGCTCCTCCGCCGGAACGCCTTCCGCCGGAAGGACATCCGTAACCCGTGGCTCTCCGCTCGTGATGGTTCCGGTCTTATCGAGCGCTACAATCTGCATTTTTCCGGTCTCCTCCAGAGAGACTGCCGTCTTGAACATAATACCGTTCTTAGCACCCATGCCGTTTCCGACCATGATGGCTACCGGAGTGGCAAGTCCGAGCGCACACGGGCAGCTGATGACCAGAACAGAGATCGCTCTCGCCAGCGCAAAGCCGACCGGCTTTCCGGCAGCCAGCCACACAATCAGTGTTACGATCGCAATTCCAATGACCGTCGGTACAAATACGCCCGATACCTTATCGGCAATCTTGGCAATCGGCGCCTTGGTCGCCGCGGCATCGCTGACCATCTGGATGATCTGGGATAAGGTTGTATCCTCGCCGACTCGCGCCGCCTCGCATTTTAAAAAGCCGGACTGGTTCACGGTCGCCGCGGAGACTTCATCTCCTGGCGCCTTGTCCACCGGTATGCTCTCGCCGGTCAGCGCCGCCTCATTCACGGCACTGCTGCCCTCGAGGATGATACCGTCCACGGGTATGTTCTCCCCCGGGCGCACCACGAAGACGTCTCCCTTTTTGACCTGCGCGACCGGAACCTCCTGTTCCACACCGTCACGCACGATGGTGGCTGTCTTCGGTGCCAGGCTCATCAGGCTCTTGAGCGCATCGGTCGTCTTGCCTTTTGACCGCGACTCGAGCATTTTTCCGACCGTGATCAGCGTCAAAATCATCGCCGCCGATTCAAAGTAGAACTCGTGCATGTAGCTCATGACCCCGTCCATATCGCCGCGCACCTGTGCATCGGTCATTGCAAAGAGTGCGTAGGTACTGTAACCGAACGCTGCCGTTGCCCCCAGCGCTACGAGTGTATCCATATTCGGTGCCCTGTGCCAGAGACTCTTGAATCCGCTGATAAAGAACTTCTGGTTGATGACCATGATCACCACCGTCAGCAAAAGCTGTACCAGCCCCATCGCCACATGGTTTCCCTCAAAGAACGCCGGCAGCGGCCATCCCCACATCATGTGTCCCATGGAAAAATACATCAGCACTGCCAGAAAACCTACCGAAGCCACCAGTCTCTTTTTTAAAAGAGGCGTCTCCCGATCCTTTAACATATCTTCCTGCGGCATCGCCTCGCCCGCTCCCGCGGTTCCTGCGCCGCCCCGCTTCTTCTCGGCAGCGCCGTATCCGGCATCCTCAACCGCCCGGATGATCTCCATGGGCGCCGCGGTTCCCTCGACGCCCATGGAATTCGTCAGAAGACTCACCGAGCAGGATGTCACACCCGGCACCTCCGCCACTGCTTTTTCCACGCGCGCGCTGCACGCCGCACAGCTCATTCCCGTCACTGTATATTGCTTCATCTTCCTCCCTCTCCCATCTATTTCATCAATTTCTGGAGCACCGTCACCAGTTCGTCGACAGTCTCCTCCCTGCCCTCGCGGATATCATTCGTCACGCAGGTCTTGATATGATTGGCGAGAAGCACCTTGTTAAAACTGTTGAGCGCCGCATTCACAGCCGCCACCTGCACCAGAATATCCGTACAGTAAGCATCCCGCTCCACCATTCCCTTAATTCCGCGAATCTGTCCCTCGATGCGGTTTAAACGGTGAATCATATCCTTGTATTCTTTCTCTGACCGTTCCTTTGTCTTATGGGAACAGCAGCATTCCTTTTCCTCTGCCATACGCTTTGCCCTCTTTCTTACTATTTACCCGCAAGTCTGTTTCTATTCCTCATTTGCAGGCTCATTATATACCCCCTTGGGGTATATTGCAAGTGTTTTATTGTGTTATTTTTCTCATCAAAAAAATCCCGGCCTGTCCAACCGGACCAGCCAGGATCTTTTGGGAATCTGCCGTCATGCGGCAGTCTCTTTTATTTATCCGCAAACCCTCTCCAGAATCTCTGTAAGTGCACTTCCGCTGCTGGTATGGCTTCTCACCACATCCGCATTGCAGCGCTCCGCCTCTGCCACCGCACACCGTACCATCTTATGTGATACGGTGTTGGTGAAGAGAATGATCAGATCCGGTGATCCGATCTGGTTCCCGAGCTTTGCCGGCATCTGTGTAAATACCTTCGCTTTACAGTTATGTTCCTTACAGATCTTTTTGTACTGGCAGACCATGCGGTCATGTCCACCTACAATCACAACGCTCATAACTACACCGCCGCAAGCTGCTTACCGAGATCAGTGCAGGCAGCCACAGCCTCATCGTCCGGTGCCTCCTTACAGATCACGCCTTCGCCGTTTAATACATTCGCACCTGCGGATGACATGCGGTCTACCCAGTCACGCATCCACTGCCCGTCTCCCCAGCCATAGGAACCGAACAGACCGATGGTCTTGCCTGCCGCAAATCCTTCCACCTCGGTTACGAAAGGCTCCATCTCGCCCTCCTCAAGAACCTCAGCCCCCATTGCCGGGCATCCGAGTGCAAATGCCTTTGCATTCTTTAATTCATCTGTAGAGACGCTGCTTACGTCCACCACTGCGGCTTCCTTACCTGCTGCAGTGATTCCGGCACCGACTGCCTCTGCCATCGCCTGTGTATTTCCTGACTGTGACCAGTATACTACATAAATCTTATCCAACACTTTTCCCTCCTGCTATATCTCTGTATTCTGCTATGTAAGTTAGTCTTAACTAACTTTAGCTATACTATACTAAATAAGAAGGGTTTCGTCAAGTGCAGTAAATGAAATATTTTTCTCATTAGAAAACTGCTATTCCACTTCATCCGCGAACTTCGTCAGGTAGCGCTGATTCTCCTCAAATTCGCAGGTACTCGCATTGTCAAGCACCCTGCGCCCGTACAAAACGCGCTTTTTCTCCACAGGGATCGGCAGTGTCGCCGTGCCGTTCTCCGTCTCATAGGAGACTTCGTCAATCCCCGTCTCGCCAAGTGCCCGATATGCACCATACAGCGTGTGATCCCTGTATCCGTTCACCATCTCCCAGTAGAGAGCATACTTGTCACTGGTTAGTCCATACAAATCCAACGTATTATATAGTCCACTGTAATTACGTTCTATATACTCCCGCTCACACCAGTCCAGATGATAGGCATCGCCGGAATATTTTCCCTCATCCACAGCGGTAGCAATCAGCGCCCACAGAACCGAGAACACGAAAAACAGCGCTATCACACATCCTGCAAACTTTACTGCCAGCATCGGCATACTTACCTCATAGTTTCCGGTCTCATCTGAAAATTTCCACATCATTTTCAGATTCTTAATCTTCTTCATATTCCCAGCCCTCTCTCTCAAAGATCCGGCGTACCAGTTCGTCCACCTTCTCCGAATCACGTTCCATGCCCATCAGCTCTGACAGTTCTTCCTCCGACATTCCAAAGGTGCCAAGCAGTGCTGCTGCCACGTCCTGTTTCATGTCATTGTAATATTCCTTGTTTTCTTCATATTCCAGCTTGCGGTAGGAATCCCCCGTCTCTCTTTCCAGGATATTCTTTCCCGCCCAGAGTACATACTTTACATCGTTCGGACTGATCTGCTGCCCGGCCGGCCAGTCCAGCACCTGCTGGATCTGAAACAGGTCTCTCAAAAAGGCGTGATAATCATCATACAGCCGGACGCGCTCTGTATATTTTTTAAACTCCTCCTGTCCATATACCTGATGGGATTTCAGATAATCGTAAAGACCGACATAATCCTCCGCCGTAAACAGTTCTTCTGCCTCCTGCACAGATGCCTGGTTGTGCTGGCGGGTAATGTGAATCCCCTCCAGCCCAAACACAATCGCCAGCACCAGAAATGTAAGCGCTGTCACTGCCGTAATCACCAGCAGAATCACATTCATCACCTTATCTGCAACATACAGTGGCATGGAGTGAATCACCCTGGCTTTCGTAAGCAGCGTCTCCTTTCGCGCCAGATTTTCCTCATTTTCCCATTTTTCGCCAAGCGGATTCACCTCTCCACAATATGGGCATTTCAGTTCTTTCGCCGGATAATCATATCCGCATTTTTTACATATCATCTTCGCACACGCCCTCGCTTTTATTCCGTAAGATGGGAAAATGCCCGCTCCTGCATCATCCGCTCCAGATTGCTCTGATTATCTTTGTCTGATGGATCATACCCGTCCATCACTTCCTTTATCTCTTCCTCTGTCAATTCATAATGCTCATTTAAATACGCAGAGCAATACTCCCGGTAATAAGCGACTGCCTCCTGTTCTTCATATTTATAATCAGCCGCTTCACTTTTCTGGCAGACAATAAGTGCATCTATGATATAGCTCACATCGCTCAGTCCAGTTGGTTTTTTCTCACGGATAATTCTCTCCAGATACTCTCCCTCAGGTGTTATCAGATAATCCTTTGTATCGTTTTCCAGTGTCTCTACCAGCCGGTACTTGCGAAATGCTTCACCATACAATGTATTGTGCTTTTTCATATAAGTACAGATTCCGCTGTAGTCCTGCTGCTGATACATCTTCTCCAGCTTTTCGAGTACTGCCTGCTCTCTGTTATCCGAAGCAACCGTATGAATACGCATGGCCACATATATACCGGCACTAATCAAAAGTCCCGCCACAATCACAGTAATCAGAACCTTCGCCGCCATAGACATCCCTGCTTTCGCCACCCGCTGGGGCTTCTCCTCCCACTGCTGCTTCTCTCTTTTTAAGTCATTGATCGTATCCTCGTGCACCTGCACAGATTTTTCAAAGTTGTCGCCACCACAGTACGGGCAGCGCGGTGCATCGTCTGCATATGACGCACCGCAGTTATTACATACAATCATCCTTTCTCCCTCCGGTGTCTCACAGAACTCCTCTTCAAGTAACACCCTGTATTGCTCTTTGTCTATTATATCAGTTTTTTGCTGTATAGGAAGCATTTTCCTATGAGCCGAAAAAGAGGGGCAGTCGCTTGAAACGGGCAACCCCTTTTGACGTGAGAAGGAATAGGAAAAGAAGCACATCCTACCGATTTCTGATGGAAATGCAGATGGAATATTCGTTTGAGAAAAATGTGAGCATTTCTTCCGGCTGAATGTTTGCATCGGATTCCGTGTCTC
>ERZ827101.61-NODE-61-length-165638-cov-12.279703_pt1 | contig 165638 bp, 157 predicted proteins | sample MGYA00519869_ERZ827101 | MGnify/ENA primary metagenome ERZ827101 (study PRJEB31778, sample SAMEA3449256) | human gut metagenome | biome: human gut; feature: human-associated habitat; material: faeces | place: United Kingdom | collected 2010/2012 ...
GTGCGGAGTGCGGCAATCCGGTTAGCATGAGCAATCTGGGCTTGTGCTATCAAATGGGATATGGCGTGGAGCAGAATTGGCAGGAAGCCATAAAATGGTATGAGCAGGGCGCACAGTGTGGCGATTTGCAATCCATGCATAATCTGGCATGCTGCTACGAGGGCGGCGAAGGCGTGGAACAGAACGAAGACAGGGCGTTTTACTGGTATCGCCGCAGTGCCGAAGGCGGCAACGGCAGTGCCATGTGCAATCTTGGCCGGTGCTATAAAAGGGGATATGGCGTGGAGCAGAATTGGCAGGAAGCCGTAAAATGGTATGAGCAGGGCGCACAGTGTGGCAATTTGCAATCCATGCATAATCTGGCATGCTGCTACGAGCACGGCGAAGGCGTGGAACAAAATATGACGGAAGCGATCCGTTGGTATACTGCTGCCGCCGAGGGCGGAAATGCTGATGACATGTATGAGCTCGGCTGGCAGTACGACCACGGCGAAGGCGTGGAACAGGATATGAAAAAGGCAATTTGCTGGTACGAACGAGCAGCAGAGCAGAACCACCCGGCTGCCATGAATAGCCTGGGCGAATGTTATGCGATGGGACGGGGCGTGCCGCGGGATTTGGAAACGGCCATGGAATGGTATCGCCGCGCGGCGGAGCTGGGCGAAGCCATGGCGGATTACAACATGGGATGGCATTTGGAGCAGGCAGGGAAGCTGTCTGAGGCGTATACCCATTACCGCAAAGCTGCCGATGGGAATGACGACAGCGCCTGGTGGGCGTTGGGGCGTTTTTATGAAAACGGCGTCGTCGTTGCACAGGACGGAAAGGAAGCGCGCCGCTGCTATGAAACTGGCGAGAAATTGGGCAGTGTGAAATGCAAAATGCGCTTGGCGCGCTGCAAGCTTTTGGGTATCGGCGGCCGCAGGGCAAAGAAAGCCGGTTTGGATCTATGCCGTCAGGCGTTGGAATTGGCAAAGGAGAGCAGCGAAAAAGAGGATTACGGCTATGAAGCCGAAATGAATCTTTTGCGGCGTACCATTGCGGAAAATGAATCATAAAGGACGAAAAAAGGGACGCTTCGGCGCAATGTCATTAAGTTAATCTAAGGCAACACCGCACAAAAAGTGCCAGGAACGGCAGGATTGATGTAATAGCATTATGGATAAGCAGATGACGATTTCCGCATTCAGCGATGAGTTGGCGCAGGTGCGGACAAAAAAGAAAGAGTTTCTGACTCAGATCGAACGGATCGTCCCGTGGAAGGAATGGCTATGCCTGATCCAGCCGTGCTATTACAAGGAAAAGAAGCGGGACCCGGATGCACATCAGGTGAAGAAAGGCAATACCTGGCACTTTGGCTATAAGGCACATATCGGCGTTGACAGGGACAGCGGACTGGTTCATACCGTGGAGGCAACAGCAGCTAATGTCCATGATGCCACAGAAACATCCAGGCTGCTGACCGGAGATGAAGATGAAGTATATGGCGACAGCGGCTACCTCGGAGCAGAAAAGCGCGGCGATGCGATCATCCGCAACAAGGCTGGTCGCAAGATCAAATACAGAATCAACCGCCGTCCATCCCAAGTGAAAAAACTGAAGATACATGTAAAAGTTAAACTGTATGGGGGCTCATATGGATATAATAAAGTTTATACGTTGTAATAGAGAAGTATCAGAATTGTTGGAAGAAATATGTGATGTATCTATCCTTCCGATTTTAAAGGAGCCTCAAAATCAGAATGGGCAATTAAAATATAATATTGCAGGAATGACATTTGCAAAAGAAAAGTCAGGTAGTGAATATATTTTATTAGAAGATGACTCTATTGGATATTGGGGAAGTGAGGGTAAGGTTGGACGGATTGCTGATAATTTGACGGATTTTTTTGAGTTAATAGTAAACTGCCCGTATTGGATAGACTATTTGGATTGCTCGCAATATTCTTCTAAAGAAAGATTGAGGAGGTTTGCAAACATAATTTATGAAGAGCATGTTGAAATGTTTGAAGAAGACATGGATGTTCAATTAGGAGAATTACAAAAGGAATTGGCAAATAAATTAAATATTTGTTTATATGAAGATGTCGTAAACAAGGTTTTAATAAAATTATTTGATGTTGCAAATCGTAAACCGGGTATGACTGTTACATATACAGAAAAAGAGGGGAGAAAAATAGAATCGTCTGGCTCTGTATTTTTTTAAAATTACAGGAATTACCCGCCAGGGAAAAGGACTGGAAGCATGGGAGCAGAAATATGGTTACGATTTAAAGGATCGTATCATCCATGTGAAAGACTGCCTGGGTCCAGTATTCTATTATGAATACAACATGGTAAATACGAAGTAAATTTGTATTTGTTGAAAAATATGGTTGGATAATTCCTTATTGGCTATGGGGAATATTCGTCAATCTATTGCAGTGGGAGGATAAATATGGATGAACAAATAGTGAATGTATGGGAAGTGTATAATACCAAAAAAAACGGTTTCTGTTTTTTAGATATGAATGAGGATACATATTTTAATATATTCCAGTACTATGACTTTGATGGTAGGCGGATTTCGGACCATTGGAAAGGGATAACTGTGAAGTTGGTAGAAAAATCATTGAAAGGAATAACTTTAAAGCCTACAAGTATGCCATATTTAGGGAGAGGATACTTGGCAGTTGAAAATGAGCATTTGAAGGAATTAGATAAATTATGTGGGGAGAGTTATGAAAAATTAGAGCTTATCTGTGACAAAGACGATTATACACTAATAAATATCATAAATGTAGTTGACTGTTTGGAATTACAGAAGATGAAATATCGTGTTTATAAAGGGAATAAAGAGAGAATCCAAAAAATAGAGAACTTTGTTTTTAAGAAAAGTAAAGTTGAAAATGAAATTTTGTTTAAAATTAAAAACTATTCGATAGGTCATATATTTTGTACAGATAAATTTAAAAATTATATTGAAGGTATGAATATAGAAGGATTAGTATTTGAACATATGTGGGGCGGTTGATATTATAATGACTTTGCAGGCAATGTCACCAGTACCAGGGATGCAAACGGCGGCGTGATCACCTAGAGATTATACTTTAATTATGGAAACAGAAATGGGAACAAAAGAGTGGCTTAAGGATAATTCTACCAAAGAAACTAAGGGAGTTCAAAATAGGGACAAAGTAATTATGAAAGATCAGGAAATAGAATCATATGGTGTTGGTAGCGAATTATTGGATGAATTTAATTCAAGAGTTTTGTCGGCAACAGTAGTTGATAAAAATAAGAGAAAAATTGCAACATGTAAAAAGGAATAAGAGGACGAGGTAAGAAGAATATGATTGAAAGAAGAGCAGAATTTATTCGCGAATTGGACAGTCTTTGTGAAAATATCGTAAACTGTGGAGAATTAAATTATGATGAAGAGAAAATGGAAGAACGATTTCTTTACCAATCGAGTGCTTCTCCGGAAAATATTGAATGTATTAAAAATTTAGAATATGGTATTGTGATGCAAAGTGTCCCTTATGACGAGAATAAACTAAGAAAATTTTATAGTTTGAAAATAAAGGGAACAAATATTCGTTTGACCGATATCGCCTTTTTCTTGGAGAGAGATGAAGTAGTGAATATAGTTTTAAAGGAATATCCAGAACTTTCAGTTACAAACATAGAGGCAGCACTAAGGGCTATAACGCTCATATTAACGGGATTTGAATGCATTGAGTTAGGCAAGTTTTATGAAAAGGATGAACTCTAAAGGATAATTAGTGGAATTTTCCCAGGACTTCCTTGACCGCCTCATCCACACGAAAAATCCAGACGGCGGGCATGAGCGCCTGATGCGGGACGGCGAGGGCAACGTTTTAAAGCGGGTGCACCCAAATGCCTACGATTCTTGCAGGGATGACGGGGAGGAAACCGCCTATGTGTATGACCTGTGTGGAAACCGCCTGAAAAAGCTGGATAAAAGCGGGACGGAGGAGTATCATTATAACCGGAAAAACCAGTTAATCTGCCGCCTTTCTGAAAAAAGATAAAACGGCATATCGCTATGATCAGCAGGGAAACCTGTTAAAAGCAGCCGGGGCAGAAGGAACCACCTCCTATACCTATAATGCCTTCAATCAGCAGACAGCAGTTCTGACAGCGGATGGAGGAAAGCTGGAAAACCAGTACGATGCGGAATATCTGCGTGCCGGGACGATTGAAAATGGAGAGAAAAGGACGTTCCTGTATTACCAGGGGGAACTGATTGCGGAAGCAGATAAGTCAGAAGAACCTATAAGCCGGTATATCTTAGGATATGGAGTAGCGGCCGGCTGGAATCAGGGAAGGGAGGGATATTACTCCTATCATCTGGATGAGCAGAACAGTACAGCTTATATCCTTGGAGCAGGTGGAGAGATTGAAAATGTATATCAATATGATGTGTTTGGAGTAATCCGAAAAAGCCAGGAAGGGATCCAGAACAGGATTCTTTATACAGGACAGCAGTATGACCGAATCAGTGGGCAGTATTATCTGAGGGCAAGGTACTATAATCCAGTTGTAGGAAGGTTCCTGCAAGAAGATGTATATCGAGGGGATGGACTGAACCTGTATGCATACTGCAGAAATAATCCAGTGGTGTATTACGACCCATCTGGTATGATAGGAGAGCGAACACCAGGGTATAATGTTTATGGATTGTATGATAATGATTCTGAAAAGCCATATTATATTGGTATAACAAATGATTTAGAGCGAAGAGCACAAGAACATAAAGAAACAGGAAGATTAGATCCTAAAAAGAGTAGTCTTCGTCCATTGGATGTGGATATTACATATGGAGAGGCTAGAGGATATGAGCAGTGTTATATTGATTATTTCGATACTAGACACGGTATAATAGGAGAGGAAATATCTTCCACAAATAGACAAAATAAATATAATTCATATGATCGAAAAAGCAAAACGCGAGATCCTAAAAGGCAAGAATATTTTGAGAACGCTTACAAAAATAAATTGTCACAATTAGAAGAGGGGAGTACACAAAATGTTCAATGTAAAGATATGGGGATGGAATAAAAAGAATAGAACTTTGTTGCGTTTTATTAAACCAGGAAATATATTCTGCTTTAAATATAGCGAGTCCTTTTATTGTTTCGGGAGAATTATGTCAAAAACGATAGTCGGACATGTAGCGGAGATATTTACTTATACTTCAACAGAGCCAGTAATTACTGAGAATCAAATTTTACATTCTTCAAGATTGATAGATGTAGTTATTTTAGATTCATATAGTTTATTTGACTGTAAATCCGAAGGAGATTGGAGAATTATTGGTATTCAGGATAATTATCAGCTAGTAGATGCGGAAAATATTTATTTTACTTATGGAGCTGGTAAGAAAAGAAAAATGATAGACATATATGGGAATAAGTCAGAAATCGAAGAGGTTGAGGCTCAAAAATATCCCATATTATCACCACAAGGAGATTATTATATCAAAAAATTAATAAGCGAAAAGTGGAACAGCGAGAGAGCAAAAGAGAGTACAGAAGATTAAAGCTAGAATTTATATGAAGATTGGAGAAGTTAGATGAGTGTAATTCAAATTAATTTAGAGATTGTAGGGTTAGGAATAATATTTTATTCTCCATATGCAGTAAAATCCATTAGAGAAGGAGAGCCGTATTTAATGAGGCACTATAATGAGCCACAAGATGTTTTAGAACATATTTATAAGGGATCTATTGTTGGGTTTTGTACAGGCTCACCAGGAAAATATGTGTTAAATATTTTTCAAAATGAAAAACCGAAAATAGAGAAGTTAAATCCAGATTATGCGATAAAATTATGTATAAAAGTAGAAGATGGGGAGATTTTTTTTAGAGATTTATATGCTCTTTTGAGGTGGAGTGAGGAATGTTCAGATGATTGTAAGGTCAAAATGGAAAACGGAAATTATGAAGTAATTGTTTGTAGCTGGTTGCCTCAATCTGGAAAGCGAGGCGACAATCAACAAATAAATATCTATTTTATTGCTAAAAGTGAATTACCTAAATTACGTTATATAGGGGTTCCGTTTTTAGGAGATGAAGAGATGTAGAATCAAAAGATAATACAGAGGATTAAATTTTTGATATTATATTTGCTTAGGAAAGAAAAACTACATGAAATTAGATAATTTGGATAAAACAATGGAAATAATTAGAAAAATATACACTTGCGAAATACCAATGTTTGATGAGGAAGGCGATGATTGGACAGAGGAATATACGGATTTCTATAATTCATTGGATGATTTGATAAAAAATCCAGGATATTTTAAGATTGAATGCATACCTAAACTAATGGAACTTTTCAATGATACTTTGAATTATGATACACTAATGTCTGCATTAGCAGATTTAGTTATTAATATAGCATGCTTTTATGGAAACGAGGGTATACATAAATTATTGGAGTCTTTTGTATGCGTTAAGGTTGAGGGAAGAATGTATGGAAAAATGCATCTCGTAGGTGGCTTATTGCATAATCATTTCGAAGAACTTAAAATGGCGCTATCTACATCTACAGACGAAGTTAAGCTCGAATTTAAGACAATCTTATCAACTATTGAATTTAAGAATTTGTTGAAAGAAAAAGAAGAATTGCTAAAAATGTTGCCACAAGGAAAAATGAATTTATTGTCTATAGTAAATAGTAAATTTGAAAGTTTATATTCCAAAGAGGAGAGGTCGAGTATCAAGGTTACATTAGATGATATAGATAAAATCATTAATATAGCCAGAATGCCTTTGCCTGAAATGTTAAAAAGTGTTTTGGAGGAGGGAGAAATCTATTGCTTAGAAATAAAGGAAACATCGATAATTATTTGTTTTTGTTATGCAATAGATATAATAAATATGGATGATAATTATCCATATTTTAAAGAAGATGTTGAAGAAGGGTTAATTTTTGCTACAGACCTAGGTGGTAATGTATATTACTATGGTAAAGGAAGAGAAGGATTAGGCTTATATATTGTTGGAGCGGGGGATGGAAATTTTTTTGATGAAGCAACTAAATTTGCAAGTACATTTGAAGAGTTTTTTATTGAGGGGAAAGGAATTGATATTTTAAAAAAATATTACAGATGCCCGACATAAAAACTATAGAAAATCATGCGGTACAATTATTAATTTACAATGGGATAGCTGGCTGAAAAGTTGTGTAATCCTGAATGGGGGATGCAAGCGCATCTGTTATGGCAGTGATGGAAGCGAAACATATTAGGGGAAGGAGACCTCCTATGTGTATGATCTGTGCGGAAACCGCCTGAAAAAGCTGGATAAAAGCGGAACGGAGGAGTATCATTATAACCGGAAAAACCAGTTAATCTGCCGCCTTTCTGAAAAAGATAAAACGGCATATCGCTATGATCAGCAGGGAAATCTGCTGGAAGTAGCCGGGGCGGAGGGAAGAACTGTATTTTCCTACAAGAAGAGTTTGTATTCACCAATTCCTATAAAATGTGCAATCTCATTAACTGAGAAAGCGAGTGAGAAACTTGACGGAGTAATTGAGTTGTTGGGTGATATTGTGTAAAATGGAAATATATAAATAATAGATTTACATGTGCGATGTTATAACGTTGTATTGACAATGGATAAAATGGGAACTATAATATAATTAAAGGAGGGTGATATATATGGCAAATACGAATGTAACTATGAGAATTGATGAAACTTTAAAGGCTCAATTACAGGAACTTATGTCTAATTTAGGTCTTGATATGACAACTTTCTTTACAATGGCTGCAAAACAGGCGGTAAGAGAACAAGCGTTGCCATTTAAGCCAGATATGAATGAAACACCTAATATTGAAACCTTAAAAGCAATGGCAGAGACGGAGTATTTAATTAATCATCCAGAAGTGAGAAAAACGTATGATGACGTTGATAAAATGATGGAGGATATTCTTGGGTGAAATATGAAGTACAACCGACAACAAAGTTAAAAAAAGATTTAAAATTATGCAAAAGCAGAGGTTATGACATTGAGTTAATTAATCAGATTATCAAAAAACTTGCTAATGGAGAAAAGCTAGAAGAGAAAAATAAGGATCACGATTTGCATGGAAACTGGGAAGGATATAGAGAATGTCACATATTACCAGATTGGTTGTTAGTATATAAGTATATAGAAGACGAATTAATTTTATATCTTACTAGAACTGGAACGCATAGTGATTTATTTTAATTAATGAATTGGAATTGTCGTAAGGCAGTTCCTTTTCTGTTAAAATGGAGAATATAATATTGAGATGATAAACTATAATGACAGTTTATTATAAATTAGCAAATGTTTTAAAAGAAAGAAAAGAAATCAGTGTAATTAAATAAAAGTGTAGTGTTCATATAGCATCTGACGGAAATAAAAATCTGTCAGGTGCTATTTTTATTCAGCAGTGGTCACGTGGAATGTATCAAGCAGTGGAAAATGATAAAATTATATTGGAAAAAGAACAAAAAAACGATATGATAGAACTTGAGTATTAAACAAATACAAGGAGCACCGCAATGTACATCATCATATGCTTAGACGACAATAACGGACTTGCCTTCAACCACAGAAGACAGTCGCAGGACCGCATCGTAGCGGAAGATATCAGAAAAACAGTTGGAGAAAAGAAACTTTGGATAACTGATTACAGCCGGAAGTTGTTTCAAGCTGTTTCGAATTTAGAAATCAGTGAAAATCCAAAAGAGGAAGCGAAAAAAGGAGAATATGTTTTTCAGGAATTGGAAACATTGGATACAGATGACGAACAAATTGAGCAGTTCATAATCTATCGCTGGAACAGAGTATATCCAGCAGATGTTTCTGTTGAGATAGGAGTTGAATGGAAACTGACAGAAACGGAAGAGTTTCTCGGTTTTTCACATGAAAAAATTACAAAAGAAATTTATTGCAGAGAGTAGAAGGAGAAAAAGCAGAACGAAAAGTGTTTTGTAAGAGTAAGGCAATGAGGAAGAACAGAGAAATTTTAAAATGGAAAAATAATATGAGAGCACTGGCGATGGTGATTTGTCTCGCATTGACGATGCAGTTTGCTTCTGGATGTGGAACGACAGAATCAGCACAGAGTACACAGGAAAATGCAACGACAATCGCAGAAACATTTGATTTTGCAGCCGTTCCGGCATATGATGGAAAGGCATATGTTGCAGTCAATGATAACATTCCTTTTTTTACAGAGGAAGAGTTGAGCAGTGCTTCTTATGAGACGTATGGAGAATTGGATCCGCTTGGAAGATGCACGGTCTGTGTGGCGAGCGTGGGACAGGATCTGATGCCGGCGGAGGAGCGTGGGAATATTGGTGCGGTAAAGCCGACCGGCTGGCATACTGTGAAATATGATTTTGTCGATGGAAAATATTTGTATAACCGCTGTCATCTGATCGGATATCAGCTTACAGGAGAAAATGCAAATGAAAAAAATCTTATTACCGGAACCAGATATTTGAACATAGAAGGAATGCTTCCATTTGAAAATATGGTAGCGGACTATGTGAAAGAGACAGATCAACACGTTATGTATCGTGTGACGCCGGTTTTTGAGGGTGATAACCTTCTGGCGGCAGGCGTGCTGATGGAGGGAAAATCGGTTGAAGACAACGGAGAAGGCGTTTTATTCTGCGTTTTTGCATATAATGTTCAGCCGGGTGTGTCAATTGATTATGCGACAGGAGAAAGCTCTGCGGACGGAACAATTGTAAATGATACCAGTGCGCAGGAAGAAACTTCACAGTCCGAAGAAACGCAGACATATGTACTGAACACGAACACACATAAATTCCATAAGCCGGGATGTTACAGTGTAGAGAAAATCAAACCGGAAAATTATGCGGAATTTACAGGAACGAGAGAGGAAGCGATTGCATATGGATATGATCCATGTAAAAACTGCAATCCATAAGAAAATGAACAAGATAGAAATTACAGATTTAACTTTACCTGAATTACAGGTGTATACAAGCCTCAATGAGGCGCAGTTATTACATTATTATGAACCGGCACCGGGAATTTTTATTGCTGAAAGCCCTAAGGTGATCGAGAGAGCATTAGAGTTCGGATGTGAGCCCATCTCCCTTTTGATGGAGCAGAAGGATTTCGATACCTGTGGAAAAAATATCATTGCACAATGCAAAAACACACCGGTTTACACGGCAAAACTTGAGGTGTTAGAACAGATTACAGGATATAAACTTGCAAGGGGAATGCTGTGTGCCATGCACCGCCCGGCAATGCCTTCGGCAAAGGAAATCTGTAAAAAGGCAAGGCGCATCGCAGTGTTGGAAAATGTTGTAAATCCAACAAATGTTGGGGCGATTTTCCGGTCGGCGGCGGCACTGAACATGGATGCGGTGCTGTTGACATCTGCGTGCAGTGATCCTCTTTACCGCAGGTCAATCCGCGTGAGCATGGGAACAGTATTTCAGGTGCCGTGGACTTACATTGAAAATAAAAATGTCTCCTGGCCACAGGGTGGGATGGACTTATTGCATGAGTATGGATTTAAGACGGTTGCCATGGCTCTTCGGAATGATTCTGTCCGTATTGATGATGAAAAATTACATGCAGAAGAAAAGCTTGCAATTATTTTAGGAACTGAGGGAGACGGTCTGGCTGCAGAGACTATGGCAGACTGTGACTATACAGTAAAAATCCCAATGAGCCACGGAGTGGATTCTTTAAACGTAGCGGCGGCGAGTGCGGTTGCTTTCTGGGAATTTGGAAAGTAATGGATTTACAAAAGAAATGGGATGGAGTTTGGAAAATGAAATTTATACAGCAATATAAAAATCTGAGCAAGGAGATTTACATTCTGTTCTTTGGCAGAGTTGTGACCAGTATGGGTTCCCTGATCTGGCCGCTTCTCACTTTGATTTTGAAAAATAAATTAGGATATAATGCGACAACGATTGCCACCATCACAATGGCAATGTCCATTTTGCAGTTTCCAATGCTGCTGCTTGGCGGAAAACTGGCAGATACGATGAACCGTAAAAAAATTATCGTATGCTGTGATATGGTTACAGTTATTTCTTATATTATCTGCGGTCTGCTGCCGTTGTCTGGATATAGCATTGCACTTTTTTATCTTGCCGGAGTGTTTGCGACAATTGAAGGTCCATCCTATGATGCGCTGGTTGCAGATCTGAGTGACAGCGAGAGCAGGGAAAAGGCGTATAGTCTGCAATATCTCGGAATGAATTTAGGACTTGTGCTTTCCCCGACAATTGCCGGATTTTTATTTGAAAATTATCTGGGACTGGCATTTATAATTACCGGAATTGCAACATTTTCCTCCACGCTTTTGATTATTTTATTTGTAAAGCAGCTTCGGGTAGAGAAGAAAAAAGTGAGCGAGTACGAGGAAAAACGGGAGAATGAGCATGTATTTAAGATTTTATGGGAACGCAGGCCAATCCTGATTTATGCTTTGGTGGCAGGTTTCGGAGGGCTGGTCTATGCACAGTTTAATTATCTTCTGCCACTGAACATGGAAACATTATACGGAGCAAAAGGAGCTGCTATTTTTGGCATGCTGACAAGCACAAACGCATTGGTAGTGATCATTGCAACACCAATTATAACTACTTTTACAGGAAGAATAATAGATGTCCGAAAAATTCTGATTGGAGAAAGCCTGATTATTTTAGGATTATCCGGGTATCGGTTTGTACAGGGAATCATGCCGCTTTATTTTGTGCTGATGATTATTTTTACAGTTGGCGAAGTGTTTAATACGCTGGGAAACCAGCCGTATATGACCAGACGGATGCCGTCCACGCACTGGGGACGTGTCAATTCGTTCATTTATACGGTAAGCGGTGCATTTTCTGCCTGGGGCAATATTCTGATCGGAAAAATCGTTGATAACAGTGGATATGACCGAGCGTGGCTTGCAGTGGGGGCTTTTGGTGTTGCAACCATCGTTTTGGCGGTGACACTCAACATTATGGATAAAAAACAGTTTTATTTACTGTATGAGAAAAAAGAAGGAAAGGTGGAAGGATGAGGAGAAAATATATGAACATCTGTCTGATTTTGGGATTACTTTGTCTGGTTTATGGGTTGACTGTGGCGATTGCAGGCTCCGGTGGAACAAAATTTTTTATTGTATGGATTGGCATTGCAGTGATCCTCTTTGTGCTGGCAGGACTGTTTCATATGGGAATATGGGACAGAATACCGCAGATGATCAGATGGATATTTGGGATATTGTGCGGCGTATTTTTCCTGTCATTTCTTGTGATCGAGGGAATGGTGATTCACCAGATGCATGCACAGGGAGAAAAAAATCTGGACTATGTGATCGTGCTGGGTGCACAGGTACACGCAGATAAACCGAGTGTGGTATTGAAATACCGGCTGGATGAGGCAATTTTATATCTGAATGAGAATCCGGAGACAGTCTGTATTGTAGCGGGCGGTCAGGGAAAAAATGAACCTTATTCCGAAGCGTATGGAATGGCGCAGTATCTGATGCAGAATGGAATTGACAAAGACCGGATCCTGTTGGAAGATCAATCGAAAACGACCGAAGAAAACCTGCGGTACAGCCGGAAATTTTTGCCGGAAGATGCGGAAGTTGGGATCATCACGAATGATTTTCATATGTTCCGCGCTTTGCAGATTGCAAAAAAACAGGGGCTCTCTGATGTATGTGGAATTGCAGCAGATTCGACGAAATTCTATCTGCCAAACAATATGCTGCGGGAATATTTTGCAGAGATCAAGTTTTTGATCCGCAGTGTAAAGTAAAATAGACAATTGCGAAACTCATAGAAACCTAAATTGAATTGTGAAAAATTAACAAAAGCTTGAGAAAACACTGGGGAGCGGTCGGTTCTTAGAAGGCAGGAGCAACGTCAGTTGTGACTGGCTTCTTAGTACCGTTACCAGCGACACGTAGCGAAAGCGTGTTTTCGAAAATTTTGTTAATTTTGAACAATTTAAAGAAGATTATGAAGAGTTTCGCAAACGCCTATGTAAAGTAAAAGATGAAAAGGAGTATAAAAATGTCACAGATAAAACTTGGTTCCCATGTGGGAATGGCTGGAAAGGAAATGTTTCTTGCTTCCATGAAGGAGGCGGAAAGTTATGGTGCCAATATTTTAATGCTTTATACCGGAGCACCGCAGAATACAAGGAGAAAAGAGATTTCAGAACTGAATATTGAAGCCGGATGGGAGTATGCGAAAAAGGCAGGGATTGAAGAGATCATCGTGCATGCACCGTATATCATCAATCTTGCCAACACTGTAAAGCCGGAAACATTTGAACTTGCGGTGGGATTTTTGGAAAAAGAGATTAAGCGTACCGCAGCGATGCAAAGCAAAATTCTGGTGTTACATCCGGGTTCTGCGCTGGATGCAGGAGCGGAAGCCGGGATTGCACAGGCAGTAAAAGGGTTAAATATGGTTTTGGATGAAAACGAGGATGATGTTTTCATTGCCCTTGAAACAATGGCTGGCAAAGGGAGCGAGATCGGACGCACTTTTGAGGAATTGAAAATGATCTACGATGGGGTTCATAAGAAAGACCGTCTGCGTGTCTGCTTTGATACCTGTCATGTAAACGATGCAGGATACGACCTTGTTAATGATTATGACGGTGTTTTCCAGAAATTCGATGAGGTTTTAGGACTTGACCAAATTGCAGTGTTTCATATCAATGACAGCCTGAATCTTCTCGGTGCGCACAAAGACCGTCACGCAAATATTGGAGCAGGAACGATTGGGTTTGATCCTTTATATAAGGTGGTGCATGACGAGCGGTTCCTTGATGTGCCAAAAATCTTAGAGACCCCGTGGCTTTGCGCAGAAGGTGAAACGAAAAAGACAATTCCGCCTTATAAGGAGGAAATCGCACGGCTGCTGAGATAAGAGAGATGGGTAAGGCGTGTTGGAGAAGCTATTTTAGACATCTTATAGTGAAATTCAAGGGGAAAGGAACAAAATGAACCAGCAGGAAAAAGATAAAATCGTAAGAAAACTGATCGACACAAATACCACGATTTCCACGATGGAGAGCTGCACTTCCGGGTTGATTGCATCCATGATCACGGATACGGAAGGGGCATCGGCAGTTTTTCCGGGAGGTTATGTCACTTATCTGAACAAAACGAAAATCTTATGCGGTGTTGACGAAAAAATTATAAAAGAGCACGGAGTTTATTCTAAGCAATGTGCGAGGGCGATGGCTGAAACTGCTCAGAAAAACCTTCATACAGAGATTGCGGTCGGAATCACAGGCACGACCGGAAATGTCGACCCGAATAATGCAGACAGCATGCAGGGAAAAGTATTTTTCTGTATTCTTGTGGGAGAGAATGCGTATGACTATGAATACAATGCAGAGGTCACCCGGATGAGCCGCCATGAGATCAAGGAGTTATATGCAGATAAAGTATTTGAAGAACTTGCAAAATTGATAAATATCGTTCATTCCAGTAGTGATCTCAGCTGTGATTCTGTATGAAAAATGATAATTATTTCATGATTTCGTGTTTTGCAGTTGTTTAATTTCGTCTATGGATAAACCGGAAAAATCAGCAATATCTTCCAAAGAAAGTTTGTTGGATTTCAGCATGCGTCTGGCAGTTTCCATTGCAGCATTCTGAAATCCAGTTTTCTTACCTTCAGAGAATCCGTATTCATATTCTGCTTTCCGTAACTTCTTTTCTTCCAATTCTTTATCATATTCAAAAATACTCATACTGATGACCTCATTTCGATTCCGGGTAAGAAATTCCGTCAGAATCCTTTTCTGGATACACTCGTCTACAGCACGCTCCACAGCTTGGTTCAAGGGCATGTCTGTTGCGTAGTGACGCACTCTGGCAACATACTGTGCATATTCGTTTAATGTACTGCAATGTTGCATTAGCTCTGCATTTTGCCATAAATCGTCTCCTGCTTTTCAATTGTTGATGGGTAACAAAAAGCATAGATACGAATGAAGTACACAGATTCTAAAAAAAAACGAATCTGTCGTTCTTAGAATATAGATGACAAAAATGTCATGAAGATTTTGTAAAATATGCTTTAGTTCATTATAACACAGCACAATGAGAAGATACAAGATTGCTTTTTATAAAATCTTTAAATTTGAGCGAAAGTTAAAAAAATGAAAAAACAATTAACAACTCCTCAATTGTGCAGCTTCGAAACTTCTGTTATGATTTATTTACAGAAGCTTCTGCAAACACTTTTTACGCAGTAACAAGCAAGAGTATTGTTGTGGAAAAATAACTTTGAATTTTTATAATATGAGGAGATGACACAAATGCAGATTGGCAGTGTAATAAGAAAATACAGAAAAGAATGTGGGCTTACACAGGAAGAGATGGCAAAAAGGTTAGGGGTGACTACCCCGGCTGTGAATAAGTGGGAAAATGGAAACACGAATCCCGATATCGAACTGTTGGCACCGATTGCCCGGCTGTTGCATATTTCACTCGACACACTGTTGTCTTTTCAGGAAAAACTGACGGACATGGAGATTGAGACACTTATCCGGCAGATGGGTGACAAATTAGAGAAAGAAGGATTTGAAAAGACCTACGAATGGGCGGTGCAGATCACAAAAAAGTATCCGAACTGCAATATGCTGATCTGGCAGATCGCAGTAATGCTTGACGCAGGAAGAATAACAGGAGCGTGCGGGAATCCGGAACAATATGACGAACAGATCAATGCGTGGTATGAGATGGTGTTACAGGACGAAAACGAAGAGATACAGTACCATGCAGCCGATTCTCTGTTTGGCTTTTATTTAAGGAAAAAAGAATATGTGGCAGCAGAAAAATATTTAAACTATTTTTCGGAGCATGATCCTATGAAAAAGATATTCAGGGCACGTCTGTACAAAGAGCAGGGAAAAACCGAAGAAGCATATAAAACAATAGAAGAAGTTCTTCTCTCGCAGAGCCAGACGCTTGGTGTTACATTTTCATTTCTGCTTAGTATGGCATTGAAAGAAAAAGATTTTGACTATGGAAGAGTGCTCGCAGAGAAAATGGGAGCACTCGCCCATACATTTGAGATGGGAAAATATAGTGAGTGTTCCACTATGCTTGATGTTGTATATGCAGAGAAAAATGTAGAAGGTACTTTTCAGGTGGTCAGGCAATTGCTTGAAAATGTGGAGAGTATTGGAGATTTTTCGGGTTCAAAATTATACCGGCATCTGCAATTTAAGAAAAATGCCCGTTGGAATGCAGACGAATTGCGCGAAAAACTGTTAGAAGGATTCCGCGATGAGACAGAATTTTCTTATATGAAAGGATATGAACCGTGGGAAAAACTTGTTAGTAAATAGGAAAAGTGAAGGGCTAAATCTCCACTTTCCCCGGTACATATCGAATGATCACATCCATCGTTCCTCCGCACACCATGCCTTCTTCCCCGGCAAAATCATTGGTCATATCGACGGAGAGGAACGTATCTTTTTTGTCAGAGAGAACTTCTAAGGCCTTTCGCAGTACTTCATGCTCGCCACAGCCGCCGCCGATTGTGCCAAAAGACTGTCCAAGCGCATTGACGCACATGATCGCACCGGTTTTGACGGGAGTCGAGCCTTTGCGCTCCACAACAACAGCGATTGCTTTTTCTTCCTTTGTCTGGAGTGCGTTTAAGAAAACGGGATCAAGGTTGGTCTGTTCAAGAATCCCGTTCTTCTTCCCGGGGGAAAGCCTTCTGCGGCAGAGAATCAGTTCGGATAAAATGGAAATGGCAATCTCATCCGTTGTGATGGCACCGATGTCTAAACCGATCGGCGTATGGATCTGATCGAGAAAAGAGCGGTCAATCCCCTCTGTGCAGAGATTTTCAAAAAGTCCGGCAACACGTCTTTTCGAACCGATAAGCCCCATATAAGCAGGTGTGATGCCACTGGCATAAAGGGTGCGGATACAATCCGCATCATGTTTGTGCCCACGTGTAACAATGGCAACGAAATCCTGCTCATCAGGATGTATTTGTTCAATTGCGGCAGGAAAACTGTCGCAGATCACTTTTTTTGCGTTTGTCATCGTATAAGGATTGGCAAAGGAGGGTCTGTCGTCAGCCGCATAGATGTCAAATTCCAACTGGGAGGCAAAGCGGCAGAGCGATTGCGCCACATAGCCGCAGCCTAAGATGATCAGACGCCGCGGTGCCTGAAATCTCCTTGTATACACAGTCTGACCGTCAGTACCCGGCACTTCAAACTGCATTTCAAATGGATGAAATTCTACAGGATTCATGATAAAGTCCTCTTTTTTGCTATATTTCATAGTATAAATTATAACATGGATTTGTGTGGAGAACCATTGAAAATTTTATTGTCATAATGTATTTACTTTTCCCTGTAAAATAAGTTAGAATAGATAATTGGAAAACTCATATATAACTAAAATGAATTGTGAAAATTTCCAATGATCTAAAAATAGAAATACACCAAAGAAAAGTGAGGACACCCCAAATGGCAGATAACGCATTAAAAATCGAATATAAATTATACTTGGAAGCAGAGGATGTTTCGCAGTCAAGGATCCTTTCTTCTGCATCCTATCTGGAAAACGTGCTGCATAATCATGCAAACCCATACATAAAATGCGCACAGATCGACAACGAGAGTGATTTAGACGAATTCGAGTTAAGATTATATGTGGATGAGATGATCGAGGAGACGGACTGTACAAATGTGGATGCAGCAGAGGCATTTTTAGACGAGTTTGCAGATGTTTTATCAGAAATTGCGCACATTCATTCCTTTATGGATATGGAGGGAAGCTTTTCTGTTTCCTTTGAGGGAGAACACATTGCCTATGATTTCAGATCCGAACCGGGTGACGGAATGTGTGACTTTATAGAACGGAAAGAAAATTAATACATTTTTTGTTTTCAAAAATGGAATAGTCTGTTATAATAGTTACATAATATCACTTAGGAGGCATTAAGCGATGGCTGAGGATAGAAAAACATTTAAAATAAAGGATGGACATTTGGGAGAAGTGAAGATAGCAGATGAAGTAGTTGCAATTATTGCGGGACTGGCTGCAACAGAAGTCGAAGGTGTCAGTTCCATGGCTGGTAACATTACCAATGAACTTGTCAGCAAGCTTGGAATGAAGAATCTTTCCAAGGGTGTTCGCGTGGAAGTATTGAGCGGTATTGTGAATGTGGATGTGGCGCTGAATATTGCTTACGGCTACTCCATCCCGGAAGTATCTGCGAAAGTTCAGGAACGCGTAAAATCAGCAATTGAGAATATGACAGGATTGGAAGTATCTATCGTGAATGTTCGTATTGCAAGCGTAGATATGGGTAATAATAAATAATCCTTTGCAGAACGTAACGCAAGTTATGGACGATGTAGTAGAATAAAGGGTGTCCGAGCGACATCCTTTTTTTACCTTGTAAAGGAATGGAGATTATCGAGACAGAAAGGATCAATCAATGACCAGAAGAGGATTAAGAGAACAGGTTTTTAAAATGCTTTTCCGTGTGGAGTTCCACAATGTGGAAGATATGCCGGAGCAGATGAATATGTTTGAGGAAGTGGAGGAGTGCAGCGAGAAGGACAAAGAGTACATTTCCAACAAGTTCCACAACATTGTAGAGAAGATTGATGAGATCGATGCAGCGATCAATGAGGTTTCCGAGGGATGGAAGACCAGAAGAATGGGAAAAGTAGATCTGACTCTGATTCGTCTTGCAGTATACGAGATGAAGTACGAGGATGATATCCCGGTAAAAGTTGCGATCAATGAGGCTGTTGAACTTGCAAAACAGTATGGAACGGATGAATCACCGGCATTTGTAAATGGAGTATTGGCAAAATTAGCATGATGAAGAATGTTTATTCAGTTGGACAGGTGAATACATACATCAAAAATATGTTTGCCCAGGATTTTATGATGCAGCGCATCAGTGTCAAGGGCGAAGTGTCTAACTGCAAGTATCATTCCTCAGGGCATATTTATTTCACTTTGAAGGATCCGGCTGGGACGATCAATGCGATCATGTTTGCAGGAAACCGCCGGGGGCTCTCTTTTCAGATGAAAGAGGGTGACAAAGTCATCGTGACAGGCTCTGTGGAAGTCTATGAACGGGATGGAAAGTATCAGCTCTATGCCAGGGAGATTGAACTGGATGGAGCTGGTAATTTATATTTAAAATTTGAAGCGTTAAAAAAAGAATTAGAAGAGATGGGCATGTTTGCCCCGGAGTACAAGAAGAGAATCCCAACATATATCAGGAGGCTTGGGATTGTCACAGCTCCGACTGGTGCTGCTGTACAGGATATTCGCAATATTTCCGCAAGAAGGAATCCTTATGTGCAGCTTATTTTATATCCGGCGCTTGTGCAGGGGGAAGGTGCGGTAAGCAGTATTGTAAACGGTATCCGTGCATTAGATGCACTTGGCGTGGATGTGATCATTGTCGGACGAGGTGGAGGTTCCATCGAGGATCTGTGGGCGTTTAACGAGGAGGAGGTTGCAAGGGCGATCTTTGAATGTGAGACGCCGGTTATCTCCGCTGTCGGACATCAGACGGACACAACGATCGCAGATTTTGTGGCAGATTTAAGGGCGCCGACACCGTCTGCAGCTGCAGAACTTGCTGTTTTTGATCATCAGGCGGCAGTGGCAGAGATTTCAGCAAAAACTGCAAGGATGAACCGGGCTTTGCAGCAGAAGTTAGATATTGCAAAGTTGAAAGTAAACCAGTATCAGACAAAGTTACAGTACGTAAGCCCGGAGAGCAGGCTGCATGAACATCGCAGATATGCGGTAGACCTTGAGGAAAAATTATACCGGCAGATGGAGCAGGTGCTTACGGAAAAGAAGCACAGACTTGCAATACTGACAGGTCAGATGGAAGGGGTATCCCCTTTGAAGAAGCTGAGTCAGGGGTTCTCTTATGTTGCGGATGAAACCGGGAAGGCGGTGACGGATGCTTCCACCGTAAAAGTGGGGGATCCACTTACGGTACATCTGTTAAAGGGAACACTGAAGGCAAATGTCACGGAGGTATTTGACAATGAGTGAAGAACAGACGAAGCAGAATGTTTCTCTGGAAGAGACATTTGAACAGATAGAGACAATCATAAAACAATTGGAAAGTCCTGAAGTTACACTGGATGATTCTTTTCGTCTGTATCAGGCAGGCGTGGAAAAGTTAAAGACATGTAATTTACTTCTGGACACTGTTGAGAAGAAAATGCAGGTGATGCAGACCGATGGATCACTGGCAGATTTCGAGTGATGAAACAGTTCCTGTAACAAACTGGAATGGAAGAAGGAGCAGCAGAGTTGGATATTAGAGCAGAGATTCAGACAAGAGTAGATGAGATAGAACAGATCATAAAACGCTATCTTCCGGAGGAAGAGGGCTGGCAGAAGACCATTATGGAGGCAATGAATTACAGTATTCTTGCCGGTGGAAAAAGACTTCGCCCGATGTTGATGTCGGAGACCTATCGTCTGTTTGGTGGAAAATCAAAAGTGATCGAGCCTTTTATGGCGGCAATGGAGATGATCCACACCTATTCTCTGGTGCACGATGATCTTCCGGCGATGGACAATGACGAGTACCGCAGAGGGAAAAAGACAACACACGCGGTCTATGGCGAGGCGATGGGGATTCTTGCGGGCGATGCACTGTTGAATTATGCATTTGAAACGGCTGCAAAGGCGTTTGATATGGAACCGGATAACCGGAATATCGGAAAAGCCATGCAGATTCTTGCCACAAAGGCGGGCATTTATGGTATGGTCGGAGGACAGGTTGTGGATGTGCAGTCGGAGGATTCCGGCGACATCACAAAAGAAAAGCTTGATTTTATTTACCGTTTGAAAACCGGAGCGCTCATCGAAAGCTCTATGCTCATCGGCGCTGTTCTGGCAGGAGCAACGAAAAACGAACAGAACACGATCGGGAAAGCAGCCACAGAAGTCGGGCTGGCGTTCCAGATTCAGGATGATATTTTAGATGTCACAAGTACGTTGGAAGTGTTAGGAAAACCAATTGGCAGCGATGAGAAGAACCACAAGGCAACCTATGTGTCCTTCGAAGGGCTTGAGAAGGCAAAGGAAGATGTTGCATTGTATACAAACAGCGCAGTGGCAAGAATGGATTCGCTGGTGGTGAAGAATGAGTTTTTGAATGAACTGCTGCTTTACTTAATTTCCAGAGAAAAATAAGAACTCTGCGGAGAAAAGACGGAGATTCACTTTGGAGTTTCCGTAAGAAAGTAAGAAATCGAGGTACCAGATATGGTATTAGAAAAGATAAATCAACCGAATGATATAAAATCCCTCACAGACGAAGAACTGAAAATTCTTGCCTCTGAGATCCGGGAATTTTTAATAGAAAAGATTTCAGTGACAGGCGGTCATCTGGCATCGAATCTGGGGGTAGTCGAACTGACCATGGCACTGCATCTTGCACTGGATCTTCCAAAAGATAAGATTATATGGGATGTGGGACATCAGTCTTACACGCACAAGCTTCTGACCGGAAGACGGGAAGGTTTTGACGGGCTGCGTAAGTACGGCGGAATGAGCGGTTTCCCAAAACGGAAAGAAAGCGAATGTGACTGCTTTGACACCGGTCACAGCTCCACATCGATTTCCGCAGGACTTGGGTATGCGCTGGCGAGAGAGATCACAGGGGAGGACTATAAGGTGGTCTCTGTGATCGGAGATGGTGCGTTGACCGGAGGAATGGCGTTTGAGGCACTCAATAATGCGGCAAGGCTCAAATCCAATTTTATTATTATTTTAAATGATAATAATATGTCAATCTCAGAGAATGTAGGCGGTCTGTCCTCGTATCTTGCCGGTTTCCGGACAGCAGACGCCTATCTGGATCTGAAATTAAATGTGTTAAATTCCCTGAATAAAATGCCTTACGGAGAAAAAATGGTCTCTAAAATACGTAAGACAAAAAGTGGGATCAAACAGCTTCTGATTCCGGGAATGTTTTTTGAGGAAATGGGAATCGTGTATTTAGGACCGGTGGACGGTGGCAATCTTCATGGAATTGTGAAGCTTTTAAGAGAGGCTTCGCATATCGATGGACCGGTATTGATCCATGTCATGACACACAAAGGTGCGGGGTATGCACCGGCAGAGAGACATCCTGCAAGATTCCACGGAACAGAACCGTTTGATATTGAAACAGGGCTTCCGAAGAATCCAAGAGTGAAGGCAAATTATACCGATATTTTTTCAACTGTCATGCGAAAGCTTGGCGACCGGGATGAAAAAGTGGTGGCAGTGACGGCAGCAATGACAGATGGAACAGGATTAAAACGTTTTCATAACATGTTCCCGGAGCGGTTTTTCGATGTTGGGATTGCGGAACAGCATGCAGTGACGTTTGCGGCAGGGCTGGCAGCGGCTGGGCTGAAACCGATTTTTGCGGTGTATTCTTCTTTTTTACAGAGAGCATACGACCAGATTTTACATGATGTCTGTATCCAGAATCTGCCGGTGGTATTTGCCATTGACAGAGCCGGATTAGTTGGAAGCGATGGGGAGACACATCAGGGAATTTTTGATATCTCCTATCTGTCATCCATTCCGAATATGACGATCATGGCACCGAAGAATAAGTGGGAACTGTCCGATATGATCAAATATGCAGTGAATTTTGGTACACCGGTTGCAGTACGCTACCCGAGAGGTGAGGCATATGATGGACTGAAAGAGTACCGCGCACCGATCAGCATTGGAAAGTGTGAATGGATTTACCGGGAATCCGGGATCGCATTATTTGCATTGGGATCAATGGTAAAAACTGCGGTTGCAGTCCGGGATGCATTGAAAGCAGAAGGATATCCGTGCAGCATTATCAATGCGCGTTTTGCAAAACCGTTGGATGAAGACGCATTGAGGTACATTACAGAACACCATAAAGTGATCGTCACAATGGAGGAAAACGTGATCAGCGGTGGATTTGGAGAGCATGTGACCGAGTTTTATAATAATGAGAACTGCAAAGATATCCGCATTGTAAATATTGCAATTCCGGATGAATACGTGGAACATGGAAATGTGGAACTTTTGCGAAAAGAAGTCGGTCTGGATGCGGATACGATCATAGCGCGCACGATAGAAGCGTATCAGAACGTGACAGAATAAAAGATTCTAAGATAATGAATAGAATGAGCAGAGAGAGCGGAGAGAATGAAAGAAAGATTAGATATTTTACTTGTAAATAAAGGACTTGCGCCATCCAGAGAGAAAGCGAAAGCGATGATCATGGAGGGAAATGTATTTGTCGACAATAACCGTGAGGACAAGGCTGGTTCTACGTTTGACGTGAATGCCAATATTGAGGTAAAAGGTAACACCTTAAAGTATGTAAGCCGTGGCGGTTTGAAACTGGAAAAAGCCATGACACATTTTGGTATCACATTAGAGGGAAAAGTCTGTATGGACATCGGAGCCTCCACAGGTGGTTTTACGGACTGTATGCTCCAGAACGGCGCGGTCAAAGTTTATGCTGTGGACGTGGGATATGGTCAGTTTGCGTGGAAACTGCGGCAGGATGAACGGGTTGTCTGTATGGAAAAGACAAACATCCGTTATGTGAAACCGGAAGATATCGCAGACCGCCTTGATTTTGCGTCAGTGGATGTTTCCTTTATCTCTCTGACCAAAGTATTAGGACCTGCAAGGGAGCTGTTAAACGATAATGGCGAGATGGTTTGCCTTATTAAACCGCAGTTTGAAGCCGGCAGGGAAAAGGTAGGAAAAAAGGGAGTTGTCAGGGATAAAGCGGTTCATGAGGAAGTCATCCACAAAGTGATCGATTATGCGGTGGAGATTGGATTTCACATTTTAAATCTGGAGTATTCGCCAATCAAGGGACCGGAAGGAAATATTGAGTATCTTGTCTATATCAGAAAAGAAGCCGAAGGCAGCAGAGAGGAATCCGTTGATGTTCATGCAGTGGTAGAGGCTGCACATGGGGAACTGGACAAATAATATGAAACATTTTTTGATTATCACCAATGCATTCAAAGATAAAAACTTAAAACTGACCAATGAGATCAAAGGGTATATCGAAAAAAAGGGTGGCAGCTGCCAGTGCTTTACGAGTACCGGAGATGATGCAAAACACGCAGCACCTGAGGCTGATGCGGTTGCACCGGAGACAGAGTGTGTGCTTGTGTTAGGAGGAGATGGTACGTTGATCAGGGCTGCTTCCAAACTGGTGGAACAAAATATGGCGCTCATCGGAGTCAATCTTGGAACACTCGGATATCTTTGCGAACTGGAGGAGTCAAATGTTTTTACAGCAGTGGATGAACTGATGGAAGAACATTATACCGTTGAGAAACGCATGATGCTTTGCGGTTATGGAATCAAGCAGAGTGAGAAGACAGAGCGCAAAGTGGCACTCAATGATATCGTCATCCACCGGACAGGGGCGCTGTCAGTGGTAAATCTGATCGTTTTTGTCAATGGGGAATATCTGAATACATTTCGTGCAGATGGAATCATCATCTCCACGCCGACAGGGTCTACCGGCTATAATATGTCCGCAGGCGGACCGATCGTCGATCCGAAGGCAAGCATGATCATTATCACTCCAATCAATGCGCATAATTTGAATTCCAGAAGTATTGTGATCGGTGCTGAAGACGAAGTGATGATCGAAATTGGCGAAAGACGTTCCCAGAAGGACGAGACAGTGGAAGTCAGCTTTGATGGGGACAATGCTGTGGGATTAGAGGTTGGAGATAAGTTTCTGATCCGGAAAGCAGATTCCACAACAAGAATCTGTAAACTCAACAATATGAGCTTTCTGGAAATACTGCGCAAAAAAATGAAAGCTTATACATAAACACAAAGCTTAGGAGGTCAGACCGGAAATGAAGACAAAACGTCAGACAAAAATGTTGGAACTGATAAAAAAACATGATATTGAGACACAGGAAGAGTTATCCGATTATCTCCAGAAAGAAGGATATCAGGTGACACAGGCAACGGTTTCCAGAGATATCCGGGAATTAAAACTTACGAAAGTTGCTATGAGTAATGGTCGACAGAAGTACGCTGCCCTGACAGAGGCGAATGAAGACCTTTCCGAAAAATATACCCGTGTTTTTCGGGATGCTTTTGTGTCTATGGATATGGCGCAGAATATTCTGGTGATCAAAACGGTTTCCGGAATGGCAATGGCAGTTGCGGCAGCGATAGATGCCATGCATCTGCATGAGATCGTCGGCTGTATTGCCGGTGATGATACCATAATGTGTGCAGTGCGAAGCGTAGATGACACGATTGCAGTGATGAGTCGTCTGCGTAAGCTTGTAGAAGATTAGAACATATACTTTTGGGGAGAGTAGAAGGAGACTATATGTTACAGAATCTACATGTGAAAAATCTGGCGTTGATTGACGAGACAGAGGTTGATTTCAGGAATGGGTTAAACATTTTATCCGGTGAGACCGGTGCGGGAAAATCAATTATCATTGGTTCTATCAATCTGGCGTTAGGGGAAAAAGTACAGAAGGAGATGCTTCGTGAAAATGCGGATTATGCGTTGGTGGAGCTTATTTTTTCTGTGACGGATGAAAAACAGAAAGAACTCTTACGAGAGCTGGACGTGTTCCCGGAGAATGACGAAGTCATCTTAAGCAGGAAGATCGTCAACGGCAGAGGTGTTGCAAAAGTGAATGCAGAGAGTGTTCCGGCATCCAAAATGCGTGAGATCGCCTCAATTTTGATCGACATTCATGGACAGCATGAACATCAGTCGCTTTTGTCGAAAAAGAAACATCTTGAAATCTTAGATGATTATGCAAAAGAAGAAATTTTTGCTCCAAAGGAAAAGTTAAGGGAAGCCTACAAAAATTACCGTGCTCTGCTGGAAGAATTGAAGGAGGCAGATGTGGACGAGGAAGAACGGCTCCGGGAGATTTCGTTTCTGGAATACGAGATCAAAGAGATCGAGGAGGCAGACCTAAAAGAGGGCGAGGATGAGGTGCTGGAGGCTGACTACCGGAAATTCTCCAACGGAAAGAAGATCATGGAGGCAGTGAATGCCGCCTATCAGTATACCGGAAATCAGAGTGACAACGTATCTGAACTTACCGGAAGGGCATTGCGGGAATTGAATGCGGCGTCTGCATATGATGAAAAAGTAAAAGGGCTGGAAGAGCAGCTTTTGGAGATTGATAATCTAGTAAATGATTTTAATCGTGAGTTGGCAGATTATATCGATGAGACGGAGTTTGACGATGAAACGTTTTACCAGATGGAAAAACGTCTGGATGAGCTGAATCATTTAAAATCAAAGTACGGAAGCACGATCGCAGATATATTGTCTGAATTGGAGAAAAAACAAAGCCGATTGCAACAATTGCAGGATTTTGACCAGTATATTGGAAATTTGAAGCAAAAACTTGCAGATGCGGAGCAGGAGTTAACAAAATACTGTGATAAAGTATCGAAAATCCGTAAAAAATATGCAAAAAAACTGACAGGTGCTGTGACAGAGGCATTGAAAGACTTAAACTTTTTAGATGTGAAATTCGAGATGGAGTTTGGACAGACCGCAGACTATACGGCAAACGGAACTGATGATCCGGAGTTCTTGATTTCCACCAATCCTGGAGAACCTGTAAAACCGTTGGGTAAAGTCGCATCCGGCGGTGAACTTTCGAGAATTATGCTTGCAATCAAAACGGTATTGGCAGATCAGGATGCAATCGAGACACTCATTTTCGATGAGATTGACAGTGGAATCAGCGGACGCACCGCACAGATGGTTTCGGAAAAAATGAATGTGCTTGCAAAAAATCATCAGATCATCTGTATCACGCATTTACCGCAGATTGCTGCAATGGCAGACGCACATTATCTGATCGAAAAATCTGTGGAAAACAAGACCACGGTATCGAAGATCAAGTGTCTTTCCGGGGAGGAGAGTATTGACGAACTGGCAAGAATGCTCGGCGGTGTGGAGATCACAGAGAAAGTCCGGGAGAGTGCAAGAGAGATGAAAGAACTTGCATATCAGAAAAAATGCCATTAATTGACACGAAAAAGACAGTTTGAAAAAAAGAAAGAGACACATAATAAAAGGGTACATAGCGTATATGTACTCTTTTTGTTATGGAGACAAGGAAAATAGCCCGATATTCATTGGGGTGCAGGAGATAAAAAATGGACAGATACAAAAGTTTTTTTCGTGGAATTGCATATGCAGGTTATTGTATCGTATTTTTATTTGCGGTCTATACATTTGAAAAATCAATACCGGATCAGATATATGTGAAAGCAGGGGAAGCAATCGATTACCAGTTTCAGGTACCTGTGACAATGGAAATACAGGAGGATAGCTCGCCTGTAGCAAAAAGCACAAATAATGCCAATGTGAGGCAGTCCTACATTGTCACCTGCCGCCTGTTTGGTATTTTTCCGGTGAAAGATATAGAAGTTGTACTTGTGGACGGAGATGCGGTCTATGCAGGCGGGATGCCGATCGGCATCTATGTGAAGACAAGCGGTGTCCTCGTGATCGGTACCAGTGAAGTGGAACGGCCGGATGGAAGTGAAGCTGCACCTGCGGAGAACATTTTGAAAGCCGGAGATTATATATTAAGTGTGAATGGGGAGAAGGTTGCAGAGAAGGAGGATCTGCAGCGTCTGGTGCAGCAGAATGGTGCAGAAAAAGAAATTCTTACAATCAACCGCAACGGGGAAAGCATTGAGGTTGGTGTGACACCTGTACAAAATAAAAATGGAACGTATATGCTTGGAGCATGGGTGCGGGATGATCTTGCCGGGATAGGAACTTTGACGTATTATAAGGAAGACGGAACGTTTGGAGCTTTAGGACATGCCGTGAGCGACGGCGATGTCGGCGGGCGCATTCAGATGCGTGAAGGCTATGTATACAATGCACAGATCATCGGAGTGAAAAAGGGACAAAAAGGAAATCCGGGAGAATTGTCTGGGATGATCCGTTACCAGAGTGCTGACTGCCTTGGAACAATCGAGGAAAATACAGACATTGGTATTTATGGAAAACTGGATGGGAATATTGCAGCACTGCCGCGTGGAGATTACTATAACATCTGTTACAAGCAGGATATTAAACAGGGACCGGCGACGATCATCTGTGGTTTTACCGGAGAGAAGAAAGAGTATGCGATTGAGATAGAGAGTCTTGATTACAGTGGAAGAGAGGCGAATAAAGGAATTCTATTCCGGGTGACGGATGAGCAGCTTTTAGACATGACAGGCGGTATTGTGCAGGGAATGAGTGGCAGTCCCATCCTTCAGGATGGAAAAATAATCGGCGCCGTGACACATGTCTTTGTCTCAGATTCGTCCATGGGCTATGGGATTTTTATTGAGAATATGGTAGAATGAAAAAAGAAATTGTAAAATAAAGTCCTTTGGTACACTTGCCGACGAAGTTCGACAAAATTTACGAGAGGAAAATGAGTATGCTGATAACACATGTAAAGATTTGCCAGGAAAAGGGAAGACGTGGCTTTTACATATGTTTGAAATAAGTCAGCAGGAGGACCAGCATGGAGAAACTGAATGTAGCAATCGCAGATGATAATGAGAGAATGTTGCGGTTATTGGGGGCTATCATCGAGAGTGATGAGGAACTCAATGTCGTTGGAACTGCTAAAGATGGGGAAGAGGCTTACAATGTGATCAAGACAAAGGAACCGGATGTTGTCTTGCTTGATATTGTAATGCCAAAATTAGATGGACTTGGAGTATTAGACCGTGTGAATCATGATAAGACAATCAAAAAACATCCGACGTTTATTATGATCAGTGCAATCGGTCAGGAAAAAATTACGGAAGATGCATTTGAATTAGGTGCAGATTACTATATTATGAAGCCGTTTGACAATGACATGGTGATCAACCGGATCAAGAAGGCAAAGACAGCAAAAACAGGAAAGAGCACGGAGCCGCGCAAGGTGAATGCCTACGAGAAGGCAGAGGATGTCAGCGAGAAGAATCTTGAGGCAGATGTGACTGAGATCATCCATGAGATCGGTGTTCCGGCACATATCAAGGGGTATCAGTATTTGCGTGATGCCATTGTCATGTCGGTCAATGATATGGATATGTTAAATTCCATCACAAAAATTTTATATCCGACCATTGCAAAAAAATACCAGACAACCTCAAGCCGCGTGGAGCGTGCCATCCGTCATGCAATTGAGGTGGCATGGAGCAGAGGTAAGATGGATACGATTGATGAGATGTTCGGCTACACCATCCACAATGGCAAAGGAAAGCCGACAAACTCTGAATTTATCGCGTTGATCACAGACCGTATCCGGCTGGAATACAAAATGTATTAATGCTTTTCAGAGCGAAAAAAAAGAGTTATAATATTCTTAAGATTTCGAAGTATTTCGGGGTTTGGAGGGTTTATAACATGAAAAAAATATTATTTGCTGCTTCAGAAGCTGTTCCTTTTATCAAAACAGGAGGTCTTGCAGATGTAACGGGTTCCCTGCCAAAGTATTTTGACAGGAAAAAGTATGATGTGCGCATCATATTACCGAAGTATCTGTGCATGGACGAACGTTTTAGGGGACAGCTTCATTTTAAATGTCATTTTTATGTGAATTTGAGCTGGCGGAAACAATATGCCGGCATTTTTGAAGCAAAACAGGATGGTATCACCTATTATTTTGTAGATAATGAATTTTATTTTGCCGGGGATAAGCCGTACAACGAGTTGTATCAGGATATTGAGAAGTTTGCATATTTCTCGAAAGCAGTTTTAGAGGCACTGCCATTTCTTGATTTCTGCCCGGATATCATTCATTGTCATGACTGGCAGACAGGTCTGATCCCGGTATTTTTGAAAACTCTTTATGGAGATGAGAATTATTACAGGGGAATCAGGATTGTATTTTCCATCCATAATCTGAAGTTTCAGGGACGCTGGAGTCTTCCGGCAGTTATGGATATCACAGGTCTGCCGGAACAGATTTTTACGGCGGACAAACTGGAATCTTACGGAGAGGCCAATTATTTAAAGGGTGGCATTGTCTATGCGGATGCAGTGACGACTGTCAGTGAGACTTATGCACGTGAGATCACAACAGAGCAGGGAGGAGAGGGCTTAGACGGACTGCTGCGTGCCAAAAAAAATGATCTGTATGGTATCTTAAATGGATTGGATTACGAAGAATATGATCCACAGAAAGATGGATATATTTATAATCACTTCAATGAGCAGAATTTTCAGGAAGGCAAGAAACTGAATAAAGCCAGACTGCAGAAAGAACTTGGTCTTCCAGTGAAAGAGAATACCATGCTGATCGGTATTGTATCGAGAATGACAAGCCAGAAGGGATTTGATCTGGTAGCTTATATTATGGATGAACTGCTGGCAACCGAGGATGTGCAGCTTGCTGTGCTTGGAACAGGCGAGGAACAGTATCAGGATATGTTCCGCTATTTTACACAAAAGTATCCTGATAAAATCCAGGCTTCCATCGGTTATTCCGAGGAGCGCGCACACCGTATCTACGCATCTTGCGATGCCTTTCTGATGCCATCCTTATTTGAACCATGTGGATTATCACAGTTGATGAGCTTGAGGTATGGAACCGTGCCAATCGTAAGGGAAACTGGCGGTCTGAAAGACACCGTGGAAGCGTATAACGAATATGAACATACGGGAACCGGTTTTTCTTTTGCAAATTACAATGCCCATGAGATGCTTGGAACAATCCGCTATGCCATCTCTGTTTTCCGTGACAGGAAGAAAGACTGGAATGGATTGATCCAGAGGGGAATGAAACAGGATTTTTCCTGGAATCGTTCTGCCGGTAAATATGAAGCATTATACGAAAAACTTACCGATTTTGAATAAAGTTACATAGAAGTGATCACATAGAAATCTGACCAGTCTCACGGGAATAAAAGTAGACATGATCGGATAAAATCTCTTCTTTGGATAACTGTGTAGAATTGACTTCTTTTACCATAGAGGTGAGTTCATCATAAGAATCATGGTCGTATGCGGGGATCAGGATCACCTCGTGAATACTGCTTGGAAGAATATAGAGATCGCATTCTAGTTTTTCACAGAGATTATGCAACAGGTTGTGGTAAAAAATACAGCCGGAGCCATTCAGTTTGCTTTTGTTGGAGAGCACATACATTGGAACCATGTATTCAAATTCTTCCTTCATGGAATTGCAGGGAACACCGGCCATTAACTCGATCAGAACATCTGACATGTCCCGCAGTTCATAAGTGAGGAGAGCAGGAGTGTTTTTCATGGCGAGATGATAGAGGTCGTCCTTGGTGATATTCCAGAGAGACAGATGCTGGTTATAAATTAATATTGTTGCATTTCCGGTCTCGTCAGCATCTACAAGACAATTGAAGATGATGGCGAGATCTAATATTTTTATGTGAGGGATTTTTTGCAGCAAATTTTTATTCTGTTCATAATTGATAAGTTTAAACACAATACGTTTTTTTACCTGCTCATAGTTTGTAAAAAAGGAGATATCGATATTTCCGGACGGCTTGTTCTCCTCATAAACAGATAAAATATCATGGCAGATCTCTTCTAAGGATCTGCCCTTTAAATATTGTTTAAAATAAAAGTTCAGATAAATAGTTGGGGATATATTCAGCTGATTGGATAAGATCGTGAGACCATCATAATGAGTATCATTATTTTTGATGATCTCCTGAATCGTCACTTTCACATTAGAACCAAGCCGGTTCTGAATGACTGTTGTTACATTTTCTTTGAATTCCTGATATGTCATAAAAATCCTCCCAATGGCAGATGCCCTGGGAAAACAATTACATTCCGTATCAGTCGGATGATAAAACGATATGCAGATAACAGACTGGAAATTCAAACATCTGTTATAAAAAAATCCACGCATCGGGAACTGCGTGGATTTACTTTATCATGGATAAAATGGAAAAACAATAGGAAAAGAAAAAAGTTTCGAAAAATTTTATTATTCGGACTTTAATTTTTTCCAGAGATAATTCGATAACTTTGTCGTGTCGATGTCATATTGTTTATACACCTCACAATTGGCAAGCGTCTCATCTGTCGGGAAAATCGTTGTGTCGGATAATGTTTCCTCATCTAAATTTTCTTTGACAGCGAGATTTGGCGTAGCATAATAAACATAGTCAAAGTTTAGCATGCCAATGTCTTCCCGGCAGAGAAAATCCAGAAATTTTTCTGCATATTCGGTGTTATGGCAGGATTTTGGCATAAACCAGGAGTCGATCCAGAGGTTGGAGCCTTCTTCCGGGACACTGTAGGAGAGGTCATCATTTAATTCCATGGCGTAAGCAGCTTCCCCGGAATAAACAAGAGCCATCGCCGCATTTCCCATTGCCATTTCATCTCCGGTCTCATCGACATAATAGGCATAGACGAGCGGTTTCTGCCGGATCAGAAGATCAAGGGCATCATTTAACTGATTTTCATCGGTCGTATTGATATCATAGCCTGATAGTCTTAATGCCGGGGTAAAGCTGTCGCGGACAGAGTTCTGCATGATGATCGAGTCTTTGTATGCTTCATCCCAGAGAACGTTCCAGGTGGATACTTCCTCGTCGGATACCATCGTCGTGTTGTAGAGGATACCGAGCGTACCGTAAAAATAAGGCATGGAATATTTATTTTCCGGGTCAAAAATCTGTGATGCTTCAATAATGGATGAATCAAGATTTTTATAATATTCGAAATCATCAAAGTTGATCTCTAACACCTGATCTTCGTTGATCAGACGCTCCACCATGTAATCTGAGGTACAGACGAGATCATAATTGATGGAGCCTGCAGAAAACTTGGTATACATTTCCTCAGGACTTTCGTATTCCTCTAATTTGACCTTAATGCCGGTCTCTTTTTCAAATTGATCAAGAACAGATTCATCAATGTATTTTCCGTAATTTAAAATTACAAGCGTATTGTCATCTTTCTTTGTTGTCTCAGTGGAACTGGTGTCTTTTCCGCAGGAGGAGAGAACACCTGTCATGAGGCACAGTGCAAAGAGCATTGCAAGTCGTTTTTTCATAGCTGCCTCCTAGATTGCCTGTTTTGCACCTTTTCCCTCGGAGGAAGAACGGTGGTTCATCACGAGAAGGAGCAGGAAGGCGATCAAAAATAAAATGGTCGATAAAGCATATAATTCCGGGCGGATCCCCTTTCGGAGTTCTGTGTAGAGCATGGTAGAGAGGGTGTTGACACCCGCACCTTTTGTAAAGAAGGTGATCGAAAAATCGTCCAGTGACATGGTGACTGCCATTAAAAATCCGGAGAACACACCGGATTTGATCTCAGGCCATGTGATCCTGAAAAAGGCATAGAGCGGTGTCGCACCGAGGTCTAAGGCAGCCTCGTAAGTGTAACGGTTTGCCTGATTTAATTTTGGAAGCACATTTAAGATGACATAGGGAATGTCAAATGTGATATGTGCGATCAAAACTGTGACAAAGCCGAGGTTCATAAATTTTACAAATAAAAGCATCATTGCGATACCGGTTACAATATCTGCATTTAAAAGAGGAATGTTAGTAGCCCCTAACATGATCGCTTTATTCTTTTTTTTCATGGCGCTGATACCGATTGCTGCCAGAGTTCCAAGCAGCGTTGAGATAATAGCAGCGGCGAGTGTGATCTGGATCGTTGTCACAAAAGCATTTGTGATCGTCTCATTTTTAAAACATTCTGCGTACCATTTTAAGGTAAATCCACCCCATACAACACGGGATTTGGAATTGTTGAAAGACAGGACGATCAACACTAAAATTGGAAGATATAAAAATAAAAATATAAGTGCAAGATAAATTCTTGACGCAGCTTTTTTTACCATACCGCAGTACCTCCGCCGTCTTTATCGAAAATATTCATGAGAGCCATGCTTGCGATGACAAAAATCATTAACACAACGGAAAGACCGGAGCCCAAGTTCCAGTTGGTTCCCTGCATAAATTCCTGCTCGATCACGTTACCGATAAGAAGCACCTTTCCACCGCCTAGCAGGTCGGAGATGACAAAGGAGGTCAGAGCAGGAACAAAGACCATGATAATTCCGCTTATAATGCCGGATAAGGTCAGCGGAATGATGATCTTGAATAAAATGATGGCGTCACTTGCACCAAGGTCTTTTGCTGCCTCAATGACATCATTTTTGATTCTTGCCATGGAGTTGTAAATTGGCAGTATCATAAACGGAAGAAAATCGTAGACCATACCAAATACAACGGCAGTCTGTGTATTGAGCATTTTTACGGTGCCAAATCCAAAAAACTGGAAGATTGCATTGACAATTCCGTTGTTGGATAACAGCAGACGCCATGCTAAGATCCTGAGCATGAAGTTCATCCACATTGGCAGAATAAAAATGAATACGACAAAGTTCTGCTGCTTGATTTTTAAGCCATTTAAAATCATAGCGAGCGGGTAAGCTAACAACAGACAGACTATCGTGCAGATTATACCAAGCTTTAAGGATAAAAGGATGGATCTGACATGCACGGGATCTGCGATGGCAGCCACATTTTCAAAAGTAAAAGTTCCTCCGGAGGTAGTGAATGCATAATAAATGATCATTGCCAGCGGAAGGAGGATAAAACCGATGATCCATATCAGGTATGGACCGGCGAATAACTGTCTTCCTGATTTACGCATCGATCTCCACTGCCTCCTCATCTTCGGATTCCGGTTTGTTCATGATCTGGATGTTGAATGGAATGACATTGATACCGACATGCTCCCCTGCATTGTGAAGCAGGGTGGTGTGGACAAGCCATTCAAAGCCGTTTGCCACAATCTCGATTTCATAGTGGACACCCTTGAAAATCACAGAGGTGATATCACCTTCCATAAATCCTTTTTCCGGTTCTACGATCTCAATATCCTCCGGGCGGATCACAACGTCCACCGGAGTGTTATTTCCAAAACCTTCATCGACACAAGGAATCTTTACACCGAGGATTTCCACGACTTTGTCCTGGATCATAGTTCCATCGATGATATTGCTGTCACCGATAAAGTCTGCGACGAAAGCGTTCGTAGGTTCATTGTAGATCATTTCCGGTGTACCGATCTGCTGGATGTATCCCTGATTCATAACGACGATCGTATCGGACATGGTAAGTGCTTCTTCCTGGTCATGTGTGACGTAAACGAAAGTGATTCCAAGTTCGTTTTTCAGGCGGATCAGCTCGTACTGCATATCCTGACGCAGTTTTAAGTCCAGTGCACCGAGTGGTTCGTCTAACAGGAGCACTTTCGGCTCGTTGACGATCGCGCGCGCGATTGCGATCCGCTGCTGCTGGCCACCGCTTAAGGAGTCGATGGAACGGTTTTCAAAACCGTCAAGGTTCACTAATTTTAATGCGTATTTGATTTTATCGTTGATATATTCTTTGCTCTTTTTATTGATTTTTAATCCAAACGCAATATTTTCCGCAATCGACATGTGCGGAAATAAGGCATATTTCTGGAAAACAGTATTCAGATTTCTTTTATTTGGAGGCAGGCTGGTAATGTCGACATCATCGAAGATGACCTGTCCCTTATCAGGCGTCTCAAAACCGCCTAAAATACGGAGCGTTGTTGTTTTTCCACACCCTGATGGACCGAGGAGCGTGATAAACTCATTTTCGCGGATATATAAATTTAATTCATCAAGTACCAGATTGTTTCCATAAGACTTGGAAATATCGACAAAATTGATTAGCTTTTTGCTCATAACATAATTCCTTTCTGAATCCTACCAATCGTGATCTAAAAGCTTGGTGGAGTAGATACCCAGATCAATACGGCATCGCGGCTGCCGGGATTTTCTATGTAATGCTTTTTGTCGGCTTTCAGGTAAAAGGATTCGCCGGCGTGCAGCACATGGCTTTTTCCACCATAATATATTTTGACGGTTCCCTTGATCAGGTAGCCGAACTCTTCACCGGAATGGGGCTGCATAATGTCGGAAGATCCACCTGCTTTCAAGGTTAATCTGACGGGTTCCATGGAATCTTTCTGGGCATTTGGAACAACCCATTCAATGATATTATGCTTGTCTTCATTCACCTTCGTGAAAAAGTCTTCATTTTTAAATACGATCTGTTCCGGTTCTTCATCGGTAAAAAATTCTGCCGGTGTTGTTCCGAGACACTGAATGATATCGAGCAGTGTTCCAATCGACGGTGTGTTCTGGTTGCGTTCCAGCTGGGAGATAAATCCCTTGGTAAGCTCCGAACGGTCGGCAAGTTCCTGCTGCGTCAGTCCATATTGAATACGAAGTTCTTTCATCCGTTTCCCAATATCCATACCGCATGCCTCCAATCCTGAAAAATACTGAATGGTTACAAAAAGTTTACTAATAATAAACAAACTATAAAACATTTTATATTCTATAAATAAAATGTCAATAGAGTTTCTATAAATTTTGTTATAAATTTCTGAAAAAAAGAGTTGCATTTTTTTCAGAATCCGATATAATAGTTTTCGTGACTGATTCGTCATGCCAATATGGCTCAGTTGGTAGAGCAACGCATTCGTAATGCGTGGGTCAGGGGTTCGAGTCCCCTTATTGGCTTTCTGAAACTCTAGTAAAATTAAGGCTTCCGAGATTTTAGGGGATCAATAGTAATCAGAACAAATGTTTGCACACAGGAAAGGAGATTCCTGTAAAAGTGCTACTAAGGATAAATCGACCATGAGTCGGTTTATTTTTTTGAAATTATGATACACAAAGATTACAAACAAATACACAAGAAGGTGCAAAATGACCAAAGAAATGTTGAAAGGTCTCATTGAATTGGTGTCGGAAGAAGATATAGAAACGCTTTACAATGTTGTTGTTAAGTTTATACCAGAAAATGTACCGCTTCCGGACGAAATAGAAGCTATAGAGAGGGCAGATAAGAGCATAGCAAAAAATGGAACAGTTCCCCATGATGCCGTTGACTGGGATTAAATGAATTTGAACTGCGATTTGAAACTCTCTTTTGGAGATTGCAAAACGGGCAAAGAATTTTGATGTTGTAAAAAGTTTTTTGATGTGTTATATTGAAAACAGAAAGGGAAGCCAAAGGAGCGGCTACCCTCTAAGCAATGAGTTACTAACCTTTATATGAGGTCAGCCGTCACTACTGGGAATAGTGGCGGCTATTTTCTTTTGTCCTTGAAAATCTTATAGCACAGACTCACAAGGGCGCAAATGAATATTCCTGTCTGAATCAAATCAGAGTATGTAATATACATTGGCAACGCCCTCCTTTCTTGCGTCTGGAGGGTTGACCCCTCCGAAGTAGGAGGGTAAGCCGCCCGGCTCTTTGGTTTCCCTGTCGATATTATAACAATGTGCGACAAGTTTCGCAATCTTAATTTTAAGTAGAAGAGGGACGACTTGTAAGATGGTCGTCCCTTTTCCTATAACATACAATGAGATATTCCACGCATTTACTTCCGTAAAACCTCATATGCACATTCTGCCATCGCCTGATAGGCTTTGCTGCTCGGGTGCAGGTGATCGCCGCTGTCGAAGCCTTCCCGGAATGCGGATGGATTCTCGCTTCCACGCAGTGCCAGATCAAAGTCGATACATCCGTCGATTTCTTTCGCAGAACGGATCCACGCATTCAACTCATTGCGCAAATCATCGCGGAAGGTTGCGTAAGTGCGCCAGCCAAAGATCGGCAGCAGAGTGCCCATGTAGACTTTTAAATGTAATTTCTTCGCTTCCTCTATGTAATAGCGGTAACCGTCAATCAGTTCCTTTGCAGTCGGCAGGTCACTCATCGGGCGGAACGGATTTGTTTCAATGCCGATCGGATGGATAATGTCGTTAATTCCCTGCTGGATGATCACGGTATCAGCCCCGGTAGTCGGAATCTCATGTGGAAAGCGATTTGTCCCCTTTAACCCATAGGAATCATAGGTAATGCACTCATACTGGCGCAGTACACGGGAACCGCTGGTCGCACGTCTGATAAATGCCGTGTGGTTGTCCGGGTTTTGCCTTGCCAGAAGTGTGAGGTAGTCCGGCCATGCACCGGCGGTGATGGAGTCACCATAGCAGATGACTGTATGGTTTTCCTCAGCGGTCATCAGTTCGATATTGCTTAAAAAATAAAACCAGTTTGTGGTCTTGGTCGTGTCCATTGGAAGGGCATCGGCGTGTGTCTGGTCGCCGAGGGAGAAAAATCCTTTGGAGAGCGGGCCTGTGACAAGGACAGCGGACTGCATCAGTGTAAAATCAGCAAAATAAAGACTTACGGTGAGTGTCATTCCCTTTTTGACCGGAAATGAAACCGGGTCGCTGACTGCGGTCTGATGAGCTTCCATGGTCACGGACTCGTTTTTTGAAAAAGTGATGTCGCAGATCGTTTCCTTTTTGCATGGACAGGCGAGCGGCATTTTTTCATAAACAGGGGAAGTGGCTGCAGAAACAGTGGCTCTTGTGACAGTAACGGCCTCGCTTCCGCAGAAATTATCAAATGTAAAGCGGAGAGTGTCTCCGTCAAATGGAATGTATACAGGATAACGTAATGTAATGTATTTTGCGTAAGCTTCCGGGTGGTGTTCTGCGATGGATACGGCATTTCCCCACACGGAAACCCAGTTTTTATTGTTCATATTCATAACCATGCCTTTCTTTATAGCCTGTAAGTGTTCATGCGTTTCAATACCAGACAATTTCATGTGCCAGTAAAAAATATTTTCAAAAACTCAGTATAGCACAGTTTATAGGGTATTTGAAAGAAAAAAGTGCATTTCCAATGAACAATATCAACTGTTTGATGAAGTATTGCCTTAAGAGAAATTGACTTAGAAAACACTTACGGCTTCCTGTTTGCTGACATTTTCCGGGGAAACTGTAATCGGTTTCAGTTCGTAGACTTTTGTAAATTGCGCTTTACGTTTTTGGGTTAGATGGTGGCTGACCAGAATCAATGTCAGATTAGGATTGTCTAACAGACTTTGTTCTACAATGTCGGCATTTTTCTGATCTAGCGCACTGGTGCCTTCGTCCACAAGTAAAATGGAGCGGTTGTGGATCAATGCCCGCGCAATAGCCACACGCTGTTTCTGTCCTCCTGACAGATTGCTGCCGTTTTCACCGACAGGTGTATCCAGTCCAAGAGGCATATTGGCAAGATCACCATCCAGTGAACTGTCTTTAATGGCGTGTTTCAGCATTTCGTCAGAAAAATCAATCCCCAAGGTAATGTTATCTCGAATGGTAGTATTGAACAAATATACATCCTGTTCAATGTAACTCATTTGTTGTAATAGTTGCTCAGGAGTGAAGTCGCTGGCATTTTTGCCGTCAAAATGAATGAACCCCTGATATTTTGGAAGCCAGCCTAACAAAAGCTTTAGAACTGTGGATTTGCCACAGCCAGAAGGACCAGTCAGAGCGTATTTACCGCCTTTTTCAAAGATGAAAGATTGATTATCCAAAACCTGTTTATCATCATAGAAAAAGGAGACATTTTCCATAGAGATGGTATTGCAGGAAGTTTCAGCAGTTAAGTCTTTTGGAGGAAGAACATCCTCTGCATGCACAGTGATATTTTCGAAATAGGGCTTGGCTGCAGCAATAGAGATTCGGCTGTTTGCAACAGAACTCAGTCCATTGGTAATTCCGGCAGTCAGGTTGCTTGCACTGCTAATTGCTCCAATAATTATTCTGCCTTGTATCGCAAGAAATACCGTGACAATCTGTTGAAGGAACTGCAAACATACGCTAATAACACCTACACCGCAAGTAATAAAACCTTGCGATGTTTTTAATTTACAACAGGCTTTTTCCATTTCATCACTGGCCGAGTCACCTTCATTGATAAATCGATTTGTGCGTCCAAAAGCACGAAGAACATCAAAACCAGATAAAATATCCTTGATATGACTAAGTCCCTGAGCCTCTGCATTTGCACAGGTCTGTCCTAATTTTTCCATTTGTTTTGTAAATAGTTTTGGTACAGATAGCATAATAGCAGCAGATACCAAACCGAACGCAAGCATTACCCAGTCCAGCGAGAGGAGTGCAGCTACACAACATATAATCATAATAAGCTGATTGAAAATACTGAAAAATGAGGTCCATCCTAAGCTGTCAATTTGTTTGATGTTTGTAGTTAGCCAGGAAATGTATACGCCGTTATCCTGACTGTGATATTCTGGATGTTTTTTTTGCAAGAGAGTTAAGTATAGATCGTGACGAACCTGATTATTTAATTTTCGCTTCGCATTGGCTTCTAAAGCTCCTGCAATTGCAGCCAGTCCGAAATACGCTATATATCCGCCGATACAGGCACTAGTCCACTGTATAAATCCAGATAAATCCAATTCGAATGCAGCTTGAAAAGACTGCATCATCATTAGCTGGATAATTACATACGCACTTTGCGCCATTAAACCAAGGAAGCAAGGCCAAAATATCAATTTCCAGTTTTTCTTTAAGTAATATGACATAATAGACTCCTTTCTGTTTTACAGAATTTTGTTTTAATTTTTACGCATTATATAGTATCGACAATTGAAAGAACATATCGTTTTATGTTAGTTATAATAATTGTTACATTGGGGATGTCCTATGGTTAGATTTCGGTTTATATGTAGCCCGGTGGCAATAACAATCTTGCTTATCCACAAGTGCATAGCGTCTACATTGTAGATTGAGACAACTTAGAATATCTGGACATATATAGCATTCAGATTTTAATTCGCTATAACTCCATAATTTATTTTTAGTATTGTCTATCACAACTCCGTTATCGGGATCAATATAGCCAACTAAATTTTGAGGATGGTTTAATGCAACCGAGCCTTTTTCAATTTTGCCATCAGCGCGAATGATATATCCATTTGGAAATGCTGCATAACAAATTCTTCCAAATAGCAAATCTTCACTTGAGTCGTATTTCATGCCAATTTGCTTGAGATAATCTTCATGTATTTTGGTGAGGTCAATCTTATTTTCACCGTTTAAAAGTGACAGATCATTTACATTCTGTCCACCCCAGTTATTTACTGGTCTGACAGAGACTGCAAAACGATGATCAGAACCAAATAGGTTATATAGATAATCGTACCAGCTTAAATCATTGTCTCCGGCTAAAATATTGTGACGTAGGACAATATAAAAGTCAAACTCATTGTTAGGTGACAATTTCTAAAAACGCAAAGAAACCGTCAAACCATGTGGTTGACGGTTTCTTGCGTAATGTTTAATCTAGTTCCAATCCAAGAAATTTTTTTGCTTCAGTTTTAATAATTGCAAGATTACGTTCATCTTCAATTATCTTGAAAAGATAGTACGACTGTCGGTACAATTCTATACTTTTTTCGTGATCTTTCAGATGATAATAACATTCGGCTAAAATCATTAAAATGCCAGAAAGCGAAGTATATACTCCGTAATCAATGCAAATTTTTCTGGCATATTCTGCTATCTCAATAGCATCGTTATAGCGCTTTACAATTTCAAGCTCTCGGGCATAATTAAAAGCCACCATAGGAATCTGTGCCCGATTAGGTGGTATGTTTTTTAGATTGGTCTGTAAATATCGAAATAGCGGTTTTAGAATATCAATAGCATCATAATGCCGCCCTGCCCGAATATAGCAATTTGCCATATTATTAATCAACTTTATCTCATTTTCCGTATATAATCCCCGACTGATTTGATCTAAGTCAAATTTAGGCGACGTCAAGTGCATGGCATCTAATAGCATGGAAAGTCCTGCGTCCAGACTGTACGGACCGTTTTCCGTACCAAGCAGATATTTGGAACGAAGAATCAGCTGGCGGGAAAGGGTATCATCTTTGTCTATTAAACTTTCAAGTTGTTTGTGCTTGGCAAATGTATCTTCTCGAATTTTGTTTTTTTCGTTTGGGGCTGCACGTTCAAATCGTACATGACAACTGATGATTTCATTTTCAAGATTGCTGATCTGTACTTCTTTAGTACTTAGCAGTCCAAAAAAACGATCATCTGGTAACCCTAAACGTTGTAAAAGTGCTTTAATTCGATTTCGGGACGGTGTTTGCCGTCCATTTTCAAATCTGGAGATTGTCATAGGTTCGCAAATACCTTCGCATAATTCTTCTTGCGTTAAACCTAACTCCAGCCGCCGTTGACGAATTACTTCACCCAGAAACACTTCTTTCATAATTCATCACCTCTGATTGGATATGAGTTTAGAATACTATAGATAGAAAACTGCGTCAAGACTTGCAACTTTATTGGAACGAAGATAAAGTCAGTGTACCCCAAAATAGGAAAAAAAAGAATATTTCCACAATTACTTGTTCTTTTGAAAGGGAATTGATATAATGAGGTCACGTTTATATTTAGCAATATTTTTGGAGGATTTTTAAATGGCAGAGAATGAGAATAAGCAGGAGAATGTTGTAGTGGAGGATTTCAAGCGCACGAATGCGAAGAAGTCCAAGAAGAAGTTCAGACACAGACAGCAGAATCCGGTACTTGCTTTTTATGAGGATAATAAACAGTATCTGCTCCTTTTTGCAGTGATCGTAATTGCACTTGTGGCAATTCTTATCAGCATTCTGGCACTTAAGATTCCGGTCGTTCCGGTTTGTCTGATCGTTGTGTTAGAAGCGGCAATGGCAGTATGTCTGCATGATGTACCAATCTGGCTGCATGGTCTGGTTGTATTAGTTCAGATCATAGCTGGAGCAATCTGCGGAAAACTCGTATTTATGGTATTAGCTGCATTGGTTTATGTGGTTGGAATTTTATCATTAAAATTTATCAGAGAGTAGAAGAAGCAAGGCTGCTGCATTGTGGAAGTGATTTCCCGGCGGCAGCCTTTTTCTGAAAAAGGAATACACTATGCAGGAAAAAGAAAAAATCATAGTTTTCAGTTCCAGAGAGATCTGCTATCAGTCGAGCAGCTTTTTTGCAAACCAGATGGCAGATGCTTTTGAAAAACTGGGATTTGACGTGAGCGTCTGTGAATTTGATGAGCAGGATGATCTCGATGCTGTTTTTCAGCCACTTTATGGGAAAAAATACCGTCTGCTGTTAGATTTTAATTCCACGATCACAAGGATGGTGGAGGAGGACGGAACGCCGGTTTTAGATAAGATAGACGGCCCGTTTTTTGATTACATTCTGGATCATCCGTTGTTCCATTACAATTGTCTGAATGCCAATCTGAAAAATCTGAATGGGATTTTTTTGGATGAAGCGCAGGAGGCTTATGTAAAGCGGTATTATCCCAGGGTAAAGCAGACACTTACCATGCCGCTTGGCGCAGCAGAAGCTGTGACCGGAGGCGAAAAAAGGGAGACGGAGGATATCCTTTTTATGGGAACCTATGATGATCCGGACAGCATTTATGAAATGGTCAGTCTCTCTCCGGAGCCTTTGAAAACATATATGAAGGAACTGATCGATATGCGCGTGGAAAATCCGGTTCTTCCGATGGAAGAGGGATTTTTGCAGTTGTTAAAAGCACATGGAGAGGAACTGCCAGACGATCAGTTCGCATTGTTTATGAATGCCATGTATCCGGTGGATGCATTTATCCGTGATTATTTCCGCAAGGCGGCGGTGGATGAGCTTTTAAGGGCAAAAATCCCGATGCGGCTTGTTGGCGAGGGCTGGGAGAAGTACAATCATGCAGAAAATCCTTTTGTAAAAAGAGAAAAACCGGTAGTTTTTGGCTTATCATTTGAGAAGATCGCGCATGCGGATGTGATGCTGAATGTTTCGCCATTTTTTAATCATGGGGCGCACGACCGTATTTTTGCGGGCATGGCAAATCACTGTGTCGTCTTAACAGACAAAAATCCATATCTTGACCGCATATTAAAGGATAGGGAGCACGTCTTAATGTACTCGTTAAAAGACATTCATACATTGTCCGATTATGCTGAAGAACTTCTTACAAACCGTCCACTCTGCAGGGAAATTCAGAACAATGCTTATACAGAATTTAAGCATAAATATACATGGGAGGAAAAAGCAAAACAGCTTTTAGCTTGCACTTTAAAGTAAAATTCGTTAATATGAACAAGGTAAATTATCAAAAAGTTTTAGAACAGATCATTGAAAAAAACGAGCGGGAAAACCGCGTACCGACGCTGTTATTGCACAGTTGTTGTGCGCCGTGCAGTTCTTACTGCTTAGAATATCTTTCGAATTATTTTAAAATTACTGTTTTTTATTATAATCCGAATATTTATCCAGAGGAAGAATATGAAAAGCGGGTAAAAGAGCAGCAGAAGTTTATTGAAAAACTTCCGGTGAAATATCCGATCCACTTTGTGGAAGGCGCATATGAGAAAGAGCGTTTTTATGAGATGGCAAAAGGACTTGAGGACTGTCCGGAGGGCGGCGAACGCTGTTTCCGATGTTATGGACTAAGGCTTGGGGAAGCGGCAGAGCTTGCAAAAATAATGCAGATGGATTATTTTACGACGACTTTATCCATCAGTCCGTTAAAAAATGCAGAAAAGCTCAATGAGATCGGAGATGCCCTGGCGGAAGAATATGGCATTGCATATTTGAATTCTGATTTTAAGAAGAAGAATGGATATAAGCGTTCTGTGGAATTATCGGAGCAGTACGGCATGTACCGGCAGTATTATTGCGGATGTGTTTTTTCAAAAAACCAGAGAGACAGGGAGATTGCCCAGAAGAATCAATAAGAGGACGAAATAAAGGAGGAAAACACCATGGCACAGTTATGGGGAGGACGTTTTACAAAGGAGACAGATCAGCTTGTTTATAATTTTAATGCGTCCATTACATTTGATCAGAAGTTTTATAAACAGGATATCGAAGGCAGTATTGCGCACGTGACAATGCTTGCAAAACAGGGCATTCTGACGGAGCAGGAGAGAGACGATATTGTCCGCACATTAAAAGAGATCCGTGAGGAAGTAGAGAGTGGCAAGTTAGAGATCACATCCGAATACGAGGATATCCACAGTTTTGTGGAGGCAAATCTGATCGACCGCCTCGGAGATACCGGAAAGAAACTGCATACCGGAAGAAGCCGTAACGATCAGGTCGCACTGGATATGAGATTGTATACAAGAGACGAACTGTTACATACAGATGATCTTTTAAAAGAATTATTAGAGACGATCCTTAAGATCATGGAGGCAAATACCGAGACGATCATGCCGGGATTTACCCATCTGCAGAAGGCTCAGCCAATCACACTGGCGCACCATATGGGAGCTTATTTTGAGATGTTTAAACGCGATCGTCTGAGACTGCACGATATTTATGAGAGAATGAATTACTGTCCGCTCGGTTCCGGTGCATTAGCAGGAACAACCTATCCATTGGACCGTGAGTACACGGCGGAACTGTTAGGTTTTTATGGCCCGACGTTAAACAGTATGGACGGTGTTTCCGACCGCGATTACCTGATCGAGTTTTTGTCCGCGTGTGCAACCATTATGATGCATTTGAGCAGATTTTCCGAGGAGATCATTATCTGGAACTCCAATGAATATCAGTTTGTCGAGATTGATGATGCTTACAGTACCGGAAGCAGTATTATGCCTCAGAAGAAGAACCCGGATATCGCAGAGCTTGTGCGCGGCAAGACCGGACGTGTTTATGGCGCTTTAATGTCATTACTTACCACGATGAAGGGAATCCCGCTTGCCTACAACAAGGACATGCAGGAGGACAAAGAACTGTCTTTTGATGCCATGGATACCGTCAAAGGATGTATTGCATTATTTACCGGAATGCTCGCAACCATGAAGTTTAATAAGGGTAAAATGCGTCTGTCCGCAAACAACGGATTTACCAATGCAACCGATGCAGCAGATTATCTGGTAAAACATGGTGTTCCATTCCGTGATGCGCACGGCATTATCGGAAAAATCGTTCTCTACTGTATTGAACGCGGAATTGCGATCGACGATATGAGTTTAGACGAGTTAAAGGCTATCTGTCCGGTATTTGAGGAAGATATATATGAAGAGATTTCCATGGAGACATGCGTGAATAACCGATTGACGATCGGGGCGCCGGGAAAGGCAGCCATGGAGAAAGTGATCGAGGCAGAAAAGGCATATCTGGCAGAGGATTGGAAAAAGGAAACTTTAACACGGTAAAACGTTATTGTAAAAAATGCACAAAGAATACCCGGAAAGATGACATTTTTTTACAAAATAGACCATTGCTTTTTTGAGAAAAATAGCATAATATATTCACTATAACGACATCTGTTCGTGATAGACGGACAAACAATAGGACGTACGATCCGCGGATATTCGATTGTCATGAATGAAAAGAGCCAGGGTAACAGGGGACGGTTCTTCGAACGAACAGGGAAAGACGAGGAGATTAGGCAATGAGTGAGAAGTTAAAAGTAGGTATTCTTGGTGGAACAGGTATGGTAGGACAGAGATTTATCTCTCTGTTGGAGAATCATCCATGGTTTGAGGTGACAACGATTGCAGCCAGCCCAAGAAGTGCCGGTAAGACATATGAAGAGGCAGTTGGTGATCGTTGGAAAATGGATACTCCAATGCCGGAAGCAGTAAAAAAGATTGTTGTCATGAACGTCAACGAAGTAGAAAAAGTTGCGGCAGAAGTAGATTTTGTTTTCTCCGCAGTGGACATGACAAAAGAAGAGATCAAAAAGATCGAGGAAGAATACGCTAAGACAGAGACACCGGTTGTATCCAACAACAGTGCACACAGATGGACACCGGATGTGCCGATGGTCGTACCGGAGATCAATCCGGAACATATGGAAGTGATCAGATATCAGAGAGAAAGACTTGGCACAAAGCGCGGTTTCGTTGCTGTAAAACCAAACTGCTCCATCCAGTCTTATGCACCTGTTCTCACCGCATGGAAAGAGTTTGAGCCATACGAAGTAGTGGCAACTACTTATCAGGCAATTTCCGGAGCAGGAAAAACGTTCAAAGACTGGCCGGAAATGGTTGGAAATATCATTCCATACATCGGTGGTGAGGAAGAAAAATCCGAGAAAGAGCCGCTTCGGATCTGGGGACACATTGATGATGAGAAGAAAGAGATTGTTCCTGCAGCATCTCCGGTTATCACATGCCAGTGTATCCGTGTTCCGGTATTAAATGGACATACCGCAGCCGTATTTGTAAAATTCAAAAAGAAACCAACCAAAGAACAGTTGATCGAAGCATTGAGAAACTACAGTGGAGTTCCACAGGAATTAAATCTTCCAAGTGCTCCAAAGCAGTTCATCCAGTATTTAGAGGAGGACAACAGACCACAGATTTCCTTGGATGTCAACTTCGAGAACGGTATGGGAATCTCTGTCGGACGTCTGAGAGAGGACACCGTTTATGACTGGAAGTTTGTCGGTTTATCCCACAATACCGTCAGAGGTGCAGCAGGTGGTGCAGTGCTCTGCGCAGAGCTGTTAAAAGCACAGGGTTACATCACAAAGAAATAAGAAAAAACATCATAGCGATTTAAAAAGTCCGTATCACAGATGTGTGGACTGTAAAGAAATGACCGGAACAGTAAAATGCTGTTCCGGTCATTTCTTATGTATCTTTTTATATGGCAAGAACCGGGTTGTCGTAAAAGTTAAAAAATGATATAATTTTTACTATATTGAGGGTAACGAACAAACAGATAGAAATGGGAGGTTTCTTATGGTAGCGAAGACATCCATTTTAAAAGAGCTTGAGACAATTTATGAGAAGAGTGGAAATCAGCTCTATGTGTTGTATGGACGGACAGATTCTGAGAAAGAACAGTTATTGAAGGCGTTTCTTTCAAATAAGAAGTACTTTTATTATCGCAGCAGACAGGCATCGGAACAGGAACAGAGAAATCAGATGGAGGTAGAAATCCGGCAGAAGTTTTCGACGAATATTACAAAGCACAGCTATGACGAATTTTTTAACCGGATCAAAAGTGGTGATGCGTCAAAACTTGTGGTTGTGATTGATGAATTTCAATTGATTGCAAAAAAAGATGCCTCTTTTATGGAGAGCATTGAAAAATTAAGAATGAAACGTCTTTATCCGGGACCGGTGTTGATCCTTTTGTGCAGTTCTTCGGTTGCATGGGTGGAACAGGAGATGCCTGCAACACTCGGTGAGCAGAGCGAAAGAATCGATGGAAAGATTAAGATTAATCCTTTGAATTTCTTAGAGGTGGTACGTGCATTTCCACAGTATCAGGTCAGTGACTGTATCAGAACTTACGGTGTTATCGGCGGCGTTGCAGGCTATATCAACCACTGGGATCAGCGCGTGGATCTGAAAACCAATATATGCAGAAATATTTTAAACCGGAATGGTTATATGCACCGGGCGGCAGAGCAGCTGATCGCGGCAGAACTGCGGGAACTGTCTGTGTATGAGACGATTCTTTATTATATTGCAAGCGGTTATGATAAGTTAAATGAACTTCATTTAAAAACCGGCTATTCGCGTGCAAAAATCAGTGTGTACATGAAGAATCTCGGAACCTTCCATATTGTGGAAAAGGAGACCTCTTTTGAGACAGGTGGATGGGAAAATGCGAAAAAAGGTGTCTATCGTATTAAGGATAATTATGTGAATTTCTGGTTCCGTTTTGTGTATCCACATCTTTCCGAACTTTATATGATGAGTCCGGAACAGTTCTACGATGCGTATATCACATCGGGAATCGACGAATATCTGGAACGCTATTTCAAGGAAGTATGCATGGAATATGTAGGACTTTTGAATCTGATTGGAAAACTGCCAATGAAGATCAGTAAGATGGGAACATGGATTGGAAAAGAAGGAAATATCGACATTATTGCACAGAACTCTGTGCGGGAGAATATTGTCGGATACTGTAACTGGAATCAGCCGGAATTTACCATGGAGATGAAAGAAGAATTGTTAAAGAGTATGAAGCAGGCAAAAATTGATGCAAAGTATTTCTTTCTGTTTTCGGCAAAAGGTTTTTCAGAAGAGATCAGACAGCTTGCAGAAGAGGATACCAGATATATTCTGGTCGATATGAATGAATTATAAAACTTCTTATTTAGAGAAGAAGTAAGCATTACAGAAGTTGGAGGAATTTTTTTGGCAAAGTCATTAATTATAACGGAGAAACCAAGTGTTGCGCAGGAGTTCGCACGGATTCTTGGTGTATCAGGCAGAAATGACGGATACATAGAAAATAGTGATTACGTCATTACCTGGTGTGTCGGTCATCTTGTGGAGATGGTCTACCCGGAGGTATATGATGAAAAGTATAAAAAATGGAAGTTAGAGGATCTTCCTTTTCTTCCGAAAGATTACAAATATGATGTGATCCCGGCAGTCAGCAGACAGTATGACGTGGTACACAAAATGCTGCACCGCGAGGATATCGATACCGTCTACTGGGCAGGGGATGCCGGAAAAGAAGGACAGACCATCGAGGAAAACATCCGTATGTTCGGCGGTGTCCGCGAGGGGATGAAAGAGCTGCGCGTCTGGATCGATTCCCAGACAGAGGAGGAGATCAGGCGGGGCATCCGTGAGGCAAAACCGATGTCAGATTATGCAAACCTCGGAAAATCCGGCATTATGAGGACCATTGAGGATTACGCGATGGGAATCAATTTTTCCCGTGCAATGTCTGTGAAATATGGAAATCTTTTAAATGATGCGGCAGGGACGAGAAGCTATACTGCAATTGCAGTCGGCCGTGTCATGACCTGCGTGCTCGGTATGGTCGTGATAAGGGAGCGTGAGATCCGCAATTTTGTGGAAACACCATTTTACCGTGTAGTCGGAAGTTTCACGGATGCGAACATCGAGGCGGAGTGGAAAGCGGTAGAAGGTTCTGAATATTTTGAATCACCATTATTATATAAGGAAAACGGATTTAAAAAGCAGGAGTCTGCAGAAAACTTAATTGCAGGACTTTCCGGGAAAACAGCGGTTGTTTCCTCAATCGAACGCGGAACTTCACGGAAAAAGGCACCACTTCTTTTTAACCTGGCAGAACTGCAGGCCGAGTGTTCGAAGCGCTTTAAGATCAGTCCGGATGAGACATTGCAGGTGGCACAGGATCTCTATGAGAAAAAACTGACTACTTATCCAAGAACAGATGCGCGTGTTCTCTCAACGGCAGTGGCAAAAGAAATCGGAAAAAATATCAGCAGACTGAAAGGCTATGAACCGGTGCAGGGGTTTGTGGAGCGTATCATGAAGGAGGGACTTCATTACAACATCGCGAAGACCCAGTATACGGATGACTCGAAGATCACCGATCACTATGCAATCATTCCGACCGGACAGCTCACAGAGCTGCGTTCTTTAAATGAACTGCAGAGAAGTGTGTATGATCTGATCGTCCGCCGTTTCTTAAGTATTTTTTATCCGGCAGCAGAATATCAGACGGTAAAACTTGTGGTGGCCGTCGGAGAGGAAAAACTTTTTGCCGGTGCAAAAGCATTAAAGGTGCCGGGATTTTTAGAGATTGCAGGAAGAAGACAGGAGGCAGAAAAAGAAAGCGGCAAGGATGAGAACGAGGAGACAGACAGTCCGGGACTTCTGGAACTGGCAGATCAGCTGACAGAGGGGCAGGAATTGCCAGTCAATGGTTATTCTTTAAAAGAGGGAAGCACAAAGCCGCCGAAACGCTACACTTCCGGTTCAATGGTGCTTGCGATGGAAAATGCCGGGCAATTGATCGAGGATGAAGAGCTGCGCGCACAGATCAAAGGCTCTGGAATTGGAACTTCCGCCACCCGTGCGGAGATCATCAAAAAACTTGTGCGCATCGGTTATCTGCACCTGAATAAAAAATCGCAGATCCTGTCGCCGGAGGTGCTGGGCGAGATGGTCTACGAAGTGGTGAATATGACTGTCCCGGCACTTTTGAATCCGAAAATGACCGCTTCGTGGGAAAAAGGACTTGACGGTATCACGCGTGGAACGGTGATCATGGAAGATTACCGGGAAAAACTCGAGGATTTTATACGTAAAGAGACATTAAACATGGTGGAACGGAATCTGACGACACAGCTTGTGGAACAGATCCAGCCGCTGGCAGGAAAGGATGCAAGAGGCATTGCGGCAAAGAAAAAGCTGGGAATTGCCTGCCCGGTCTGCGGTGCGGAGCTTGTGACGACACCGTTTGGCTATGGGTGCAGCAATTATAAAAAAGACGGCACCGGCTGTGGCTTTTCCATCGGAACGATTGCAGGGCGTGATCTTTCGGAGGAGGAGTTCCGGGATTTGATTACAAAAGGAAGAACAGATGTTCTGGATGGCTTTGTCTCCAAATCGAAGAAGAAATTCCCGGCGTCACTTGTTTTGCAGAAGGATGAGGAGGGAAAAATCAATATCAGTTTTGATTTTTCGGCAAATGAACCACAGGTGGTGGAAGGAATCAAATGCCCGTCCTGCGGCGGTGACATTGTGACGACAGCCTACGGGTTCCGGTGTATCCATTATGACCGGGAGAAAGAGGACAGTTGTGATTTCTCTGTCGGAAAAATTGCAGAGAAAAGTCTGAATGTGTCACAGCTCACAGAACTCATTACGAATGGAAGAACCGGAACAATCCGCGGCTTTAAATCAAAAAATGGAAAGAAATTTGATGCCTGTCTCTGTCTGGAAAAAGATGAAAACGGTAAGACTGTCATTAAGTTTGATTTTGAGCATGTGGAAGCAAAAAAAGTAAAAGATGTTGTCTGTCCGCTCTGTGGAGGAGAAATCGTCCAGACACCGTTTGGGTTTGGATGTGCAAACTATTCCAAAGAGAATCCGGAAAGCTGCCGCTTCTCCATTGGGAAAATGGCAGAGAAATCACTGACAGAATCACAGGTCAGAGAACTTTTGATAAATGGAAGAACCGGGACGATCCGTGGATTTAAGTCGAAAACCGGAAAAAAATTTGATGCGCGCGTGGTGTTGAGCCGGGATGAAGCCGGAAAAGTGACCGGGTTAAAATTCGATTTTACGGATCTTGAGCCTGTAAAAGTGAAGGATACAGTCTGCCCACTCTGTGGAGGGGAGATCATCCAGACCCCGTTTGGCTACGGCTGTGCCAATTACTCGAAGGACAATCCGGAGAGCTGTAAATTTGCTATCGGAACAATCGCGGGCGTGAAGCTGAAGGAGGCACAGGTGAAAGAACTGCTGCTCCGTGGCAAAACGGAAGTCATCAAAGGTTTTATCGCAAAGACCGGCATGATGTTTGACGCACCGTTGAAGCTTACGCCGGAGGGACAGGTGACGTTCGATTTTCCGGAGAAACCAAAGCCTGTAGACACGACCTTAAAATGTCCAAAATGTGGACACTTTATGAAAAAATCCCAGTGGTATTACGAGTGTGAATGTGGATTTAAAGTGGCACATACGGTGGCAAAGGTGGAGTTAGAGGAAGCCGTTATGCAGGAACTTTTTGAGACCGGAAAGACGAAGAAAAAAATAACCGGATTTACATCAAAAGCGGGGAATGTGTTTGATACCTGCCTGAAATTTGAGGACGACAGAATCAGTTTTGATTTTGATAATCCGGGAGAAATCCAGTCGGAAAATGATAAAATTGTCGAATAGTAATTGATTTTTTCATAAAACATGGATATGATATATAGATAGAAGTACCACTTATCGAGATATGTGCGTACAAAAATAAATACAAAGGAGACATAGGGATGAAAAAGGGTCATGATTTAAAAATACGTGAAAAACTTTCTAAGAGTTACATGCAGGTTATTTTTATTGCAAGTATCTCAGCAATCGTAGGAATCGGTGCGTTATTAATTATGACAAGGATGTATAACCATGCGCTTACCAATTATGGATTCTCCCAGGGAGATATCGGGAAGGCAATGACAGTGTTTACAGGTGCGCAGAGTGATCTGAGGGGTGCAATCGGTTATGACGAGGAAAGTATTATCAAAGAATTAAAAGAGGATTATTACGTAAAACAGGATTCATTTAATACATACCTTGCAGAAGTCGAAAAGAGCATGGTGACAAAAGCCGGAAGAGATGCGTACAATCAGATCCTTGCCGATCTGGATGGATATTGGGATCTTTCCGATGAACTGATCGAAATCGGAGCCACGACAGATGAAGCCAGCAGCAAGGAAGCACAGAACCGGGCAAATAAAGAACTCAAGCCGCTGTATGAGGTTGTTTACAATGATCTGAAGAACCTGATGGATATCAATATCCAGAAGGGGGATCAGCTGGAAGCAATCCTGGCAGTGATGGAGATTATTGTTGTGATCGTTATGATCGCAGTGATAATTCTTTCCATTTTGATTGGCAGAAGATTTGGAAATCAGATCTCAGATGGAATCGCAAACCCGTTGCGCCAGATGTCAGAACGCCTGAAAACATTTGCGGAAGGAGATCTTGACAGCGAGTTCCCGGAGTATGATGCGAAGGACGAAGTTGCAGAAATGATCGAAATGGCAAGAGAGATGGCAGACAACCTGAATGTGATCATCTCTGACAGCGGAAGACTTTTAAATGAGATGGCAGATGGTAATTTTGCTATCGCAACAGATCATGAAGAAAGATACACCGGAAAATTCAATGATCTTCTTATTGGAATACGCAACATGAACCGCAAAATCAATGATTCTCTCCACCAGGTAGAGGAGACGGCAGAACAGGTATCCATGGGATCAGGCAATATGGCAGAGGCTGCGCAGTCTCTGGCAGAAGGTGCTACGGAACAGGCCGGAGCAGTCGAAGAGCTTCAGGCAACCATTGCTGATATCACTGCCAACGTAGAACACACAGCAGCGGATCTTCAAAAGTCTCATGCTGATGCAAGAAAATATGCAGATGATGCGGATCGCAGCCGTGATCAGATGCGCGCAATGGTGGAAGCTATGCAGCGTATCAGCGAGTCTTCCATGAAGATTGAGAATATCATTTCCGAACTGGAGGATATCGCAAGCCAGACAAACCTGTTATCTTTGAATGCTTCCATCGAGGCAGCACGTGCAGGTGAGGCAGGAAAGGGATTTGCAGTTGTTGCTGACCAGATCCGTAAACTTGCAGAACAGAGTGCGGCTTCGGCAGTTTCCACAAGAGAACTGATCGAGGGTTCTATCCATGACGTTGAAGATGGAAATAAAGCGGTTGCTTTGGTTTCAGAGACATTAGACGAGGTGATCAAAGGAATTAATGCTATTGCAGATACATCCAAGTCCTTAAGTGAGAGCTCACAGTCTCAGGCAACGGCTATGGAGCAGGCAGAACAGGGAGTCAACCAGATTTCCGAAGTTGTTCAGTCCAACTCTGCTATGGCACAGGAAACATCTGCTACCAGTGAAGAATTGTCTGCACAGGCAGAAACGCTCGATAACCTTGTAAAACAGTTCAAATTAAGAGAACAGAAATAAAAGAATAATAAGAATAATAATATAAGAAAAGGAGTCACAGCAGAGCTGTGGCTCTTTGCATGAAAAACAGGAAGGAAGAAAAAATGGAAAACGCAAAAATCAGTAATTTGTACGATCTGAATGAGACAATTGCGAAAGAATATTTAGAGCAGTTTACTTATCCGTGGGAAGCATTAAAAGGAATCAGTGAATTTATCAAAAAATTAGGACCGACATTAGATCCTGAAAAGTTTGAAAAACGCGGCGAGGACATCTGGGTTGCCAAAAGTGCAAAGGTTGCACCGACTGCCTGCTTAAATGGACCGCTCATCATTGATGAGGAGGCAGAGGTTCGTCACTGCGCATTTGTAAGAGGAAGTGCTATTGTCGGAAAAGGCTCTGTTGTCGGAAACTCTACCGAGTTGAAAAACGATATTATTTTCAATTCTGTACAGGTGCCACACTATAATTATGTAGGAGATTCTATTCTGGGATACAAATCCCATATGGGTGCAGGTTCTATTACCTCAAATGTGAAATCAGACAAGACACTTGTAGTAGTAAAGGATAAGACAACCGGGGAAGAAATCGAGACAGGCTTGAAGAAGTTTGGTGCAATGTTAGGTGATTTTGTGGAAGTAGGATGTAATTCCGTTCTGAATCCGGGTACTGTGATCGGAAGCCACAGCAATGTTTATCCGCTGTCCATGGTGCGTGGCGTTGTTCCGGCAAACTCTATTTATAAAAATAGAAATGAAATTGTAGAAAAGCAGTAAAAATTCCGAAATGATATATTGCTTATGGTATGTTTTTCCTTTTTACAAAAAAGTACATAAATTTTATGGTTTCTACTTGTGAAAATGAAAAAAATGTGCGAAAATGTTTGAAGTATGTTAAGCATCTAACAATGTTTAGCAGATGACATATCTATTTATATGTGAAAGGAGACTTAAAATGATTTACACTAAGGAAGTCGAAAACATGTGCCCAGTAGCAAAAGGCGCAAAACATGAACCAGCTCCAATTCCAGAAGAAGGAAAATGGGTTCACTCTAAAAAAATTGAAGATATCTCAGGATTTACACACGGTGTAGGCTGGTGTGCACCACAGCAGGGTGCCTGTAAGCTTTCATTAAATGTAAAGAATGGTATCATTGAGGAAGCTTTAGTTGAGACAATCGGATGTTCCGGTATGACTCACTCTGCAGCTATGGCAGCAGAAGTTTTACAGGGAAAAACAATCCTTGAAGCTTTAAATACAGACTTAGTTTGTGATGCTATCAACACAGCTATGAGAGAATTATTCTTACAGATTGTTTACGGACGTACACAGAGTGCATTCTCTGATGACGGATTAGCAATCGGTGCTGGTCTTGAAGACTTAGGAAAAGGACTTCGTTCCCAGGTTGGTACAATGTACGCAACAAAAGAAAAAGGTGTTCGTTACCTTGAGATGGCAGAAGGCTATGTAACAGGTATCGCCCTTGACGAGAACAATGAAGTTATCGGATATCAGTTCGTTTCTCTTGGAAAAATGACTGACTTCATCAAAAAAGGTGATGACCCTAACACAGCATGGGAAAAAGCAAAAGGACAGTATGGTCGTGTAGCAGATGCTGTTAAGATCATCGACCCAAGAGAAGAGTAAGGAAAGGAGACGAACGAAAATGGCATTATTTGAAGGATATGAAAGAAGAATTGACCAGATCAATGCTGTATTAAACAGCTATGGTATCAGCTCTATCGAAGAAGCTGAAAAAATTACAAAAGATGCTGGACTTGATGTTTATGATCAGGTAAAGAAAATCCAGCCAATCTGTTTTGAGAACGCTTGCTGGGCATACACTGTAGGTGCAGCGATCGCAATTAAAAAAGGATGTACAAGAGCTGCTGATGCTGCTGCAGCAATCGGTGAAGGTCTTCAGGCATTCTGTATTCCAGGTTCTGTTGCTGACCACAGAAAAGTAGGTTTAGGACATGGTAACCTTGGTAAAATGTTATTAGAGGAAGAGACAGAGTGCTTCTGCTTCTTAGCAGGACACGAGTCTTTCGCAGCTGCTGAAGGTGCGATCGGTATCGCTGAGAAGGCAAACAAAGTACGTCAGAAACCATTAAGAGTTATCTTAAACGGTTTAGGAAAAGACGCTGCACAGATCATTTCCCGTATCAACGGATTCACATTTGTTGAGACACAGTATGATTACAAAGCAGCAAAATTAAACGTAGTATATGAGAAAGCATACTCTAACGGACTTCGTGCAACTGTAAAATGTTACGGTGCTGATGATGTTCAGGAAGGTGTTGCTATCATGCATCATGAGAACGTAGGTGTATCTATCACAGGTAACTCTACAAACCCAACACGTTTCCAGCATCCAGTAGCAGGTACATACAAGAAAGAATGTATCGAGCAGGGTAAGAAATACTTCTCCGTAGCATCCGGCGGTGGTACAGGACGTACACTTCACCCAGATAACATGGCTGCAGGTCCAGCTTCTTACGGTATGACAGATACAATGGGACGTATGCACTCTGATGCACAGTTCGCAGGATCTTCTTCCGTACCAGCTCACGTAGAGATGATGGGACTTATCGGTATGGGTAACAACCCAATGGTAGGTGCTACTGTAGCTGTAGCTGTAAGTGTTGAGGAAGCTCACAAAGCTGGTAAATTCTAAATAGCACATTTACAATAGATAAAGTCATGGGAAAGCCCCATGACTTTTCTATTCCAATATATTTTTGAGGTGTTAGGATGAATAATTTGTCAATTTCATTGGGAAAGCGGCAATTGGTAGATTCCATTTGGAAAAGCGCTGGAATCGAAGGTCTTGGCACTACATTTCCAAATACAGAAAAAATCCTTTCTAATTTACCAGTTCAGACAAGACGGGATGAAGTTCTGTTTATTGTTAATATGAAAAGGGCGTGGTATTTTTTGTTTGATAATATTGATTATCCAAACAACCTAGCCTTTTTAAGAGAACTGAATAAAATCTGCATGGAAGAACTCTCCTATGATGCAGGAGGATTACGGACAGTGCCGGTAACAATTGGTGGTACATCATGGGCACCGGAACTTCCGCAGGAAGGAATTATCATTGAACACTTAGAATTGATTAATGGTATGTCAGATAAATTGGAAGCAGCATTGGAAATGTTTTGTTTTGTCGCAAGAACTCAGATGTTTTTGGATGGCAATAAAAGAGTAGCGCAGCTTATGTGCAATAAAATTATGATGGAAAATGATATTGGAATTTTTTCTGTTCCATATGATGAAATTGATCATTTTAAGGAATTGTTAGTTGAATTTTATGAGACGGATAATTCTGATAAAATAAAAGATTTTTTCAGAAGTAAATGTTTATTGCTGAATCCTTCATATAAAACAATTTGAAAAACTGCTGTTGGTGTAGAAAAACTGCCGGACAGCAGTTTTTTATGTTGCCAATACTTTCATAATTTGCTACAATAAAGTGGTAGCAAATACACACACGGAGGAGAAAAAGAGTTATGAGTGAAAATTTTAACGAACAGAACGAAAATAACCAGAACGAATATGGCACAAGCCAGAACATTTACGGAAACACCCAGACTACATACGGTGATACCCAGAATTCATATGGCAGTGAAAACAACTATGGAGGTACACAAAACAGTTACGGCGGTACGCAAAATACATATGGCTATAACAATCAGCCACAGTATCAGTCCGGGATGGAAAATCAGCAGCAGGAGCTTGTGCCACAGATGAGTGTTGGACAGTGGATGCTGACCTATTTATTGGTGAACATTCCAATTGTAAATATCGTTATGTATATTATCTGGCTGATCGGAAAAAATCCAAAAGACGCAATCCGCAAAAACTGGGCAAGAGGACAGTTATTTATGGGTCTTATTATATTTGGAATTATGTTGATCTTCACAATTATTGCATTGACGGTTTCAACGCTGGTCGGTGGAAGTTCGAGTGGCTCCAGTAAAATAGACACAGGCGTGACAAGCGATTATTATGCAGCGGATGATGACGGAGATCAGGCGGAGGACATCTTCAATCACGATTCCGAAGCCGCAACACTTCCAGATACTTCCGAAGACAGACCGGTTGTAGATGCAGAGCCGATGGACGGAACATGGGAGGATATGTCATTTTTCTTTGACGGACATGAGTATTCCCTGCCATTTGCCTACAGTGAGATAGAGGCGAACGGATGGACGTTTGATATAGCGGATTATGGTTACGAAGATGGTTATGTGATGAATGCGGGCGACCAGACTTATGAGTCAATTGAACTGAAAAATCCGGATTATCCAGATGTGACAGTAAAGATTGGCTTTGTAAATCTGGACAGTTCAGCAAAAGATATTACAGAATGTGACATTTATGCATTTTCTTTGGATACCTGTTATGGATTTGATCAGGTAGACGCATTCCCGATTATGTCAGTCAGCGGTGGATTGACGATTGGAATGGATGAACAGTCAGCGGTTGCAATCATGGGAGAATGTGATGATGTATACGAAGCTGAAGAATATAACAGTTATTCTTATCAGGATGAGGAGTACAACAGACATCTTGATTTTGAGGTAAATGACGAAAATGGTATTACATATTTTGACCTTACCTATTATCAATAAAAATCATAGAATACAGGAATGATACATAAAACAGATACTGCAGGAAAGAAAAGAATTCCGTGCAGTATCTGTTTTTCTTTGCCATAATTACAAAAAAAGGAAATTGTATGTTTCAAAATGATAAAATTAACGTTATAATAATATCTGTTTTATGGAAAAATTTGTGTTTCAGTAACAAAATACGTTATAATAAATATTGGAACTCAAAAAGAGAAATAAATGCAGGAGTACGAGAGAATGAGGACTATTTTCAGGATTTTTAAAAGTGATGTGAAAGGATTGTGGAGAAATAAGCTTGCGCTTTTGATTGCGCTTGCAATCTGTGTACTTCCATCCCTGTATGCATGGTTTAATATCTATTCGAACTGGGATCCTTACAGCAATACGGGAACGATACCGGTTGCGGTTGTTTCTGTGGATAAAGGATATACCAAGAGTGATGGCGAATTTGTGGTCATGGGTGATACCGTTATCGACAATCTGAAGGAAAATGACAAGATTGGCTGGCAGTTTGTAAAGACGGAGGATGAGGCGGTCGACGGTGTCTACAGCGGTGATTATTATGCTGCGATCGTCATCGGTGAGAATTTCAGTGAGAGCATGTACGGTTTTGCGGACAATGATCTGGTACATCCTTCTGTTACCTATTATGAAAATGAGAAGAAGAATCCAATTGCTTCCAAGATTACGGATACAGCAAAAGGAACGCTGCAGACAAATATTAATGAAGAGTTTGTGAATGTTGCAGTTTCCACTGTTATGGAAAGTATGAATGAACTCGCAGATGATGCACAAAAGACACAGTATATCACTAAAATTATTGATAAACTGGATTCTGTCAATAAGAATCTGGATGATTATCTTGTGACAATTGATAACCTGATGTCCTGCAACGCAACCCTTGCGTCTAATTTAAAAACAGCAAGCGGAGAGGTTTCCAGTGCGTCCGGTAAATTAAATAATGGTGTTGCACAGGTCAACAAGGCAAAAACAGACGCACAGCAGACCATTACAACGTTACAGTCCCAGATGGATCAGGTTTACCAGAGTATTCATACCCATTTGCAGGAAGTGAATACGACATTGTCAAAAGAGCTTCCAACGGCGGAAGAGATTGCAAATGCTGTGAATAATGTATCAAATTCCACTCAGCAGATCGAACTGTTAAAACAACTGTTACAGAGTGATCTGATTCCTGCCGGAAGCAACAAGGATGACATCATTAAACTGCTCGACAGCATTGAGCAGACAACAACTGCGGTACAGGGAGTATTGCAGAACCGGATAGGTGATCTTAACAATGCTGTCTCAGGAGATCATACAGCAATCAAAGCGGCAGCCAATCTGATCGATGCGGTCATGCCGATCGTAGAAAAACAGTTACAGTCAGATGTTGCAACTATGAAGGCAAATATTTCTGCTGCTTACAACAATATGGTAGCCTCCTTAAACAGCATGAATAAAGGTCTGGAAGGTACCGGTGTGGCTTTGGGCAGTCTCGGAAACACAGTGAGCAGTTCCAATGGAAGTTTTACTACCTTAAAAGAAATCATAAGTTCTGCGAAAGAGGAGCTGAATACGATCTTATCAGAATTGAATGAAGTGGAAGATGGGGAGAAATACGATCAGTTCATCCGTATCCTGTCCACGGATCCGGAAGTGATGGGAGAGTTCTTTGCATCCCCTGTTACGATTAATACAGAAAGAGTTTATCCGGTTGAAAACTACGGTTCTTCTGTTACACCATTCTATACAATTCTTGCACTCTGGGTTGGCGCTGTTATTTTAGTTGCGCTGATCAAAGTGCAGGTGGAGGATGAAAAGTTTGCAGGCATCAGATCATATCAGAGATATTTTGGAAGATTTTTACTGTTTTTTGTTTTGGGACAGCTGCAGGCAGCAATCGTTGTCCTGGGAGATCTGTATCTGTTAAAGGTACAGTGTTTAGAACCGATACTTTTTTATATCGTTGCTGCGTTTACAAGTTTTACCTTTAACCTGTTGATCTATACTTTGACGGTTTCTTTCGGAGATGTGGGAAAGGCATTTGTCGTTGTTGTCATGGTTATCCAGATCGCAGGATCCAGCGGAACATATCCGATCGAGATTTTGCCGCAGTTTAACCAGAATATTTACAAATATTTCCCGTTCCCATATGCGATCAATGCAATGCGAGAGACGATCGGCGGCATGTATGAGAACGATTACTGGATGTACATGAGCCAGCTGGCAGTGTTTGCAATTGCAGCGCTGATCATTGGACTGTTTGTGAGAAAACCATTTATGAAGATGAATCACTTTGTGGAAGAGCGTATGGAAGATACGAAAATGATGTAAGGAGAAGATGCAATGGAAACAAATTATGAAGAATCTTATCGCAGGATCATGGAATACCAGAATGAAGAACATCTGCGTAACCAGAAAAAAATACGGTGGGGAATCCGTTGTGTCATTCTGATTCCAATGATATTTTTGATGCTGATGTTTTCCATGGACAGTTCGAAAGTAGTATTTCTGGTGCTTTGGATTGTTTCTTTGTTTACAATTTCTGCCTATCTGATCTATGTGGAATATATGGATTATACATTGCAGGAGCGTCTGACAGAGCTTGGAATTAAAGAGGATGGCAAAATTGACACGCTTCTTCCAAATAGCAGTATTGACAGCCGGTTAGCAGAGATGGAACGAAAGATCGCTGCCGACCGCGCAATCCTTGCAAAATATTTTGGAGAGTCTGAGATTATGCCGGATGAGGCATTGCTGGAAGAAAAAGAGGAAGAGACAGATGAGGAGAAAGATTCTGACGGATCTTCCGAAGAAAAGATATCCGGGAACAGGGACGGTAAGAAGAAAGAGAAGAAAAAAGACAGGAAAAAGGATAAGGAAGATTAGATATGTTGAACATTTTTCGGATTTTTATATCGGATTTTAAAAGGATAAAAACAAATGTTGTAGCGGTTGTTATAGTCATCGGCTTATCGATTCTTCCTTGCTTGTATGCATGGTTTAATATTTTATCGAACTGGAGCCCGTATGGACCGGATGCAACGTCGAATATTAAAGTTGCAGTTGCATCGGACGACAAGGGGATCACGATTGACGACACCGAGTTTAATATGGGTGAAACTGTAATCGAGGGATTGGAAGCAAATACAACGATTGGCTGGGTGTTTACAGACACGACAGAGGAAGCAGTCGATGGTGTTTACAGTGGTGATTATTATGCTGCCCTTATTATGCCGGAAGATTTTACGGAAGACATGGTAAGTTTTCTTGCGGATGAGATGGAGCATCCTGAGATCACCTATTACACAAATGAAAAGAAAAATGCGATCGCTCCAAAGATTACAGACAAAGCAAAAACTGCAGTTCAGCAGACGGTCAATACACAGTTTATCTCTACGCTGATCAAAAGCTGCATGCAAGTTTCAGATGGACTGATTGATTCTTCGGTTCTGGAAGAAGAAACAGGATCTTCCAATGTCATTGATATGCTGATCGGAAAATTAGAGGAAGCAGATGCAGATCTTGCAGTGTATGAGAATTTGCTGGATTCTCTGATGTCGGTATCAGGAAATGCTGCATCTACTACAAATCAGTTTTCAGCTGTATATCCGGACATGAAGAGTGCGATCACAAGTGGACAGAGTGCAATGGGCAATCTGCAGAATGTGACGGGAACAGGATTGGCATCCCTTGGAACAATTTCAAAGGGATTATCTGCTACTTTTGGAGGTATCAGCAATGCGCTTGGCTCTATCGCAAAGGCATTGGATACTTCGAATGGAAATCTGTCACAGCTTTCTGCAACATTAGCATCTGCGAATATCAGTCTCTCGGGTACAAAAGATGCGATCACAGATATGCGTGGGGTGATCGGAGGACGTTTAGAGCGTCTGAACCAGATGAAGGGGGAAGAGGGATATGAGATCTTATCTAAATTGTTAGCTCATGACCCGGAAGAGATTGGAAGTTTTATGGCTTCCCCGGTTGAGATTGAGACAGAGGCAGTTTACGAGGTGGACACTTATGGTTCTTCCATGGCGCCATTCTATACCGTGCTGGCACTCTGGGTAGGCGGACTGATCCTTGTTGCGATCATACATACAAAAGTAGAGATGGAGCCGTCCTTTAAGAATGCAAAGCCGCATCAGCAGTTTTTTGGAAGATATATCACATTCTTTCTGATCGCCCAGGTTCAGGCGCTGATCACGGTATTGGGTGATCTGTACTTTATCGGGATCGAGTGCGCACATCCGTTTTTATTCTGGCTGGCAGCATCCTGCTGTAGTTTTGTGTTCGGCTTTTTAATGTATGCATTGACAGCGGCGTTTGGAAATATCGGTGAAGGTATTGCGATCATTATCATGGTCATTCAGGTTGCAGGAGCCGGATGTACATTCCCGATCGAGACACTGCCAAAAGTATTCCAGGTTTTCTATCAGTTCCAGCCATTTAAGTATGCAATGGGTGCAATGAAAGAGGCAGTAGCCGGAATGTACCGGGATGATTATTGGAAAGATCTTGCAATTTTACTGTCTTATACGGTAATCTCCCTGATTGTTGGTCTTGTGCTTGCGGTTCCGTTCCGCAAACTGAACCATATTCTGGAGGAAAGCAAGGAAAAATCCGGCGTTATGCTTTAAGAGCGGAGCGTGCATTCTATTGTTTGAACAGGCTGGGTATGGTATGCAGTTCTATAATTATTATTCATGTAAATATACAAAAGATAGTCATACAGGTTATGACAAATATGCACAAAATATATAGGCAAATATCGTCTCAGACGTTGACAAAGAAATATGATATTGATATTATTTAACTTAAATATGAGTGAGTAAAACTGTAAAGCGCAAAAGACTTTACAAGGAAGAGGTTTTCATTATGAGAAGACAGGTATTATCTCTCTTAGTCGAGAACAATCCGGGTGTTACAAGCCATATTTCTGGATTATTCAGCCGAAGAGGATATAACATTGACAGCTTTTCTTCCGGGGTGACTGCTGATCCGCGGTATACAAGGATTACCATTGTAGCAAGTGGGGACGAGCAGATTCTAGAACAGATCGAGAAGCAGCTTGCCAAGTTAGAAGATGTGGTTGATATCAAGAAATTGGAGCCGGGTTCTTCAGTGACAAGAGAACTCATTTTGGTTAAGATTCGTGCAAAAGACACCGAACGCCAGCCGATTCTTAATGTGACAGAGATTTTCCATGGGAAGATCGTAGACGTCACAAATGATTCCATGGTTATTGAACTTACAGGTCATCAGGACAAGCTAGAGGCTTTTCTGGATCTGTTGCAGGGATATGACATACTGGAGTTAGCGCGCACCGGTATTACAGGACTGTCCAGAGGAACAGCCGATGTAAAAATTATGGAATAATAGTACATAAAACAAGGAGGACAAATCCTCTCCTCACCAGAGGGTTCGGATTTTTCCTTCGGAAAAACAAGGAGGATTTAAAATGGCAGCAAAAATTTTTTATCAGGAAGATTGTAATCTCTCATTATTGGATGGAAAGACAATCGCTATCATTGGATATGGTAGTCAGGGACATGCACATGCATTAAACTTAAAGGATTCCGGATGCCATGTTATCATTGGTCTTTATGAGGGAAGTAAATCCTGGGCAAAGGCTGAGAAACAGGGATTTGAAGTATATACAACTGCAGAGGCAGCTAAGAAAGCAGATATCATCATGATTCTGATCAATGATGAGAAACAGGCAGATATGTATAAGAAAGATATCGAGCCAAACTTAGAGGCAGGTAATATGTTAATGTTCGCTCATGGATTCAACATTCATTTCGGATGTATCGTTCCACCAGCAGACGTTGATGTTACCATGATCGCACCAAAAGCTCCGGGACATACAGTACGTTCTGAGTATCAGGCTGGAAAAGGAACCCCTTGTCTGATCGCTGTTGAGCAGGATGCAACTGGAAAAGCACAGGATCTTGCACTTGCATATGCACTTGGTATCGGTGGAGCAAGAGCCGGTGTCTTAGAGACAACATTCAGAACAGAGACAGAGACAGACCTCTTTGGTGAGCAGGCAGTTCTTTGTGGTGGTGTCTGTGCATTAATGCAGGCTGGTTTCGAGACATTAGTAGAAGCTGGTTATGACCCAAGAAATGCATACTTCGAGTGTATCCATGAGATGAAACTGATCGTAGACTTGATCTACCAGTCAGGTTTCGAAGGAATGAGATATTCTATTTCCAATACTGCAGAGTATGGTGATTACATCACTGGACCTAAGATCATCACAGAGGATACCAAGAAAGCTATGAAACAGATTCTTTCCGATATCCAGGATGGTACTTTTGCAAAAGACTTCTTATTGGATATGTCACCAGCAGGACGTCAGGTTCATTTCAAAGCGATGAGAAAGAAAGCTGCTGAACATCCATCAGAGCAGGTTGGTAAAGAGATCCGTAAACTTTACAGCTGGAACAACGAAGAAGATAAATTAATCAACAACTAAATTTAATTTACTTCATACATAATAAGGAAAGAGGTTGTCAAACTTAGATGACGTATCGTTATTCGAGGGTTTGGCAGCCTCTTTTTTTGTTATGGCGACGGGAAATGTAGCGTAAATTTGGATATGGCAAGAAAGATTTGCAGAGAAAGCCTTTCTTACTATGCAAAAATAGAGAAATCGGATATACTTGAAAGGAATTACAAAGTCAGAAAAATAGAAATGAAAAGGAAATCAGGATGAAAAAGGCAGTATTTTTTGATATTGATGGTACATTATGGAACTATCAGATGCAGATACCGGAAAGCGCCGTTTGGGCAATCCGGAAACTGAGAGAAAATGGACATTATGCATTTATCTGCAGTGGAAGAAGCCGTTCGAATATACAAAGTCCAAAATTATTGGGGATTGGATTTGATGGTGTGGTTGCTTCCTGTGGGGCACATATTGATTTTCACAAGGAGACAGCCTATCAGGTGCTGTTGAACGAAAAGCAGGTGACACATGCCCTGAATGTGTTAAAAAAATATCATATGCCGGTCGTGCTGGAAGGACCGGAGTATGTGTATGTGAATGAGAGTGATTTTCTGGATGATCCTTATGTGATACATCTGCGCAAAGAACTGGGGGAACATTTGAGAAACATTCCCACAGACCACAGTGAGATTCAGATCAACAAAATGAGCAGCATTGCACCGACTGTGGATGCCAGACAGTTTGTAAAAGAGATGGGAGAAGATTTTGACGTAGTCATTCACGGACAGGGGATCATAGAGATTAACCCGGCAGGGATTTCCAAGGCAACGGGCATTCGGAAAGTCTGTGAAATGATAGACATTCCGCATGAGGATACGTTTGCATTCGGCGACAGTGCAAATGACCTTGAGATGCTTGCGTATGTGGCACACAGCATTGCAATGGGAAACGGAACCGATAAAGTGAAAAATACCGCAGAGTTCGTGACACGTTCTGTGGATGAGGATGGTATTTTGCACGGACTGAAACATTATGGACTGATATAGGAGGATTTATGTCAAATTTAATGGATTATCTGGACTGGCGCGGTGACCTGACATTTCGGGAGGCGCCTTTTAATGAGGTGGACAATCTGATACTGGCACAGCTTGTATATGTGGAATTTGCAGGAATTGTTCCGGCGCCGGGGGAAGAGGGAACGATCACGGTAAAAGAAGCATGTGAACTCTTTTTTGCGGCACATGACAGAAAAGAGATCATGGAGCGCGTATCCATGACGAAAACCGCCGCATTTGTGCTGGAGAAGATGGCGCAGACAGAGCGTTTCTGCAATGCGCAGTTATTTGGTTATATCAACGATATCAGCAAAGAGGAACAGTCCCAGTTTTCTGTGGTATGTGTCCGGTTGGATGATAAGAGTATCTATGTATCTTTCAGCGGAACAGACAATACGATTGTCGGCTGGCGCGAGAACTTTAACATGGGTTATCTGTCCGAGACACCGGGGCAGTTGAAAGCTGTCGATTATCTGAATCATATCGTGAAAGAGGATTGGGAAAAAATCAGAGTCGGGGGACATTCCAAGGGTGGAAATCTTTCCGTATACGCATCCGTCAAATGTGACCGGAATATCCAGAAGAGGATCGTGAAGGTGTACAGCAATGACGGACCTGGATTTAGCGAAGAAATGATCCAGAGTAAGGAATACCAGCGGATGCTGCCAAAAATCAAGACCATTCTGCCGGAGTCCAGCATTGTAGGCATGCTGCTTGAGCATCAGGAAAAGTTTGAAGTGGTAAAAAGTTCCCAGAGTGGTATCCAGCAGCATGATGCCATGTCATGGGAAGTGCTTGGCAGCCATTTTGTCTATGTGGAGGAGGTTGCACCGCAGAGCATCCTGCTCGACGAGACGATGAAAAAATGGATTTTCCAGTTGACGAAAGAACAGCGCGAGGAGATTGTCGATACGGTCTTTTCCATGCTCGATGATGCCAAAATCTATACAGTGGATGATTTTTACAACAGCAAATGGAAAAAAGTGCAGGAGTTGATGAAAGCAAAGAGCAGGCTTTCACCGGAAACACAGGAGCTTTTCTCACAGGCACTGCGCATGTTATGGAAAACCGGAAATCAGACGGTGAAAAAGTCTGTAAAACAGGCGGTTTTAGAGAAAGTGGAAGAAGCCAATTCTCTATTTTCCACCGATAAATCTAAAAAAAGTATGAAATCATCGAAAAAATAATATGATATAAAAAAGAGAGAAAAAAAGAGAAATAATGAGAAAACACGAAAAAATATAGATGTAAATACCTCTAAATTTGGTTGCGAATTTAGAGCGAAAAACATATTATATGACTATCGGTTAGCACTCAAACTAAATGAGTGCTAATAACACATGATAACAATAGAAAGCCTGATAACTTTCTACAATATCAAAAGAAAAAAAGAAAAGAATATATATTGAATGGAGGAATCATCATGAAATTAGTACCATTGAGTGACAGAGTAGTTTTAAAACAGTGTGAGGCAGAGGAAACTACAAAATCAGGAATTATTCTTACAAGCAGTGCACAGGAGAAACCACAGGAAGCAGAAGTGATCGCAGTTGGTCCTGGCGGAATCGTGGATGGAAAAGAAGTTACCATGCAGGTAAAAGAGGGACAGAAAGTTATTTATTCCAAATATGCAGGAACAGAAGTGAAATTAGACGGCGAAGAGTATATCATCGTAAGACAGAATGATATCCTTGCAGTTGTTGAATAAAAAGTTATTTATATTAAAATAGAAAGAGGTAGAAAATCATGGCAAAAGAAATTAAATACGGATCAGAAGCCAGAGCAGCATTAGGCGCAGGTGTTGACAAATTAGCAAATACAGTAAGAGTTACATTGGGACCAAAAGGAAGAAACGTTGTTCTTGACAAATCTTATGGTGCTCCACTCATCACAAACGATGGTGTGACGATCGCAAAAGAGATCGAGTTAGAAGATGCTTTCGAAAACATGGGAGCACAGTTAGTAAAAGAAGTTGCAACCAAGACAAATGATGTTGCCGGTGATGGTACAACAACAGCAACGGTTCTGGCACAGGCAATGATTCAGGAAGGTATGAAGAATCTGGAAGCAGGAGCTAATCCGATCATCCTCCGCCGTGGTATGAAGAAAGCAACTGACAAAGCGGTAGAATCCTTGAAAGCAATGTCATCCAAAGTAAATGGTAAAGACCAGATTGCAAAAGTTGCAGCAATTTCTGCTGGTGACGAGGAAGTTGGTAACATGGTAGCAGACGCTATGGAAAAAGTTTCCAACGACGGTGTTATCACAATCGAAGAGTCCAAGACGATGCAGACAGAGCTTGACCTTGTAGAAGGTATGCAGTTCGACCGTGGTTACTTATCTGCATATATGTGCTCTGATATGGATAAAATGGAAGCTGCATTGGATGATCCATACATCCTGATCACAGACAAGAAAATCAGTAACATTCAGGAAATCCTTCCTCTGTTAGAGCAGATCGTCCAGAGTGGTGCAAAGTTACTCATCATCGCTGAGGATGTGGAGGGTGAAGCATTAACAACTTTGATCGTAAACAAATTGCGTGGTACATTCAATGTTGTAGCTGTCAAAGCACCTGGTTATGGTGACAGAAGAAAAGCTATGTTAGAGGATATCGCAATCCTTACAGGTGGTCAGGTGATCAGCTCTGATCTTGGCCTTGAATTAAAAGATACAACGATGGATCAGCTTGGTCGTGCAAAATCCGTTAAAGTTCAGAAAGAGAATACGATCATCGTTGACGGTGCCGGCGACAAAGATGCCATTCAGGGAAGAATCAAACAGATCCGTGCACAGATCGAGGAGACAACATCTGAGTTTGATAAAGAAAAATTACAGGAAAGACTTGCTAAGATGGCAGGCGGCGTAGCAGTGATCCGTGTTGGTGCAGCTACAGAGACAGAGATGAAAGAAGCAAAACTTCGTATGGAAGATGCTTTAAATGCTACAAGAGCAGCTGTAGAAGAAGGTATTATCGCAGGTGGTGGATCTGCATATATCCATGCTTCCAAAGAAGTTGCCAAATTAGCAGATACTTTAGAGGGTGATGAGAAGACAGGTGCAAAAGTAATCTTAAAAGCACTGGAAGCTCCACTGTACTATATTTCTGCAAATGCAGGATTAGAGGGCGCAGTTATCATCAATAAAGTAAAAGAGTCCGCACCTGGAACAGGTTTCAACGCAGCTACAGAAGAGTATGTAGATATGGTTGAAAACGGAATCCTTGATCCGGTCAAGGTTACAAGAAGTGCATTACAGAACGCAACATCTGTAGCATCTACTTTACTTACAACAGAGTCTGTTGTTGCAAACATCAAAGAAGATGCTCCTGCAATGCCAGCAGGTAACCCGGGAATGGGAATGATGTAAAATCTGACGAAAGAATCAGATAAATGAGAAAAAGACCATAGCCAGAAGAATCGAAAAGATAACTTTTGGCTATGGTCTTTTTTGTGCTCTTCATTGCACACTGATATGTGGTGTGGTAAAATGTGCATAATCAAAGATACGAAAGAAGGGGTGGCACATGGAACTTCTGAAAAAGTTTGATGCACAGAATTATAAAGACACGACCAGTGTTTTTGAAAAATATACCATACGTGGGATTATCGTGCGGGATGGAAAGATTGCAATGCAGTGCAGCAAAGAGGGAGAGTACAAGATCCCGGGCGGTGGCATGGAAGCAGGAGAGACCTATGTGGAAGCTTTAGCAAGGGAAGTGAAGGAAGAAACCGGACTATTTATCATTCCGGAAAAGGCAGTGGGACTTGGCGAGATTTTAGAAGTCCGAAAAGATATTTTTGACGATACAAAAAAATTTATCTGTCATTCCCTTTTCTATTATTGTGAGGAGACCGGGGAGGAAACACCGATTCATCTGACAAAGAGCGAGATCGCAAAAGGATATTACTTAAAATGGGCGACACCGCAGGAAATCTACGACACGAATATTGCGATGGAAAAAGATCCGTGGATCATCCGTGACACGGCATTTATCAAAATGATCCTCGATGGAAAGATTGCGGCATTACAGGGAATTGTTACTGGAACGAGGTACGAGTGAACAGTAACAATGTCCGCAGAGCGTATATTGTATTGCATATTTTTGTGTGGTGCAATTTGAAAAATTGTGATACAATTTATTTGCGTGTTGCGAAAGAACACAGGCACAAATAACAGGCGAAGGAGAAATACATGAACGATAATTACATTACACTTACCATTGGTAAAAAGAAAAATATCGCGCTTATCGCGCATGATAATAAAAAGGCAGATCTGATCGAATGGTGCGAGCAGAACAAGGACATTCTGACACAGCATTTTTTGTGTGGAACAGGAACAACAGCAAGAATGATCACAGATAAGACCGGGCTTCCAGTCAAAGGGTACAACAGTGGTCCTCTTGGTGGAGACCAGCAGATCGGTGCAAAGATCGTGGAAGGAAGAATTGATTTTGTGGTATTCTTCTCTGATCCACTGACAGCACAGCCACATGACCCGGATGTGAAAGCATTGCTCCGTATCGCACAGGTTTATGATATTCCAATTGCAAATAACCGTGCGTCCGCAGATTTTATGATCCATTCTGAATTTATGAATGAAGAGTATGAACATGAAGTGATCAATTTTAAGAAGAACATCAAAGAGCGCTCTGAGACATTATAGGAGGAAAAGGCCAGGATGAGCAAAGTAGCGATTGTAACAGACAGTAACAGTGGAATTACACAGAGTGAAGCAAAAGAATATGGCGTAACGGTTATGCCAATGCCATTTTTTATTAATGACCAGACCTATTATGAAGATATTGATCTGACACAGGAAGATTTTTATCAGAAACTTTCAGAAGATGCCAATATTTCAACCTCCATGCCTCTTGTCGGAAATGTGACAGACACATGGGATGAATTGCTGCAGGAGTATGACGAGATCGTGCATATTCCAATGTCCTCCGGGCTCAGTGGTTCCTGTGAGACTGCTATCATGCTCTCTCAGGATTATGACGGCAGAGTGCAGGTTGTCAATAATCAGAGAATTTCAGTCACACAGAGACAGTCTGTACTGGATGCAAAAGCATTGGCAGAGAAAGGATACAGTGCAGAGGCAATCAAAGAGATCCTTGAGCGTGAGAAGATGGAGTCTTCGATTTATATTATGGTAGACACGCTGTACTATCTGAAAAAAGGCGGACGGATCACTCCGGCTGCTGCAGCACTTGGAACTTTATTAAAATTAAAACCGGTACTTCAGATCCAGGGTGAGAAGCTGGATTCTTTTGCAAAGGCAAGAACGGTAAAACAGGCAAAGAAAATGATGATCGATGCCATGCGCAATGACTTTGACCATCGTTTCAATGATCCGGAAGGAAAGAACATGTATCTGGAGATGGCATATACACATAATCTGGAAGATGCGGAAGCATTCAAAAAAGAGGTCGAGGCAGAATTTCCGGGTATGGAGATTGTGCTGAATCCGTTATCCTTAAGTGTATCCTGTCACATTGGACCGGGAGCGTTAGCAGTTGCATGTTCCAAAAAGATTCCGGAATTATTAGAGTAGAGACTTAAGAATTCACAAAACCATACGATATATATAATAGTACATTGGATGTAAGAGAAAAATGACCAGGACGGCATATGATTTGAGAGAGAAAAGAATCATATGTCGTCCTTTTGGCATTGATAAAAGAAAATCAGATTTAAAGTGCATATCGGAAATACATCATATTGTAAAAACAGCAGAGTTTGACATGGGTGTGGAGGAGAGTTATGAGTATGGCAAATGTAACAAAGACAACCAGAATACAGGCAATTGCAGAGTTGCAGAAACGAAAAACAGAAATCCAGAATCGGTTACAGAACGGACAATCGCAGGATTCTACAACAATTGGCGGCAATTCTTTTACGGAGGATGAATGGAAAAAAATCATTCAGAAAATGGATGAATATCTGACCGAGGTAAAGCAGGAGCAGAAAGAGCGGTTTGAAAAACGCGATAAGGAAAAGGAAATCCAGCAGTTTTATGAGAAAATGAAAATGGCAGAGCAGTATAAAAAGCCACAGGCGGAGAAATTAACCATACAGAAGCATTTAGATGGTGAGGACATTGCTCCATACTCTTATCTGGCGGAGGATGGAGTGATCACTTATAATGGCGTGTCATTTTTCTGTGATTATGAGAATAATGCGATCACACTTGGCGACATGAGTGATGAAAAGAATGTCATTACAGTGCAGTTAGAGAATGGAGGCTGCCTGAAAGTGAACAGGGACAATATCGAAGATCTGTCAAAAGCGATTGCAATGTTTTCACCGGAGGATATACGGAGAATCTTAGTTGCATTGCAGCAGGACGCAAAAGTCCGCCAGATGCAGCAGGAGATCGAGCAGGACAAGATCAAGCAGCTTCTGGCGGAACGTTAAGCTTATTCGTTATTTAAAAGACAATGCAGCAATCTGTCGTTATCTTCCGGATTCATGATACAGAAACGAATGTACTTATTATCTAAGAATGGGAAGGTGGAACAGTCACGGATCATCATTTTTTCGCGGATCGCACGGTCAAACAGTTCCTGTGAGGTAAGATCATCGCGGAGGATGCGGACTAACATAAAGTTTCCGCTCGGCTTGTACACTTTGTAGTCAGGACTTTCACAAAATGCCTGATACATACGGGCACGTTCCTTTGTGATCAGATCCTTTGTCTCTTTGATATAGGCAGTATCGGAAAACATTGTTTCCCCGGCAACAACCGCAAGCGAATTGATCGTCCATGGATTCTTTCGTGTGTTGATCGCCTTGATGAGATCCCGATTCCCGGTGATGGCATAGCCAAGGCGGAGTCCCGGTGCTGCGAAAAACTTCGAGGTCCCGCGCAGAATGACAATGTTATTGTAATAGTTTGTCAGCGGTACAGAATCGATCTCTTCCATATTTTCTGCAAATTCCACATATGTTTCATCGACCATGACATAAATATCGTATTCCTTGCAGGCATCTAAAATATGGCGCATATCGGCACTTGTGATGCAGGATGAAGTCGGGTTGTTTGGATTGCAGATGACTAAAAGGTCGATATTTTCATTCAGGTGTGAGATGAAATCATTCACATCCAGTCTGAAATCGTCTTTTTCCCGGAGTGGATAATAAAGGGTTGTTCCACCACCAAGAGAAATCTCACGTTCGTACTCGGAATAAGTAGGACCGATGATCATGGCCTTTTTCGGATGCTCAATCTGGATGAAAAGGGAGATCAGCTCGGTAGAACCGTTTCCAACGATCACGTTTTCATAATCTGTGCCACAGTATGCGGCAATGCATTTGCGGAGCGAGGTGTATTCCCTGTCCGGATAAGTGGTAATGGCATCAATCTTGTCTGCTAAGGTTGTCCGAAGCAAAGGGGATACGCCGAGCGGATTGACATTTGCCGAAAAACTTACAATTTCCTCTTTTTTGATTCCATAGATTTCTTCTATTTTCTCTAAATCACTTCCATGGAAGTGGTCTTTGTGTTTTATCATTGATTACTCCTCCAAATTAGTTTATAATTTATTATAGTCATTGCTTAAAAAAAAGCAATAAAAATAGATAGGAGCAGGTGTCGGATTGCGGAAAAGGATACAACAGCTTGCAAATGGAAAATTCGATAACAATGGTCCGAAACTATCTCTGTCTACGGAGAAGATAGAGTTAGAGGTATTGGAAGGAAAGGATGAAACAGGCAGTTTTGTCATTACGAGCACGAATCAGGTAAAAATGCGTGGCATCATTTATTCTTCCAATCCGCGTATGGAATGTCTTACACCTCAGTTTGAGGGGGAAGAAGTGCGTATTCGGTATCAGTTTCACAGTGAGGGGCTGATAGAAGGGGATATTCAGAAAGGCGAGTTTTTTATCGTATGTAACCAGGGGGAATATAACCTTTCTTTTGTTGTGTCCATTTCCAGGTTGTATGCGGATTCATCCTTTGGAAAAATCAAGAATCTGGATGACTTTTGCAGGCTTGCGAAGGAAAATTATGATGAGGCATACCGTTTATTTTATTCCAGCAATTTCAAAAACCTGATCAGGGAAGATAAAGACCGTATTCTCTATGAGGGACTGAGAATGCAGCCGCAGTCTGTATTGGTTGTGGAAACATTTCTGATCGCTTCCCATCATAAGAAGAAAGTGGAGGTCACGTTCGAAGAGACTGAGAAAAGTTTTTATGGTGTGCAGGAACAGCAAAAAGAGCAGTTAGAGATCCAGAAACCACAGTGGGGCGCTGTCCGTATCCACGTTTCTTCTGATGCAGACTTTTTGATTCCGGGGAAACAGATCATCACAGAAAATGACTTTATCGGAAGTACCTGCTTTTACGAGTATTATATCGATGCAGATGCAATGCATGCCGGTAAGAATTTTGGAAGACTGTGTTTTGAACTTCCGGATCAGTCTTTTCTTTATACCGTTACCGCTTCCAGTAAGGAGAGAGAGGAAGAGCGGGAGATTTCTGAACATAGGGAAGCCGGACAGGCGCGGACAGAACTTATGCAGCTATATATTGATTACCGGTTGAAACGGATCGTTACCGGAGTCTGGGCAAAAAGTTCTGTGGAACTGTTGGATCATCTGGCAATTTTAGAGCCGGAAGAACCAATGCATCGCCTAATGAAGGCGCAGGCACTTTTGATCAACCGGCAGAAGCAGGAGGCAAGCTGGATTTTAACAGACTACAAACGGGAATGTCTTGACCGGACGACACCGGTCTGGGGATACTATCTGTATCTATGTACACTGATGGAACGCGAAGAGTCTTATGTGGATCGTCTGACGGAGGAGATCGAGCAGATTTTTCATCATTATCCGGATGATTCCATGTTGTTTTGGATTCTTTTATTTGTAAAAGATGAGTTTTACCGTAATAGTTCCAGAAGATTCAAGGCGATCGAGCAGTGGATCGGACGAGGCTGCCACAGCCCATATCTGTATCTGGAGGCGTATTATCTGATCTGGCAGGATCCATATCTTTTATCGGGGTTAAACGATTTTACATTAAAGATTTTAAGGTGGGCAGCAAAACAGGATGCGATCTCGAAAGATATTGCATTGCAGGTGCGCAATCTGCTGCCGGAACAGAGGGAATATCAGAAAAAATGGTATCCGGTTCTGGAAAAATGTTATGAGGCAGATCCTTCAGAGGAGATGGTCGCAGCGATATGCACTTATCTGATCCGTGGACAGCAGTTTGCACCAAAATATCATGTCTGGTATGAGCGTGGAATTGACAGTGAAATCCGTATCACGAATCTGTACGAGGCGTTTTTGATCTCTATGGATCCGAATGAGGTGACTGCGATTCCGAAGATGATCCAATTATATTTTCAGTATAACAGTGGTCTTTCCTACCGTTATATGGCGGTCTTATATGTGAATATCATCGCAGCAAAGGAAAAACAGCCGGATGTATACCATAAATATCGCAGAAATATGGAACAGTTTGCGCTTGCACAGATGGAAGCCGGACATATGGATGACAATCTGGCGATTCTATACCAGGAGATTCTTCCTGTCAGCATCCTGAATGAGGAACTGGCGCACAAAGCGGCAGAAGTTTTATTTGTACATAAATTATGCTGCGAAAACCGTGGGATTGCAAAGGCATACATCCTGCACTGGCAGTTAAAAGCACCACAGGTTGTTACACTGACGAACGGATGCGGATATTTTAAGGCATATTCCAAAGATTACACAGTCATTCTCTGCGATACCGGGGGAAACTGCTATACCGATGATTATCAGGATGAGGCATTACTTCACCCGGAAAATTATCTGGAAAAATGTATGGAGCTTGCGCCGGAGGAATTGTCATATCTCTTGTATTATTTCGATGGCAAAAAAGGATGCGGCGATTTTACTGTGGAAGATGGAAGATATTTTCGGATGCTGACACAGTCGGAGCGTGTCAGTGATGAATATAAAGCTTATCTGATTCCGGAGATCATCCGCTTTTACCAGAAAAAAGGCGAGATGCTTGTGATAGAACCATATCTGAATGAAGTGGATATCCGTAATATGACGCTGGAAAATCAGTGTTATATGGAGGAGATGCTCATAGAGACGCATCAGTTTGAACGGGCATTTCAGCTGGTACACCTCTATGGATATGACAGACTTGGAAGCAGGGCAGGAGTGGAATTGTGCAGTTATGAGATCACGGAACAATCGTTTGAGGAGAATGATTATCTGCTCGGAATGGCACAGAACTGCTTTTCACATGAAAAATATAATGATGTGATCCTGATTTATCTGTGCAAATTTTTTCAGGGACCAACCAAGCAGATGGCTGCTATCTGGAAAGCTGCCAGAGAATTTGAGATCGATACCTTTGATCTGGAGGAGCGTATTATCACGCAGATGCTTTATTCGACAGATTATGTGGATGAGATCGAACGGATTTATGACAGTTATCTTGCCGGTGGTGGCAGGGAATTAGTCTGCATGGCGTACCTTTCTTATTTTTCCCATTATTATCTGGTGAATGATATGATGATACCGGAACATGTATTTTCACAGATCAGGGAGCGCTATCTTGCGGGGCAGACATTAAATGATGCATGTCTGCTCGGTCTGTTAAAGCAATTGTCTGAAATTTCTGCACCAGATGCAGCTGACCAAAAAATAGCAGACGAACTTTTGATGAAGTATACCGGAAGAAATCTATATTTTGCTTTCTACAAAAAGTTCGGGGAGACAATGATCCGGAAATATCATCTGTATGATAAGTTTTTTGTGGAATATCATACAAAGGCAGACCAGCATGTGCTGTTAAACTATAGTGTAAACGGTGGGGAATACCATAAGGAAGAAATCCCGGAGGTTTATGACGGTATTTATGTGAAGGCGTTTGTGCTGTTGTTTGGGGAATCCGTGTCCTATTATATTTCAGAGAAGCTTCATGGGGAGTGGAAAGTGGTGGAAAGCCGGCAGATTTCAAACCAGAATATGTATGGGGATAAAGACCAGAGCCGGTATGATGTGATCAACAATATTATGTTTGCTTATGCCATGCAGGATGAGACAATGCTTTCAGAGAGCATGCGAAAGTATGTAAGCATGGACGATACCGTAAAGAAGCTTTTTAAATTGCTATAAAAATATTGGAAAGGACGGCACATAAGATGACGCAGCAGTGTTATTATATTGGAATCGATATGGACGACAGGAATGCCGTCATCAGTTATTACAAAGCCGGCATGAGAGAGCCGGAAACACTGAGTACGATCGCAGGAAGTGAGATTTACCAGATCCCGGTGGCGTTGATCAAAAAGCGGGGGATCGGACAGTGGTTTATCGGTGAGGAGGCAAAAAAGATGGCATTGATCCAGAATGAAGATGTGATCGGCCATCTGCTTGACAATGCACTTGCAAAGAAACAGGTAACTGTGGAAAACATCGTGTATGAGGCAGAGGAACTTTTTGCGCTCTATATCAAGAAACTGCTTCTTTTAGCGAGCCGTCTGGGAAATCCGGGACTGCCGGACTGCCTGGTGATCACAGTGGAAGCCCTGTCAAGAGAACTGACGGAGCTGTTCGGAAAGGTGGCAGAAGATCTCGGATTAGGACGCAGTCAATTGATTTTACAGGACAGAAAAGAAAGTTTTTATTATTTTGTATACAACCAGAAGCAGGAGTTATGGCTGCATGATATTTTTTTGTTTGACTGCCGTGGAGATGAAGTGAGATGCTGTGCTACCGTCCGTGATACAAGAACAGTGCCACAGATGGTAACGATCACAGAGGAAGTACATGCATTAGACGGAATCCATAAAGATGAGTCATTTTATAAGATCCTGCTTGACAGTTTTCATGGACATATCTGTTCCTCTGTGTATCTTGTCGGAGATGGATTTGACGGTGACTGGATGAAAATGTCTCTTTCCTACATGTGTAAGGGACGGAGGGCATTTATAGGTAAGAACCTTTATTCCAAGGGAGCCTGCTATGCGGCGATCGTCCGTGAACAGAAAAATCCATGGCCGTATGTCTATATGGGCGACAATGAAATGAAAGTGAATGTCAGCCTGAAAGTGAAAAATCGTGGGAAATGGGAATTTTTGTCTTTGATCAATGCGGGAGACAACTGGTATGAAGCTTCCGGAGACTGTGAGGTGCTGCTGGATGGAGATAAGGAGATTGATTTCTGGCTTCAGCTGCCACACAGCAGGGATGCAAGGATAGAAAAGCTGGAATTATCGGATCTGCCGGAACGCAAGCCGAAAACTACAAGACTCCGGATCAGTGCAAAACCGGTTTCTGATTCCAGGGTAAAGATTAAAATCCGTGATCTTGGGTTTGGCGAGATTGTGAAGAGCTCGGATCTGACATGGGAATATACAATGTCATTGTAAAGAGGGAGTGGGAAGATGGGAGAATTGATTTTATGCAGCCATCCAATTGCTGCTATGCCATACTATATTGATAATATCTCACTCAATGTATATTCGCTGGAGGAACTCTGCTATTATATTGAAAACCATCTGTATCTGATCGAGGCAGATTTTATGAGTGAGGAACTTTGTCTCTGGATCGGGCAGGAACTTGATGAAAAAGATCTGGCACAGTCGCTGCGCAGTGTTTTGCTTGGAAATGGAAGTCTTTCTGATTTTACGGAACTGATCTTAAGAAGCTGCGGATACTGTTCAGAAGACACGATACGCCATATCCGTTCTGTGCTGCTGGATATGCAGAATAAATCTGTATTTGAATGTTCGAAGATCCGGGCAGACCGTTACATGGAGAGTGAAAAGTATGTGAAAGCGATCCATGAATACCGGAAACTGCTTGGAATGGAGGAGGAGTGCAAAAAAAATCCGGTCTTAGAGGGTAATATCAGGCACAATCTTGGAACTGCCTGTGCAGAGTTATTTTTATTTGACGAGGCTGCGGCGAATTTTCTGAATGCATACCGGCTGAACCAGAACAGAGAGTCGCTGGCTGCGTGTATGGCAGCCTGCCGTCTGGCAAAAAAAACGGATATTTTAAAAAAATACAAAGAAGAATTTCACGTTTCGGATGAAGCGTTTAAGAGTATGTCAGACCAATGGAATTCTGTTTTAAAAAGTGAGGATATTCTAAAAAAGCAAAGTGAGGCCGAACGTCTCATAAAAGATGCACAGGGACAGCTGGAGGAGAATAAACCGCTTATGGAACAGATCAGGAAATGGTCAGAAACGTATAAAAAAAGTTGTAGATTATAAGGGATGAGCATATGTTTTTTTTCAAAAGAAGAAAAAAAGAAAAGACACTGGAAAATAAATTTGATGAACTGAATGAAGGCATTCTGAATGAAAAGGACAGGGAGAATCCACATAAAGTGGAGCATTATGTCATTGAACGTCTGGAGCAGATGATCGAGACAACGAAAGAGATCGAGGATGAAAAGGCAGAATACAAAGTGGTCACTTCTTATCTGAATGATATCCAGACTCTGGAAGGGCTGACAGAGGAAGAAAAAAAGCCGATCACAGATATCGCATCCAATATTGTTGCTTTAAATAAAACACGATATGAACTGATGCATTCCGAGAAAAAAATTGCAGATGTGCAGTTTGCACAGATGCAGCAGGAGGAGAGTGATATTCCAAATGCGATCAAACGCCTTCAGTCCAACGAGGCTTATCTGGAGACTATCAGGCGTGACATGAAATACCTGGAGCGTGAGAAGGGAGAATGGCAGTTATATCAGGAGATCCTTTCCCATGACAGGGTAAAAATGCAGAAGTTTATGTATGTGGCAGCAGGACTGTCTGTGACTGCGGCATTGATTCTTCTGATCACACAGATCATACTGGGGACAGATATGAGACTCATCTGGATGATCCTTATTTTTATAGCAGTACTGGGCATCTGCCTTCCGTATCTGAAAATGATGAATGACAGGACCGAGAGCCGGAGAGCAAAGGCAAATGCGGATAAGGCGATCACTCTTTTGAATAAAGTGAAGATCAAATATGTCAATATGACAAATGCAGTGGATTATGCATGTGAAAAATATCATGTCCGCAATGGAAAAGAACTGGAATATATCTGGGAATGCTATATGGATGCGGTCAAACAGAAAGAGAAGTTTGAACAGAACAGTGATGATATTGATTATTTTAACAACCGTATGATCCGGGAACTCTCCGCATATCGTTTATATGATTCACGGGTATGGATTCCGCAGGCAGCTGCACTGATCGACCACAAGGAGATGGTGGAGATCACCCATAATCTTGTGATGCGCAGACAGAAGCTTCGAAGCCGGATGGAATACAATGCCGGTATCTTAAAAGAACAGCGCACGGAAGTGGCAAAGTTTATGGAAGAAATGCCGGAGATGAGACCTCAAATCCAGGATATACTCGATTCTGTTGACCGGTTAAGCCGGCCGTGATGAAAAACCGGTATGACCGCTAAGATGAGATGATCAGTTGAAAAAATTAAAAATAATAAATTTTAAAGAATGGATTGTTATTTTCTGGAAAAGTGATAAAATATTTAAAAAAAATAAATTACGAAGGGAAAAATAATGGCAGTTATACCATTAAGGGTACACAGAATGAAGAAGAAACTTGAAAAAATGCAGCTGAAGGAAAGACTCATTTACGGATACGGAAGAGTCATTTTGAGGATGATAGTATCCGGTGTGCTTTCTCTTATTGTTATAGGTTCATTAATGGGGAATATGCTGCGTTATGTGGATAATGTAGAACGTGCAGATGTTGCAGTGAAAATCTGCAGGATCGATGTCAATTCTGCGGCGAGAAATATCCGTGAGATGGCATTAAACAGTGACACATCAACTTACGACAGTTATCAGCAACAGGTAGAAACACAGCTTGCTGAGGTGGATTCAGAACTGAAGGCACTAAAGGCAACAGGAATCATATCGGACGAGCTCTATCAGGAATATGCATCCGCACTGTCTGATTGGGGAAATATCGGCTATTCCATTATGGAACAGATCAGGAGTGGACAGACAGAGGAAGCTACGGATGCTATTATTAACCAATGTACGCCGGCATTAGACAATGCAGTCGCTATTGGGAAAAAGTTAGATGCAGTGACTGACGAGGCAAGCCATCAGGCGGTGATCTTTACAGGCTGCATGACAGTGGCAGGAATTCTGGTGATCATCTTAAGTGTGATATTTGCAATTCTTTTTGTGAAGAAAACAAGTAATGTCGTGGTTGATTCGATTCTCGAACCACTGCATGCGATCGAGGATGTTGCAAAGGAACTCACAGAGGGTAATTTGCACAGTACCTTAGAATATCGTTCTGAGGATGAGATTGGAAAACTTGCACATAGTATGCGAAAATCTATCCGCATACTTGGATCTTATGTGGATGATATCGGACGTGCAATGAAATTGTTCTCGGAGGGCAATTTTGATGTGCAGCCGGAAGTGGAATGGAAGGGAGATTTTATAGGGATCTTAGATTCCTTTATGGCATTTGAAAAGAGCATGGCTGAGACAGTCAAGGGCATCCAGAGTGCATCCAATGAGGTGTCCGAAGGAGCAGAACAGGTGGCTGCAAGCTCCAATGATCTTGCCGAGGGCGCTACCAATCAGGCAGCAGTTGTGGAAGAACTGACTGCAACTGTTACAAACGTGGCAGATCAGGTGGCACAGAACGCCAAGTCTGCAAAAGAGATCAGTGGAAAAGTAGGAGAACTTGGAAATGCAATCTTAGAAAGCAACGGTAAGATGCATGAGATGGTTGATTCCATGAATGAGATCAACGAGGCTTCCAAAGAAATCGATAAGATTATCGCAACGATCAATGAGATTGCATCCCAGACAAATCTGCTTGCGTTAAATGCTTCTATCGAGGCAGCCAGAGCCGGCGAAGCCGGAAAAGGATTTGCAGTGGTAGCAGATCAGGTAACAGTACTTGCCGACCAGAGTGCACAGGCAGCAAAAGAGTCTGCGGTTCTGATCGAGACTTCTGTCAAAGCAGTAGAAAAAGGTATGGTCATTGCAGATCAGACAGCAACACAGTTAGAAGACGTAGCCGATAATTCCAGAACGATCACAGAACAGGTTGGAAATATTGCTGATACATTAGAGACACAGACAACAGCGATCCATCAGATCAACGAGGGAATTGAGCAGATCAATGACGTTGTGCAGACGAATTCCGCAACATCCGAGGAATGTGCGGCTGCCAGCCAGGAGATGAGCAGTGAGGCTGAGAATCTGCGTGAACTGATCCGCAAGCTTCAGGTTGCAAAGTTCGAATAAGACATGCATGATACAATATGTACTGTGAGTAACCGACCGGCATGAATAAATAGTGTATATAAAAAGACTGTCATACAAAGAACTCCATGAGAGTTGAGTTTGTGTGACAGTCTTTCTGATTTTTAATCTGCGCCAGTCAGTGCAATGCAAAAGCTGATGGAACAGTTAAGGTTATCTAACTGCGAGGACAGTTTGGTATATCAAACTCCGGGTTGAATGCATAGAAATTCTTGCTGTCGAGGTCATCCTGAATAATGCGCAGGGCTTCACCGAAACGCTGGAAGTGGACGACCTCACGCTCCCTTAAGAAACGGATCGGATCACATACATCAGGGTCTTTGACGAGCCTCAAAATATTGTCATACGTGGTGCGCGCTTTCTGTTCTGCCGCCATATCTTCAAAAAGATCGGTGAGGGCATCACCCTTGGACTGAAATTCGCAGGCGTTAAAAGGAATACCGCCCGCCGCCTGTGGCCAGATACCACCGGTATGGTCGACATAATATGGTGCAAATCCGGCAGCTTCAAGTTCTTCCGCACTTAAGCCTTTGGTGAGCTGCCGGACGATGGATGCGACCATTTCCAGATGCGCCAGTTCTTCCGTTCCTATATCCGTAAGCACGCCACATACACGTCTGTCCGGCATGCTGTATCTCTGGGAGAGGTAACGCATGGATGCTCCCATTTCACCGTCTGGTCCGCCATACTGGGACATAATGATCTGTGCAATTTTGGCATTTGGTGTTGTGATATTGATCGGGTACTGCAGTCGTTTTTCATAATTCCACATTATTTACATCCTCCTTCCCATGGCCATGGTTCTGTTGCCCAATTCCAGTGACTGCATGGATCTGCAGTGTCGATGGTCAGCGGACCATATTGGTCAGAGTAGGCCTGCAGAGCGTTGCGTCTGATATCCGAGTAATGATGGAATGCTTTGATCGCTTCCGCATCATCCGGATGGGTGTCTAAAAAAAGAAGAAGGTCGTCAACAGCGAAGCTTACGGTATTAATGAGGTTAAAAAGCTGTTGGCGGTTCATCTGGTTCATTTGGTTCGTCATCTTCGAAAAGCCCTCCTTCCAAGGAATGGTTTATCTAATTCAGGGAAAATGGTTCCCACCATAAGCCCTTTTTCAATATCATATAACGGTCCAAACTGCTGCCATGGAACGTATGCCATTGCAACGACAAATTCCGGACTCATATCGCGGTTTGATTCGTTTGGACAGACAGGATTCATTCTGTTTTGTGCATTACAGTTTCTCATAGATTCTGTTGCCTTTCTTATTCTTTCTCAATACTTTATGTTCTAAAATTGAAAAGTGTGCATAATAGGACTGCAAAAAATTCCATTTTTGTAGGAAATGACAAAAATGAGAAAAATTATCAAAAACTTTGTAAGCTGCATTGACATAGGAAAATTTGAGCATTAAACTAAGGACAGTTAGGAGATGTTAACTGAAAAAAATTATCAATAATCATACAGGAAAGTCCAGTGAGAGTTCCTGTTTATTACGGAGGATAAAATGACGTTAGACAATTTACCACTTGAAACAGAGGCAGTCATTACGACAGTTGGGGGAGAGGGAGCGCTTCGCTGCCGTTTTCTGGATATGGGCCTGATCCCAAAGACAAAAGTTGTTGTAAAAAAAATAGCTCCGATGGGAGATCCGATCGAGATAAGACTCCGCAATTATGAACTGACGATCCGTAAGGAAGATGCAAAAAAGATTGAGGTGTCTATGGAGGAAACAAAAGAATGATATTTGCATTAGCAGGCAATCAGAATTGCGGTAAGACGACTTTATTTAACCAGTTAACCGGATCTAACCAGCATGTTGGAAATTTTCCGGGAGTGACAGTAGATCAGAAAATAGGTGAGATCCGTTCGGTAAAGAATTGTTCCGTTGTGGATCTTCCGGGAATTTACTCAATCCGTCCATATACCAATGAGGAGATCGTGACAAGAGATTTTATCCTGAATGAGAAACCGGACGGTATTATCAATATTGTGGATGCTACCAATATTGAGAGAAATCTATATCTGACGCTGCAGCTTTTAGAGATGCATATTCCAATGGTTCTGGCTTTGAATATGATGGACGAGGTCAGAGGAAACGGTGGATCTATTGATTACAGGCAAATGTCGGAGGAACTTGGAATCCCGGTAATCCCGATCAGTGCAGCAAAGGATGAGGGAATCGAAGATCTGATCAAAGCCACTGTCGAGGTCGGTAAGAAAAAGATTCTTCCAAAGGTCATGGATTTCTGCGAGCAGGGACCTGTGCACCGTTGTATCCACGCAGTATCGCATCAGGTGGAGGACCATGCAGCTAATATCGGCATGTCTCCGCGGTTTGCAGCGACAAAGATTGTGGAGAATGACGAGGATATTATCAATAAGTTAGAACTTTCCCAGAATGAGCTGGAAATGATGGAACACAGTATCGAAGAGATGGAAAAAGACTGTGGATTAGACCGGAATGCTGCTTTGGCAGATATGAGATACACCTTTATCGAAAAAGTATGTAATAAGACGGTCAAGAAATGTCATGAGAGTAAGGAACATATCAGAAGTATGAAGATTGACAGGGTTTTAACAGATAAATACCTTGCAATCCCGATGTTTTTACTGATCATGTTTGCAATTTTCTGGCTGACCTTTAACGTGATCGGATCATTTTTAAGTGATCTGTTAACAATGGGAATCGATGCGTTTACTGCAATGTGTGACAGGGCACTGACTGCTTACGGAATGAATCCGGTGGTACACAGCCTTCTGATCGATGGTGTGTTTGCAGGTGTGGGAAGTGTGTTGAGTTTCCTCCCGATTATCGTAGTATTGTTTTTCTTCCTGTCTATTCTGGAAGATTCCGGTTATATGGCGCGAGTTGCATTTGTCATGGATAAACCGTTAAGAAAAATTGGTTTGTCAGGCAGAAGTTTTGTGCCAATGCTGATCGGATTTGGATGTACTGTCCCGGCAGTTATGGCGACAAGAACATTGTCATCCGAGCGTGACAGAAATATGACGATCATGCTGACTCCGTTTATGAGCTGTTCCGCAAAGATACCAATTTATACCGTGTTTGCCGCAGCATTTTTCCCGGGAAAAGAAGCACTTGTAATGATCCTTCTCTATGCTGCCGGAATCATAGTTGGAATTATTTCGGCGCTTGTGCTGAACCATACGGCATTTCGTGGAAATCCGATCCCGTTTGTGATGGAACTTCCGAATTACCGTTTTCCTTCCGCAAAGAGTGTATTCCAGTTGATGTGGGATAAGGCAAAAGATTTTATCCAGAGAGCGTTTACCGTTATTTTTGTGGCTACGATCATTATCTGGTTCTTACAGACCTTTGACACCAGATTGAACGTAGTGGCAGACAGCAGCAACAGTCTGCTAGCATTGGTAGGAAGATGGATAGCACCTGTTTTTGCACCGCTTGGGTTCTCTGACTGGAGAGTTTCTACCGCACTCATCACCGGATTTACTGCAAAAGAAGCGGTAGTCAGTACATTGAGTGTCCTCACAGGAACTGCAACATCGAACCTGAGTGCCGTATTAAGCGATATGTTTTCCGGTGTGTCTGTTGTGAGCTTTTTGGTATTTACCTTATTGTATACACCTTGCGTGGCGGCAATTGCAGCGGTAAAACGTGAGATGGGAAGTGGATTAAAGGCAGCTTTGGTAGTCGTTTTACAATGTCTGGTTGCATGGGTAGTCGCATTGCTTGTTTATCAGGTCGGAGGATTATTATTGTAATGAAAATTGGAGATTATATTGTCCTTGGTGTAATCTTACTCTGGCTGGTGCTCGCTTTTTGCTGGATGCACAGACAGAAGAAGAGAGGCAACTGCATTGGATGCAGTGGCTGTGCAGGGAAAAACTGCAAAAAATGTGAAAAAAATGACGGCGATGGAATGTAAACCGTGCCTTGTCAGAATGAAAAATATATTATATAATAGCCTGTAGCGACTAAAAATAGCTGCAGGCTATTTTTTACAGGACAATAGAGCGGATGAAAACAAGTCAGTCTATTGGATAGAAAACGTAAGGTTTTATCAAAAAACCAGAAAGAGGAGATTTATGAGTAAAGTTAGAACAAGATTTGCACCAAGCCCAACAGGTAGAATGCATGTTGGAAATTTACGTTCTGCATTATATGAGTTTTTAATTGCAAAGCATGAGGGCGGAGACTTTATGCTTCGTATTGAGGATACCGATCAGGAACGTTTCGTAGAGGGCGCGGTAGATATCATTTATCGTACATTGGCTGAGACAGGCTTAGTCCATGATGAAGGTCCGGATAAGGATGGCGGTTATGGACCATACGTCCAGAGTGAGCGTATGAAAACCGGAATCTACATGAAATACGCAAAAGAATTAGTAGAAAAGGGTGAGGCTTATTACTGTTTCTGTGATAAAGAACGCCTTTCTACTTTAAAGACAGAGGTTGTAGAGGGAAAAGAGATCATGATCTATGACAAACACTGCCTTTCTTTAACCAAGGAGGAAGTGGAGGCAAACCTTGCTGCCGGCAAACCATTTGTGATCCGTCAGAATATTCCAAATGAAGGAACTACGACCTTCCATGATGAATTATACGGAGACATCACAGTGGAGAACGCAGAGCTTGACGATATGATCCTGATCAAATCAGACGGATATCCAACTTACAACTTTGCCAACGTTGTCGATGATCACACTATGAATATTACACATGTAGTAAGAGGAAATGAGTACCTTTCTTCCTCTCCAAAATATCAGAGATTATACGATGCATTTGGCTGGAAATCACCTGTTTATATCCATCTGCCACTGATCACAGACGAGAACCACAAGAAGCTGTCTAAGAGAAGCGGACATTCCTCTTTTGAAGATCTGATCGAGCAGGGATTCCTGACAGAAGCAGTTGTCAATTATATTGCACTTTTAGGATGGAGCCCGGAAGATAACCGCGAGATCTTTACCTTAGATGAACTGATCAAAGAATTCGATTACCACAGAATCAGCAAATCACCGGCAGTATTTGACTACACCAAGTTAAAATGGATGAATGGTGAATACATTAAGGCAATGGATTTTGACAAGTTCTATGAGAGAGCACTTCCATATATCAAGGCAGTTATTACGAAAGACCTTGACTTTAAAAAGATCGCAGCTATGGTAAAAACAAGGATTGAAGTGTTCCCGGATATTGCAGAACATATTGATTTCTTCGAAAAATTACCAGAGTACGATGTTGCAATGTATACACACAAGAAGATGAAGACAAATGCAGAGACATCTTTAGAAGTTTTAACGGAAGTTCTGCCAAGATTAGAGGCGCAGGAGGACTATAGCAACGACGCACTTTATGCAATGCTCTGTGAGTATGTTGCAGAAAAGGGTGTCAAGAACGGATACGTTATGTGGCCAATCCGTACCGCTGTCTCCGGAAAACAGATGACACCGGGCGGTGCAACCGAATTAATGGAGATTCTTGGAAAAGAAGAATCCATTGCACGTATCAAAAAAGGTATTGAATTACTCAGCAAATAAAAGGGTATTTATGGAAAAAAGATACAATGATTCCCAGGTGAAGGCAATCGGACATTTTAACGGTCCGTGCCTTACCCTGGCAGGTCCAGGCTCCGGAAAGACAGCGGTCATTACGGAGCGGACAAAAAAACTGATCACAAAATATCATGTGAATCCGTCCAATATTTTAGTGATTACTTTTACAAAAGCGGCAGCAGTGGAAATGAAGACCCGTTTCTTAAGTCTGATGGGAAACGGTTCGTATCCGGTCACATTTGGAACATTCCACGCCGTTTATTTTAGCATTTTAAAGCATGCATACAATTACAATGCAAATAATATCGTCCGGGAAGAACAAAAGTATGCGCTTATGCGTGAACTTGTCCAAAAACACCGTCTTGAGTATGAGGATGAAACGGAATTTGTATCATCCATTCTTGGAGAGATCAGTATGGTAAAAAATACAGGAGTCTCCATCGAACATTACTATTCCACGAACTGTGCTGAAAATATATTTCGAAGAATTTATGGAGAATATCATGAATATCTGCATCAGCATAAACTGATCGATTTTGATGATATGCTCGTTTATACTTATGAGCTTTTCAGGGAGCGAAAAGATATTTTATCGGCATGGCAGAGAAAGTTTCAGTACATCCTTATTGATGAGTTTCAGGATATTAACAAGATACAGTTTGATATTGTTAAAATGCTTGCAGCACCGGAAAATAATCTGTTTGTCGTGGGAGATGATGACCAGTCCATCTATCGTTTCCGTGGGGCAAGACCGGAGCTTATGCTGCATTTTAAAGACGATTATCCGGAGGCAGAGCAGATTTTACTGGATACCAATTACCGTTCACAAAAAGAGATCGTGGAGGCATCACTCCGTCTGATCGGATGTAATAAGGAACGTTTCCAAAAGAAGATTCAGGCGAACCAGGAGGCAGGAGAACCGGTTGAGTATGCAGTGTTTAAAAGCCAGAGGGAAGAGATCGCCAAAATTATCTGGGATATACAGGCGCATATGGACAGAGGCGGCAGATACGAAGATTTTGCCATTCTTTTCCGGACGAATACGCAGCCGCAGATGCTGATGGAAAAGCTGCTGGAATACAACATTCCATTCCGTATGAAGGATAATGTTCCAAATCTTTATGAACACTGGATTGCGAAGGATATCATTGCATACATGAAAATTGCGATGGGAAGCCGTTACCGGAAAGATTTCTTAAAAATCATGAACCGCCCGAAACGCTATATCAGCAGGGACTCTCTGGACGAAGAAACGGTAGCGTTTGATGTCTGGGAGTGGTTTTACGAGGATAAACCGTGGGTGGCAGAGCGCATCCAGCGGCTGGAGTACGATATTAAAATGCTCTCAACCATGAGCCCTTATGCGGCGATCAATTATATCCGCCGTGGGATTGGCTATGATAAATTCTGTGTGGAGTATGCAGATTACCGCAGAATGAATGTGGAGGATCTCTATGAGGTACTTGAGGAGTTACAGAACAGTGCGAAGGGATTCGACACTTATAATGACTGGTTTGAGCATATCGAAAACTATACGGCGGAACTGGAAAAGATTTATAGACAGCAGAATCAGAACCCGGAGAGCGTTGCACTTGCCACACTACACAGTTCAAAAGGCTTAGAATATGACAATGTCTACATTATCGATGTGAATGAAGGAATTATGCCTTATAAAAAGGCTGTGCTTGACAATGAAGTGGAGGAGGAGCGGCGGATGTTCTATGTGGGAATGACGCGCGCAAAAAAGAAGCTGCATCTCTATTCCATTGAACAGTTGAATCACAAAAATGCGGACATTTCCAGATTCATAAGAGAATCACAGAAAAAATAAAATTATACACAAAAAAAGAACTGATGTGCAACTTCCAAAAAGCGCATCAGTTCTTTTTTGCTTAATCGTCTAAATCTTCAAATTCTGCCTCGTCAAGCAGTTCATCGAAGCGGTCAGATACGACTTCGTACTCCTCGTCATCCTCAATATTCTCCAGGGAAGGATTTCCCTCTGCATCCTCAGAATAGCGGTAGATAAATACTTCGCCGTCCTCATTTGGCTGCTCGTCCTCATCTACAGGAAGAAGTGCGATATAATCGCGGCCATCTGCCTCAAAGATGGTAAGAATCTGGCATTCCATGGAACTGCCGTCATCTAAGTCGAGTGTTACGAACATGTCTTCATCGTCTAAGTTGTTGAACTTGTTTTTCTCTGCCATTGGGCACCTCTTTCATTCATATTATTAGATAATAGCCTGGACATACAGATCCAGACGACTCTCCAGATTAATGAAGTTACCATTGTCAAGCTGGATAGTCGGGCGTGTAAGCTTCTTGTTGATCAGAACGATCTTGCCCGAAGATCCGTCACTTAACAATACTTCATTATTGATATAAGTATTAGCAATATGATCCAGAAAAGTCAAGATATATTTTGGATTAAATTGTGTCAATCCCTCTTTTTCGAAGATTGCGATCACTTCAAACGGGCACAGACCATCGCGGTAACAGCGGTTGGCTGTCATGGCATCGTAGACATCTGCAATGGATACGATGGATGTGAAATCATCAATCTCGCTGCCGGTAAGTCCTAAAGGGTATCCTTTGCCATCAAATCGTTCATGGTGTAAGAGAACGGCATTTTTGACACGCTGATCGATGTTCAGGTTTTTGACCAGATTGTAGCCGATCACCGGGTGTTTCTTGATCTCTTCGTATTCGGAATCTGTAAGCTTTCCGGGTTTTCCAATGATCTCATTTGGAATTTTGGATTTTCCGATATCATGCAGCAGACCGCAGAGGGTCAGAGTGTCCATATCCTTCTCGGAAAAATTCTTCCATTTGCCGATCAGACGGCAGATCAGTGCGACGTTGACACTGTGCGCATAGGTGGAATCATCGATCTGTCTCATATTGTGCAGCATATCGAACATGGAGATCGTAGTACTGTTTTCCCCAAAGAGCGTCAGAGTTTCATCCAGAAGCTGATCTACATTGAGATCCTCGTCATTGACGATAAAATTATTGATATTTTCCTTCATAAAGGAAACTTTTTTTGTATAATCTGTTTTAAATCTTTGAAATTCCGGGCTTCTTCGGATACGTTGGGAATAAGTTTCCAAACGTCGTGCAGTCATAGTGCTTGAATTGCGGTCACCATGATTTTCAGGGAAAATGCTGACAGAAGCAATCTGATAGAACTTTAAGTGTTCGATCAGCTGCAATGTAACAGGAGTATTCTGTTTTGCAAGACATTGCCCATGATAGGAAAAGACATCTTCACTGATGACCATGCCCGGTTTCAGGTTATTAATTGAAACGATTTTCATAAAGCACCTTTCCGTCCTATATTTAGCATTAAAATTCTAGCATAAATTTTTCCTGTTGTGTAGATAAAAAATTCATGAAATGCAAAAAAACATTCTTCTATACAAAGTTATCGGTTAAAGGTATAATAATATTATATGTCGTAACATTTTTTTGAAAAAATACAAGGCTGGTGACAGAATGAACTATACAGTGACAGAAGGTAATTATTTAAGATTTGGATTGCAGAGCGTAAAAGATGGTGTCATTTTTACCTTTGCAGGAGAGAAAGAAGATGTGTGTGCAGTCATATTATATGACAGATCCTTAAAGGTCGCCGGCAGGGTGGAGGCTCCGGCTGCATTTTGCAGAGGGGCAGTCAGATCTGTTTACATACATGGGTTGAAAGCAGATCATTTATTATATAATTATGAGATCAATGGAGAGACAGTGCCGGATCCCTATGCATCAAAGATTGCAGGAAGAGAAAAGTGGGATGACGAGAGAAGGGCAGAATGTGATTTTTTAGTCTGTGGCAGTTTTGAGGAAAAAGAATATGAATGGCAGAGTGCGTGCTGCCCGGAGATCCCGAAAAACGAAATGGTCATGTATAAGCTTCATGTCCGGGGATTTTCCATGGATTCCGGGAAAAAGGGAAAAATGCGTGGGACATTTGCGGCAGTGGAGGAGCAGATTCCCTATCTGAAAGCGTTGGGCGTGACGACGCTGGAGCTGATGCCGGTCTATGAGTTTGAGGAGATCGAGATCCCGAAGAAACAAAAACTTCCGGGGTATATACCACAGGGCAGTCTGCCGGAAAAGGGTTCTGAGACAGAGAAAGAAAAACTGAAAGTCAATTACTGGGGATATGCGAAGGGATCCTATTTTGCGCCGAAAGCCTCTTATGGGTATAGTAAAAATGTGACACGGGAATTGAAACATCTGATCGATACACTGCATCAGAATCAGATGGAGTGCGTGATGGAGATGTATTTTGAGCAGGAGGAGAATCAGAACCTGATCATGGATGCACTTCGTTACTGGGCAACGGAATTTCGTGCAGATGGTTTTCATCTGATCGGGGAAAATGTGCCGATCACTGCAATCGCCCAGGATTTATACCTGCGGAGAAGCAAGATCTTTTATCAGTATATCCCGGAACAGTTGTGGAAGGAGAAGGAACACTATCCACATCTGTTTGTATACAATGACGAGTATCTTTATACGGGAAGAAAATTGTTAAATCATCAGGGCGGAAGCCTTTTTGAATTTGGCAATCAGCAGAAGAAACAGAACAAAACAGTCGGTTTTGTCAATTTTATGGCAAACAATAATGGCTTTACGCTGGCAGATCTTTTTTCCTATTGTGAGAAACACAATGAGGCAAACGGCGAAGAAAATACAGACGGTTCAAATTATAATTTCAGCATCAACTGTGGCACAGAGGGTAAAACTTCAAGAAAGTATGTGAAGGAACTTCGAAGAAAACACTTATATATGGCGTTGTCCATGGTGTTTTTTGCACAGGGAGTGCCGCTGCTCCTTGCAGGGGATGAGGCACTGAATTCCCAACAGGGCAATAATAATGCATATTGTCAGGATAACAAAACCGGATGGGTGAATTGGAAGAGGAACACAGGCATGGAGGCGCTGCAGGAGTTTGTACAAAAACTTGCAGCATTCCGTAAGGCGCATCCGGTGATCCGCAAAGCCGAACCGATGCATCTGAATGATTATCAGCATAAAGGCTGTCCGGATCTGTCTTATCACTCGGACAATGCATGGACAGCAGGACTCCCGGAAGAAAAGGGAGCATTTGGTGTGATGTACTGTGGGGATTATGCAGTGGATGACGCTGGCAGGCCGGATGATATGGTCTATATTGGCTATAATTTTCATACCGGAGTGAATGAACTTGCCCTGCCGAAGCTTGCCGGAAAGAAGAAATGGTATGTGGTCATGGACACCGCAGAACAGGAACATGCTTTCCTGCCAGAGGAAAAACTGGCGGAAAACCAGCACAGGATCACGGTCAGACCGCAGTCTGTCGTTTTATTACTTGGAAAATAGGAAGTCAGGGAAATGAATATTTGGAAACATTTTTGCACGATCAACCATCATAAAATACTTGTGATGAGAGGGTGCTTTCAGGTTGGACTGATCAGGCAGGGACTGCTTCACGATCTTTCAAAATACAGTCCGACCGAGTTTATCGTAGGATGTAAATACTATCAGGGCAATATGAGCCCGAACAATGCAGAGCGTGAGGCGGTTGGTTATTCTTCCGCATGGCTGCATCACAAGGGCAGGAACAAACACCATTTAGAGTACTGGATTGATTATGGAATACCGGATAAAGAAGGACCGCATAAAGGGGAACACAAAGGTCTCTGTGGCATGAAGATGCCAGTCAATTATGTGGTGGAAATGTATATAGACCGCGTAGCGGCATCGAAGAACTACCAGAAAGAAAAGTACCGGGACGACAGTGCTTTAGCATATTATATGAATGGACGGCAATTTCATGTGCTCCATGATGATACGAGGGCATTGTTAGAACTTCTGTTGGAAATGCTTGCAATAAAAGGTGAAAAAGTTACGAACCGCTTTATTCGGGAAGAGGTTCTCTCCCATAAAATCCCGTATGAGAAAGAACCGTTACTGCAATTGAAAGAACAGTTAGAAAAAAGATCATAATATCATTTCAGGAAAAAGAGCCTGCATATCTTCCGGCAAAGGAGCAGTGAACACCAGTGGTTTCTTTGTGACCGGGTGGGTGAAACGAAGCCGGTAAGAGTGCAGAGCCTGTCTGTTTATCTTTGTAAAATCAGGATTGTATAAAAAATCACCGATCAATGGATGCCCGATAGATTTCATATGAACGCGGATCTGATGGGTACGTCCGGTCTCTAATTTCAGGGAGATCAGGGAAAGACCGTTTTGATAGGCAAGTCTTTTATAATGCGTGATGGCAGTTTCACCGTGAAGCACATCGATCTGCCGTTCTATCGTGGAACCTTCTTTCCGCCCGATCGGAGCGTTGACCGTCCCCTCATCCTCTGTGAAACCTTTCACAATGGCAAGATATTCCCTGCTTATGCCCCGGACTGACACCTCGCTGTTTAATATTGCGGAACTGATGAGATGTTTGGCAAGGATGGTGAGCCCGGTGGTGTCCCGGTCTAAGCGGTTGACACAGCGGAACGTATAAGGAATGCCCTGTGTCTGGTAATAATGGCAGACAGCGTTGGCGAGTGTGTTGTCATAATTGTTCATGGAAGGATGGATTGGCATATCGGCTGGTTTGTTTACCACTAAAATGTCCTCATCTTCATAACAGATGGAGAGAGGGAGATTGGTGGCAACAATATTTTCAGAGCCTTCCGTTTCCTCAAAATGGATAAAAAGACAATCCCCGTCGTTAAGCCTGGTACTCATATATTCCCATTTGCCATTTAAAAGAATACTTTCCGGAATCTTTTTTAACTGCACGATCACGGCATGGGAAAAACCCTGCTTTTTCAGATAGTCAGAGATGGTCACACCATTGTCCTGTGCGGTTATGTTATATTCTAAATCACGTGTCATAATCGTTCCTTTCCTAAGACCATAAAACGATTATAGCGAAAAGCATGAAAAATTAAAAGAGGAAAAGCACGGAGAACTTGCCCTAAACATAAGATGTATCAAGAAAGCTTTTAAGGTGCGTTTTGAAAACATTTTTATCTCCGTTGACGATGGAACAGGAAAGCGAATGTCTGAAGAAAATGAAAAATGGTGACCTTGAGGCGAGAAACGAGCTGATCGAGCGCAATATGCGGCTGGTTGCCCATGTGGCAAAAAAATACCAGAACCCGGAGGATGAGATGGAGGATCTGATTTCCATCGGAACCATTGGACTGATCAAGGCGGTGGAAACATACAAAGAGGATTATGGGAGCAGGCTTGCGACCTATGCGGCAAGGTGTATTGACAATGAACTATTAATGCATTTCCGGGCAAAAAAGAAAACGTCGAAAGAAGTTTCCCTGTATGAGCCGATTGGAACTGATAAAGAGGGGAACCAGATCCAGCTTTTGGATGTTGTGGTCAGCGAGGACGAGGATGTTGTGGAATTGCTGGAACAGGATCGCAAAGTCAGACGGCTGAATGAAATTATTCCGCAGACATTGTCCGGAAGGGAATTGTTTATTATCATAAACCGTTACGGACTCTATGGGAAAAAGACAATGACACAGAGGGAGATCGCAAGAAAACTTGGGATTTCCAGATCCTATGTTTCGAGGATCGAAAAGAGGGCGATCGAAAAACTCAGGCAGGCATTTTAGGTGTATTATAATATAGAAGAAATATTGTAAAATCTGGAAAATGTGCTATACTAAAACTGCATCTGGCAGATGTATGAGGGCTTCTGCCGGATGTCGGAATCTTTTTTTATCAGAATCATTGCAGGATTCCCTGCGGTATCCACAGAGTATTTTCGAATACATTTATTTTTGATGCAGAAAACGAGGGAAAGGAAGGGTATTTGTATAGTTTAGTAACAACCTCGATCATTCAGGGAATCAAGAGCATCCCGGTCTATGTGGAGGCGGATGTCTCAGATGGCATGCCGCTTTTTGAGATGGTCGGTTCACTTTCGCCTGAGGTAAAAGAATCCAAAGAGCGTGTGCGCACAGCACTGAAAAATACAGGGTATATTCTGCCGCCAAAACGTATCACAATCAATTTTATCCCTGCCAATATCAGAAAGACCGGATCAGGCTTCGACCTTCCGGTTGTTGCCGCAGTGCTTTGTGCCATTGGCATTGTGCCGGAGGAAGCGTTAAAGAATACGATGGTCGTGGGTGAGATCAGCTTGAGCGGGGAGGTAAAGCCCGTCAATGGAATACTGCCTATGGTGGCAGAGGCAAAGGAACGCGGCGTCACACGTTGTATTGTACCGGCGGAGAATCAGACAGAGGCGCTGCTTGTAAAAGAGATAGAAATTTTTGCGGTGCAGAGTATTGCAGAAATGATACATATTTTAAACGGGGGCACATACATTGAAAAAGAAATAGGAAAAGCAGTGGAAAAAACGATCCGGCTGCTCGATTTTTCGGATATCCAGGGGCAGCATTTTGTAAAAAGAGCCTGTGAGGTGGCAGTGAGCGGTATGCACAATCTGCTGATGATAGGACCACCCGGTGCCGGTAAGACTATGACGGCAATGCGGATACCGACAATCCTTCCGCCGCTTGATGAAAAAGAGCAGATGGAGCTTTCGAAAATTTACAGTGTATCCGGACAGTTTCAATTACGGGAACAATTAATGGAGGAACGTCCGTTCCGCTGTCCACATCATACGATTACGATGCAGGGATTAGTGGGTGGTGGACTGATCCCAAAGCCGGGAGAGATCTCTCTGGCACACAAGGGCGTTTTATTTTTGGATGAATTGCCGGAATTTAAGCAAAATACCATTGAGATCTTAAGACAGCCGATGGAGGAAAAGGAAGTGCGTTTAGTGCGCGTGAACGGCACGTATGAATATCCGGCTGATTTTATCCTTGTCGCTGCCATGAATCCCTGCAAATGCGGTTATTATCCAGATATGCAGAAATGCAGATGTACGGCGGCTTCTATTGAACGATATATCAACCGTATCAGCCAGCCGCTCTTAGACCGCATTGATATCTGTGTGGAGACGCCACAGATTAAATTTGAAGAATTGAACGGAACGAAAAAAGAGGAATGTTCCGATACAATCCGGGAACGTGTGATTGAAGTACATGCGATCCAGAAAAAACGTTATCAGAAAGAAGATTTTCAGTTTAACAGCCAGATTCCGGCTGCACGGATTGCAGAATATTGTGCTCTGTCAAAAGATCAGGAAAAATATATGAAGAAAATTTACAAACAGTTAAATCTGACTGCCCGGTCTTATCATAAAATCTTAAAGGTTGCGCGGACACTGGCAGATATGGACGGCACTGAAAACATTCTGGATGCGCATTTGAATGAGGCAGTCTGCTATCGCAATATTGATAAAAGATTCTGGAGGGATTCGTTATGAAATATCAGTACTGGCTTTCAAATATTCCGGGAGTCGGCTGTAAGACGATCCACCGCCTTTTGGGACAGGCAGGTTCTGCGGAAGAAATTTATTTTCTGAAAAAAGAGCAGTTAGAAAAGCTCTCCGGGCTGTCTGACCGCCAGGTGCATGCGATCACTGACCGGAAGAAAAACTGGAATCTGGAAGAAAAATATGCTGCGCTGGGAGAAAGAGGGATCTCTTTTTTATCCTGCGAGATGGAGTCATATCCTAAGCAGCTCAGGAATATCGTGGATGCACCATACAGTTTATACATCAAAGGGAAAATGCCTGATTTCTCAAAAAGAAGAGTGGCGGTCGTCGGGGCGAGAATGTGCTCGGAATACGGAAAGGCAATGGCAGAACAAATTGGAGAAAAACTGGCACTCTGTGGGGCAGAGGTTTTAAGCGGCATGGCAAGAGGAATTGATGCTTACGGACATATCGGGGCATTAAAAGCGGGAGGAAACACCTATGCGGTGCTGGGGTGTGGCGTAAACATCTGTTACCCGCGGACGAATCAGAAATTATATGAGGATATTCTTTCACATGGAGGGATTATCTCTGAGTATCCGCCGGAGACTGAGCCGATTGCACAATTGTTTCCTGCAAGAAACCGGATCATATCAGCCCTCTCTGATGTAGTCGTGATCGTGGAGGCAAAAGAGAGGAGTGGTTCCCTGATTACGGCAGATTTTGCGTTAGAACAGGGAAAGGATATTTATGCAGTTCCGGGGCGTGTGACAGATTCCTTAAGCATGGGCTGCAATAACCTGATCCGGCAGGGGGCGGGCATTATAAACAGCGTAGAAGATTTTGTAAAAGATCTTGAATTGTATGCGTGTAATGACACAACTCAAGAAAATTTTAACAAATTATTACTTGAAAAAGATGAAAGCTTGGTGTATGCTTGTTTGAGTTTACGACCGAAAAGTATGGAAGAACTTTTGAAAAAGACAGGATTTGCAATGCCTCAGATGGCAGATATCCTGCAGAGACTGATTCAGAAGGACTTTATCACGGAATCTTTTAAAAATTATTATATACGCAAAATCTGAAAGTAAGGAGACAGTTGAATGGCTAAGTACCTGGTTATCGTGGAATCACCGGCAAAGGTGAAGACAATTAAAAAATTTCTGGGAAAAAATTATGAGGTTGCAGCATCAAACGGACATGTGCGCGATCTCCCAAAGAGTCAGCTTGGGGTTGATGTGGAACATGATTTTGAACCGAAGTACATTACTATCCGAGGAAAAGGAGATATCCTTGCGAATCTTCGCAAAGAAGTGAAGAAAGCAGATAAAGTGTATCTCGCAACTGACCCGGACCGTGAGGGTGAAGCGATTTCCTGGCATCTTAGCAAGGCATTAAAACTGGAAGGCAAAGATGTCAACCGAATCAGTTTCAATGAGATTACGCAGAGTGCGGTGAAAGCGTCTTTGAAACAGCCGAGAGACATTGACATGAACCTTGTGAATGCGCAGCAGGCGAGACGTATCTTAGACCGTATGGTTGGTTATAAGATCAGTCCGCTGCTCTGGGCAAAAGTAAAACGTGGCTTAAGTGCCGGACGTGTGCAGTCGGTTGCACTTCGCATCATCTGTGACCGCGAGGAGGAGATCAACGCTTTTATTCCGGAAGAATACTGGACACTTGACGCAGAATTAAAGATCGCAGGTGAGAAAAAGCCTTTACTTGCAAAGTTCTACGGAGACAGCGAGAGCAAGATGAATATCTCTTCGAGGGAGGAGATGGACCGCGTGATGGCAGAAATCTCCAAAGAGACATTTAAAGTGATCGAGGTAAAAAAGGGCGAGCGTGTGAAAAAAGCACCGCTTCCATTTACGACCAGTACTCTGCAGCAGGAGGCATCCAAAGCGCTGAACTTCCCAATCTCAAAGACGATGAGAATCGCCCAGCAGCTCTATGAAGGTGTGGATGTGAAGGGGCAGGGAACGGTCGGTCTTATCACTTACCTGCGTACAGACTCTGTCCGCATTTCCGAGGAAGCAGATGCACAGGCACATGAGTACATCGGAAAAAATTACGGTGAAAATTATCTTGCAACACAGACAACTGCCAAAAAGTCCGGCGCAAAGATCCAGGATGCACATGAGGCCATCCGTCCATCCGATATCAATCGTACACCGGCAATGGTCAAAGATTCCCTTTCCAGAGATCAGTTCCGCCTGTATCAGCTGATCTGGAAACGTTTTGCAGCAAGCCGTATGGCATCTGCGGTATATGAGACGACCAACGTGAAGATCGGTGCCGGAAATTACCGGTTTACAGTATCGGCATCCAAGATCGCATTTGACGGATTTATGTCTGTGTACACCAGTGAGGATGACGAAAAGGCAGAAAATAATGTACTGCTGAAGTCGATCGATGAGAGTACGGAGCTTTCTTTGGAAAAGCTTGATGAAAAACAGCATTTTACCCAGCCGCCGGCACACTATACAGAGGCGTCTCTGGTCAAGACATTAGAGGAACTTGGAATCGGACGTCCGAGTACCTATTCACCGACCATTACAACGATTCTTGCAAGACGCTATATTGTAAAGGAAAATAAGAACATTTACGTGACAGAACTCGGCGAAGTGGTAAATCAGATCATGAAGGAATCTTTCCCATCTATCGTGGATGAACATTTCACGGCAAACATGGAGAGCCTGCTCGACAGTGTCGGCGAGGGAACTGTTAACTGGAAAACGGTTATAGAGAACTTTTATCCGGATCTTGAAAAAGCGGTCGAGGCTGCGGAAAAAGATCTTGAGAAGGTCAAAATTGAGGATGAAGTGACCGACGTGGTCTGCGATGTCTGTGGCAGAAATATGGTTGTGAAATATGGACCGCATGGTAAGTTCCTTGCCTGCCCTGGATTCCCGGAATGCCGCAACACAAAACCTTATCTGGAAAAAATCGGCGTCAAATGTCCGAAATGCGGCAAAGAGATTGTGCTGAAAAAGACCAAGAAGGGCAGAAAGTATTACGGCTGTGAGAATAACCCGGAATGCGACTTTATGAGCTGGTCACGTCCGGTAGAAGAGAAATGCCCGAAATGCGGCGGCTACATGGTTATGAAAGGCAGCAAAATCGTCTGCGCAGACGAGCAGTGCGGTTATGTGACAGAGAAGAAAGAAAAAAATCAGGAATAATTTGAATATATTGAATTTTCTGAATAAATGTGCTAAAATACAAAATGTCATAAAAAACCAGCAAAAACTTATGGGAGGCTGTCAAATGAGCGTTCAATTGTTAGATAAAACAAGAAAAATCAATAAATTGCTGCATAACAACAATTCGTCAAAAGTGGTATTTAATGATATCTGTGATGTGCTTAAGGATATTTTAAACTCTAACATTCTTGTGATCAGTAAAAAGGGAAAAGTGTTAGGAACCGGTCTGACGGATGGTGTGGAAGAGATCCGGGAGCTGATCGTGGATGAGGTTGGCGGATTTATCGATCCATTGCTGAATGAACGTTTGCTTGGAATCCTGTCCACAAAAGAGAATGTCAATCTCGAAACGTTGGGATTTGTGAATGACATTAAGAAATATACTGCGATCATAACACCGATCGACATTGCAGGAGAGCGGCTCGGAACACTGTTTGTGTACCGGGAGAATGATCCTTATGATATTGATGATATTATTTTGAGTGAATATGGGACAACCGTGGTGGGTCTTGAGATGATGCGTTCGGTGAATGAAGAGAACGCTGAGGAGACAAGAAAGGTCCAGATCGTAAAATCTGCGATCAGCACGCTTTCTTTTTCAGAACTGGAAGCCATCACCCACATTTTTGAGGAGATGGATGGCAAAGAGGGAATTCTTGTTGCAAGTAAGATCGCAGACCGTGTAGGGATCACAAGATCTGTGATCGTCAATGCACTCCGCAAGTTTGAGAGCGCAGGAGTGATCGAATCAAGATCTTCCGGCATGAAGGGAACCTACATCAAAGTTCTGAATGACGTTGTCTTTGATGAACTGGAACAGATCAAGAAAGAAAATAATATAAAATAAAGGGATTTACGCAAAAAAGGGATTTTATAGCTTGCTATAGAGTCCTTTTTTTCGCATTAAGCAGGAATTGTCAGGGAAGATGGGAACACAGATTGAAAAAACAAAGCACCATATTGTGCCTGACAGTCAAAAATCTACAAGATATGTCAAAAATGGTAAAAAAAGACTTGTGTTTTTTGATTTATTCTTTATAATAAAACTAGGTTACTGTTGAATTATGTAAATTGGAAGGGGAATGTGTCATGATTACTACGAACGCATTTGACTATATCAATGTGTTGGATAAAGCGGCGGATGCAAGCTGGCTTCGTGAGACTGCGATTATGAATAATCTTGCGAACACAAATACGCCGGGATATAAGAGACAGGAAGTGGATTTTGAGTCTGTACTTCAGAGAGAATTAGGTCACTCCAAATACACAACGCTGGACAAGAAAATCCGTTCCTTAAATGCGGATCTTTCCGGTCTGAATGTATCTACCTATACAGACTCATCAAATTATTCTTACCGTCTGGACCGGAACAACGTGGATCCGGATACCGAGAATGTGGAACTGGCATCGGAGACAATCCGTTATCAGGCACTTACGAACAGCATCACCTCTGATTTTACGAGAATGCAGGCAGTTTTAAAGTAAAATAAGAGCAGGATTACAGGAGGATAAAAATGGCTTTATTTCAGGCGTTTGATATCAGTGCTTCGGGAATGACTGCGGAGCGTTTCCGTATGGATACCATTGCAGAGAATATTGCAAATGTAAATACGACAAGAACAGAAGATGGAACTCCATACCGAAGAAAAATTGTTACTTTTGCAGAGAAGGAAGTGACTTCTTTCTCAAGGTATTATCAGAATGCCAGATCTAAGTTTGTCGGAAATGGTGTGAAAGTATCTTCTGTCAAAGAGGACACAGAGACTGATTTTATCATGGAGTATGATCCGTCCAATCCGGATGCGGATGAGAATGGTTATGTTTCTTATCCGAATGTGAATACGGTCACAGAGATGACGAACCTTATTGATGCATCCCGTGCGTATGAGGCAAACACAACAGCATTCGAGGCTGCAAAATCAATTGCACAGAGCGGACTCTCCATTGGAAAATAAGTAAAGATAAAAGATAAGTAAGGTGGTATGATATATGGATATCAGTTCATTGACAAATATCAGTTCAGATTATCTGAATCAGATCGCACAGCAGAACAGGCTGGTCACGACAGATGATGATTCGTTCAGTTCTGTCCTTTCATCTGCGATGAATATGGTTTCGGAGACAAACGACCTGCAGAACAACGCACAGTCAGAGGTGATCCGTTTTGCATTGGGACAGTCAGAGAACACACATGATCTGACAACGGCACAGTACAAAGCACTTACTGCGATCCAGTATACGGTGGCAGTGAGAGATAAAATGATCGATGCATACAAAGAAATCATGAATATGCAAATTTAGTGAACGAGGGTAGATGAAAATGCCGGAACAGGTACAAAAGGTTTTAGACAGAATCCTAGAATGGTGGAAAAAATTCAATACAAAACAAAAGACACTGCTGATCAGCATTGTGGCAGTTGTGCTTGTGGCTCTTGCAATTCTTGCGGCAGTCGTTTCCAAGCCTAAAATGGTAACATTAGTTACCTGCGCGACGACGGCAGAATCAGGACAGGTCAAGAACATTCTCGACTCCGAGAATATTTCTTATGAACTCTCCGCAGATGGGCTTGCCTTTCAGGTAAATGAGAAAGATTACGCAAATGCTTCCATTATTCTTGGAACAAATGACATTCCAACCAGCGGCACGAAGCTAAGCGACGTGTTTGATGGAGGTTTCAGTTCCACTGAGGCAGACAAGACCAAAAAGTACAAATTATATCTCGAAGAGTATTATGCTGAGAAGCTTGAGACATTATCGAATGTAGATGCAGCGGCAGTGACACTGGATCTGCCGGACGAAGATGGAACGATCCTCTCCAAGGGCGAACAGGCATATGTGACAGCAATCCTGACGCTCAATGGAACAATGGATGATGAACAGGCGGCCGGACTTGCAAAATATCTTGCGACAAATGTTGGAAATGATGACACATCCAATGTGCTCATCCTCGATAATAGTTCAAATGTTCTTTTCTCTGGTCAGGATGATACGTCTGTGACAGGAAATGCCAACAACCAGTTGTCTTTAAAGACCAAAGCGGAAAATCAGGTAAAAGGCCAGGTGAAAGATGTCCTTGTAGGATCATCACTGTTTGACAATGTAGAAGTCGGTCTGAATCTTGCGATGAATTTTGACCAGACCACAGAATCCACACACGAATATTATGCGCCGGATGGACAGACCAATGGTATGGTTGGCTCAAAGAGTGAATATGAATCGAATGCAGTCGGTGGAGCAGCGGAAACACCGGGAACAGATTCCAATGATGACGATACGACTTATGTGATGGAAGATAATGATTACACAAGTTCCAGTGTGTCTGAGACGAATACAAACTACCAGAATAACGAGAAGATCACAACAACAACACCGGCAGTTGGAACTGTTAATTATGACGGCTCATCCATATCTGCAGTCGCAACGAACTATGTGATCTATGATGAGGATACACTGCGTGCTTCCGGAACGCTCGGTGACATGACCTTTGATGAGTATGTTGCTGCAAACAGTGAACCTGTAAAGGCGGAAGTAGACCAGGATCTTTATACGCTGATCTCCAATGCAACAGGCGTACCGGTGAGCAATATCACGATCATTGCATATGATCAGCCGATGTTCCAGTACAGCAAAGGAAGTACACGGACCATATCGGATTATCTGCAGATCATCCTTGCAGTATTGATTTTTGCACTGTTAGGTTATGTAGTATTCCGCAGCACAAGAAAAGAGAAAGCAGTCGAGCCGGAGCCGGAACTTTCCGTGGAGTCTCTGCTTGAATCCACGAAAGAATCTGCAGATACATTGCAGGATATCGGATTCAATGAAAAATCAGAGACAAGAGTCCTGATAGAAAAATTCGTAGAAGAAAATCCGGAAGCGGCAGCTTCCTTACTTAGAAACTGGCTGAATGAGGAGTGGGAGTAGAATATGGCAACTGCAGATTACAATGGCGTTCAGAAAGCCGCAATCCTGCTGATTACATTAGGACCTGAACGTTCCGCAGATATTTTTAAACATCTGAAAGAAGAAGAGATTGAGGAACTTACGCTGGAGATCGCAAATACAAGAAGCGTGTCTCCACAGGTAAAAGAAGATATTTTAAATGAGTTTTATCAGGTGTGTCTGGCACAGCAATATATCGCAGAGGGTGGTATCGGTTATGCAAAAGAGCTTCTTGACAAGGCTCTTGGACAGGAAAAAGCACAGGAGGTTATCTCCAAGCTGACTGCTTCCTTACAGGTCCGCCCATTCGAGTTCGTGCGGAAGACAGATCCGAGTCAGCTTTTGAACTTTATCCAGGATGAGCATCCACAGACGATCGCAATGATTTTATCATATCTGACAGCAGCGCAGGCGGCGATGGTTTTAGGAGCACTTCCACCGGAGAAACAGGCGGATGTTGCAAAGAGGATCGCAATGATGGATCGTACATCACCGGATGTGATCAAAGAGGTGGAGCGAGTGTTAGAAAGAAGACTTTCTTCTCTGGTCAACCAGGATTACACGATTGTCGGAGGTGTCGATGCGATCGTGAATATCTTAAATACGGTAGACCGTTCTACAGAGAAGCATATTATGGAATCTCTTGAAATTGAAGAACCTGAGCTTGCAGATGAAATCCGTAAGAAGATGTTCGTATTTGAGGATATCCTTCTTCTCGATGACAGAGCTATCCAGCGTGTTCTTCGTGATGTTGAAAACTCAGATCTTGGTATTGCATTGAAGGGTGCAAACGAAGATGTTCAGAATGCAATCTTTAACAACCTGTCAAAACGTCTGGCTGCCATGATCAAAGAGGATATGGAATTTATGGGACCTGTGCGTATGAAGGATGTTGAGGAGGCACAGCAGAAGATTGTCAGTGTGATCCGAAAACTCGAAGATGCAGGTGAGATTGTAATTTCAAGAGGCGGAGGTGACGAGATTATTGCCTAATCTTTACAAACAATATTTCGTGCACAATGAGCCGGATAAAACACGCGTCATTAACTCAAATGATATTGTAGAAAAGCGTTTAGAGAAGATGGCAGAGCTTAAGCGCATGGAACAAAAAACAACAGACGGAAATGGTTTCTCAGCAGGGATCGTTGGTCCTGACACAGATTATGTGGAGGAGATCGACCATACTGCAGAAGCAAAAAAAGAGGCTGAGAAGATTTTAGCGGAAGCACATGCGCAGGCAGAAACAATTTTAAGTCAGGCAGATCAGGAAGCTGAAAATATCCGGGAGAATGCAAAAAATACCGGATATCAGGAGGGAAGACAGTGCCTGGAGAGTGAGCTGGCGGCACAGCGTGAACAGTTACAGAATGAATATCAGAGAAAACAGGAAACGCTTCAGGATGAATTCAGGGAGAAACAAAAAAATGTGGAAAAGGATCTGGTAGATGTGATCCTTGAGGTTTTTAACAAAGTATTCCATATTCAGTTTGATAATAAAAAACACATTCTGATGTATCTCATTGATGATGCAATTTTAAATATCGAGGGAGATAAAAAATTCCGCATCAAGGTTGCTAACAGCAATGTGATGTTTCTTGAGAATCATAAAGAAGAAATTCTGGAACGAGTGGGAGCCGGAATCGAGATCGAGATTGTTGCAGATTCCTCCATGGATGGAAATTCCTGCGTGATCGAGACAGACTCGGGAGTATTCGACTGCAGCCTTGGTGTGCAGCTCGAAAATCTCATAAAAGATATAAAATCACTATGCTTATAAGGATGGTTGAAAGTGGACAGCAGGTATAACAAGTATTTACGACTGGCGGAGAATACATATTTTAAACGGCTTGGAAAAGTTGTTAAAATTGTTGGATTGACCATTGAATCCGTAGGTCCGGACGCAAAACTGAATGACTTGTGCAGAATTATCATTGATGAAAATGCTGACACCGTGGTAATGGCTGAGGTTGTGGGTTTCAGGGATAAAAGACTGCTTTTGATGCCTTATGAGAGCGTAGAGGGGATAGGAGTAGGATGTATCGTTGAAAATACGGGGCATCCTTTATCTGTTCCTGTAGGAAATGAACTCTTAGGGCATACCTTAGACGGAATTGGACGTCCAACGGACATTGACAAATTAGAAACACCGTATGAATATCCGGTCGATGCACAGCCTCCGGATCCGATGTCAAGAAAGATCATCAGTGAGGTGCTTCCTCTCGGCGTGAAAGCGGTCGACGGATTGATCACAGTCGGAAAAGGACAGCGTATCGGAATTTTTGCAGGTTCCGGTGTCGGAAAAAGTACACTGCTTGGTATGTTTGCAAGAAATACAAAGGCAGATATCAATGTCATTGCCCTGATCGGTGAGCGTGGCCGTGAGGTGCGCGAATTTGTGGAACGGGATCTTGGAGAAGAGGGTATGAAACGTTCCATTGTCGTTGTGGCGACTTCTGACAAGCCGGCATTGATCCGTAAGAAGGCAGCAATGACGGCGACATCCATTGCAGAGTATTTCAGGGATCAGGGAAAAGATGTGCTTCTGATGATGGATTCCCTGACACGTTTTTCCATGGCACAGCGCGAGATCGGACTTGCATCCGGAGAACCGCCTGTAACCAGAGGATATCCGCCGAGTGTATATTCGGAGATGCCAAAACTGTTAGAGCGTGCAGGAACTTCAGATAAAGGATCAATCACCGGATTATATACGGTGCTGGTAGATGGTGATGATTTTAATGAACCGATCACAGATACAGCCCGAAGCATTTTGGATGGTCATATCATGCTGTCCAGAAAACTGGGACATAAAAACCACTATCCGGCCATTGATATTTTACAGAGTATTTCCAGGGTTATGAGTTCCATTGCAACGCCGGAACATAAAGAACTGGCAGGCAGGTTAAAAAATGTACTTGCCACATACAATGAGGCAGAAGATCTGATCAATATTGGAGCCTATAAGAGCGGTTCTAACAGGAATATCGATTATGCCATCCAGAAAATCGATGCTGTAAATGATTTCCTGATGCAGAAGACCGACGAAAAATTCCAGTTTGAACAGGAGATCGATCTGCTGCGTGCACTTTTTAATGATTAGAGGTTGATAGGATATGGCAAAATTTGCATATCGGATGCAAAGCATATTAGATATAAAAGAAAAAATGGAAGGCCAGGCGAAGATTGCATATGGAGTTGCAAATGCAAAACTCATGGATGAACAGGGAAAACTCCAGCAGATCATGATACGCAAGGCAGGTTATGAAAGCCAGGCGAGAAATTTGGTGAATGGAACCATTGATGTACCTAAGATCAAAGAATGCAAGCGGGCAGTAGATACCATGAAAACGATGCAGCGCAGCCAGATGATGAATGTGCATGTCGCAGAAAAAAATGTAGAGGCTGCCCGGTTGAAACTCAATGAAGTCATGATGGAAAGAAAGACGCATGAGAGACTGAAAGAGCAGGCGTTTGAAGTTTTTAAACAGGAAATGCAATATGCAGAGAATAAAGAAATTGATGAGCTTGTAAGTTACACCTATCATGAGGGGATGACAGAAACCCGGTAATTTTGACAGGGCAATATACGAGAAAGGCATGGACGAGATTATGGCAGAACAAAAGCAGCAGGAAGAATTACAGAAGGAAAATGAAGTTTTAGATAAAAAACAGTTAAAGGCGGCAAAAAAGCTGGAAAAAAAGAAGAGAAAACAGAAAAATCCGGATGATCTGGATGGAGATGAGGAAACCGTTGGAGGAAAAATCCTTGTTTTCTTTGTCACGATTATTATCATTCTGATCTGGCTTGCCATCTTTGCAATGCTGATTAAGCTGGATGTGGGAGGATTTGGCTCGGGAGTCTTAGCTCCTGTGATCAAAGATGTTCCTTATCTGAATAAGATTTTGCCGGATTCTGTCACAGAGGAGGTTTCCACGGAAGACAGCCAGTATGCATACACAAATCTGGATGATGCGATCAACCGGATCAAAGAGCTTGAGATTGAGCTTGCAGATGCCCAGAACAGTGCAAATTCTGATGCAGATTATATTACACAGTTAGAGGAGAAGGCGAAAGAGCTGGATACCTATAAGCAGAATGAGGCAGATTTTGAGAAGGAAAAAGAAAAATGGTATGAGGATGTTGTCTTTTCGGAAGATGCTCCCGATATAAGTAATTACAAAGAGTATTATGAGAGCATTGATGCGGCAAATGCGGAAGTGCTTTATAAACAGGTGGTAGAACAGACTCTGACGGATGAACAGATGGATGATTATGTGAAGACTTATTCCAGCATGAAGCCGAAAGAGGCGGCAGCTATTTTTGATACAATGACAGACAACCTTCAATTGGTAGCAGATATATTATCCAATATGGACACACAGTCCAGAGGAGATATTCTCGGTAAGATGAACTCAGATACGGCAGCAAAAGTAACTGAGATCATGGAACCTTCAGAATAGAGGGAGAGATCTGAGGATCTTTTCCGGGCAGTGCATACTGCCAGACAGTAAGACGATAAAAGAAGAAAGGAGGAAGCATATGGCTGGTACAACAATTTCTGAATTAGGAAAAATGTTTAACCAAAGCACACAGTCTGTGCAGGGGACAGAAAGCAATACCCGGATCACCACTGGAAAAGTAGATTTTGGTTCTATGATGAAACAGTCCGGAAACCGTCAGACAGCATCTTATGCAGGGATTGACCACAACAAAACAGTAAAGACAGCAGCAAATGGCAGTAAGGACACTGTGAAAGCGGCAGATGATTATCAGAAGTATCAGTACAAGGATAATACGATCGCATCAGAGATAAAACAGGTCACATCTGAGGATGTTGTCAAAGAGCAGTTCGAACAGTTTACAGAAGATGTAAAAGAAGTTCTGAAAGAGGAGCTTGGCGTGTCCGATGAAGCGATTGAAGCAGCAATGCAGACCCTTGGCTTACAGTTCCAGGATCTGCTGAATCAGAATAATCTTGCAAATCTTGTGGCAGAACTTACCGGAGCAGACAGCGTACCACAGCTTTTGTGCAGTGAACAGTTTGTAAATGTACTGCAGAGTGTCAATGACATTGGAAAAGATATTTTAAATGCACTTGACATGAGTCTGGAAGAGTTTCAGAGCGCAGTTGCCAAAGTGATGGACGATAATGCCGGATCGTCAGATGCTGTTACCGGACAGGAAACAGAAGCATCTGTGGATGAGGCAGTTGTTACAGATCAGACAGCCACAGGGGATACCGGTGCATCAACACAGAAATTTGCGGTAGAGGATGGAAGACAGACAAAAGCGGCAGAAAATGCGCCTGCGCAGGATACACAGTCTTCTGAGGTAACGGAAGATATTCCGGAACAGGAAACTGTACAGAATGGGATGACATCTGAAAATGCGGCAGAGGATTCCACAGATCAGAACGATTCTTCTGATACACCAGGCAGGTTCCGTTTTACAAATGAGACAGCCCATACTGCAGACGGGGCGGTTATCACACCACAGAGTCAGGTGGTACAGGAATTTGCTAATGTTGAGACAGTAGAACCGTTACCGCAGAGTGTAAATACACAGGATGTGATCGATCAGATCGTAGAGTCCGCAAGAGTGATCCTGACAGAAGATAAGACGAGCATGGAGTTACAGCTAAACCCGCAGAACCTCGGAAAGATCATTCTTAAGGTTACCGAGCAGGAAGGCGCAGTAACAGCAAGGATCATGACACAGAATGCAGTGGTAAAAGAGGCATTAGAAGCCCAGACCGTAGAACTCAGACAGAATTTAGAGCAGGCTGGTGTGAAAGTGGATGCTGTTGAAGTGACCGTTGCAAGCCATGAGTTTGAGAAAAACCTTGAGCAGAATGCAGAGGGTGAAAAACAGCAGGGCGAGCAGCAGGAAAAAGAAAAAGGCAGAACCCACAGATTAAATCTGAATGATTTAAGTGAATTATCCGGCGTGATGTCGGAAGAAGAAACTCTGGCAGCCAAAATGATGGCAGAACAGGGAAACAGTGTAGATTACACTGCATAAGTTTTGAGAAAGGAGAGAGACAATGGCGTTAATTCAGCAGGTAAAAGATGGAAAATTTGTAGATGAGACTACCGGTAAAAGCAGTACATCAACAAAATCGTCCGAGAAAGATAAAAAGACAAACGAGCTTGGTTATGACCAGTTCTTACAGATTTTATGCGCAGAGATGCAGTATCAGGATCCGTTGGAACCGACAAGTAATACCGAGTATATTGCACAGCTTGCGACCTTCTCACAGTTGGAGTCACAGCTTAGTGTGCAGAGTACGATCGAGGCTTCTTCGGCAAATGATCTGGTTGGCAAGTATGTCATCATGAAAGTGACTTCATCTACAACAGGAGAGACAAGCTATATCGCAGGAACCTGTGATTATGTACTTCACAAAAACGGAGAAACATTTCTTTCTGTCAATGATGGACTTTACAACCTGAAGGATCTGGATACTGTTGCAGACGCAACTTATATGGAAGCAGTGACACTTGCAGAGACAATTAAATCCGCAATTTCATTACTGCCATCCAAAAATTCAATCTCGCTTGCAAACAAAGATGATATTGAGAGCATCCGTAAGATGTATGATGGACTGAACGATTACCAGAAGAAATTCGTTTCCAAAGATTCCTGGAAGAAGTTTGAAGAACTTGAGGCAAGATTAAAAGAACTGATCAAGGCAAACGAATCTGCAGATGGATCTGACAAAACAGACAAATCTGACAAAGCGGATGGAACAGACAAAACTGACAGTACAGGCAAGACGGACAGTACAGACAAAGCTGACAGCACAGGCAAGACGGACAGTACAGACAAAGCTGACAGCACAGGCAAGACGGATAGCACAGACAAATCTGATAGTACAGACAAAACAGAAGAAACAGAAAGTGCAGGATCAGGAGATACAACAGATAACAGTTCAGACAGGACAGAGTAACAGGAGATGGGGTTATGAATAAAATTAATAACCAATTCACTTCGATTGAACAGATCACGGACCGTTATCTTGGTACCGGAAAAGGAAATTCCACAGTCAATGCATCGGGATTGTCCTTTGAGGAAATTTTAAAACAGAAACAGGATGTTTCTGAGAGCTTGGAACTGAAATTTTCCAAACATGCCTCCATGAGACTGGAGAACAGAAAAATCAATCTGTCAAAAGAACAGAGCGAACGGCTGGAGAGTGGAGTTCAAAAAGCAAGTGAAAAGGGAATTCGGGAGTCACTCGTAATCGTTGATTCTCTGGCATTCATTGTAAATGTCCCAAACAAAACAGTTGTGACGGCAATGGACCGCACGGAATCCGATGACAACATTTATACCAATATTGATGGCGCAGTGATCATATAGCTGGACCTTAGGGGAGCAATCGGTTTCTGACTGACAGAAGAAACCAGACACCCTGCGCCAAAAGAACTTTAGGAGGTCATTTCATTATGATGAGATCAATGTACTCTGCTGTGTCAGGTTTAAAGACACATCAGACAAGAATGGACGTGATCGGTAATAATATCGCCAACGTCAACACAGTAGCTTTTAAATCTTCTTCCGTAACATTCAGTGATATCTTATATCAGACCACTTCGAATGCGTCCGGAGCAAATGCAACAACCGGTACCGGCGGTGTCAATGCAAAGCAGATCGGTCTTGGTACAACTGCGGCAGCAACCAAAGTCAGCATCACTTCTGCAGGTGCATCTGAGACAACCGGAAATCCATTTGATATCCGTCTGACTGATAAAAACTCAACGAACTTCTTTATTGTAAACAATGGTTCTGAGAACGTATTTACCCGTTCCGGTTCTTTCTACGTAGACGGTTCCGGTAACTTATGTATGTCCTCAACAGGCTATACGGTTATGGGATGGCAGGTTGACGAGACAACAGGTGAGATCCGCAAGGACACTGTTTCGGCACTCCGTATCATGCAGGAGAAGAACCTGACTTCTGCACCGGAGGCAACCACACAGGCAACTATCGCCGGTGTTCTGGATGAGAATGATACAGATGTTAAAAATGATGCCGGCAGGGTAATGAACTTAAACTTCTACGATAACCTTGGCTATCAGTATACTGCGAAGTTTGCAATCAAGTCTACTGGAACAGATGGAAAATATACCGTTGAACTGACATCTGTTTTGGATAGCAATAATCAGAATATCATCAAAAATCTTACAAAACAGGAGATTTCACAGATTTTCGGTGATTACCAAGCAGATGCAACACTTGGACAATATGGTCTGGCAAAGGGTGTTAAATTTGATGCTGCCAATAATCAATATGAAAAAGATGGCAAAAAATACCAGGTGTCTGCAGATAGTACTGTATTTCAAGAGGTAGGTAATCCTACTAATACTGTAAGCATTACGGAAATCTTTTCTGGTATCACAACAACAATGGCTAACGATATTAAAGATAAAACAAATGTTGAATTTGATACTGCAACCGGACAGGCAACTGTAAAAGGTGAGAAGACTTCTTATGACCTGGTATTTGATACAAGCACAGGTAAGTTTGCTTCCATCGGTGGTGATACCCCATCTAAAATGCTGAATATGTCTGTACTTTCTTCTGGTTTGCTAAATAGGAACGGAAACTTCCAGAATATTACTGTAGACTTCTCCCAGTGCTTAAACTATGAGAATGGTGGTAAATCCACAATCGGTGCAGATGCCGGAGCAACTGACGGAAAAACCGGAAAAGGACGTAAGCTTGGTGCCATGACAGGTATTTCCATTGATACAAGCGGACGTATCTACGGTACATATGACAATGGTAACACAGAGCTGTTAGGACAGATCGCAGTTGCACAGTTCTCGAATGCATCCGGTCTTGAAAAAGTCGGAGAGAGCTGCTACCGCACAACCTTAAACTCCGGTGAGTTCGATGGAATCGGTGTGGAGATTTCCGCAGACGGATCTTCCATGACAACCGGAGAGCTGGAAATGTCGAACGTAGACCTTTCCTCAGAGTTTACGTCCATGATCACGACACAGCGTGGTTTCCAGGCAAACTCCCGTGTTATTACAACCTCCGATACATTATTAGAGGAACTTGTAAACTTAAAACGATAATATAAACTGAATGGAGGAATCTATAAAACGTTACAGATTCCTCCTTGAATAGAAATAGTATAAAAAAAGTAACGATTATTTAGTAAATATGTTCCATACTACAACAAGATATGGTATACTAAACGTTGTTTCATTGTTTTCATTGTCTGTTAACAATAAGGAAAGGATGAACACTATGATCGAAGTGACAAGATTAAATGGTACACAGATTTTGGTGAATGCGGATCTGATCGAACTTGTCGAAGAAACACCGGATACCGTGATCACTTTCACGACAGGACGAAAAATAATTGTAAAAGAAAGTAGACAACAGATAAAAAGTTTAGTAAAATCATATAAGCGGGAAATTATGGAAATTGGATTTGAAGCAGAAAATGAAAATTAAATTTTAAATATATTAACAAGGATGGCAGGTGGAAGATATGGATATCGCATCTTTAGCCGGTATAATACTCGGCGCAGTAATGTTTGTATTCGGTGTTTTCAGTAATGGTGGATTTGAAGCTTTGAAAAACATGGTTGATTCGGCGTCTATCATCATAACAGTCGGAGGTTCTATCTCTGGTGTACTGGCAGCACACAAGTTACCGGATTTCATTAATGGACTGAAGGGTATTACACTTACCTTCAAGGAAAAGGCAGAAGATCCGGCAGAGACGATCAAAAAGATCATTGATCTCTCGAATGTGGCAAGAAAAGAAGGCTTGCTCGCATTAGAGGAAGCAGCCAATGATATTGAAGACGATTTTATGAAAAAGGGCGTAATGCTTGTTGTGGATGGTACGGATCCGGAACTGGTGCGTGGCATCATGGAGACAAGCCTGTCTTGTATGGAAGAAAGACATAAGAAAGTAATCGCATTCTGGGAGAAATGGGCAGAATTAGGTCCTGCATGGGGTATGATCGGTACGCTGATCGGTCTTATTAACATGCTTAAGAATCTGGAAGATGCATCGAGTATCGGACCGGCTATGTCGGTTGCCCTGGTCACTACATTATATGGTTCATTGATCGCCAACTGGCTTTGTAATCCAACTGCGTCAAAGCTTAAGGTGAATAATGAGAGAGAAGTTGCAATAAAAGAAATGATCGTGGAAGGATTGCTTTCCATTCAGGCAGGTGAAAATCCGCGTGTCATTGAAGAAAAGCTGAAATCATTCCTGACACCACAGGCAGCAGGAAGTCTCGGAGAAGGTGATGAAGCAGCCGGAGGTGAAGCATAGTGGCAAGAAAGAAGACAGAAGAAGCACCGGCAGGCGCTCCGGCATGGATGGCGACGTTTAGTGATCTTATGAATTTACTTCTTTGCTTTTTCGTTTTACTGTTTTCTATGTCAACAGTGGATGCTGAGAAGTTTGAGATGGTGATTGCATCTTTGCAGAGCAGCTTTAGTATTCTGCCGAGTGGTGGAGCTTCCATCGGAGATGGTGAGATGGTTTCTTCCGGCGTGAGCCAGTTACAGATGTATGACATCTATTATAATCAGATGGCAAATACGCAGACGACAGATGATACATCAGAAAGTTCAGATGTTGCGGAAGAGTATAAAGAAGAAGCGCTTGCCGAGTCAGAACAGATGGCAGAGCAGGTGCAGGATCTTGTAGCACAATATGGCATACAGGATCAGGTGGAAATCGATTTTAATGCGGAATATGTGCTGTTGAATTTAAATGGTGCAGTGCTGTTTGATTCCGGAAAATCTGAGATCAAGTCAGAAGCCTATCCTTTGATGGATAAGATTGGAAAGATTCTTCAGAGTTATCAGCAGAACATGATAGAGATAGAGGGACACACGGATAATATTCCGTTCACGCATTCTTCAAAATATGAAAATAACGATGTGCTGTCAATGTACAGGGCATTATATGTGGCAGATTATATGCGCAATATCACAACGATCGATCCGTCACATATCAAGTCATCCGGAAGAGGCGAATACGTTCCGATTGCAGATAATTCCACACCGGAGGGAAGGGCGCGCAACAGACGTGTTGAGATAAAGATATATAATTCATATTATTCCGAAATAAATTAATTAACAGAAGAAAGGCACAAACAATGAAAAAGAATCTGATGACAGTAATTATCCTTGCATTAGTTCTGGTGAATCTCGTTTTGACTGCAATTCTTGCGTTTACGATCATTCCTCAGACGAGAAAATCAAATCAGCTGATCGATAAGATCGCATCAGCAATTGATCTGGAGCTGGAAGATGGAAGCAGCAAAGATACCGCAGCAGTTCCGGTGGAAGATATTGAAGTTTATGATATTGAAGCCAGCTTTACCGTCAACTTAAGTCCAAGCGGTGATGGAAAAGACCATGTGGCTGTATTTTCTATCGGTTTGTCGCTGAATACAAAGAGTGACGGATACAAGAGCATAGGTACAGAAGGATTGAAAGCGAAGGAAACATTGATCAAAAATGATATCAACACGATTGTTTCCGGATATACAATGGAACAGTTCCGGGAGGACGAGCAGAGCGTTAAAGATGCTATTCTCGAAGATCTGCAGGAGATGTTCGGTTCTGACTTTATCGTTGGGGTAAGTTTCTCCAGTGTAAATACGCAGTAAATTAGAATGCTAGGTGGTGAAAGAGAATGGGTGAAGTCTTATCTCAAAATGAGATAGATAGTCTTCTGCAGGCATTGAGCAGTGGTGAACTTGATGCTGAGGACATGAAAGTAAAAGACGAAAAACAAGTAAAAAATTATGATTTTACCCGTCCAGCAAAGTTCTCAAAAGAGCATTTGCGTACGTTGGAAATCATTTTTGAACATTATGGAAGACTTCTTTCGACGAACTTACCTGTTTATTTGAGAAAAACAGTACAGGTGGAAGTGATGAATTCAGAGGCGGTTACCTATTCTGAATTCACGAATGCACTGTCAAATCCGGTTTTACTCGGATTGGTGAATGTATCGCCTTTGAGTGGCAGTATTATTATAGAACTTGCAGACAATCTGGGGTATGCAATTGTTGACCGAATGCTCGGTGGATTGGGAACTCCGTTAGATAAGCCAAGAGATTTCTCCGAGATTGAACTTTTGATTCTGGAGAGAATCTATAATGTATGTGTAAGTCTTTTGCCGGAGCCTTGGTCGAGTGTCTGTGAGATTTCACCGCGGCTTGAACGGATTGAGACAAACTCACAGTTTGCGCAGATTATTTCGCCGACCGAGATGATCGCACTTGTGACATTACATATCAAGATTGGCGATGTGGAAGGTCTTATGAATATCTGTCTTCCGTATCTGACATTGGAAAGTGTCATGGACAAGCTGAATACGAAGTTCTGGTATTCCAATCTTCAGGAACATGACGATAAGCAGTATACAGATGCGATCGAAGCTTTGATCTCAAAAGCGAAGATTCCTGTAAAAGCGGTTTTGGGAAACAGTACTATTTCCGTGGACGATTTTGTAAATCTTCAGGTTGGAGATATTATCCGGCTGGATTCGGGTGTGAATCAGGATCTGAATATTTTTGTCGGTAATATAAAAAAATTTACTGCTCTGCCGGGAGCTGTCGGCGATAATTATGCAGTAAGAGTTACATCAGTGGTAAGAGAGGAGCAGTAGTAATGGATGGTGTTTTGTCACAGGAAGAAATCAGTGCTTTGCTGAATAACCCGGATGATGCAAATAAAAATGATTTGCTGACAGATGCTGAGAAAGACGCGATTGGCGAAATTGGTAACATCAGCATGGGAACAGCGGCAACAACATTGTTTTCCCTTGTAAATCGTAAAGTAGATATTTCAACGCCGGTTGTATCTTTTGCAACATGGAGTGACATCTGTGATGCATATGAAAAACCGTGTGTATTTATCCGAATTGCATATACAGTTGGTTTGGATGGAAGTAATATTCTTGTTTTAAAAGAACATGATGTAAAAGTCATTACAGACCTGATGATGGGTGGTGATGGTACTAATACAGATGGAGAACTTGGAGAGTTACATTTAAGTGCAATCAGCGAAGCGATGAATCAGATGATGGGTTCCGCAGCGACCTCTCTTTCCTCTATGCTGAATAAGACCATCGATATCAGTCCGCCAGTTGCAGATCTTGTGGATCTTCATGATAATATTGATGAGGGATCAATCGCAGATTTTTTATCCGGTTCGTTTGTTAAGATTTCATTTAAGATGGAGATTGGAGATCTGGTAGACAGTGAGATCATGCAGTTGTATCCGGTTTCTTTTGCGAAGGAGATGTGCGCAAGCATTACAAAGAATATGGAAGCGGATACCAATTCCACATCGAACGAGGCAGAAAAAGCAGTGAGTGCACAGCCAGCTGCACCACAGCCTCAGATGGAACAGCCGATGGGAGGTCAGCAGGTTATGGGACAGCCAATGATGGGGCAGCCGATGATGGGACAGCCGATGATGGGACAGCCAATGATGGCACCGAATATGAATCAAATGTATGCACAGCCGGTAAATGTACAGCCGGCACAGTTTCAGGCTTTTAATCCAAGTATTGCACAGGTTGCAGGAGCAGAGAACATCGGATTGATCATGGATGTTCCACTTGAAGTGACAGTAGAACTTGGAAGAACAACAAAGTCGATCCATGAGATTTTGGATTTCGCACCTGGTACGATTATCGAGTTGAATCGAATTGCCGGTGAACCAATAGATATTCTGGTAAACGGAAAATACGTTGCCAAGGGTGAAGTCGTAGTAATTGAAGAAAGTTTTGGTGTGAGAATCACTGAAATTGTGAAATAAGATAGGAAAGAAGAGGAGAAACAAATAATATGGCTAAAGTAATGATTTGCGATGACGCAGCATTTATGAGAATGATGATTAAGGATATCTTAACAAAGAATGGTTATGAGATTGCTGCAGAGGCAGAAAACGGACAGAAAGCAGTAGAAAAATATCCAGAAGCAAAACCAGATCTTGTATTAATGGATATCACAATGCCTGAGATGGATGGTATTGAAGCATTAAAGAAGATCAAAGCATTAGATCCAGGAGCTAAAATTATTATGTGTTCTGCAATGGGACAGCAGGCTATGGTTATCGAAGCAATCCAGGCAGGAGCAAAAGACTTTATCGTCAAACCATTCCAGGCAGAGCGTGTTCTTGAAGCAGTAAAAAAAGTTGTAGGTTAATATGATATTACTCAGTTCTGCATTAGGCAGTTTTATCCAGCTGTTGGGCGTATTGATCATTTTTCTCTTTGTGCTGGCGATCACCTATTTCACAACAAAGTGGATCGGTAATTATCAGAAAACAAATTTTGCAAACAAAAATCTGCAGATTGTGGAATCAATACGTGTTGGAAATAATAAGTTTATTGCAATTGTAAAAGCAGGTGAGGTTTACCTTGTTGTAGCTGTTGGAAAAGATGATGTGACACTGCTCACACAGCTTACAGAAGAACAGTTAAGCGAAGTACCGGATCTCTCTGCGGCACAAAACAGATTTCCGATGGATGGGAAGGCTGCACAGGAGAATTTCCGTGAGGTATTGAACCGGGTGAAGGAACATTTTCCTAAGAAATAGGTTTTGATTATGACAAGAGTGAAAAAGACATATTGTATGGTGTCACTAATTGTGGCAATGGTGGTACTTGTTCTGACGCTTTCATGGTCAGCGGGTGGAACAACTGTGTATGCAGCTTCCATGGATCCGGACAGTATCACAACATTTGATGGTGACAATTCAGAGGGTGGTGTCACCAGAGCAGCAGAAGACAGTACAAATGGATTGACAATTTCATACAACAATGATGGCGGATCATTGTCGGCACCGGTGAAGATGCTTTTGGTATTGACAATTTTATCACTGGCACCATCGATACTGATCATGCTGACTTCTTATACAAGAATTATCATTGTATTACATTTTCTGCGTACCGCAATTGGAACGCAGACCGCACCACCTAATCAGGTATTGATCGCGTTGGCTTTATTTTTGACATTTTTCATTATGTGGCCGACATTCCAGCAGATCAATACAGAGGCGATCCAGCCTCTTGACAAGGGTGAGATTACGACGGAAGAGGCATTTACCGTCGCACAGGGACCAATCAGGGAATTCATGTACGGTCAGACGCAGGAAAAAGATTTAAAGCTGTTTGTGGATATTTCAGATGAAACCTATGACAGTTATGATGATGTTCCGATGACGACTCTGATCCCGGCATTTATCTTAAGTGAATTGAGAACTGCATTTATTATCGGTTTCGTGATTTATATTCCGTTTATCGTAATTGATATGGTCGTAGCATCCGTGCTGATGTCCATGGGTATGATGATGCTGCCTCCGACAACGATCTCCCTGCCATTTAAAATATTGCTTTTTATTCTGGCAGACGGATGGGATTTAGTGATCGGAAGCCTTGTAAAAACGTTTTATTAGTGGAATCTGAGGTGATGAGATATGATAACAGAGGGACAGGTTCTTGATATCGCAAAAGATGCAATTTATTATATTATTATCTGTAGTGCCCCGGTTTTGATAATTTCGCTGGTGGTTGGTTTGATTATCAGTATTTTTCAGACAGTCACTTCGATTCAGGAGCAGACACTTACATTTGTACCAAAGATTGTGGCAGTATTTATTGGATTGATGGTATGTGGTTCGTGGATTCTGAATCAGCTGTCGGAATTTGTGACGACCTTATGGTCGAACTTCAGTATTTATCTTGGATAGGTTTGACATATGGTGCAGTATTCATTTTCATTGGAAAATTTTGAAATTTTTATCTTAATACTTGTTCGCGTATCCTGCTTTGTATACATTGCACCTTTTTATGGGATGTCGAATGTGCCGAATCAGGTGAAGATAGGGCTTTCTGCGATGATCGCACTTCTGGTGTCTGGGTTTGCAGATGTTTCACAGGTTGAATATACCGGGCTTATAGGATATGCAGTCATTGTTTTGAAAGAGGGAATTACAGGGTTGCTGATCGGACTTGCTGCAAACGTTTGTAATTCCATTATTTTATTTGCGGGTAATATCATTGATATGGATATCGGTCTGTCAATGGCAACCGAATTTGATCCGATCAACAACGCGCAGGTAACATTAACTGGAAATCTGTATAATTATTTTATACTGATGCTGCTTGTGGTAACCGACATGCATCATTATATATTACGGGCCTTTGTGGATGCATTTACAGTCATACCGGTCAATGGACAGGTGTTTGACTGGGAGCATCTGATGAGATCCATGACAACTTATATGGGAGACATGTTTGTGATAGCATTTCGTATCATTTTGCCGGTATTTGCATGTATCATGATCTTAAACTGTATCCTTGGTATCATGGCGAAGGTTTCACCGCAGATGAATATGTTTGCGGTAGGTATGCAGATGAAGATTATGGTTGGATTTGTTGTACTTTTTCTGACCGTATCATTGCTGCCAAGTGTGGCAAATTTCATTTTTACGGAAATGAAAAAATTGATGGTACTTTTTATAGAAGGAATGTATTGACTTGGAACAGCAGAAACAGTTACATTTGATCATGGAATGGGATCTTCAGTGGTTTGCAAAGGACGGACCCGGTGGTGAAAAAACAGAACCGGCGACAGCAAAGAAACTGAGGGAGGCAAGAGAGGATGGCAAAGTCGTAAAAAGTAAAGAACTTACGGCGGCATTTGACCTGATCATTTTATTTCTTGTCCTGAAAATTTTTGTTTCATTTGTGGGTAACAGACTCATGAATAGTTTTGTGGATATCTACGGCAGGATACCGGATTTTGTAAGGGAGAATGCCGTTGATGTGACGGAAAAGTCAGTCGCAGCGCTTATGTCCGATGCACTGATACAGATTCTGATCGTCTGTGTTCCCTTTTTTGCATTTGGATTTGTTGTGACGGCGCTGATCAGTGTGATCCAGGTTGGGTGGAAAGTGACAGGGAAACCGTTGCAGCCCAAATTCGATAAATTTAATCCAATCAATGGATTTAAAAGAATTTTTTCAAAAGATTCTATTTTTGAACTGGTCAAATCTATTCTTAAAATTTTTGTTATCGTCTATGTGGCATATACCTCGATCAGAGGTCATGCACAGGACATTTTTATCCTATATGAGATCCCACTGATGCAGGCGATCATGCTTTGCGGAACGGTGATCATCAATGCTGGTCTGAAAATCAGTCTCGTCTATTTAGTGATCGGTCTGGCAGATTTTATTTATCAGAAGTATCGTTTTAATGAAGATATGAAGATGACCAAACAGGAAGTGAAGGACGAGTTTAAAAATACAGAGGGTAATCCGGAAATCAAAGGCAGACAGAGACAGCGTATGCGTGAGGCTTCCAGAAGACGTATGATGCAGGATGTTCCAAAAGCGGACGTTGTCATCACGAACCCGACTCACTTTGCAGTTGCGATCAAGTATGATGCTGAGACATCAAAGGCACCGGTTGTTCTTGCAAAGGGAGAAGATTATCTGGCACAGAAAATCAAAGAGGCTGCCAGAGAACATCATATTGAGATTGTGGAAAACAAACCACTTGCGCGGATGCTGTATGCAAACGTGGATATCGGACAGGAAATTCCACCGGAACTGTATCAGGCAGTTGCCGAGATCCTCGCAATGGTTTACAATATGAGAGAAAAATAATTTGAGAGTGACTAAGGAGGAAAAGGCATGAAAAAAGCGGACATTGGCGTAGCGTTATATTTACTTGCGGCCGTTATTTTTTTCATTGTTCCAATCAGTTCCACCTTGTTGGATGTGATGATCGCGATCAATATTTCTATCGCGTTAATTATACTGTTTAATACATTATTCGTGAAGGAAGTACTGGATATGTCTTTCTTCCCGACTCTTTTACTGTTCACGACTATTTTTAGAATTTCACTGAACGTGTCGTCTACCAGACTGATCCTTTCAACAGGAGCACCTGGTAATGTTGTCACAACGTTTGGCCAGTTCGTAGGTGGCGGTGATCTTGTCATTGGTGCAATCATATTCATTGTACTCATTATTATCCAGTTTGTAGTTATTAATAAAGGTTCTGAGCGAGTTGCAGAGGTAACAGCACGTTTCACACTGGATGCAATGCCGGGTAAACAGATGGCGATCGACGCTGACTTAAACACCGGAGCGATCACAGAGAAGGAAGCAAGGGAGCGCAGAAATAAGATTCAGGAAGAATCCGCTTTCTTTGGTTCCATGGATGGTGCTACAAAGTATGTTAAGGGAGATGCAACGGCAGGTCTTATCATTACATTTATCAACCTGATCGGTGGTACGGTCATGGGCGTGATGAGTCAGGGATTAAGCTTTGCAGAAGCGATCCAGCAATATGGTATCCTTACCATCGGTGACGGACTTTGTTCCCAGATCCCATCGCTTCTGATTTCTCTGTCAACCGGTATACTGGTAACGAAAGCTTCCAAGGAAGCAGATTTTGGAACCGTTCTGGTGAGCCAGCTTTTTGGCATTCCGAAGGTACTTTATCTGGTTGGTGCAACGCTTGCATTTTTGGGGATCACGACACCTTTGACATGGTATCTCTTTGTCGGGCTTGGTCTTGTGTTCATCATTTCCGGACGTATGATGGATAAACAGATTCGTGTGGAGAGCATTGAGGAGGAAGTGAGTGAGGCAGAGACGGAGGCAGAGGAGATACGCAAACCGGAAAATGTTGTTTCACTGCTTCAGGTAGATCCAATCGAACTGGAGTTTGGATATGGTATTATTCCACTGGCAGATGTCAATCAGGGTGGCGACCTTCTTGACCGTGTTGTCATGATCCGTAGACAGATTGCCTTGGAACTTGGTACGGTTGTGCCGATCATCCGTCTGCGTGATAATATCCAGCTGAATCCGAACCAGTATATTATTAAGATCAAGGGTATCCAGGTGACAGAGGGAGAGATCCTTTTTGACCATTATATGGCGATGAATCCAGGGTATGTAGAGGAAGAAATCACTGGTATTCCGACCTTTGAGCCATCCTTCCATCTGCCTGCGATCTGGATCACAGAGAGCCAGAGGGAGAGAGCGGAAAGCCTTGGATATACCGTTGTCGATCCGCCATCCATTATTGCTACACACCTGACAGAGGTGATCCGGAACCATATTGCGGAGCTTTTGACAAGGCAGGATGTACAGAATCTGGTCAACAATCTGAAAGAGAGCAATCCGGTTCTTGTGGACGAACTCATACCAAAATTGCTTGGTCTTGGTGAAGTACAGAAAGTATTACAGAATTTATTGAGCGAGGGAATTTCCATCCGAGATCTTTTGACTATTTTTGAAACACTTGCAGATCATGCCGCTGTGACAAGAGACACGGATGTCCTGACAGAATATGTCCGCCAGAGTCTGAAGAGGGCAATCTCAAATAAATTCTTCCCGGCAAACGAGACAACCAGTGTAATCACTTTAGATCCGAAGATCGAGCAGGAGATTATGTCGTCAGTCAAACAGACAGAGCAGGGAGCGTATTTAACCTTAGACCCTGAACGCACCAAGGCCATTATGGCATCTTTGGAGCAGGAGGCTGCAAAGCTTGAAAATATGGGAAAAACTCCGATCGTTATCACTTCACCGATTGTCCGTATGTATTTTAAGAAACTGACAGAAGATTATTTCAAAGATCTGATCGTTGTTTCATACAATGAAGTGGAATCGAATATTGAATTACAATCAGTAGGGATGGTGACAGCATAAATGACAATAAAAAAATTCCAGGGAAAAACACAGGAAGAGGCAACAGAGAAGGCAAGACAGGAGCTTGGAGCCGGAGCTGTTGTGATGAATGTAAAAGAAATCAAACCAAAGGGGCTTTTTAATTTTTTTAAGGGCTCTACCTTTGAAGTCACTGCAGCAATCGAGGAAAAGGAGCAGTTTTTAAATGCTGTCCAGATGGCAGCAATGCAGCAGAAAAAGATTGAAAATATTAATCTTGCCGCAGATGAGAAGATCAGTATTCCGCTTCCGGCAGAAAAAACTGTTGAGCCAGCGCCTTCCTATCAGCGTCCGGTAACACCAGAAAAAGAAGTTGTGGTGAATAAGAGCGAAAGTGATATTGAAAAGAAATTGGAAAACCTTTCCAATATTTTGGAAAAAAAGCTCAGTGAAGATGGAGCAAGGGAGGCAGAAATGCCGGTGACTCCTAAGGCATCTCCAAAAAATCTTGAAAATTTCAAGTTTATGAAGATGCTCTACCGTACCATGCTGAACAATGATGTAAATGAAAAGTATGTCAATCAGATTCTCGATGAAGCTGAGAAGGTTACAAACAGCGGAAGCAATGTTGATATTATTCTTTCCAATGTTTACCAGAAGATGATCTTAAAACTTGGAGAGCCAAATTGCATTGACTTGTCAGGAAAGAAGCCGCATGTTATATTTTTTGTAGGACCTACAGGAGTAGGCAAAACAACCACGATCGCCAAGATCGCAGCAAAGTACAAGGTGGAGCATGACAAAAAGGTTGCTATGCTGACAGCAGATACTTACCGGATCGCAGCGGCAGAACAGTTAAAGATTTACGCCAATATTTTAGATGCACCGGTGAAGATCATTTACTCTGCGGAAGAACTCAATCAGTCTTTGGAGACACTGGCTGAATACGACCTTGTATTTGTGGATACTGCAGGTTTTTCCCATAAGAATGAGGAACAGCGTGAAGATATTAAGAAACTGGTCAATGGTCTTGACCTAAAATATGAAAAGGAAGTTTACCTTGTTTTAAGTGCTACAACGAAGTATAAGGATCTTATGGAGATTGTTGACATTTATAGGGAAATTGCAGAATATAAGATTATTTTTACAAAATTAGATGAAACCACTTCATTTGGCAATATATTAAATATCCGCTTATATTCAGGGGCAGATCTGTCTTATATGACAAATGGACAGAGCGTTCCGGATGATCTGGAAGTATTTAATACCCAGATGGTGGTAAAACAACTGCTTGGAGGAAAGTAACAGATGGATCAGGCAGAAGAACTGCGCAATGTGATCAAAAAACAGAATCAGAGAACAAAGAAGCCCGCCAGGATCATCACTGTCACAAGTGGAAAGGGCGGTGTGGGAAAATCCAACATTGCCGTAAATCTTGCAGTCCAGTTTCAGCGGATGGGGTTGAAAACGATCATTTTTGATGCAGATATCGGACTTGCAAACGTGGAAGTGATGTTTGGAACAATTCCCCAGTATAGCCTGAACGATCTGATCTATCATGACAAAGAAATCGAGGACATCATTACGGATGGACCGGAGGGGGTTGGCTTTATTTCCGGCGGCTCCGGTATTATGGGACTGAGTAATCTGACACTGGATCAGATCAGTTATCTGGTAAAGTCAGTGGAAAAGCTTTCTGTGATCGCAGATATTGTGATCGTTGATACAGGCGCAGGAATTTCAGACAGTGTCATGGAGTTTGTGGCGTCAAGTCCTGAGATTTTACTGGTGACTACACCGGAACCAAGCTCACTTACGGATGCATATTCGCTATTGAAGATGCTTTACCGCAATCCGAAATACGATAAGAATGAATCGGTGATCCATGTACTGACGAACCGTGTTGCTTCCTTTGGTGAGGGAAAGATGGTTTTTGACAAACTGGAATCGGTTGTAAAACAGTTTCTGGATGGCTCTGTCCATTATATTGGGATCATCCCACAGGATGCGATGTTAGAGAAAGCGGTGCGGATACAAAAACCGGTTTCCATCGTGTCGCCGAATGCAAGGTCTTCAAAACGGTTTGAGGAACTGGCACAGTATTTAGTGTCTGGCGGAAAGCAGGATTCTTCGGAACAAAATGCTTTCAGACAATTTCTGACAAAATTATTTAACCTTTCATAAGGAGAGGAGCTATATGGCATTTACAGATTTGATAAAGCCTGGTGACAAGATCGATATCAGGTTATTACAACAGGTTGAAAATGAGGAGCGGACTGGCGATACGGTTAAAGTTTACAAGAGCCAGGTTCTTGATATAAATAAGCGTGGCAATCTTGAGATTTCAATGCCTACAGAGGGAACAAAACTGATTCTTCTTCCTCTGGATGTACGTTTGGAATTTGTTTTTTATTCCGGAGGATTCTTATATAAAAGTATCGGACAGATCGTAGAGCGCTTCAAGCGGGATAATATTTATACACTGGAAGTAGAACTTAAAACACGTCTGGAAAAGTTCCAGCGCAGGGAATTTTACCGATATGAGTGTTCCATTGATTTTAAGTTTTTCGAACTGACGGAAGAGCAGGCAGATCTTGCAACAGTGGAAGAGATTTTTGCCCAATTGCGCGATGAACATTTTAATGACAAGATACGGACAGGTACGATCGTTGACATCAGCGGTGGAGGCATCCGCTTTAATTCAGATACGGAGTTAAAGAGTGGAGATCATATCCTTGCGGTAGCACATCTCGCAAATGAAAGAATGAATCAGGAATTCCATATTGTTGGTTCTGTTATTTCCTGCGAGAAGAAGGAACAGGTAACGGAAAAGAAATATGTTTCCCGTGTCAAGTTTATGATCAAAGACGACAGAGTACGAGAGGATATTATCCGATATATTTTTGAAGAGGAACGATTAACACGTCAAAAGGATAAAAGGTAATGATTATGAAAAAAAATATTCTTGTTGTTGATGATTCTGCACTCATGAGAAGGGTTATATGTGATATAATCAATTCCGATGATACATTTCAGGTAACAGATGTGTGCCGCGATGGGCTGGAAGCATACGAAAAGCTGAAGGTCAACCGTTATGATGGCGTGATCCTTGATGTCAATATGCCAAGGATGGGCGGTCTGGAACTTTTAGAGCGCCTGCAGAAAGAACGCATTAAGACAAATGTGATCATGGTCAGTACCATGACAACACGGGATGCGGATGTGACGATCCTTGCGATGGAGCGTGGAGCAGTTGATTTTGTGACAAAACCAACAAATATCATTGAGGCAAAAGGGGATGCGTTCCGGAAAGAAATCTTAGGTATTTTAAATGCCGTTTTAAAGACAGAACGGATCAGCCTTACAGAACGCAGACCTGCAGTGGCAGCTGTCAGTGCTGTGCAGAAACGCAATGCATCGGCAGAAACAAGGTTTAAGAATAAAATTGTTGCACTTGCATGTTCTACCGGTGGACCAAAAGCTTTGCAGAGTGTCATTCCTTATCTGCCGGCCAATCTGGATGCCCCAATGGTTCTTGTGCAGCATATGCCTGCCGGATTTACGAATTCCATGGCAAACCGTTTGGATGAGATCAGTAAGATCAATGTAAAGGAAGCCGAGAATGGAGAAATCCTGAAAAAAGGAACTGTTTACATTGCGCCGGGCGGAAAACACATGGAAGTAAAGAAGTGTCCGGATGGCTCACATAAGATCGTATATAACGATATGCCACCGATCGGCGGATTGAAACCATGCGCAAATATCACATATGATTCTTTGAGGACATGTGGATATGATCAGGTAGTGTGCGTTGTGCTTACAGGAATGGGTGCTGATGGAACCAATGGAATCCTGGAATTATCAAAAGTAAAACCAATTTATACGATTGCACAGGATGCGAAGACATGTGTTGTCTATGGCATGCCGAAAGCAATTGCGGAGACGGGACTTGTAAATGAAGTCGTTCCGCTGACAGAAGTAGCAAATTCAATCACAAAGAATGTGGGGGTAAATTAACATGGATGTAAGCCAGTATCTGGAAATATTTATTGATGAATCAGAAGAACATCTGCAGACATTAAGCGATTGTATCATGGTCCTTGAAAAAGAACCGGACAATAAAGATACGATCAATGAAGTGTTCCGTGCGGCACACTCTTTAAAGGGTATGGCAGGTACCATGGGCTTTAAGAGAATGCAGCATCTGACACATGATATGGAAAATGTGTTTCAGGAAGTGCGGAGCGATCACATAAAAGTCACAAGTGGGATGATCGATCTCTTGTTCAAATGTCTGGATGCACTTGAAGGTTATGTTGACAATATTAAGAGTACCTCCGATGAGGGAACAGAAGATAACGAAGTTATCATCAAAGAATTAAATGATTTTATTGCAAAAACAGAGGGTGCGGAAGAAACAGGGAATACTGAGACTTCTGAAGCAAAAGAAGCAGCACCTGAATCCACTCAGGAAGAAAAAGCAGGACAGGAAAAAATCGAACTGACAAATGACGAGAAGAAGGCAATCCGTGAAGCGGAGTCAAATGGACAGCATATTTACGTCATGACAGTTCATATCCAGAAAGACTGTCTTTTGAAGGCAGCCCGTGCATTCCTTGTATTTAAGGCTGTGGAAGATTTTGGACAGATTCTGGTATACCGTCCAAGCTCACAGGATATCGAAGACGAGAAGTTTGAGTTTGAGTTCAGCTTTTTCCTTGCCTCGGAAGAATCTGAGGACAAGATCGTAGCAGTAGCAAAGGCTGTTTCTGAGATTGAAAAAGTAGATGCGGAAGAGATCCATCTTGATGAATATGTAAAAGAGGCAGAAGCACAGGAAGAACAGCAGGCAAAAGAAGCGACAGCGGAACAGAAGGAAGCACCTGCAGAAGCTCCAAAGGCGGCTGAGAAGAAGGCACCGGCTGCAAATGCCAAGAAACAGACCAATGCAAAACCGGTAACCGGAAGAACTGTCCGTGTAGATATTGAAAAACTGGATGCTTTGATGAATCAGGTGTCAGAGCTTATTATTGCAAAGAACAGTCTGGTCTCCATCAGCTCTAACGAGAGTGGTGAGTATCAGAATCAGTCGTTCCATGAACAGATTGAATACTTAGAGCGTATCACAACGAATCTTCATGAGTCTGTTATGAAAGTCCGGATGGTACCTATCGAGAGCGTTGTAAATAAGTTCCCTCGTATGATCCGTGATCTTTCCCGTAAGTTAGGAAAGAAAATGGAGCTGTATATGACTGGTGAAGATACAGAGTTAGACAGAACTGTAGTCGATCAGATCGGTGATCCGTTACAGCACTTACTCCGTAACTCAGCAGATCATGGTCTGGAAGACAATGCAACCCGTGTAGAGAGAGGAAAACCGGAAGTTGGTTCTATCTTCCTAAAAGCTTTTCAGGAAGGCAATAACGTTATCATTGAAGTGGGAGATGATGGTAATGGTATTGATGTTGCAGCGGTAAGGGACAAAGCTGTTGAACGCGGTGTCATTACAGCAGAACAGGCGGAGAATATGAGCCAGAAAGAGATCATCAATATCTTATTCCTTCCAAGTTTCTCTATGGCAAAGAAGATTACTGACATCTCCGGACGTGGTGTTGGTCTTGATGTTGTAAAATCTAACATCGAAGCACTTGGTGGTGACGTTGAAGTCCGCACACAGCTTGGAGAAGGAACAACTTTCATTGTCCGTCTGCCGCTGACACTTGCAATCATCCAGGCATTAATGGTTGAGATCCGTGATGAAAAATATGCGATCGCACTTGGATCCATTTCAAATATTGAAAGTATCCCGGTAAATGAGATCAAATATGTTCAGGCTCAGGAGGTGATCCATCTCCGTGGTGCCGTTATCCCACTGATCCGTCTTGATCAGGTACTGGATATGGAAGAAAAACAGGAAGAACCGGAGAATCTTACGGTTGTTATCGTTAAGAAAGGCGACAGCCTCGCAGGTCTTGTTGTAGATAATCTGATCGGACAGCAGGAGATCGTTATCAAATCTCTTGGAAAGTATATCAACAACAATAAGATTATCAGTGGCGCAACCATTCTTGGCGATGGTGAAGTTGCATTAATCCTTGACGTTAATACATTGATGTAATGGAGGAGACGAATATGGAGAAAAATATAGATATCGCTGAAAATGATGCAAAACAGTATATTGTTGTAAAAATCGGCAGCGAACAGTACGGAATTGATATCAGCTATATTGACAATATTGTGCGTATGCAGAAAATCACACGTGTTCCAAAGATTCAGACATACTTTAAAGGGGTCATCAATCTTCGTGGGGAGATCGTGCCTGTTATGAGTGTGCGTAAAAAAATGAATCTGGATGATGATGTCATCACAAATGCCAGCAGGATCATTATTTTAAAGCTTGAGGAAAAAGGAACGATCGGAATCATTGTAGATGAAGTAAAAGAGGTTGTTACTTTATGCACCGATGAGATTGATAAGACAAGCGGAAGCAAGGACGGAAAAGCCATGTTTATCAATGGTGTTGGCAAACATGGGGACGAACTGATATCTTTATTTGAGATCAGTTCGATTGTAGAAGAAAAAGAAAATGCGTAATTCCATAAAGTGAGACCTTTCTTACAAGGTCTCACTGTGTTTATTATGCAGAAACAGATGGAGAAAATAAATGACAAAGTATACGTTGGATGAAGTTAATGATATGTACGTGGACGTGCTCAAGGAGATCGGAAATGTCGGCTCCGGTAACGCAGCGACCGCAATCGCAAATATGGTCGGCACCCGCATTGACATGAAAGTCCCAAATGTAAAATTGATGGACGTAGGAAAATTAGGAAGTGCGATCGGACCGGAAGAAGAGACGGTGATCGGTATTTTTCTTGAGGTATCGCATGATATTGATGGAAGCATGATGTTCCTGCTGGATTTAGAATCCGGACATTATCTTGCGGATAAGCTTTTAATGAAGGAAAATGTGGTTCATGAGCAGATGGAAGTTTTTGATGAAATGGAACTTTCAGCATTGAAAGAGGTGGGGAATATTATTACAGCGTCCTACCTTTCAGCACTGGCTTCCATGACAAATTTAACGATTTTACCATCTGTTCCGTATATCTGTGTCGATATGGCGGCTGCTATTCTAAGTGTTCCGGCCATTGAGTTTGGTCTGGTTGGTGACCGGGCATTATTGATCGAGACAGAGATCTGTGCAGATGTAGCGATCAGAGGCTATTTTATTCTGATGCCGGAACAGGAATCTTATTACAAAATATTATCAGCACTTGGGTTGTCACTGTAAGGAGTTTGTATGGGGAATATCATTAAGGTTGGAATGGCGGATTTGAATGTATGCAAGGCTCCTGACGGACTCACAACACTTGGACTTGGTTCCTGTATCGGACTGACGCTCTATGATCCGGTTACAAAGATTGGCGGCATGGTTCATTATATGCTTCCGGACAGCACAAAAGTGAGCAACAATTCAAATAAGGCAAAATTCGCAGATACAGGAATTGAAGAATTATTAAAAAAAGTCATTGCTGCAGGGGCAAGTAAGACAAGGCTTGTTGCCAAGATTGCTGGCGGTGCGAAGATGTTTGAGGTCAGTGGTTTATCAGATGTCGGAAATATCGGTGCGAGAAATGCAGAAGCAGCAAAGAAGATTTTAAAAGAAAAAGGAATCCGGCTGGTTGCCGAAGACACCGGATTAAACTATGGACGCACGGTCGAGTTACATTGTGACACCGGAGAATTTCTGATAAAATCAGTAGGAAAGCCAATTAAAACTATTTAAAAAATCGTGAAAAACGTTTTTAGTGGAGAGATTATGAAAACAAAAGGCATACCGGCAGTCGTGATGCTGCTTGCAGGGTTTGTCACATGCATCATTGGAATTGTACAGCATATGGAAACGGATGTTTTTATCAAGACATTGCTTGCGGTTTTAATTATTTTTTATTTATTAGGATGCATTGTGAAACTGGTTCTTGATAAAAACTTTAAAGAAATGGATGAACCTGAAGAAAACCAGGAAGAGTCCGGAGAAGAACAGACACAGGAACAGTCAGACTCGGACGGGGAGAAGAAGAGTGAATAACTTGAACCTGGGGGCTTCATATGAAAACGGTAGATAGAGAGAAACTCTGGGAAGAATATCAGAAAAAAAAGACACCGGAGTTGAGAGAAAAACTAATAATAGAATATTCGCCGCTTGTCAAGCTTGTTGCCGGAAGATTGAGCATGTATCTCGGATATAATGTGGAATATGATGATCTTGTAAGTTATGGTATCTTTGGTTTGATCGATGCGATCGATAAATTTGATCTCGGAAAAGAGGTTAAGTTTGAGACATATGCGAGTCTGCGGATTCGTGGAACGATATTAGATCAGATCCGTAAAATGGACTGGATTCCAAGAACTGTCAGACAGAAACAGAAAAAGATTGATGAGGCGATCAAACAGGTTGAAATGCGTACCGGAAAAAATGCTTCTGACGAGGAGATCGCACAGGAATTAGGACTTTCAGAAGACGAACTTACCACATGGCAGTCACAGCTTAAAGTCACGAATATCGTCTCCTTAAACGAGTATCTGGAGCAGGGTGCGGAACCGGTCATGGATGCACGGAGAAATTCCCATTTTATCCAGCCGGAAGATAAGGTTGAGGAAGAAGAACTGAAACAGAAACTGGAAGAATCCCTTGAAGTCCTGACAGAGAAGGAACGTAAGGTAATTCTTTTATATTATTATGAAGATCTGACATTAAAGGAGATCAGCAGCATTCTTGAAGTATCGGAATCGAGAATTTCCCAGCTTCATACGAAGGCTCTTTTGAAAATGCGCAAAAAGCTTGGAAATTATCTTGGAATTCTCATAGACAGAGAGTAGAGGTGATCATTATGTCCATCAGACCAGTTGATTTTAACGGAATGATACAACGCACGCAGGACGTGAGTACTTTAAAACAGAATGAAGACAACAGACCTGTGGTGGAACAGCAGACGATTTTTTCACAGGAAATGAAAAAAGTGGAGCAGAATCTCCATCAGGTGGTTCATGCCCGGGAAAAAGAGAATGCCGGTTATCGTTATGATGCCAAAGAAAAGGGAAATGGGCGTTATGAAAAGGAAGAACGGAAGAAAAAAGACAAGAAGCAGCAAAAGGCTGACAATGTTTATTTGAAGGGACAGACTTCCGGATTTGATATCAAGGTATAAGGAGCAGAAACATGACGATGATTGAAATTATCTTACTTCTGGTTGGATGTGTTTTTATGATTGGAAGTTTTTTCATCAGCGAAAAATTATCTTCTTCAGAGTTGAATAAGATCGCAGAATTAAGTGAAGATGAATTAAAAAAGATTATTGAACGTGAAGTGAATAATGCCGGCACACAGATGGATGAAGTGATCGAACAGAAAATCGAAGAAGCGGGTGAACAGGCAGAGCGTGCCATGGAGAAAGAGTCTAATGAACAGATCATGCAGATTCATGAGTACTCTGAAACGGTTATGGAATCCATGAAGAAAACACATGATGAGATCATGTTTCTTTACAGTATGTTAAATGACAAACATACCGAGATGACATCTATGACAGGAGATTTACAGCGTCTGGCTGCAGATATCCGAAATTTACAGGAAAATCTGTCCGCGAAAGCAGGCACTTCAATCAGGAAACCAGTTGCAGAATCCCATGTTGTGCAACAACCTGTAATGAAGCAGAATGCAGTTGTACAACCGATGACAGAGACGATAGATGTGCAGCCGGAACCTGAAGTTCAGGTGAATCGTTTCCAAGAAATTCAGGAACCTGAACAGAAAACGGAAAAACCGGAAACAGCGGATGCACAGGGCATGTCAAATGATATGATTTTAAAACTTTATGAACAGGGACTGAGCAAAGTCGAGATTGCAAAACAATTGGGACGTGGCCTTGGCGAAGTGAATTTAGTGATCGAATTGTATAAAGGGGACGAAAATCTGTGAAATTAAAATATTATTTAAGAGGTCTTGGCATTGGAATTATTGTCACAACGATTCTTCTGATGATTGCATTTGCACTGCATAAACCTACAATGTCAGATGCGGATATCATTGCAAGAGCAAAACAGCTTGGAATGGTTATGCCGGAGGATGAAGAACCGTTGCAGGACACTGAGACAACAGAGAGCACGGAAGTGACAGCAGTTCCTGAAACGGAAGCTGCACAAATTGAGGAACAGACGACAGAGGCTGCTGCAAATACAGAAGAACCGGTGACTGCAGATGAAACAGAGAATCCGGAATCAGAGATGACAGATACAGAAGTGGCAACAGAAGTATCATCAGAGGCAAATGAGGAAAACAACACAGCCGTGAATGCAGCGCCGTATACATTGGTTGTAAACAGAGGAGATGTGTGCAGAATTGTCTGTGAAAATCTTCAGGCAAACGGAGTTGTGGACGATGCGGAGGCATTCCGCAAGTTCCTTGGACAGAAGGGCTTTGCATCTTCCATCAGTGTGGGAAGTTACTCCATTCCTTATGGATTAGATTATGAGGAAATCTATCAGATTTTAAAACTTGGTCCTCAATAGAAAAAAATGCTTGCATACAGGAAAAGCCTGTGCTATAATCTACAAGGCTCAACTTGGAAGAAAAGAATCTTCCGGGAAAAATCACATGTGCTGACTTACAGACCGGTGCCAGATTTGGTTGTCTGCAAGAATGATACACATGGAAGAAAACAAAACCATGGAGGTAAAAAAATGAGTGTTATTTCAATGAAACAGTTATTAGAAGCAGGTGTTCATTTCGGACATCAGACAAGAAGATGGAATCCTAAAATGGCTCCATACATCTACACAGAGAGAAATGGTATCTATATCATCGACTTACAGAAATCTGTAGGTAAAGTAGATGAAGCTTACAAAGCTATGTCTGATATCGCTGCTGAAGGTGGTACAATCCTTTTCGTAGGAACAAAGAAACAGGCTCAGGATGCTATCAAATCTGAAGCAGAGCGTTGTGGAATGTTCTATGTAAACGAGAGATGGTTAGGTGGTATGTTAACAAACTTCAAGACTATCCAGAGCCGTATCGCAAGATTAAAAGAGATTGAGACAATGGCAGCTGATGGTACTTTCGAAGTATTACCTAAGAAAGAAGTTATCGCTCTTAAGAAAGAATGGGAGAAATTAGAGAAAAACCTTGGTGGTATCAAGGAAATGAAGAAAATCCCAGATGCTATCTTTATCGTAGATCCTAAGAAAGAGAGAATCTGTGTTCAGGAAGCTCATACATTAGGAATTACACTGATCGGTATTGCTGATACAAACTGCGATCCAGAAGAATTAGATTATGTAATTCCTGGTAACGATGATGCTATCAGAGCCGTAAAATTAATCGTTTCTAAAATGGCAGACGCTGTTATTGAAGCAAATCAGGGTGCAGAAGCTTTAGAAGAAGTAGCTGAAGAAGCTGCTGTTGAGGAAGAAGCAGAAGCATAAGAAGGACCTACAATATGCTGTCTGGTTAACCAGACAGCATATTTTTTAAAAACATTTATTCATATTGGAGGATACGAAAATGGCTATTACAGCGGCTATGGTAAAAGAACTGCGTGAATTAACAGGCGCAGGAATGATGGATTGTAAAAAAGCTTTAGGCGAGACAGACGGAAATATGGACGAGGCTGTTGAGTACTTAAGAAAAAATGGACAGGCAAAAGCTGAGAAGAAAGCAAGCAGAATTGCTGCAGAAGGTCTTTGTACAGTAGTTGTAAAAGATGACAAGACAGCAGCTGTTGTCGAAGTTAACTCTGAGACAGACTTTGTTGCTAAAAACGAGACATTCCAGCAGTTCGTAAAAGCTGTTGCAGAGCAGGCTGTTGAGTCTGATGCAGCTGATATGGATGCATTCATGGAAGAAAAATGGAATGAGGATCCATCTAAGACTGTAAAAGATGCTTTAGTAGAGAAAGTTGCAGTGATCGGTGAGAACCTTAAAATCCGTAGATTTGAGAAAGTTGTTGCTGCAAACGGATGTGTTGTATCTTACGTACACGGTGGCGGTAGAATCGGTGTTATCGTTGAGGCTGAAACAGCAGTTGTAAACGATGCTGTAAAAGAAGCTTTAACAAACCTTGCAATGCAGATTGCAGCTTTAAATCCAAAATATGTTTCCAGAGATGAGATCAGCGAAGAATATATCGCACATGAGAAAGAGATTCTCTTAGCTCAGATCATGAACGATCCAAAAGAGTCCCAGAAACCGGAGAAAGTGATCAATGGTATGATCGAAGGACGTGTAAGCAAAGAATTAAAAGAAATCTGCTTAGTAGATCAGGTTTATGTAAAAGCTGAAGATGGAAAACAGACTGTTGCTAAATATTTAGACGAAGTTTCCAAAGCAGTTGGTACACCTGTAAGCGTTAAGAGATTTGTTCGTTTCGAGACTGGTGAAGGAATCGAAAAGAAACAGGAAGACTTTGCAGCTGAAGTTGCAGCACAGATGAACGCATAATAAAATCTGATTTTGAAATGCCCTGAGGACGATTATGTTTTCAGGGCATTTTTTGTCGGTAATTTATAAAAATGGCTGTAAAATATTGTTGAAAAAACCTTGCTAAATATTGGAAAGTATCTTATCATGGTATTAATAGAAAAGTTAACATAAGTATTACAAACGTAGGACTGTTGTTACACAGACCAGAAAATAAGAAGGAGTGTTATAGTCATGGAAGCAAAAGAAAAAGTATCATTTATCCACTCCATCACAGCAAAGATCATGTTAATGGTGGTTGTGATGGTGGCTTTATCGCTTATGGCGTGTATTTCTATCGCAAATGTAAGGGCTTCGGCGACAGTCAACAATGTCAACGAGAATTTTATTTTGAACCTTACGGAATCAGCGGCAAAAACATTGGACAAGATTCCGGCAGAGGTAGATTTTTCCACCCAGTGTGCAGCTGTCATGCAGGATATGAGCATGGAGGGTGTACCGTCTGCCTATGGATATCTTGTAGATTCTGACGGCACGATGCTTTATCATCCGACTGCAGATAAAATTGGAAAATCTGTGGAAAATGAGGTTGTAAAGGGCGTTGTGAGCCAGCTTCAATCAGGCAATATCCCACAGGATGCGGTTGTAACCTATAATTTTAACGGAACAGTCAAATATGCTGCATATGCACTGACATCTGACCACAAGATTGTTGTGATGTCTGCAGATAAAGGTGAGATCATGGAACCAATCACCAATATGGTAAGGTTAATGCAGATTACTATGGGTGTCTGTCTGATCATCTGCTGTCTGGCTGCATTGGTTTTGACAAACATGATCACAAAACCAATTCACCAGCTGACTTATATTATTACGAGAACAGCTAATTTTGACTTTACCCATAATGCTAACAGCAGAAGATTATACAGCAGAAAAGATGAGATTGGGATTATGGCAGCTGAAATGCATATTATGCGCAAAAATCTGCGTGATATGGTTGCCAGTATCCAGGATGCAGGACAGAAGATCAATGAGAATGTGTCTGAGTTAAATGAGGTTACGGATACGGTGAACCAGATGTGTTCCGATAACTCGGCAACCAGCCAGCAGCTTGCTGCCGGTATGCAGGAGACAGCAGCGACAACTGTCACGATCAATGAGAATGTGTCCCAGATCAAGGGAGAAGCTGAAACTATCAATACCATGGCAGAGGAAGGTGCAAAGAATTCAGAAACTGTTATGGATCGTGCTTTACAGCTTCGTACCAAGACTGTCACCGCAAGCAATAAGACAATGGAGATTTATAATTCTGTCAAGGAGAAAGCTGAAAAAGCAATTGAAGGCTCCAAAGCAGTTGAGAAGATCAATGAACTGACAGGAACTATCATGGAGATTTCTTCCCAGACAGGTCTTCTGGCTTTGAACGCATCCATCGAGGCGGCAAGAGCAGGAGAAGCAGGAAAAGGATTTGCTGTAGTTGCAACTGAAATTGGAAGCCTTGCAGACCAGACTTCCCAGGCAATTGCCAATATCAGTGCGATTGTAAAAGAAGTAAACGAGGCAGTCGGCAATATGTCGGAATGTCTGGAAGAGACAACAGAGTTCCTTGAGAAGAGCGTATCTGCTGATTACAAGGAATTTGAACAGGTAAGCGAACAGTACAAGGATGATGCGAATGTATTTAAGAGCAGCATGGAGGGAATCAAGACATCCATGGCGCAACTTGCAGGTGCGATCGAGCAGATCGCAAGTGCTTTGAGCGGCATCAACGATACGGTGGGTGAATCCTCTGTGGGCGTTACGGATATTGCAGAAAAAACTTCCGGCATGGTAGAGAAGACATCATCCGCAACAGATAAAGTAAAAGAATGTTATCAGTGTGTAGATGAGCTGAGAGATATTGTTACTAAATTTACATTAGAGTAACAGATTTGTAATTGGATGCGGAGGGGCAGAGCTGTTTTGACGGCTTGCCCCTTTTAAAATAGGAAAATTCTGACAATAATTGCAATAATTTGAAAAAATCATACGATTATATGCTGTTTTCTGCTTTGAAAAATCAAAAAATGTGTTACAATAGATAGGAGACAAATGATAAGCTTGGGGGTTATTCCATGCAGGATAAAGATACAGAGGCAATAAATAATCAAAGAAAACGAAGAAAAAGAATCGGACGGATTCGGAATGGTATTATAATGACGATTGCCGGATGGATCATCCTGTCGATGATACTGATCATTGTTTTATTTGTGCAGGTAATAAAGATTCAGCATAAACTGGATAATATTGTGACAGTCAGTTCGAAGGAACAGGTTCAGCAGGAAAATGCGCAGAAACCGGAAAGTGCCGGGGAGTCTGTTTATACCGATGTCACTGAAGCAACAGAGACACCAAAAACCTATGAGTCTGTGACACCGCCGGCTACCGGCATTTCAGAGGAAGAGAATCTTGCCGGGGATGGCGATATACATAAGGTTTACCTGACTTTCGAAGACGGGCCTTCTGATCATACCGGAGAGATTCTGGACATATTGGCTCAATATGATGTGAAGGCAACTTTTTTTGTGGTCGGGAAAGAGGATGAAGAATCCCAGGCACTGTATCAGAGAATCGCAGATGAGGGACATACGCTCGGCATGCATTCTTATTCCAACAAATACAGCCAGATCTATCAGTCAGATGAGGCATTTGAAGAAGATTTTGAGCGCTTACGTGATGAATTGTATCAGGTCACAGGAGTGAACAGTATTTACTATCGTTTCCCGGGTGGAAGCAGTAACCAGATCAGTAACGTACCAATGAGTGATTTTATCCATTACCTGAATGAACAGGGAGTTATTTATTATGACTGGAACGTTTCTGCGGGAGATGCAGCATCGAATGCATATTCATCCGAGGAAATAGTTGCGAATGTGATGGATGATGTAGTAAAATATAAAACGTCAGTTGTTTTGTTACATGACGCATCGGATAAGTCAGCAACGGTAGAGGCTTTAGCACCATTGATCGAGGCATTGAATGAAATGGGCGCTGAGATCCTGCCGATTGATGAAGATACACCAGTTATTCAATATGTGAAGGCAGACAGTATTGACTAACTAAATATAAATGGAGGAAGATTATGGGATTTTTTAAAGATTTTAAAGATGATTTTTCACAGGCAGTGAATGAACTGATGCCGGGTGAGGACAATTTAGAAGATGGCGCAGCAAATGAAGATTTAGTTGTGAACACATTGGAAAATGAAGTTGATGTTGAATCTGAACTTTCCAAATTAGACGGTCTTTTAGAGCAGGTGACTTCACAGACTGCAAAACAGCAGACTTCAGTGCAGAATCAGCCAGTTCCGTCCGTACCGCAGCCGCAGCCAGCAGGTGAAACAAAAATCGAACAGCCGGTAATCCCGGAAAATCATGTAAAAAACACTCAGGAGGAAAGAAAAATGGCAGACAATATAACACCAGTTGTCAATGAAACAAAACCAGTATCAGATGAGGTATCTGTAATTACAGAGGGAACAATCATTAAAGGAGATATCGTATCAAACGGATCTTTAGACATCAGAGGAAACGTTCAGGGAGACATTGGATGTAACGGAAAACTTGTTGTAACAGGTACAGTAACAGGTAACAGCAATTCTTCTGAATTTTTTGCTGATGCAGCTAAGATTGAGGGAGAAGTCGTAAGCACAGGTACTGTTAAGATCGGACTTGGCTCTGTGATCATTGGTAATGTAACATCTTCGTCTGCAGTTATCGCAGGGGCAATCAAAGGAGATATTGATGTCCAGGGTCCTGTTGTTGTCGATACATCCGCTGTTGTTATGGGTAACATCAAATCCCGTTCCGTACAGATCAACAATGGTGCAGTCATTGAAGGTTTCTGCTCCCAGTGCTACTCAGATGTTGATGTTGAGAGCCTTTTTGCTTCCAAGAATAATGAATAATCCAGAAAGGAAACGGATTCATAAATGAAACGAGTTTTTTTGAAATTAAGCGGAGAAGCATTAGCCGGTGAAAAACACACTGGTTTTGATGAACCAACCGTTACAGAAGTTGCAAAACAGGTAAAGCAGATTGCAGATAAAGGAATCCAGATTGGTATTGTGATCGGTGGTGGTAATTTCTGGAGAGGAAGAACTTCCGAGACGATCGACAGACCTAAGGCGGATCAGATCGGTATGTTAGCAACCATTATGAACTGTATCTATGTATCTGAGATTTTCCGTTCTGTTGGAATGGATACAGAGATTTTTACACCATTTTTATGTGGAAGCATGACAAAGCTTTTTTCTAAAGATGAGGCAGATAAATGTTTCAATGAGGGAAAGATTGTTTTCTTTGCAGGTGGAACAGGTCATCCTTATTTTTCTACCGATACGGGAATCGTATTACGCGCAATTGAGATGGAAGCAGAAGGTATTTATCTTGCAAAGGCAATTGATGGTGTCTATGACAGCGATCCGAAGCTGAATCCGGCTGCTAAGAAGTATGATGAGGTATCTATTCAGGAGGTAATTGACCAGAAGCTCGCTGTAGTAGATCTTACAGCATCCATTATGTGCATGGAAAACAAGATGCCGATGTATGTGTTCGGATTAAATGAAGAAAATAGTATTGTAAAGGCCATGAGTGGAGAATTTAATGGCACAAAGGTAACAGTTTAGGAGGCTAAATCCTCTCCTCACTCGGAGTTCGGATTTTTGCTTCGCAAAAACAAGGAGGATTAATATGGACGAGAGATTAGTTCAGTTCGATGAGAAAATGCAGAAAACAATGAACAATTTATCAGAGGAATTTGGAAGTATCCGTGCCGGACGTGCCAATCCACATGTTCTTGATAAATTGAGAGTTGATTATTACGGAACACCAACACCTATCCAGCAGGTGGCAAACGTAAATGTTCCGGAACCTAGAATGATTCAGATTCAGCCATGGGAAGCTTCTATGGTAAAAGAGATTGAGAAAGTGATCATGACATCTGATCTTGGAATCAATCCTACCAATGATGGAAAGACAATCCGTCTTTTATTCCCGGAACTGACAGAGGAAAGACGTAAAGATCTTGCAAAAGACGTAAAGAAGAAAGGTGAGAGTGCAAAAGTAGCCATTCGTAATATTCGTCGTGATGCAAATGATTCCTTCAAGAAACTTGCAAAAGAGGATGTTTCAGAAGATGAAATCAAAGCATTGGAAGAAAATGCTCAGAAGATGACAGATAAATATATTGCAGCTGTCGATGAAGCAGTAGAAGTTAAAACAAAAGAAATTTTAACTGTATAAATAAATTGACAGAATAAAAGAAAGAGTGGGGGCATGAGAAAATCGTGTCCTCATTTTCGTAACTTATAAAAGAACAATATTTTGCAATGACAGCGGAACAAAAAAAATTACAAGGTTTTGTGCCGTTTGACTGGAACAGAAAGGATATACAATTAGCATGAAGATTCCACAACATGTAGCAATTATATTAGATGGAAATGGAAGATGGGCAAAAAGCAAAGGAATGCCAAGAAATTACGGACATACGGTCGGGGCTAAGAATGTGGAGACAGTCTGCCAGGCAGCCCATGATATGGGAATTAAATATCTGACCTTATATGCTTTTTCTACCGAGAACTGGAACCGGCCGGATAACGAAGTAAATGCATTGATGAAATTACTGGAATCTTATCTGAAAAACTGTATTAAAACTGCGGATAAGAATAATATGCGTGTCCGGGTGATCGGAGATACCACAAAACTCAGTGAGAAGTTTCAAAATCAGATCAAAGAATTGGAGTCTGCATCTGCACACAATGATGGTTTGAATCTGCAGATTGCGATCAATTATGGAAGCCGGGATGAGATGCTCCGGGGCATGCGGAAAATGTATGCAGATCTCCGTGACGGCAAATTGCAGGAAAACGAGATTGATGAGACACATTTTGAAGCTTATCTGGATACGAAAGATATTCCGGATCCGGATCTGTTGATCCGCACCAGTGGGGAACAGCGCTTATCGAATTATCTCTTATGGCAGCTGGCTTACAGTGAATTTTATTTTACGGAAGTTCCATGGCCGGACTTCCATAAAGAAGAATTAGAAAAGGCAGTTGAAGCATATAATAAACGTGACCGCAGGTTTGGCGCACTCTCAGAGGAGGATGGAGAAATATAATGTTTAAGACAAGATTATTAAGTGGAATCGTGTTAGTGATCGCAGCACTGGTTCTGATCATTACAGGCGGAGATGTTCTGCTGATCTCAACACTGATTATTTCCTATATTGGTATGTTTGAATTATATCGCATTTTTCACATTGAAAAAGAGGCGGTTGGAATCATTGGTTATCTGGCAGCGACCGTGTATTATTGTAATCTGAAATTTGCATTTTTGCCGGATACAATGGTGTTTGTATTAGGTGTTTTGATTCTTATGATGTTCGCATATGTATTTACATATCCGAAGTATAAGACGGAACAGGTACTTGCAGCATTTTTTTGCGTGTTCTATGTTGCTGTGATGCTGTCGTATGTGTATCAGACGCGTATGATCGAGGCAGGTGCCTACATTGTATGGCTTGTTTTTCTGTGTTCCTGGGGATGCGACACCTGTGCATACTGTGTAGGAATGTTGATTGGAAAACATAAAATGTCACCGAAATTAAGCCCTAAGAAATCAGTGGAGGGCGCTGTCGGCGGCGTCGCAGGCGCAGCGCTTCTTACGGTTATTTATGGTATGATCTTTAAAAATGCCATGCAGATCGATCAGACACATGTCTGGATCATGGCAGGAATCAGTGCGGTTGGAGCGTTGATCTCTATGGTTGGGGATCTGACTGCATCCGCCATCAAGCGTAATTATGAGATCAAAGATTATGGAAAACTGATTCCGGGGCACGGTGGTATTTTAGACCGTTTTGACAGTGTGATCTTTACTGCACCGATCATTTATTTCCTTGCAGTGAACTTTATTAAATTATAAGATAAGGAAAACATAAAATATGAAAAAAATTGCAATTTTAGGTTCTACCGGTTCTATCGGTACACAGACACTCGATATTGTAAGAGAGCAGGGGGATATTCAGGTAGTGGCAATGGCTGCCGGAAGTAATATCAGTTTGTTAGAAGCACAGATGAGGGAGTTCAGACCATCTCTTGTCAGTGTATGGGATGAAAAAAAGGCGAAAGAACTTCGTACAAATACAAAAGACCTCGGCATAAAAATCGTGTCTGGCATGGAAGGACTTCTTGAAGTATCGGTGATCCCGGAGAGTGAGATTTTAGTGACTGCAATTGTTGGTATGCTTGGAATCAGACCAACGATTGCTGCAATTAAAGCAGGAAAGAAAATTGCTTTGGCAAACAAGGAAACACTTGTCACTGCCGGACATATTATTATTCCGCTTGCAAAGGAATACAAGGTGCCAATTCTTCCGGTGGACAGCGAACACAGTGCGATTTTCCAGTCGTTGCAGGGTGCCGGAGATAATAAGATCAGCAGGATTTTACTGACAGCTTCCGGTGGACCGTTCCGTGGAAGAAAAGCAGATGAACTTAAGAATATTCAGGTGGAAGATGCCCTGAAACATCCAAACTGGAGCATGGGAAGAAAAATCACGATTGATTCTTCCACATTGGTAAATAAAGGACTGGAAGTGATGGAAGCAAAATGGCTCTTTGATGTGGCTTTAGATCAGATTCAGGTTGTAGTACATCCGCAGAGTGTCATTCATTCTGCTGTAGAGTATCAGGATGGAGCAGTGATCGCACAGCTTGGCACGCCGGATATGAGACTTCCAATCCAGTATGCACTTTATTATCCGGAGCGCCGGAATCTTTCGGGCAGGAGACTGGATCTGTTTGAAATTGCAGATCTTACCTTCGAGAAGCCGGATACCGATACATTTCGCGGGCTTGCACTTGCATATCAGGCAATGGAAAAGGGCGGAAATATTCCGACTGTGTACAATGCTGCCAATGAGAAAGCGGTCAGTCTGTTTTTAGACCGGAAGATTTCTTATCCGGAGATCACAGAGTTGATCGAGGCATGTATGGAAAATGCAGAGTTTATCGATCATCCGGATGTGGATGAAATTTTGGGGACAGAAGCAGCTGCTTATGAGTTTATTGAAAAAAAGATGAGTGCAAAATAAAACGCATTTAAAAATGCAACAAGACATCAGGAAAGGTTTTTTACATGAAAATTATTATCGCATTACTGATATTCAGCATTATTATCCTGTTTCATGAACTGGGACATTTTTTACTTGCAAAGGCAAACGGAATCCGTGTCAATGAATTTTCACTTGGATTAGGACCTACACTTTTCGGAATCCAGAAAGGTGAGACAAAATACTCCATCAAACTGCTTCCATTTGGAGGAGCCTGCATGATGGAGGGAGAGGATTCGGAAAGCCAGGATAACAAAGCGTTTAACAACAAATCTGTCTGGGCAAGGATCAGCGTTGTAGCTGCGGGACCAATTTTTAATTTTATCATGGCCTTTATCTTCTCTTTTATTCTTGTCTGCTGCACCGGATATGATCTTCCGGTACTCTCAGATGTGAGTGAGGGTTATGCCGCAGAGGAAGCGGGACTTCAGGCAGGTGATACGATTGTAAAAATGGGAAATAAACATATTCATTTTTACCGTGAGGTGAGTGCATATTCCATGTACCATGCCGGAGAACCGGTGAAAGTAACTTATGAGCGGGATGGAGAACGTTACACAACGGAACTCACTCCAAAATATGATGAGACCACCGGAAGATATTTATATGGATTTATTGGAATGGCAGCCAGAGAGAAGACAACAAACAATGTATTCACGCTGGCAAAATACAGTGCTTACGAGGTGGAGTACTGGATCTATACGACACTTGGAAGCTTAAAGATGCTCTTTACCGGAGGCGTTACCGTCAATGATATGAGTGGTCCGGTAGGAATTGTCAGTGCAATCGGAGACAGCTATGAGCAGAGTGTTTCCTACGGCTACTTCTATGCATTCCTGCAAATGCTGTATATCAGTATCCTGCTTTCTGCGAACCTTGGTGTCATGAACCTTCTGCCACTCCCGGCACTCGACGGTGGAAGACTTGTATTTTTGCTGGTAGAGGCGATCCGTGGCAAAAAAGTTGACCCGGAAAAAGAGGGCATGGTACATTTTGCCGGTATCATGATATTGTTTGCACTCATGATACTGATCATGTTTAACGACATTCGTAAGTTGTTTATATAGATTAGAAAAAGTTTCGCAATTATCCAGTAAGAATTTATACGAAAGGGAGAAGAACTATGACAAAAACAGTGAAGATCGGCAACCGCATCATTGGCGGCGGCAACCCGATTTTGATCCAGTCTATGACCAATACAAAAACCGAGAATGTGGAGGCAACTGCCGCACAGATCAATCAGCTTACAGCTGCCGGATGTGATATCATCCGCTGTGCAGTGCCTACGATGGATGCAGCGAAGGCATTAAAGGAGATAAAAAAACAGGTGCAGATTCCGGTCGTTGCAGACATTCATTTTGACTATCGTCTTGCAATTGCAGCAATGGAGAATGGAGCAGACAAAATCCGCATCAATCCGGGAAATATCGGAAGCACAGAGCGTGTGAAGGCTGTGGTGGATGTCGCAAAAGAGCGCAACATTCCAATCCGTGTAGGGGTAAACAGTGGTTCCTTAGAAAAAGATCTGGTGGAGAAATACCATGGAGTGACGGCTGAGGGACTGGTAGAAAGTGCTTTGGATAAAGTGAAACTGATTGAAGATATGGGATATGATAGTCTTGTCATCAGTATTAAATCTTCGGATGTTATGATGTGTGTGAAAGCACATGAACTGATCACAAGCCAAACCGATCATCCGCTGCATGTCGGGATCACGGAAGCCGGTACGATCATCAGCGGTAATATCAAGTCAGCCATCGGACTTGGATTGATCTTACATCAGGGAATCGGTGACACGATCCGGGTTTCCCTGACAGGAGATCCATTAGAGGAGATCAAATCTGCCAAATTAATTTTAAAAACACTTGGACTCCGTCAGGGTGGTGTGGAAGTAGTATCCTGTCCTACCTGTGGACGAACACAGATCAATCTGATCCAGCTGGCCAATCAGGTAGAAAATATGGTTGCTGACATTCCTCTTGACATTAAAGTTGCCGTTATGGGATGTGTTGTTAATGGCCCGGGAGAAGCAAAAGAGGCAGATATCGGAATCGCCGGGGGAATCGGAGAAGGACTTATTATCAAACATGGCGAAGTATTCAAAAAAGTGCCGGAGTCAGAACTTTTAGAGGCACTCCGCTATGAACTGTTACATTGGAATGAATAATTATGGCAAAACTATTTTTTGATGTCTTTCCGACACTGGATGTGTCCGGGGATATGAAGAAAATTTTATCTGAGATGGAAGTTACCAAGGTAGGGATGAATCATGAGAGAGATCATATCCGTGTCTATCTTTTGGGCAGTCATCTCATACATAAAAATAACATTACGCAGTTAGAAAAATCCATTGAGGAGCAGATATTTAAGGGAAAACGGATGAATGTCCGTATTATCGAAAAGTATCAGCTCTCCGAGCAGTATACCGCCCGCACGCTGATGGATATGTATAAGGACAGTATTTTAGAAGAGTTAAAAGCCTACAGTCTGATGGAATACAATCTGCTGCGTGCTTCCAAAATGGAATTTACGGATGACAGTCATCTGCATCTTGTACTGGAAAATACGATCATTGCACAGACACGCTCCCATGAAATTGTGGAATTTTTAGAGAAAATCGTGTGTGAGCGCTGTGGCATGAACCTGATTGTTGACCTTGACTTTGAGGAACCAAAAGAGAGCAGGTACAAGAAAAACAGTGATCTTCAGATTCAGTTTGAAATCAAAAATATATTAAAAAATATCAATTTGAAGGATGAGGACGGAGAGACAGTTGCAGTTGCTTCAGATGCCAATGAAAAAAGTGCAGCTTCCGGTCAGACTACAACATCTGGAGACAGTGGTTCTACAGGTGGTGGAAACGCCGTAAAACCTGCAAAAAACGATGCAAAATCTGCAAATGGTGCAGGAAATACTGCAAAAAAAACATATGACGGACCACGGAAAGAGTTTAAAAAACGTTATGATGGCGGTGGCTTTGGCGGAGGTAAAAAATCCGATAATCCGGATGTAATTTACGGTCGTGATATTGAGGATGGAGAAACCATCCCATTGGAGAAAATCGTGGGTGAGATGGGTGAAGTTACCATCCGCTGTCAGGTCATGACGGTTGAGACGAGGGAGATCCGTAACGAAAAGACAATCATTATCATGTCGGTCACAGATTTTACGGATTCCATTGTCCTGAAAATATTTACAAGAAATGAAGACAGGGATGAGCTTCTTGGCAATCTGAAAAAAGGGGCATTCTTAAAAATCAAAGGTGTCACGACAATCGATAAGTTTGACAGTGAATTAACAATCGGTTCGATCGTTGGAATTAAGAAGATTGCAGACTTTACGACCACCCGTATGGACACCAGTCCGGAGAAGCGTGTGGAATTGCACTGTCATACAAAGATGAGTGATATGGATGGTGTGTCCGAGTGTAAAGACATCGTAAAGCGTGCCATGAAATGGGGACATAAGGCGATTGCGATCACCGACCACGGCGATGTACAGGCATTCCCGGATGCAAACCATGCACTGAGTCCGGATGACGATTTTAAGGTTATCTACGGTGTGGAAGCGTATCTGGTGGACGACTTGAAGGATATTATCACAGATTCGAAAGGACAGAGCCTCGATGAAACCTTTGTGGTGTTCGACTTGGAGACGACCGGTTTCAGCCCCGATAAGAATAAGATTATTGAGATCGGTGCAGTGAAAGTAGTCGGTGGTGTCATTACAGACCGCTTTTCGACATTTGTAAACCCGGAAGTGCCAATTCCATTCCGAATCGAGGAATTGACCTCAATTAAGGATGATATGGTCATTGATGCACCGAAGATTGAGGAGATTCTGCCGGAATTTATGAAGTTCTGCGAGGGTGCGATCATGGTTGCCCACAATGCGGAATTTGATATGAGTTTTATTAAGAAAAACTGCAAGGATCAGGGGATAGAGAGAGAGTTTACGATCATAGATACAGTGGCTCTTGCCAGAATCCTGCTGCCGAACCTGAATCGTTTTAAACTCGATACCGTTGCAAAGGCATTGAATGTCTCGTTAGAAAACCATCACCGTGCGGTGGACGATGCTGCTTGTACGGCAGAAATTTTTGTGAAATTTATTGAGATGTTAAAAGAACGCGGTATGGAAAATCTCGATGATGTGAACCATATGGTTTCCACTTCACCGGAAACGGTCATGAAAATGCCAACCTACCATGCAATCATTCTGGCGACAAATGACATCGGACGTATCAATCTGTATCGTCTGGTTTCACTTTCACACCTCACGTATTATAATAAGAGGCCACGTGTGCCAAAAAGTGAATTTGTCAAATACAGAGAGGGACTTCTTTTAGGCTCTGCCTGTGAAGCTGGAGAATTATACCGTGCGATTGTGGGCGGAAGACCGCAGGAAGAGATCATAAGACTTGTAAAGTTCTATGATTATCTGGAGATACAGCCGCTTGGAAACAATGAGTTCATGTTGCGCAGTGACAAGGAGCCGGTGAATACGATGGAAGAGCTGCAGGATATTAACCGCAGGATCTGCCGACTGGGGGAGGAATTTAACAAACTTGTCGTGGCAACCTGTGACGTACATTTTCTGGATCCGGAAGATGAAATCTACCGCCGTATTATTATGGCAGGAAAGGGATTTAAGGATGCTGATGAGCAGGCTCCGTTATATCTCCGCACAACGGAGGAAATGTTAAAGGAATTCGAATATCTTGGAAGTACCAAAGCAGAAGAAGTTGTCATTACAAACCCGAACAAGATTGCGGATATGTGTGAGAAGATTGCACCGGTAAGACCGGATAAGTGTCCGCCGTTTATCGAGAATTCGGATCAGATGCTCCGTGATATCTGCTATAACAAGGCGCACAGCATGTATGGTGAAGAACTGCCTCCGATCGTAAAGGAGCGGCTTGACCGAGAATTAAATTCGATTATTTCCAATGGATATGCGGTAATGTATATTATCGCACAGAAGCTTGTATGGAAGTCGAACGAGGATGGTTACCTTGTAGGTTCCCGTGGTTCGGTAGGTTCCTCTTTTGCAGCGACCATGTCCGGTATCACGGAGGTAAATCCATTGCAGGCGCATTACCGTTGCGAATATTGCAAATACAGCGATTTTGATTCACCGGAAGTCAAGGCATTTTCCGGAAGAAGCGGATGTGATATGCCGGATAAGATTTGTCCGGTGTGTGGCAAAAAGCTGGTAAAAGATGGATTTGATATTCCATTTGAGACCTTCCTTGGATTCAAGGGAAATAAAGAGCCGGATATCGACTTAAACTTTTCCGGTGAGTATCAGAGTAAAGCCCATGCTTACTGTGAGGTTATTTTCGGTTACGGACAGACATTCCGTGCCGGAACGATTGGTACACTTGCGGATAAGACTGCATTTGGATATATCAAAAATTATTATGAAGAGCGTGGAATTCACAAGAGAAACTGTGAGATTGACCGTATTGTACAGGGATGTGTCGGCGTCCGGAGAACGACCGGACAGCATCCGGGAGGTATCGTTGTTCTTCCGGTGGGCGAGGAGATTAATACGTTTACTCCGGTACAGCATCCGGCAAACGATATGACGACTGCAACGGTTACGACTCATTTTGATTACCATTCCATCGACCATAACTTATTAAAACTGGACATTCTCGGACACGATGATCCGACCATGATCCGTATGTTACAGGACTTGACAGGACTTGATCCACAGACGATCCCTTTGGACGATCAGACAGTCATGTCGCTGTTTATGAATACCTCTGCATTGGGAGTAGAACCGGAAGACATCAACGGTATTCCCCTGGGATGTTTAGGAATCCCGGAGTTTGGAACAGATTTTGCGATGCAGATGGTTATTGATGCGAAACCGACCGAATTTTCGGATCTGATCCGAATTTCAGGACTTTCGCATGGTACGGATGTGTGGTTGGGAAATGCACAGACTTTAATTGAGCAGGGGATTGCAACGATTTCTACTGCAATCTGTACCCGTGATGATATTATGATTTATCTGATCAGTATGGGACTTGACAGTGAGCAGTCCTTTACCATTATGGAGTCTGTTCGAAAAGGTAAGGGATTAAAGGAAGAATGGAAGGAAGAGATGCGGGCACATAATGTACCAGAATGGTATATTGATTCGTGTTTAAAGATCAAGTATATGTTCCCGAAAGCACATGCGGCTGCCTACGTTATGATGGCGTGGCGTATTGCATACTGTAAAGTTTTTTATCCACTCGCCTATTATGCAGCATATTTTTCCATTCGTGCGACAGGTTTCAACTATGAGATCATGTGTCAGGGAAAAGAGCGTCTGGAATATTTTTATAAAGATTACACGAGAAGAAAAGATTCTCTTTCCAAAAAAGAGCAGGATGTCTACCGTGATATGCGAATTGTGCAGGAGATGTATGCGAGAGGCTTTGATTTCATGCCAATTGATATTTACCGTGCACTGCCGGACCGTTTCCAGATCATCGACGGAAAGCTTATGCCGGCGTTAAATACCATTGAAGGTATGGGTGACAATGCTGCAATTGCGGTTGCGGAGGCAGCAAAAGACGGAAAATTCTTATCCAAAGATGATTTCCGCCAGAGAACCAAGGTGACGAAATCTACCATTGATCTTATGGCAGATCTTGGACTGCTGGGCGATATGCCGGAGTCCAATCAGTTGTCGTTATTTGATTTTGCATAAATATTTGTTTTGCAGGATAAAGAAACGCCAGGAAAAAATGAAGTTTCCTGACGTTTCTTTTTTTGTAAAAAATTGCATTGTAACAACGCCTGCTTACGGATTGAAAATCTGTACATTGCCCGGGGCAGCAACAGATGTATAATAAGGGGTTTTGGTCGTAAAATCTTTAAAATAGACATATGTGGAAGTTACATTAATGGCAGTGTAGTTTCCCTTTTTTAATTCCTGATAATTGCTTCCGTCTGTATTGATACAGCAGATGGCCGGATCTGTCTTATCATTTTTCTGGAAGAAAATCTTATCTCCGGCAACGTTGTAGCAGTCGACACGGCAGTCCGTGACCAGCGTTTTTTCACCATTTGTCAGATCGACTTTGGCAATGCGGTAATCGTTTTCACAGTCCATAAAATAAAGATTGTTTCCGTCTTTCACCGGCATCCAGCAGTTCCCCTCATAGATGACTTTTGCGTGGTCATTGGAAGTGTCCATCTCATAGATATTATGATTGTCTGTCAGTCCGTTATAATAAATATATTGTCCATCGGTACTTGCGGTAAAGTAGGACTGTTTTTCTACCTGCTCTTTTTCCTTGCCATCAATTTTGACTTTGTACAGCGTGGTTGCATCAGTGGTATCATAATGCAGATAGTACAGATAATTTCCAACCAGGGAAGCATACATACACGGATCATCATCTAAAATTTCAGGCTTTCCTTTTCCGTCAATATCCAGCCGGCATAAGCTGTTGGTATTGACCGGGAGGAAGGAAAATGAATCAGCGCTTTTTCCCTTAAGTTTACAGTAATAAATGTAGTGGTCATCCACGTTGATGTAGCTGACACTCTGATCCTCTAACTTTTTGATGTTTGTGCCGTCCGGGTTCATGGAGTACAGACAGTAGTTGTCGGCAGGGTTGGCAAAGTAGACAATACCATCTTTTTCACAGAAATATCCTTCGTTATACAGATTTCCCGCAGTGTTGCCGTTGACATAACCGTCATTATACCGAATGCGGTTTATGTACCGGTAGAGAAAAACACACCCGGCAGCAAGAAGGATCACCAACACAAAAAGCAGCCATTTCCAAATTTTTTTCATAAGTAAATCACCTCTTTGATTTATAATCTTTATCTATAAAAAGTATAGCATTTCTGTATACCATGACGCAAGTGTTCTCTTGCAAGCAAACTGTGAATGTAATATATTATAAATAATAAATGGAAAGGCTTGGATTTATTATGAGAGATTTATTGGAACTAAGAGATGAGATCGATCAGATCGACAGTCAGATCGTAGATCTGTATGAACGCAGAATGGCAATTTCTGAGGAAGTTGCTGAATATAAAATTGCTGTAGGAAAGAAAGTATTTGACAAGCAGCGTGAGGTTTCCAAGTTGGAAACATTGAGCAGAAAAGGAACTACGCCATTTTTAAAACATGGTATCCGTGAACTGTTCGAGCAGATCATGTCCATGAGCCGGAAGCGTCAGTATCAGCTTCTGACAGAACATGGCCAGACGGAAAAACCCGATTTTAAAGAAGTAGATCATCTGAATTACAAAAATGCTAAAATCGTATTTCAGGGAACAGAAGGCGCATATTCCCAGCTTGCGCTGAATGAGTATTTCGGGGAGAATGCAGACAGTTATCATGTGGATACGTGGCGGGATGCGATGGAAGCCATCCAAAACGGAGAGGCCGATTACGCTGTATTCCCAATTGAGAATTCATCCGCCGGAATCGTTTCCGAGAACTATGATCTTATGGTGGAATACAATAATTATATCGTGGGAGAGCAGATCATCCGTATCGACCATGCACTTTTGGGTCTGCCGGAAGCAGACATGGACGATATCACCGACATTTATTCCCACCCACAGGCGCTGATGCAGTGCTCGAAATACCTTGAGAGCCACAGAGACTGGGAAAAGCACAGTCTGAAAAATACGGCGATGTCCGCCCAGAAGATCAAAGAGGATGGGAAAAAGAACAAGGCAGCGATCGCAAGCACCCTGACTGCGGATATTTATGGTCTGAAAGTGCTCGACGAGGCGATCCAGAACAATAAAAACAATTACACAAAGTTTATCATTGTGGCGAACAAGAAGATTTTTGAATCGAGAGCCAATAAGATCAGTATCTCTTTTGAAGTTCCGCATGAGAGCGGTTCGCTGTACCATAAGCTGTCCCATTTTATCTACAACGGAATCAACATGAACAAGATCGAGTCCAGACCGGTGCAGGGAAAAGCGTGGGAGTACCGCTTCTTTGTTGACATTGAGGGAAACCTCAATGATGCAGCCGTACAGAATGCGCTGCGGGGGCTGACAGAGGAGACCATCCGATTGAAAATACTTGGCAATTATGTGAGTGCAGAAGGGAATGAATAAACTGATGAAAAGTCCAAAGAATTTGATCTTATATAAAGATTTTGAAAATGGTAACTTATTTTACAACATGACCTGGATCATGGAGAATTATGAAAATGAATATTATAATAAAGAGGATGTGGAGTCTCTTTTGTATGAGAGTTTGAACCAGTTAATGGAACTGGCAGTGAGTCATGGCTTTGAAGGGAATCTGTGGCACAGTTTTCTGGCATTTCTTCTTGTAAATAATGAGAATGCTTACAGCAAAACTTGTGAGATCCGCGGAAAAGTGGAGGGCTCTGTCAATCAGATCGTATTGCATGACTTTGAGATCATCAAATCGCTGTTTGATTTTGATTTTGGAAAACTTGCCTCTTATTTTGAGATGGACTGTATGGATGCCATCACTGATTATCAGAGCATGACAGGGAGCGGAAAGATTTTTAATAAGAGGATCAAGGAGCGCATCAATGAGTTGAAGTTAAAGCTGGAAGCTTCCACAGATGTGTCCGGATTTAAAGATGCAGTGACGGCATTTTATAAAGATTTTGGCGTTGGCAAACTAGGACTTCACAAGGCATTCCGCATTCAGCACAGGGAAAAGGGAGATGTGGAGATCGTGCCGATCACAAACATTGCCCATGTGAAATTAGACGATCTGGTCGGCTATGAGCTTGCAAAACAGAAACTCATCGACAATACGGAAGCATTTGTCAACGGAAAGCAGGCAAATAACTGTCTGTTGTATGGAGATGCCGGAACCGGAAAATCCACCAGCATCAAAGCTATTGCAAACCAGTACTATGACAGAGGCTTACGTCTGATTGAAGTGTACAAGCACCAGTTCTGTGATCTGAATGATGTCATCGCACAGATCAAAAACCGCAATTATAAGTTCATTATTTACATGGACGATCTCTCTTTTGAAGAGTTTGAGATCGAATATAAATATCTGAAGGCAGTGATCGAGGGCGGTCTTGAGAAAAAACCGGACAACGTACTGATCTATGCAACCTCCAACAGACGCCACCTGATCCGTGAAACATTTTCGGATAAAGAGGAAGTGCGTGAGGATATGCATACTTCCGATACTGTACAGGAAAAATTATCCCTGTATGCTAGATTTGGTGTTTCCATCTACTTTGGCGCACCGAACAAGAAGGAATTCCAGAATATTGTCAAAGTACTTGCAGAAAAATATCAGGTTTCCATGGATGAGGACACTTTGCTTGCTGAGGCCAATAAATGGGAGCTTTCCCACGGCGGATTATCCGGCAGGACGGCACAGCAATTTATCAACTATTTACTTGGAAAAGAATAAAAAATTGGTATAATAGAGATATACAAAAGAAATGAGGAGGCAGACATCTGGTGATCCATACATTCGCAGCAATTTATATCGGTTCTTATGAAGTAAGTATTAAAATATTTGAGATTTCAGGAAAGAAGAAAATCCGTGACATCGACTATATCCGGAGCAGGATCGAGCTCGGAAGAGATGCATATTCCAAGGGAAGTATCGGATATGAACTTGTGGAGGCGCTGTGTGATACGCTTGCCGAGTACAAAAAGATCATGGACGGCTACCGGGTGGACAGCTACGAAGCATATGCTGCCGCAGCCCTGAGAAACGCTGAAAATGAACTTTTTATCTTAGACCAGATCCGCATCCGGACAGGACTTCTCGTAAAAGTTTTAAGTAATTCTGAGCATCGCTTTATCAGTTATAAATCGGTTGCCATGCGGGAAGATTTTGAGCGTATGATCCAGAAAGGTGCAGCAGTTGTGGATGCCGGAGGCGGCGGTATGCAGATCACGGTATTCTCAAAGGGAAAAGTAGTCACAACACAGCATCTGGCACTCGGCACCATGCGTATGAGGGAGCAGCTGGCAAGAAAAAGTAACAATCTGGCACAGTATGAACTTCAGGTAGAAGAACTTGTTGACAAGGAACTTGAAGTTTTTAAAGCTATGTATCTTCAGGAGACGAAGATCAAATACCTGATCATCATTGGTGATTATATATCAGAGATCAGCAGAAAAGTAGAAAAAAACAAGGAAGACAATACCATAGAGGCAGCAAAGTTCTTAAAGTACATCAGAAAGCTGGATGAGAAGACATTAGAGGAAATCTCAGAGGAATTGAACCTTTCGAATGAGAGTGATGCGCTTGTCATTCCATATATGATGATCTTTAAATGCATGGCGGAGAGCATCGGCGCAGAGAGTCTCTGGGCACCGGGAACGAATGTCAGCGATGGTATCGCATTCCACTATGCACAGAAGAATAATATGATCCGGGTGGAACATGATTTTGAGGCGGATGTCTTATCTGCCGCAAGAAATCTTTCCGAGCGTTACATGAGTTACACCCCACATATTGATGCACTGACGCAGATGGCAACCCTTATTTTTGATACGATGAAAAAAGTACATGGACTTGGCAGAAGAGAACGGCTGCTTTTGCAGGTGGCTGCCATTTTACATGACTGCGGAAAATATATCAGTTTTGCCAACGGACCGTCCTGCTCCTATGACATTATTATGGCTTCCGAGATTATCGGACTGACACACAAAGAGCGTGAGATTGTTGCAAACACAGTATTATATAATACATGGCCGCTTCCTGACTATGAAGATCTCGCAGATAAACTGGATCATGACAGTTATCTGTCCGTTGCAAAACTTTCTGCAATCCTTCGTGTATCCAATGCAATGGACCGGAGCCATAAGCAGAAGTTTAAGAATGTGAAGGCGGCGGTCAAGGGAAGAGAGCTTGTGATCACAATTGAGACAATGGATGATATTGCTTTGGAAAAAGCACTGTTTGATGCCAAAACGTCATATTTTGAAAATGTATTCAGTATAAAGCCGGTGATCAAAGAGAAGAGAGTCTACGGCTGACAGTCAACCAATGGAAAGGCTAGGTTTATCTTATGGAGAAAGAACAGGATTTTAAAAAACCGGAATATTACGAAAACAGGGAGTTAAGCTGGCTGAAATTTAATCACCGCGTATTAAACGAAGCGAGAGATAAATCCATTCCGCTTCTGGAGCGATTAAAGTTTGTCAGTATCACTTCGTCAAATCTGGACGAATTTTTCATGGTGCGTGTCGCTTCCCTGAAGGATATGGTACACGCCAATTATAAGAAAAAAGATATTGCCGGAATGACGGCATCGGAACAGTTAGAGAAGATCAATGAACGCACGAGAGAGCTTGTCACACTTCAGTACAATACCTATAACCGTTCTCTTGTGCCACTTATGCACCAGCATGGGATCGTTGTGATAGATGCGTTTGAAGATCTGAGTGAGTCACAGGCTGCGTTTGTGGACCGTTATTTTGAAGACAATGTATATCCGGTACTCACCCCGATGGCGGTGGATGCCTCAAGACCATTTCCACTGATTCGGAACAAGACATTGAACATTGCAGCACTTCTTTCCAAGAAAAAAGGAAAATCAGAAAAAGAGGAAATTGAATTTGCAACCGTTCAGGTTCCAAGCGTATTGCCACGCCTGGTACATATCCCTTCGGAAGATGGAAATGAAAAGACCTTCATTTTATTGGAGCAGGTCATTGAGCGGAATATTGATAAATTGTTTTTAAACTACGATGTACTCTGTGCATATCCTTACCGTGTCATGCGGAATGCCGACCTGTCGATCGATGAAGATGAGGCGGCTGACCTGTTAAAAGAGATTCAGAAACAGTTAAAAATGCGTCAGTGGGGAGAGGTGATCCGTCTGGAAGTGGAGGACGGTATTGACAAAAAGCTGTTAAACTTCTTAAAAGATGAATTAAAAGTGGCAGAACAGGATATTTTCCAGATCAACGGACCAATTGATTTCACATTCCTGATGAAAATGTATGGATTAGAAGGCTGTGACGATCTGCGGAATGAGCCTTACACGCCACAGCGCGTGCCGGAGATCGTACCGGGGGAAAATATTTTTGATGAGATCCGAAAAGGAGATATCCTTTTGCATCATCCATACCAGACGTTTGATCCGGTGGTTGATTTTATACGTCAGGCATCTGTGGATCCGGATGTACTTGCCATCAAACAGACGCTTTACCGTGTCAGCGGCAATTCACCAATTATTGCTTCATTGGCACAGGCGGCTGAAAACGGCAAGCAGGTTTCTGTTTTAGTGGAGTTAAAGGCCCGGTTTGATGAGGAAAATAACATTGTCTGGGCAAAAAAATTAGAGCAGGCAGGCTGCCATGTTATCTATGGTCTGGTTGGACTGAAAACCCACAGCAAAATAGCGCTGGTTGTCCGGAGGGAGGAAGATGGTATCCGTCGTTATGTGCATCTTGGAACCGGTAACTACAACGACTCCACAGCAAAGTTATATACAGACTGTGGTATTTTTACCTGTGACGGTGCGATCGGAGAGGATGCAACTGCCGTATTCAATATGTTATCCGGCTACTCCGAACCATTGTCGTGGAATGAACTTGCGGTTGCACCGATCTGGCTTCGCACGAAGTTCACAAAGCTGATCCGCCGTGAGACGAAGCATGCAAAAGAGGGAAAACCTGCAAAGATCATTGCAAAAATGAATTCGCTCTGTGATCCGGGAATCATTGAATCCCTTTATGAAGCGTCTGCAGCAGGTGTTAAGATCCAGCTGATCGTCCGTGGAATCTGCTGCTTAAAAGTCGGGATCCCAGGGGTGAGCGAGAATATTGAAGTCCGTTCGATCGTTGGAAATTTCTTAGAGCACAGCCGGATCTTCTATTTTTTCAACGATGGAGAAGAAGAACTTTACATGGGAAGTGCCGACTGGATGCCGCGTAACTTAGACAGACGAGTGGAGATTTTATTCCCGGTATTAGATGATGAACTGAAAAAACGTGTCAGACATATTCTGGATGTGGAACTGGCAGACACTTTAAAAGCACATGTGCTGCATGCTGACGGCAATTACGAGAAGGTAGACAGACGCGGAAAAATTGCGTTGTCATCTCAGGATGTTTTCTGCAGGGAGGCAATGGAAAATGTTCCAAAACCATCTCACGGATATCAGGGAAGAGTGTTTATTCCGGCAGAACCTGTAGAATAAATAGCATTACGGTAAGAGCAGTTATTGTGTGAGGGAGGATGGGCTATGAATAATAAAATTTTATTTGCGGATCTGGATCGTACATTATTGTGTGATGATAAGTCGATTTCTGAAAAGAACCGGGCTGCAATACAGAAAATGTTAGAGCGTGGACACTATTTTGTTCTGGCAACCGGACGACCGGTAGAGTCAGGGAGAATTGTTGTGAAAGATCTTGGGCTGACCAGTCCGGGATGTTATATGATCGCCTTTAACGGGGCAGTGATCTATGACTGTGCGGCAGACCGTGTGCTTTATAAAAGTGCACTTCCAATCGAGGTTGCGCAGGAGATTTTTGACCGGGCGTATAAAGCCGGCATCTATGCGCAGACCTACAATACCGTAGACATTGTGACAAAACGGCACACAAAAGAACTGGATTATTATGTTGAGCGTTCTCATATGACCTACAAACTCACAAGAAGAATTTCGGATTGTCTGGATTCGGAACCTCAGAAAGTCATTCTGATCCATCTGGAGGATGATGAAAAATTAAAACGTTTCCAGAAAGCAAATGCTGCCTGGGCGAAAGGAAAATGCAACTCCTTTTTCTCCTGCAAAGAGTATCTGGAGTATTGTCCAGTCAACACGGACAAAGGAACCGGTGCACAGTATCTGGTGAAATTGTTAAATATTCCACATACCAGCACGGTTGCGATCGGAGATGAACAGAACGACATTCCGATGATCCAATCCGCGCATATTGGCATCGCCATGAAGAATGGGATTGATGATATCAAAAAGACCGCTGATTATGTTACGGAAAATGATAACAACCATGATGCGATCGCGGAAGTGATCGAGAAGTTTATTTTATAAAAAAAGAGAAGCTTACCGTTGATATGTAAGCTTCCTTTTTTATCTGCCGGCTTTTATCGTTTCTAAAACAGAGTAAGGAATATACAGATGTCCCCGTCCTTTGCCAAGAGCGATATCCGGTTTGTTTGAGCCGTGGAAATCAGAGCCACCGCTGATAAGCAGTCCGTTTTCCCTTGCAAGACGTTTCATCTGCTGTTCTTCTCCGGTGGTGTAGGTGGAGTAGATTGCTTCTAACCCGTCAAGTCCCGCCGGTTTCAGCTCGTCGATCATTTTCTGGAGATTGGTGTTACTCAGACCGTAGAGCAGAGGGTGAGCTAAAATGGCAGTACCACCGGCTTCTTTGATGAGACGCACGGCATCGGTGGATGCAACTTTCAACCTGCCGACATAGCATTTGCAGTGATCGCCGATATAACGGTCGAAGGCTTCGCGGACACTCTTGATCTGGCCATGTTCATACAGGAAACGTGCAATGTTGGCGCGTGTAATGACGCAGTCCGGATTTTCAGCCACCAGTTCTTCCATCGTAATGGAAAGCCCTTCCTTCTGGAGTGCCTCCACCATAAGTGCATTGCGCTCACTGCGGCATTTCCGGTATTCGGCTGTCTTTTTCAGAAGCTGCTCATTTTCGATATCAATATATAACCCTACGATATGGACTTCTTTTCCGTGATAATCGGTGGAGAGTTCAATGCCCGGTATTAGTTCAATCCCGGCAGAAGTTGCGCAGGGCATTGCTTTGCTGACACCTGAGCAGGTGTCGTGGTCGGTGAGTGCAAACGCAGACAGACCGGTGCGTTTTGCTTCAGTTACCAGTTCTGTGGGTGTAAAAGTTCCATCGGATTCGGTGGAATGTACATGTAAGTCGACAATTCTGTGATCCATAGTTTATGCCTTTCTTTTATAATTTCCCTGTGAATGATGAGTATCGTTTTAACTACAAAATTGACGTATTTTTTATTATCATTTTATTTACTGATATTTTGAAAAGTGATAAAATAATATATATCATATCGTTTGGTATAAGAAGAGTGTACTAAACAATAAAAAAATTTGCAAATAATTATGGATGAATGCTGAAAGGGGGACAAATTTGAAAAAATTTATTTTTGGTATAATTTTATCTGTCATTGGATTTATCTATTCATTTACCTGTTTTGTATACGCAGTTATAAATCCGTGTACTGTAAATGATCGAAGTGGTTTCATGATATCTCTTAGGGCAAATAATGTATTGATTCCGTTTTTGATTTCTACTTTTATTCTTATGATCGGTATACTGATTTGTGGATATGAGGCATATAGGAAAAAGTAAAAGATACAGAAAAAATTTACAAACTGTAAAAAATATACTTGACGAAACAAGTGTGTGTATGTTATATTATCAGAGTTGTTGAAAACAAAGTAGAGTATCCACTCTCACCGGAGCACAAATTTACAGTGTCTCATGGTCTAATACCTCAAACATCGCATATGCGTATTTGATTGATTGTGGATAGTCTGCCTATCCACTTTTTTTATGTGGAAGCATGAAAAATTATTTTGGAGGTGCAATACCATTAGCGAGTTAATGATTAATGAACAGATCAGAGACAAAGAAATTCGTCTGATCGGAGAAAACGGAGAACAGCTTGGCATTATGTCAGCGAGAGAAGCTATGAAGCTTGCTGAGGAAGCAGAACTTGACTTAGTTAAAATCGCTCCAACTGCAAAACCACCTGTCTGCAAGATTATCGATTACGGTAAGTATCGTTATGAACTGGCAAGAAAAGAAAAAGAAGCCAAAAAGAAACAGAAAGTGGTTGAGCTGAAAGAGATTCGCTTGTCACCGAATATTGATTTAAATGATCTGAATACCAAAATGAACGCTGCAAAGAAGTTTTTATCCAAGGGAGATAAAGTGAAAATCACTTTGAGATTCCGCGGACGTGAAATGGCTCATATGAATGCAAGCAAACACATTCTTGACGATTTCGCAGAAAGCTTATCTGACACAGCAGTAGTGGAAAAAGCACCAAAAGTTGAAGGAAGAAGTATCAGCATGGTGTTGGCAGAAAAGAAATAATTATTTTAAGGAGGAATCTATCATGCCAAAAATGAAAACAAGCAGAGCAGCTGCAAAACGTTTCAAAGTTACAGGAACAGGAAAATTAAAAAGAAGTAAAGCTTATAAGAGACATATCTTAACAAAGAAAACAACAAAGAATAAGAGAAATCTTAGAAAACCTGCAATGGTTGATGCAACAAACGTTAAGAATATGAAGAAGATTTTACCATACGCATAGGAATTAAGTAAGGAGGATTAAAAAATGGCAAGAGTAAAAGGCGGTTTAGGCGCTAAAAAAAGACATAATAGAACTTTAAAATTAGCAAAAGGTTACAGAGGCGCTAGATCTAAACAGTATAGAGTAGCAAAACAGTCAGTTATGAGAGCCTTAACAAGTTCTTATGCTGGTAGAAAAGAAAGAAAGAGACAGTTCCGTCAGTTATGGATCGCTCGTATCAACGCAGCAGCAAGAATGAACGGAATCTCTTACAGCCAGATGATGCACGGATTAAAAGTATCCGGTATCGATATCAACCGTAAAATGTTAGCAGAGATGGCAGTTAACGATGCAGCCGGATTTGCAGCACTTGCAGAAGTAGCTAAAAAAGCAGTAGCTTAATAGAAATTATTAGCAAGAGAGCCAACGGCTAGTGACACCTAGCCGTCGGTAAATATGTGTTAAAAGGATAACGCCTTAGTTTACCAGACTGGGGGCGTTATTTTTTTGTGTCGAATAATAGATGTTATCTATGAAATATTCTGCTTATGCATAGCCCGAAACTCTGACGGCGACATCTCTTTCATCTTATGAAAAGTTTTCGAAAAATAGAGTCCATTATCAAACCCAATTGAATTTGCAATCGCCGTCACAGAGAGGTCTGAATGTTCCAACAGATAGCACGCCTGTTTCATACGGAAATCCGTAAGATATTCCTTCGGAGACTGCCCAAGGACGGATTCAAAGGAGCGGAATAACTGGCTTCGGCTCAGTCCTACATAGGCGGAAATATCCTCCACCGTGATATGGTAAGAATAATTGGAAGAAATATATTCAATCCCCTTTTGTACATAGCTGTTAGCAGAGTTTTGCGTCGTGTTTGTCGTTGCTCCATGCATGAAAAGTGCAAGCATGGTATAAAGGCGTCCGGTCATTTCCACGGCGTGCTCAAATTCGTTTCCTCTGGCATCATAAATATGGAGAATCTGCCTGTGAATGGATCCGCCCAGTGGTGTGTGCTCGATAACAGGTCTTTCTGTTGAAAAATCTGTCGCTTTTAAGATCATGGAAGCGTCACTTCCGGTAAATCCTACCCATGCATATTCCCACGGATCGGATTCATCCGCAAAATACAGTACTTCCGTGTTCGGATAGACGAGAAAAGAATCTCCTGCCTGCAGCGTGAAAGTTGTATTTTTGATTTTATAATATCCCTTTCCGGAAATGATATAATGAATCAGATAATGATCGCGGATTCCTGGTCCCCACTGATAGAGCGGATCGCATTTTTGGAATCCTACATTGTAGACGGACAGCGATACAAGTTCTTTTTCGGTCACTTTGTAGGAATTTTTATAATTTTGATTCATAAAAAAGATTACCTCCCTGCAGTAAGATGAAAATTATGACAATCGTAAATATTTATTCATAAAATAAAAAGATATTTTCTGTATCATAAGATGTTGTATTTATATGTATTATATAAAGCATGAAATGAACATGCAACATTTTTACATATAATTTACACATTTTAGTCTATACAATTTCTGCCGGGTGCGTTAATATGTATCCATAGGAAAGGTTAATGAAGCTTCGCAAAACAAGGAGGCTAAATCCTCTCCTCGTTCAGAGGAGAAATTTCACAAAGTGAAATTGGATTTTGCTTCGCAAAACAAGGAGGATTATTATGGCAATTTTAGTTACAGGAGGCGCCGGATATATCGGAAGCCACACATGTGTAGAATTACAGAACGCAGGATATGACGTAGTAGTATTAGATAACTTAAGCAATTCATCTGAAAAATCTTTAGACAGAGTAAAAGCAATCACGGGAAAAGATGTAAAATTTTATAAAGGAGATATCTTAGACAGAGATATCTTAAATAAAATCTTTGAAAATGAAAAGATTGACAGCTGCATCAACTTTGCAGGTTTAAAAGCAGTAGGAGAGTCTGTTGCAAAACCTTGGGAATATTACAATAACAACATTGCAGGAACTTTAACATTAGTAGATGTTATGAGACAGCATGGCTGCAAGAATATTATTTTCTCATCATCCGCAACCGTATACGGTGATCCGGCAGAGATCCCGATCACAGAGAACTGCCCGAAGGGACAGTGCACTAACCCTTATGGCTGGACAAAATCTATGTTAGAGCAGATTTTAACAGATATCCAGAAAGCAGATCCGGAATGGAACGTGATCTTACTCCGTTACTTCAACCCAATCGGAGCTCATAAGAGCGGAACAATGGGAGAAAACCCAAATGGTATCCCGAACAACTTAATGCCATATGTGACACAGGTTGCTGTCGGCAAATTAAAAGAACTTGGTGTATTCGGAAATGACTACGATACTCCGGACGGAACCGGTGTAAGAGATTACATTCATGTGGTTGACCTTGCAATCGGACATGTAAAAGCATTAAAGAAAATTCAGGAGAATGCAGGACTTTGCATTTATAACCTTGGAACCGGACATGGCTACAGCGTTCTTGACATTGTAAAGAACTTTGAGAAAGCTACTGGTGTTAAGATTCCATACGTGATCAAACCAAGAAGACCGGGCGATATCGCAACCTGCTACTGTGATCCGACCAAAGCAAAAGAGGAGCTTGGCTGGGAAGCACAGTATGGTATCGAAGATATGTGTGCGGATTCCTGGAGATGGCAGAAAAACAATCCGAACGGATATGAGGACTAATTAACTTGTAAAATCATAAAAAAGTGATTATAGTAGGGGTAACAGAATTCATATATATGTAGTGTGAATCTGTTACCCTTTTTTTGATGAGACAATGGAGAAAATTTACTCCCTTTTCGGAATTGTGTACCTATGGGAAATGAGCTTATAAATATACATTGCAAACAGCAGACATCTATTTTATTATCAAATATAAAAATCGATACTTGTAGATAGTGTCAAATGACCTATGAAAAAACTGAGCAAAAGAAAAAGGCTCAGATGAACCTTGAAAACTGTAGATCTTTTAGGTTGTGGTAGCCCACCGCCACCCTTGACGGTACGAAAAAGAACTGCTGTAGGTTAATCACCGACGGCGAAGAACTCAAGAACAGTTAGAGTTTTTCCGTCGATTACAGCAGTGTAGCAGTTCTTTTTCGTGCCATCAAGGGCACGCCGCTTTGCGGTGGCTGGGATAATTACCTCTGGCTCTGAATCTAAGAACAGTTAG